>Ga0207428_10000869_pt1 | contig 33966 bp, 29 predicted proteins | sample RhiMethybrSRZTD1_FD_187600 | JGI IMG/M metagenome (GOLD analysis project Ga0207428, IMG submission 187600) | Populus rhizosphere microbial communities from Tennessee, USA - Rhizosphere MetaG P. TD hybrid SRZTD1 (SPAdes) (version 3) | ecosystem: Host-associated > Plants > Roots > Rhizosphere >...
AAGCGGGGCCTCGAGCGGGCAAGAGCGTTCGACTGGCACGACGTCGCCCGCGAGACAGTGGCCGTCTACGCCGAGGCCGCCGCATGAGCCGGATCTGTGGAAAGAACGTCACACTTTCCGCGCAGTTCAGCCGTGTCGTTTCCGGCCATGCCAGGGGACAGTCCCCGGGCGTATCCCGTCGGGACACGCCCGGAATCGCCGGGTGAGCGCACCGCTCGTCGTCATCGACGCCGACGTGCTCGGACGGCAGCGCACCGGCGACGAGACCTACGTCCGGTCGCTGCTGCGAGAGCTCGCCATCGCTGTGCCGACCGACATGCACCTGGCGGCGATCACACGGCAGCCGGAGCTCGTTCCCGCGCCGGTCGAGCCGCTCGAGCTCCCCGCCAAGAGCCAGATCGCCCGCATGGCCTTCGCGGTGCCACGCCTGATTCGCCGCGTCCGTCCCGCGCTGGCGCACTTCGTCCACGCGCTCCCGTTGGCCTGCCCGTGCCCGGCCGTTCTGACCGTCCAGGACCTGTCGTTCGAGCGCGATCCATCCGTCATGGGCCGTCGTGACCGGTTCGTCTTCCGCACGAGCGTTCCGCGCTCTGCGCGCCGAGCGGCACGCGTGCTTGCGATCTCGGAAGTGACCAAGCGCGACCTGATCGAGCTCTACGGAATCCCGGAGGAGAAGATCGTCGTCACCCCGCTCGCCGCAGACCCGATCTACACGCCCGAGGGCCCGTCTCCGGACGGCGAGCCGTACGCCCTTTTCGTCGGCGCGCTGCAGCCGCGCAAGGAGCCCGTCACGGCCATCGAAGGGATGTCCCTGCTGGGCGTCGAGGCGCCGCGGCTGGTGCTGGTCGGCCCCGACAAGGGCGCCCGCGCAGACGCGGAGAGTGCAGCGCAGCGACTCGGAGTCGACGTCCAGCTCCGCGGTCACGTCGAGCGGGGCGAGCTGGCCGCGCTCTACCGAGGGGCCGAGTGCCTCGTCTTCCCGAGCCGCTACGAGGGCTTCGGGCTGCCCGTGCTCGAGGCGATGGCGTCGGGCACACCCGTCGTAGCGACCACGGCGGGAGCGCTGCCCGAGGTGGCCGGCGACGCGGCCGTCCTCGTCGAGCCGGGGGACGCGGTCGCGCTGGCGGGCGGAATCGAGCGCGCCCTCGCCGACCGGGAGCGCCTGCGCGCCGCGGGCCTTGCGAATGCAGCACGCTTCTCCTGGGCCGAGACCGCACGCCGCACGCTCGAGGTCTACCGGGAGCTGCTCTGAGCGCGGCCGCGGTCGTCATCTGGACTCCCGGCGATCCGGATCCCGCGCCGTGCCTCGACTCGCTCGCGCCGCAGGTGGACGAGCTCGTCCTGACCGTCAACCCCGGCGGCTCGCCGTCGACGGTCAGCGCTCGCGTGATCGAAAACGACCGCACCCTCGGCTTCGGCGCGAACATCAACCGCGGCGTCGCGGCGACGACGGCCCCGTTCGTGGTCGCGTCGAACCCCGACATCGAGGTCGAGCCCGGCGCGATCGCCACGCTGACGTCATTTGCCGAGGCGCACCCGCGCTGCGGCATCGCCGCGCCGCAGTTGCGCTACCCCGACGGCAGCTGGCAGCCATCCCGTCGCACCTTCCCGACCGTCCGCGGCACGCTCGTAAGGCGCACCCCGCTCCGTCGCGTCTTCCACCCGGAGACCCGGCAGCGCCGGCATTACCTGTTAGATGAGCGACCGACCGAGCCGACGCCGTCGGACTGGCTGCTCGGCGCCTTCCTCTTCCTGCGGCGCGAGATGCTGGAACAGCTCGGCGGCCTCGACGAGGGCTACCGCCTGTACGGCGACGACATCGACCTGGCCTACCGCGCCCGCCAGGCCGGCTGGGAGCGCTGGTACGTCCCCGGCGCGGTCGCCTTCCACCATCACCAGGCAGTCACCGACCGCCGCTTCCTGACGCGCCGCACCCTCTGGCACTGGCGCAGCATCGCCCGCTTCGTGCGCAAGCACCCCGAGAGCCTGCGGGCGCTCTAGCCAACGGCCCGCGCGAACGCGCCGAACGCCGGCTTGGGCGAGCCGTCGGGCCGCACGAGCCCGGTCTGCCAGCGGCTCAGGTCCCGCTCGTCGTAGAGCAGGAAGTTGAAGGCGCCGGCGACGTACGGGCTCGAGCGGGCCTCTTGCATGACCTGCTGCACACGCGCCGCCTGCTCCGCCTCGCTCCCGTGCGAGCAGCGCGCGATCCCACCCGAGACACCGGTGTAGCCGCCGTTCCGTGACTCGGTGTCGAAGCCGGACTCCGTCCACCACAGCCGCGGCGTGCCTCCAGGAAGCTGGAGCTGGTCGAGCGCAGCGTAGATCCGGTCGGTCGTCGCGCTCTCCCAGCCGCAATAGGGGTGGTACGCGAAGCCGTCCATGATCGGGAACGGGTACGCGTGCCCGCCGAACCGCACGCTGATCCACTCGCCGTCCTCGCGTCCGACGCCGACGAACGTCCGCCCGCCGCGGCGGTTGTACCAGGAGCGGATCGCGTGCGTGATGTCCTCGGGTGACCATTTCTCGTCGACGCGGTACGAGAATCCGAAGCCGAGCACCTTGACCCCGGTGCCGGCGAGCGCCGCGTGCGTCGCGGCGAGCAGGTCGAGGTACTGGTCGACGTAGCCCTCGCGGAACCGGAAGCCGTCACCGTTCGGCGCACACGGGAACCAGCATAGATCGGGCTCGTTCCAGACCTGGAGCTCACGGATGTTCGGATGGGCGCGCACGAGCCGCAGCGCCGCAGCCGCGTAGGCGGCCGGCCGGGAAGCCCAGTCCGGCGAGCCGAGGAGCTGGACGAGCACGGGGCGCGACTGAGGAATCGGCCAGAACGAGTGATCCTCGGGCGACGTCCAGACGCCAACGTGGACGTTGCCCAGCCCCTTAAGCAACCGCTCGCTGCCTCGGTAGTGATGGCGGAACGCGTTGTCGTCGTTGATGCCGAACACGGCGTCGCCCGCGCCATGCGCTGGTGCCACTATGACCATGAGCCCCGCCGCCACGCCGAGCGTGACGAGAGGGAAGAACAACCGCCGCAGTGCGCCCCTCCTCAGACAGACGAATCATCGGAACTTCGAGCGCCTCTCGACACCCCTAAATGGACTGTTCGTCGGCGGTTTGTCGAGAGCTTGCGCTCTAGTAACCGCGGCGAACCTCGCGCAGGCGCTCGGCGATTCCCCCGAGCGCCTCGCTCCCCGGGTGCAGCCCGACATCGGCGGCGGCCGCGCCCACGGCCGACTCCACGAAGTCCTGCACTGCGCGACCGCCCGCGGCCTCCTCGAGGGCCGCGATGTACGCCTCGGCAACACGGCCGGTGTCGTGCTCTCGCCTCGCGAGCTTCTCTGCGGCAGCGCCCATCCTCGCCCGCAGCTCGGCATCGCCGCCGAGCCGCTCGAGCTGGGCGGCCAGAACCTCGACCTCGTCGCCACCGACGGGCACCTTCAGTGCGACCTCGTCGGGCAATTCCGAGAACCAGCCGATGTCGCTCACGATCTGCGGGCGGCCCGCTTCGAGCGCGCGAACGGCGATGCCCGAGGTCTCGCCCATTGTCGGGTAGCGCAGGCTCACGCAGATGTCTGCCGCAGCGAGCAGCGACCAGAGGCGGTCCTCGGAGACATAGTCGAAGTGCAACGCGTCCTCGGGAAGCTCGAGGTCCACACCGGGCGCGACGGACCCCACGAGCATCAACAGCGCTTCGGGTCGACGCTCGCGCACCCGACGGAAGCCCTCGATGAGCTTCGGCACCCGCTTCGCGGGGTTCAGGTGGCCGAAGCTCCCGACGATCAGCCGGTCTTGCGGCAGGCCTGCGTCCGGCACCTGGGCGGGCATCGGCCACGCCGCGAGCGGGATCCGCCAAACGGGGCCGGTGAAGCCGTACTCGCGCACGCGGCGCTCGACGTAGGCGGAGTGGACGATCACGCCGCTGGCCTCGACGAGCACCTCGCCGGTGAGCGGATACTCGGCGGCGCGGCGTTCCCACGCAGGCGGCAGCAACCCGTCGACTACCCCGTGCGCCAGCATCCGGCCCACCACGCCAGCCTCGCGCTGCATAGCGTCGAGGTAACCATCGGCGTCACTGCGGCCCACGGTCATCCCGGCGATCAGATGGTGGAGGACGAAGTCATGCAGGACGACGACTCCTGGTCGCCGGCGCAACTCCTCGACGATCCACGAGTGATGCTCGGGGTCGTTCCCGACGTGGTAGAGGGCGACATTGCCCTGAGCCCGGCGGCGGCCCCAGCGCCGGCCGCGGCGCACGACCTCCACGTCGATCCGCTTCCTGAGCTCCGGGAGCAGGATCGCGCTGTAGTCGGCGATCCCAGACCGCTCAGGAGGCAGCGGCGAGTAGTAGTCGACCTTCACGAGAGCAGCCGCTCGACCACGTGGTCCCAGGAGAGCAGCTCGGCCACCTGCCGGCCGGCCTGCCCCCACGCCTGCGCTCTGTCGCGATTCGCGTCGAGCCAGGAACAGGCCTCGGCCAACGCGGCCGGCGCGGGCTCGCAGACGAGGCCGTTCGCTCGGTCGCGCACCACCTCGAGCGGCCCGCCCGAGTCCGTTGTCGTCACGACCGGCTTCTCCGACAAGAACGCCTCGTAGGGCACGAATCCGAAGTCTTCGTCTAGGGGCGCGTAGTAGACGGCGAGACAGCGCGCGTAGAGGTCGGTCAGCTCCTCGTCGGAGACGCGACCGGCGAAGACCGCTCGTCCGTCGAGGCCGTGACGACGCGCGATCTCCTCCAGCCGCTCTCGGTCGGGCCCTTCGCCGGCGACCACGCACCGGAGTGCCGGGCGAACGGCGAGCGCCTCGAGCAGCAGGTCGACGCGCTTGGCTCGGTCGAGGCGTCCGACCGAAAGGACGAAGTCGCCGTACTCGTCGCAACGGTATGGGAGCTCCTGCGGCGGGCACGGCAGCACCTCGGCCGCCAAACCTGTCGAGCGCTCCAGCCGCCCGGCCACGTTCTCCGACGTCGCGAAGAGCGCGCGCGCCTCACCGAGCGCGAGCCGGTCGAGCCGGTGCACCGCGCGGCGCGTGGCGCGGCCCTCAGGCGAATCGTCGAACTGGCCCAGCTCCGTGCCGTCGAGCTCGTACGCCTGGCGGAACTGGTGCAGCAGCCAGACGACCTTGCGCGGGTGCCGCACTGCGTACGACGGGAACTTCGTCGCGATCACGAGGTCGATCGGCTTGCCGTCGGACTCCTCGAGGTCGAGCAGCCGCCAGAGGAAGGCTTGCGTCAGGACACGCTCACCTGGGTACCACCTGAACGGCACCGTCACGAGCTCGGCCTGATGGTCGCGCTCTTGCAGCTCCTCGACGAGGCGCTCGCTGAGGATCTCGGCGCCTCCACGGATGAAAGGCACCTGCGGGAGGCAGACCGCGATTCTCATGTGCGAGCGACGATCGCGTAGTCGAGCGGCCCGAACAGGAGCTCGTTCAGGCGGGCGACGTTCGCGGCGATCACCGGGTCTGCCGGCTCGGCCAGCCGCTCCTCGGGCGCGTTCAGGAACCGGAGTTCGACCGAAGCGAAGCCGGCCTGTCGCGCGAGCAGCTCGAGCGTCTCGGGCACAAGTGGCTGGGCATGGGTGAGGTCCGCGTAGTAGTTCCGGAGCGCGAGCGGTGAGAGCGGGTTGATCGTCTCGGCCACGAGCAGGCCGCCGGTGCGAAGCTTCACGGCCGCGAGCTCGAGCAGCCGGACCAGCGTGGGCGCCGGGATGTGCTCGACGAGCTGCGCCGCGAAGACGCCGCCGAGCGAGCCGTCCTCGAGCGTTTCGAGATGCTGAACCGCCTCCGCCTGCTCGACGTCGAGCCCTTCGCCGCGGCCGAAGGCAACCATGTCCGCGTCCAGGTCGATTCCGCGCGCCTCGATCCCTGCATCACGCAGGAGCCCGAGGAACTCGCCGCGCCCGCAGCCGAGGTCGAGCACCGGCGCCGCGTCGCCGAAGTCGTCGACGTACGGCCGCTGCCGCTCGCGGATGCTCTCGGTGGAGCCGCGCATCCGGCTCTCGAACGCGAAGTAGTCCGGGACCGGGCCGACGGGAGTCGCGACAGCGGGAGCCGCCGCTCCGGCGGCTGGCCGCTCCCGTCGCTCGAGTCGCGTGAGCCGCTCCTCGAGCTCGACCGAGCGGCGTATCAGCTCCCGGTGCTCTGCCACAAACGCGTCGACGCGCTTCTCGACCGCCGCCTTCCCAAGCTCGTCGCGCTGCGCGAGCGCGTCGGCGAGCCGAAGCACTGCCGCGTTGAAGCGGCGCTGGTCGGCGGCCAGCGGCTCGACGTACCAGCGCATGCACTTGGCGAGGATCCACTTCGCGGGCTTGAGCGCTAGGCCACGCGCCCGACCCCAGGGGCCTGGGCGCGACATGAACGGCCTCGTTGGGCTGACCGCCCACAAGGCCTCGGCCTCGCGCCGCCGTCGGTCGAAGGTGTCGACGCGAACGTCCTGCGGGACGTCCTCGTCCCAGCGCTCGACCTCGTCACGCAAGCGGGTCACGATCGCGTCTAGCTCAGACTCCTGGGCGGTCGGGCCGTCCGTCACGGCGCAATTGTAGGAGTCGCCGTCGCGCTCCCCATTCAGCGCGCGGGGTAGGTGAACGAGACCCGCGCACCAAGCTGACGCGGGTCCCCGCCGCCGAATTTGGTCGGCGAGAACGTCGGCTGCACCCGAACGGAGACGACGAACGGCCTTGCGGGAGTCGCGAGCGTCACGACATGGACGCCGCCGGAATGGATCGTGAAGCGCTTCGACGCAAGCCCCGAGCCAGGCGGGGACACCGACACGGCCACATGCCCCGGAACGTCGGGGCCACGCCAGGACGCGCGAGAGACCGTCACTCGCACGGCCCCGGGCGCCCTCGGCGCGTAGCGGGTGTAAGAGGCCTCGGAACCCATCCAGCTGTCTGGGTAGACCCCCGAGACGAGGCTCGCGATCCGTGGCGGCGAGCCTAGCGCGTAGAGGTCGAAGATCCCGTTGCCCGCTGTAACCCGGCCTTCCATGTCGGTCCCCGGGTCCGCGAGAAACCCCCGTGTCGACGAGAGTTCGCGCTGCAGGTCCGCGTCGGCCGGGAACGCCGCGAGCCGCCCGCTCCCCGGCCGGACGATTACCCCGGTCTCGGCGAGTCCCACAGGCTCGTGCGGCCCCACGGTGTAGACGCGACCGACGCGCCGATTCCAGAACTCTGTTTCCCAAAGCGCGACGGCCTCCTGGAAAGTGTCGGGCGAGCGGCCGTACAGCACGCCGACGGCCCGCCCCGCCGCCGAGTCGTCCACCCACGTCGGGTTGGCGAGCACGCCGGTCCCGGCCGCGAGGTTGCGCGCGTAGTCGCGGATCGCGCCATGCACGCTGTACGAGGAGAGGATGAGAAAGCCTGCGACGCAGCCGACCATCACCGGCGCCGCGAGACGCCGCGGAGTGAACGCGAAGACCAGCCCGGCGGCGACGCCGCCCGCTATGAGCAATTTCCTCACGAGCGGGACGCCCCCGGAGAGACGCTCCGACAGGCGCAGGAGCGGGATGAGCCCGAATGTGTCCGAGAAGATCGAGGGGTTGAGGAGGGTGGCGAGCGGCAACGTCAGCAGCAACGCCGCCGGCAGGGCCACGGCCACTAGTGTGACCAGCGGCGGCCTCGGCGCGCCGCGTGCGAGCCAAAGCACGAGCGCGAGCATGAGGAGCGCTGAGAGTCCGAACATGTTCCGCTCCTCGATCCGCGACGAGTAGCGCGACGCGAAGACGCCAACCTCGGCGACGAGCCAGATGGTCCCGGCCACGGCCACGGCCAGGAAGGACCGCTCGGCGGAAGAGAACGTCCTCGGCTGCACGAACGCGATGCCGAGGAGCACGATCAGAGCGCAGGCCGGGATGTAGCCGGCCGCGAGCGGCAGTTCTGCGAAGTGGTAGAGGATCCAGCGGAAGGCCGTGTGGAGCGGGTACCTGCCGCCTGCGACGCCTTCGTACCCGCCCAGCCCACTCCTCAGGGACACGCCCTGGTGGTGCTTGTACGCAGCGTAGGCGAGCGCAGCGAGCCCGAGCGCGGCGATAGTGGGCCAGAGCGGCACGAGCGACCGGCGGACGACTTGCCGTCGCGGCTCGCCTTCCCTCCCGAGCAGGTCGAAGGCGAGCTTGATCAGGACGGCCGTCGGCAGCACTGCTAGGAGAACAACTCCCTGGAATCGAACCGCCACAGTGAGCAGAAACGCGCCGAGCATCAGCGCCTGACGGATCAAACTCGGCCGCTCCAGGACGAGGGCGATCGCGAACGTGGCCGTGACGAATGCAGGGAAGAACGCGTTCTCGGTCATCAGCTCGCTCGTGTAAAAGAACGCCGGGATCAAGAGCGTGAGCCCGACGGCCACCAGCGCCCACCACCGCGAAGCGAGCCGGCTGCCCCAGAGGAAAACCGGAATCGCGACGAGCGTCATCAACAAGGCGTTGATGGCCTTTGCCAATCCGTAGGTTGTCGTCATCGACCGCGCTAGCCACGCGGGCGAGATCAGCGCTGGGTAGAGGTAGCTGAGGATCGGGCCGGTGGCGTCACGGATCGCGTAGTGCGCGTTTGCCGCGAAGCTCTTCGCCTGCTCGGCGTACAGGAACTCGTCGACGAGGATCCAAGGCGTCTTCACTGCCCGCGCAAGCCAGTAGCGCGCGAGCACCGAGACCAGCATCAACGCCACGAGGACAGCCGGTGCGGCGACCCTGGAGGCGGCCAGGCTCGCCACGCGCTCGGACGCCGACCGCGACGGCGTGGCGCTTTCAGTCGCCACCGGCTAGATCGGTCTGTGCTTCGTGCCCCCGCCTTCTTCCTCGAGCCTTCGCTCGAGCAGCGCGAGCCGCTGGGCGAGCGTCGTGTTCTGCTCGGAAAGCCGGGAGATCACGGTCGAGTAGTGCAGCAGCACGAGCAGGATGAAGAACGCGGCGAGGATGAAGAGCGCCGATGGCGGGTAGGCGATCCCGACGAGGTCCGAGACCTTGCCGAGGAGCCCTCTCCAGATCGCAAGGATAAAGATCACGACTCCGGTCAAGAGCCAGAGCAGCGCGTAGCGCTCCTGGAGCCGGCGGCTGCGGATCAGCTCGAAGACCACGAGCAGGAGGATCCCGGCCGCGATCGCGGCGGCGACTGAGACTCGAAACGGCGTCATGACTCCTCCGTATGGGTGGGATAGCGCCGGAACACCCCGATGAAAAGCGCCAACAGGACCTTGATCATGTAGTAGGCCGACCGCATCGCAGTGATCGACGAGTTACCGACCTCGCGCACCCGCATCTGGACCGGCACCTCGAGCATCCGCAGGTGGTGCTTCGAGAGCAGGACGATCGACTCGACCTCGGGGTAGTCGTGCGGGTACTCGGCGGCGAAGAGCTTCAGCGCCTTGCGGTTGACGGCGCGGAACCCCGACGTCGTGTCGCTCACGCGCTGGCCGACGAGCAGCGACACGACGGCCGCGAAGATGCGGATGCCGACCCGCCTAAGCCGCGTGCCGCGGTAGCCACCGCCCGTAACGAAGCGCGTGCCGACGACGAGGTCGGCCCGTCCGTCGACGATCGGCTCGAGCACTTGCGCGATCTCGCGCGGGTCGTGCTGCCCGTCGCCGTCGACCTGGATCGCGATCTCGAAACCATGTTCGAGCGCGTACTGGTATCCGGTCTGCACAGCTCCGCCGATTCCGACGTTGAAGGGCAGATTGACGACCGCCGTCCCGGCCGCAGCAGCAACGCTGGCGGTCGCGTCCGCCGAGCCGTCGTTGATGACCACGACCTCGAGCTCCGGATCTGCGGCGCGGATCTCCTCGAGGACGCTGCCGAGCGACTCCGCCTCGTTGTAGGCAGGGACAATCGCGATCGACCGGAGTCTTCGCGGTGCCCGCTGGGCGAGCGGCTCCATTGTGCGCAGATCCTGAGCCATCAGCCCCGGCAGCGTAACCCGGCTCTATACGCTTCCGCGCGCCTCCAAACCATTCCCGTACAGATGGAACAGGCATCCTCCACGCCGACTGCGACGACGACAAACCAGCCGCTCGTGAGCGTGCTCATGGCGGCGCTGAACCACGAGCGCTTCGCGGAGGCCGCCGTGCGCAGCGTGCTCGACCAGGAGTACGAGCGGCTCGAGCTGATCGCAATCGACGACGCCTCGGATGATTCGACGGCCGAGGTGCTGGAGCAATGTGCCGCGGAGGCGCCGCCAGGACGGATGCGTGTCGTCCGGCACGACCGCCGTCAGGGCATCGCTGAGACCCGCGCGCACGCCTTTCGGCTCGCCGGCGGTGAGCTGATCGGTCTCCTAGACACCGACGACCTCTGGCTCCCAGGCAAACTCGGGCCGCAGGTCGCGCTACTGGGAGACGAGGCCGACGTCGGCCTCGTCCACGGCGAGTTCGAGGCATTCGATAACGAGACCGGCGAGACGATCTGGTGGGGTTCACGCGCCTGGGATCGGGACGGCGACCAGCTTGTCGAACTCGTCCATCAGAACTTCATCATGTGCGGCAGCGTCCTCATCCGGCGCTCTGCGATCGACCTTCGGGGGGTCGGGTTCATCGACCCGGGGTACCCCGGCTACGACGATTACCTGCTGTGGCTGAGTATCGCGCTCGATTGGCGCATCGCGCACGAAGACCGCAAGGTGATGCGCTACCGGCGCCATGCGGCGAACCTGAGCAACGTCCTCGTCCACACGGCCAATCCAGCCCGGGCGCGCGCGGGCGTGCTCGAGCTGTTCACAACCATGTTCCCGGAGGCCCGGGATCGAGCGGGAAACGAGCTCCACCGAACGATCGCCCGTCACCTGATTCGCGCCGCGGCACGAGAGCGGAGCAGAAGCAATATCCGCGCGCTGCAGTGGACCTTGTCGGCCTTTCGTCAGGATCCGAGCGCGGCGTTCGGTGCGTTCACGCAGACGGTGGGCGAACGCTTCACGCGATGAGCGCCCGCTATCGTCGCGTATCGCGATGAGTGGACGAACCGAAGCCCGCGAATCGTACGAGCGATACCTCGGTCAGGAGACTGATATTCGGGACCATCTGCCTCGCCTGTTCGAAGAGGCGCGCGGCACAGTCCTCGAGCTCGGCGTGCGCGGCGGGGTCAGCACAGCGGCCCTATTGGCGGGAGTCGAGGTACGTGGCGGCGAAGTTTGGAGCGTTGACGTCGATCCCTCATGCTCCGAGGCGTACGCCGCTCACCCGCAGTGGCACTTCGTACGCTCCGACAGCCGTGACCCTGCACCGCTGGCCGCCGCGGGCCTCCCTTCGACGATCGATGTTCTCTTCGTGGACACGCTCCACGAATACGAACACGTGCGCGACGAGCTCGCGGTTTGGGGACCGCGCGTGAGTCGGAACGGGATCGTGTTGATGCACGATACGGACACGTTTCCTGAGGTCCGGCACGCGGTGCAGGACTACGCGCGTCGGAAGGGCCTTCATTCCGAGTTTCTGCCCGGCAGCAACGGTCTCGGCGTCATCTACCCGGCTCCCGCGACGAGACCAGCCGGTGTCGTGACCGTCTTGGGCATGAGCGTCCGCCGGTTCTCCAGGCGTGTTGCGGCCGCTGCACACGAAGAGCGCTCTGCCTTCGTTCGCCGACACCCGCGGTTTCAGCGTGGCTCCGGGAGGAACTCCACTGACGGCTCCTAGAAACCCCGGCACGCGCGTTACAGCTGCGGGGTAGGAACTCGCTCCAAGGTTTCCGGAAGTAGCCTCTCCCGCACCATGTCCTCGGAGCTCCGAGCGGTAATCCTCGCCGGCGGGCTCGGCACGCGCCTTCGCCCGTATACGACGATCCTTCCGAAGCCGCTCGTGCCGGTCGGTGACCGGCCGATCCTCGAACACATCCTGCGGCGGCTACACGCCTCCGGAACGCGCGTCGTCGACCTCTGCGTTGGCCATCTTGGCGAGCTGATCCAGGCCTACTTCTCGCAGCCGAACACACTGCCGAAGGAGCTCGAGCTCCGGTGGCACTGGGAAGACGAACCGCTCGGGACGGCGGGCGCGCTGCGCCTCGTGCCGGACCTCGAAGGGTCGTTCCTGGTGATGAACGGCGACATCCTCACGAACCTCGACTACGCGGAGTTGATGCGGGCTCACGAGCGGCGAGGAGCCGCGCTGACCGTCGCGATGCACGCGCAGCGCGTGCAGATCGAGCTCGGCGTGATCGACACCGACGGCGAGCGCATCGTCGCCTACCACGAGAAGCCTGAGCTCGACTACGAAGTGAGCATGGGAATCTACGCCTACTCCGAGCGCGCGCTCGCGCAGCTCCCGCACGAGGGCCCGTGCCAGTTCCCGGAGCTCGTCGCGCGTCTGCTCGCGGCGGGCGAGGAGGTCGGCGCTTATCGCAGCGAGGCCGCGTGGTTCGACATCGGCACGCCCGGCGAGCACCAGCGGGCGGTCGACGCATTCGCGCAGTCACCCGAGCTCTTCGGCGCATGAGCGAGGACGAGCTCGACCGAATCCGCGCCGCCTACGGCGAGCGCGACTCGAAAGCCGAGACGCCCTACCGCTGGAGCAACCCGGGCTACGTCACCTACATGCAGTTGCTCGAACGCGCCCTGCTGCAGGCACTCGAGGACGCGGCGACGCCGCTCGCGGGGGCGCGCGTGCTGGACGTCGGCTGCGGCAGCGGCTACTTCCTCCACCGCCTTTCGGAGTACGGCGCGGGCGAGTGCCACGGGATTGACCTGCTCGCGAGCCGGATCGAGACCGCACGTGAGGAGTACCCGGGCCAGGAGTGGCACGTCGGCAGCGCCAGCGAGCTTCCGTTCGAGGACGGTTCGTTTGACCTCGTCACGCAGTTCACGTGCCTGTCGTCGATCCTCGATGACACGACGCGAGCGGCGGCCGCCCGCGAGATGCTGCGCGTCGCAGGCCGCGATGGCCGCGTGCTCTCCCTCGACATGCGCCGCGGGAGCCGGAAGGGCAGCACCGGCACACCGACGTTCGGTCTCGACGAGGACGCCCTGCGGTCGCTCTTCGGCGAGCCGCGCCTTTTGCGACGCGTTGCGCTCCGCTTCGACCTGTCCCAGATCGCCGGTCGGCACGCGCTGCTCGCGCAGACGCTCGCGCTCGTGCGTCCACTCCGCAGCCACGTACTCGGACTGTGGAACGGGCGGACTGCCTAGCGGATGCGCGTCTGCCTCGCGTTCGACTGCCTCTACCCGTATACCGTCGGCGGCGCCGAGCGCTGGTACCGCGCGCTCGCTGACGGGCTCGTCGCGCGCGGGCACGACGTCACGTACCTGACGCTCCGCCAATGGGATCCTGCGGAGGAGCCCAAAATTCCCGGCGTCGTCGTGGTCGCGGTCGCCGGCGAGCACGCGCTCTACACCGAGGGCCGCCGCAGCATCGGCGCACAGCTCCGGTTCGCGCTCGGCGTCGCACGACATCTCGCGCGGCACGGCTCGGGCTACGACGTCGTGCAGACGCCGGCCCTGCACCTCGCACTGCTCGCGGTGCTCGCCGTCCGCTCCCGCCATCGGTTCGCGCTCGTCGTCGATTGGTTCGAGGTCTGGCGCCGCGACTACTGGGTCGAGTATCTAGGCCCCGTCGCGGGACGACTCGGCTGGTACGGCCAGCGGCTCATGGCCCGCGGCCGGCACGCTGCTCTGTCCTTCTCGCGTCTGCATGCGGAGCGGCTCCGTGCGCTGGGCTACAACGGCGAGATCAACCTGCTGGAAGGGCTGCGCGAGGTCGAAGCCGAGCCGCCGCGGCCGGCGCGACCGGTTGCCGTCTTCGTCGGCCGCCACATCCCGGAGAAGCGCGTGACCGCCGTCGTGCCCGCGGTGGCGCTGGCGCGCAAGCGACTTCCCGAGCTGCGCGCGGTCGTCTTCGGTGACGGCCCTGAGCGCGAGCTGGTCCTCGCGCAGATCCGTGAGCACGGGCTCGATGGCGCAATCGACGCGCCAGGGTTCGCGAGTGGCGACGACGTGCACGACGAGCTGCGGAACGCGCTCTGCCTGCTGTTTCCGTCGGCGCGTGAGGGCTACGGGATCGTCGTCGTCGAGGCCTCCGCGGTCGGCACGCCGACCCTTGTGGTCGAGGGCGCGGACAACGCGGCCGCCGAGCTCGTCGAGGACGGTACCAACGGTGTGGTCGCGCGCTCGGCCGAGCCGCGAGAGCTCGCCGACGCCCTCGTTCGCGTGGCCGAGAGCGGTGATTCGCTGCGCGAAGCAACCGCCGCGTGGTTCCGGCGCAATCGCGAGCGCCTCTCGCTCGACACGTCAATCGACGCCGTCGTCGACACCTACCGGCGCGAGAGCGAGCGGTAGATCTGGTCCCAGACTCCTCCGACGGCCTCGAACGACCACCGGGCTGCAGCGCGGCGCGCGATGTCGGCGTGGTCGTAGGTGTCGAGGCGCGCGAGGACGGTGCGAATTGCGTCCGCGAGAGCGGTGGGGTCGCCGGACGGCGCAAGCGCCCCGTCGTCCTGGCCCACCGCCTCCAAGACTCCACCGACGTCGGTCGCCGCGACCGGCAGTCCGCAGCAGAGGGCTTCGATGACCGCGAGCGGCATGTTCTCGCTGTGGCTCGACAGCACGAAGACGTCCGAGCTACGTAGCCGCTCGGCGATCTCGGGCGGCCGCGCCGGACCTGAGAACTCGACGCGCTCGGCAATGTTGAGCTCCGCGGCGAGCTCGCGCAAGCTCGGCGTAAGCGGGCCGTCGCCGACTAGCTCAAGGGTCGCTTCGGACGTCATGGCGGCGACCTCGGCGAACGCTCGCAGAAGGACGTCTAGCCCCTTCACCTCGACGTGTCTGGCGACGTTGATCAGCCGCACGCCGTCGTGCACGCCCGGTCCCGGCCGAAAGACGCTCGCATCGACGGTGTTCGGGACAATTCGGAAGCGCGCCCGCACGCCGTAGCTCTCGATCTCCTGCTGGAGGCGGAGGTTGACCGGGCAGACGAGCGCCGCGTGCTCGAGCGCGAACTTCGCACGGCGCAGTCGTCCAGGAGACATCAGGCGGCGCGGCCACTCGCTCGAGTTCTCGGTGATGACGACCGGCCTGCGGAGCGCCGTCCCGGCCAGCACGGCCACCCATCCCATACGGTGGATGTGCGCGTGGAGCAAGTCGACTGGCGTTCCCTCCCGCCGCAGCTGACGTGCAACGCGCAGCGCGCCCAGCACCCCGGCGACCCGGATCGCCCTCGGGTGGTACGTCATGTAGAAGAGCCGAAGCGGCCCGTCCCGGTCTTCTTCGAGTTGCACCAGCCGCCGGACGCGCGAGCTGGGCCCCTGGTCTATGAGGACCACCATCCGATGGCCGTATGCCGCGGCGGCCCGCGTGTGGTCGCGAACGAACGGACCCGAGAGCGGTTCGCGCTCGGTCGGATACCACGCCGGGATCACGAGCACCGTCCGCACGCTCATCGGCCTGGGCGCCAAGCCCGCGCCAGACGGACGAGGCCCACGTAGTCGGCCACGTCGTCTGCGCGCGGAACGAACGCCTCGCGGAATCCAATCGTCGTCACTTTTCGAACGAAGAAGAGCGCGACGACGGCTGCAAAGGCGTAGCTCAGGGAGGAGGCGGCCGCAGCGCCCCAGGCGTGAAAGGGCGGTATCAGGCCGAAATACAGACCGAGCGCTGCGGACGCCTGCACAACGCTGGCATAGAGCGCGTAGCGCGGATACCCGCGCCCGGTGACGACCGTGCTGAGAACCTTTGCCACCCCGAGCAGGAGTGTCCCCGGCAAGAGGACAAGGCCGAGCCAGATCGTCTGGTGAAACTCCGGCCCGTAAATCAGCGGTACCGCAACAAGCAGGAGCAGGCCGATGATCACGCCCGCGGGGATCGAAAGGAGGACGGCGTGCCGCACGCCTTTCGCCAGAGCGGCATCCGACTCGTCGGCGGTGATCTCTCCGGTGACGGTCGCCTGATCGAGGCTTGCGATACGCGGGAACAGCACGGTCGTAAGCGCCTGCGGGAGCACCCAGGCGACGGCGGTGAGCGTCAGCGCGACCGAGTACACGCCAACGTCCTGACTACTCGCGAATGCGGCGAGGATCAGGACGTCGAAGCGGTAGTTGATCTGCTGCAAGAGGTTCGCGCCCCAGGCCTGGGAACCGAAGCGGAGCGCTCGCCGCAGCCGCCCAACTTGATCGACCGTCGAGTCCCGCCTCGCCTCGGGAATCAACAGCAGGATGCCGACCCCGGCGCCGATGAGTGCGGCGGCCAAGAGCCCGACGACCGCGCCGCTGAGCCCGAACACGAGCGCCAGGCCCGCACCGATGACGAGCAACGTCGCCGAGTGCGAGAGCTCGAGCGCCGCGTATCCCTCGTAGCGCTCGCGACCCAGCAGGATCGAATCCGCGAACTGATACGCGATCGCGGGCGGCAGGCTCGCCAGCGCAACGACTGCGAGGCTCGTACCGATGGAGTGGAAGACCGAGTCGTGCAGCAGGAGAAACACGACGAGGGCCCCCGCGAAGCCGATCGCTCCCAGCACAAGCCCTGCTGCATAGCTGGTGCGGGACGCACTGCGCACCGACCAGCGTCCACGGCTGACCTCGTAGATGATGCCTGCAGAGAGCCCGAGCGAAACGACCATCCCCGTCAGACCGACGAGCGTCGCAAGGAGCGCGAAGCGACCGTTCCCGGAGGGTCCGATGGTTCGTGCGAGGACGATGCTCAGCGCAGCCGCGGCCGCCAGCGGGCCTCCTTGCACGACGACGGACAGCGCGGCGCCCGCACCGAGGTGGCGTCGCGGGGCGCTCAGGCCGCCTCCAGGACCGAGCGGTAGAGGGCGTCGACGCGCGCGCGGCATACGGACGGTTCGAGCTCGGCCATGGCCAGCTCCCGCCCGGCCGCGCCGAGCCGGCCCGAGAGCGCGTCGTCTCCGAGGATGCGCTCGATCGCCTCGGCGACGACCGTGGCTTCCAGCGGTACGAGCAGCGCCCGGCTGTCCGCGAGCTCGTCGCGCGCCCAGGGCAAGTCCGAGACGATCACGGGCCGCGCACAGGCGAGTGCCTCCCACACCGAGCGCGGCGAGCTGTCGCTCGAGGCAAGCGACACGACGACGTCGGCGGCGCGATAGACGTCGGGCAGTCGCTCCGGCGGGAGGTTCCCGAGGACCGTCACCGCGTCGGCGAGATCCAGCCGCTCGACCGTCGCCTGCACGGATGCCGGCGTTTCGGCGAGCGGATGCTTCAGCAAAAGGAGCGCATCTGGTCGTCCGGCTCTGACGCGAGCGAACGCTTCCAGCAGGAGCTCCGGGTTGTACACCGGCTTCAGGCCGCGCACACTCGCGACAAGCGGGCCGGCCGAAGGAAGGTCGAGCGACCGGCGCGCCGCCGCGCGGTCGCCGGGCGAGAACGCTTCGAGGTCGAGCCCCCAGCGAACGACCTCGACGCGGACGGTGTCGCCACCCAGGGTCCGGGTCTCACGAGCGAGGTGCGCGGAGTCCACGAACACGAGCGAAGCCTTTCGCAGCGCCAGCCGCGAGCGTGGGCGGTTGACACCCCGAACGGCGAGCACATCCGAGCCCCAGGCCGAGCAGATGAGCGGCTGCAACCCTTCGCGCGCCGCCATCCAACCGTACTCGGGGAGGTAGTGGGCGTGAACCAGGTCGGGCGCGACCGAACGCGCGACGCGCCCGAGCTCGCGGCTCATCGCAAAGCCGCGCAGAGGCGGCGGCCAGTTCGTCGGCAAGCGGTGGAAGCGCACCGGCAGCTCGAGCTCGGGCCAGCCTGGCGCGAATCGCCCGGCGAGCTCGACGTGGTATCCCGCGTCCGAGACGAGCTCGACCCAGGCCCTAACGTGCGGGGAGTTGAGCCATCCGGCGACCAGCACCCGCGGCGCATCAGCCACCCCGGGCGGCCTCCAGTACCTCTGCGAGACGCGCGGCGTTCGCACGCCGCGAATAGCGCTCCAGCGCTCGGGCGCGCACCTCGGTCTGATCCGGCAGGTCTTCGCTTTCCCACCTGTGCCAGAGGTCGACGAACGCCGCCGCGATCGCTTCTTCGTCCTGCGGATCCGCGACCAGCCCCGCTCCCCATTCCCTTACGAGGCGACTCGCAAGGTTCCGTTCCGAGGCGAGGCACAGAAGCGGGCGGCCGCTGGCGAGGTACTCGAAGAGCTTTCCGGAGGGCGCGAGGTCGTCCTTAGGGACGTAGAGCAGAAGCGCCGTGGCAGCGGCCATCTCGGACACCGCCTCCCGGTGCGCTATGTAGCCGGCGACGGTGACTGACAGGCCGGGCGGAGGCGCGAAGTCCGGTATCCAGACGTTGCCGACGAGACGGACCTCGAGCCGGTCGCCGTCGACAGCTCCGTCCGCCACGAGCCGGGCGATCGCCCGGAGAGCGGGAGCCGGATCGCGAAGGTCGTACAGCGATCCGACGTGCGCGAGTACGAACCGATCGCGGGGTCCGGTGGCGTCCGAGAGGAGATCGTCCTCGTCCACGCCGTTGACGATCTCGATGCGACGCGGATCGTCAGGTCCAACACCTTCGATCGTGAAGTACTCGGCCGCGACGACGATGCGTGCAGCGCGCTTGGCGATCATTTGCTCAGCGCGCCGAGAAAGCCTCGTGAGCAAACGGGGTTGCCCGGCGAGGTGGGGGTTCGCGGCCCACTCGTCGCGAAAGTCAGCCACCCAGGGGATCCGTGTCAGCCGGGCGACGGCACCCGCGACGAAGTGACTGCCATACGGCGACGAGGTGGAGAACAACACGTCGGGCCGGTCTCGCCGAGCGCTTCGGAGCGCGGCTGCGAGAGCGAACGGCATCCAGCCGAGGCCGCCATCCGGCCAGAGCACGAACGCGCGCAGACGCATCAGTCGAGCGCGGTACAGGGCGTAGCCCAGGTAGCGGGCAAGCGGCAGCGCAGCCGTCCGGACAACTCGCGTGTTCGGCGGCACCTCCTCGACAAGCGATTCGTCGCGCGCACCGTACGCCCGCGAGCGTGTCGAGATCACCGTCGCGTCCCAGCCAAGCTCCGCGAGGTACTTGACGAATTTGAGCGTGCGTTGGACGCCTGCGCCTCCAACCGGCGGAAAGTAGTAGGCGAGCACGAGCACGCGCCGCCGGTCAGCCTCCATTGCACGTCACCGTATCCGATGGATCAGCCGCCGCTCGGCCGTCGCAACCGGTGCGACACGACGTCCTCGATCGTCTCGCCGAGACGGCCGACGAGCGCCGGGTAGGCGTACGGGGCAGCAGCCCCCACGCTTCGTGGCGACGGTCGTACTTCGACCACTCTTCGCAGTGCGTCTGCGATCGCGCGAGGGTCGGAGGCAGGCGCGCTGAATCCCGATCCCGTCTCTTCGACGATCCGAGCTGCCTCTGTCTCGTCGCCCAGGACGAGGATCGGCCTGCCGCTGGCGAGGTATTCGAACAACTTGCCGGTGGCCACACTTCGGCGCTCGGCGCCGCCGGTCACAACGAGCAGCGCATCGGCGGCGCGCTGCAGGGCGAGTGCCCGCGCGTGCTCGAGCCAGCCAACGAAGCGGACGCTCTCGGCAAGGTCCGGAGCCGCCAGCGCCTCGCGCTCGGCCTCCGTGAGTGACCCCGCGAAGACGACCTCCAGCTGGGACGCGTAGTTGGGGTCCTCGAAGGCGAGCAGGCGCAGTGCTTCGAGGAGCGGACGGGCAGAGACATGAGAGAGCGAGAGCCGGCCGGTGTGGACGATCGAGCGGCGCCTGGGGTCGAGCAAGCCGTCGGCTTCGGTCGCGCCTCGGATGTCCTCCGGGTCATAGCCGTTCGTGATGAGCAACGCCTCCACGCCGAGCCGGTCGCGCACGTCCTCGACGATCGGCAGGGTCACCCCCACGACGGCGTCGGCCCGCGTCAGCACCTGGCGCTCCAGGGCTCGGTCGGCCGAGTGCTGAATCCGGAGTGGCCATGCCGGGTGCGGCGGCTCGAAGGTCCACCCGTCGCGCAGCTCCGCGATCCAGCGAGTCCCGCCTCGGCGCAAGGCAAGCCCGACGAGGTGCGTGGACGGCGGCGGCGAGGTCGTCAGCACGCAGTCGAAACGTTGCTCCCGCCCCAGTCGCCGGGCGGCCGGAAGAGCGAATGGGAGCCACGTTCCAAGCGAAAGGTCAGGTACGACGACGGAGGCAAGCCGACTGGGCGGCTTGTAGCTCTCCCCAGAAGCTCCACCGAGCGCCGCGAACTGCCCCCGTCTCCAGTTCAGGCCGCTCATGAGCGCATCCTTGGTTCGAACGACCTCGTGCGCGCCTTCGATCGGCCCTTCGCCGGATGCGACCGATGTGAGCACGGTTACGTCGTAGCCCGCGCGCGCGAGGTACTTGCACTGCGCCGCGACGCGCCGGGCTGCGACAAGCGACGACGGCGGCGCGATCTGCGCCGCGATCAGGACGGAGCGCCCGCCCGTCACAGCCGCCCAAGGCGGCGCTGCTCCGCGATCGCCTCGCGCATGGACATGAGGCTGCGGGTAGCGCGGCGTCGTTCGTCGGAGGAGCGCGCCGCTCGCTCGCGATGCATCTGCCGGACGCCGTCGAGCCAGCCGCGCGCTATGGCGCTCGCAGCCCCTCGCGTCCGCACCTGTGCAAGCGTGAGGGCGTCGAAACCGAACGAAGCCACCACCGACTTCACAAGCGAGGCCGGCGGCAGATGCCGTGCCGCGTTGATCAGACGGTTTCGAGAGCCCCAATAGAGGCGCGTCACGGACCGCTGCGGGCCGGAGGCATGGCCGTACTCGTGCCGCATCGCGCTCTGCGGATGCAGGACGATCCGTCCAGGCACCCGCAGGCAATAGTCGGCCTCTTCGCCGTACATGAAGAACGGCTCGTAGAAGCCGCCCAGGTCGAGAAACTCCTGCCGCCGCACCATCATGAGCGCACCAGTCGCGGCGGGGACGTCGATTGGCTCACCGGGCGCCATTTCGCGCGGCAGCATGTCGAGGCGCCCGACCACGGCGGTGTTCGGCGCGATCGAGAGGCCGGCAGCCTGGATAACCGCCCCGTCCGACGAGAGCAGGAGGCCGGTCGAGATCGAGACCGTCGGGTCGTCCAGCAAGCCGGCGAGGGGCATGTCCCAGCCCGGCTCGACCTGGCCGTCGAAGTTGACGAAGGCGAGCAGCCGCCCGGATCCTTCCTCCGCTCCTCGATTGCAGCCCACGCAAAAGCCGACGTTCTCTTCGAACCGCAGCACCCTCGCGCGGGGCCAAACCTGCTCGACGCCCTCCCAGCTGCCGTCGGCCGAGCCGGAGTCCACGACGATGCACTCGACGTCGTCCGTCACCGTGTTGCGCGCGAGTTCCTCCAGCGTCCTGCCGAGACAAGCGGCCCCGTTGTGATTGACCAGCACGACCGAGAGCTCCATCGCGCGGGGTTATAGCCCGCAGACGCGGCGCGGGGTCGAGGCAGCGCGTTTTGTGAGTAGATTCCCGCGATGTCCGCAGGCTCACAGCGCTGGCAGGGGCGCAAGGTGCTGGTCACGGGCGCGGGCGGGTTCATCGGTAGCCATCTCGCGGAGCTCCTCGCCCGCGAAGGGGCAGAGGTGCGCGCGTTCGTCCGCTACACGTCGCGCGGCGACCACGGCTGGCTCGAGCAGGCCTCGCCCGACGCGGCGGAGGCTATCGAGGTTTTTCGGGGCGACCTCGCCAACCCCGAGGCCGTCCGCTCGGCGCTGCGTGGCCGCGAGGTCGTCTTCCACCTCGGCGCGCTCATCCCGATCCCCTACTCGTACGTTCATCCGCGCGAGTTCGTGACCGCGAATGTCGAGGGGACACTCAATGTGCTCGAGGCTGCGCGCCACGAGGAGCCTCGGCGCATCGTCCACACCTCGACGAGCGAGGTCTACGGGACTGCGCAGCGCGTCCCGATCGACGAGGAGCACCGGCTGCACCCGCAGTCGCCGTACGCGGCCACGAAGGTCGGAGCCGACCAGGTCGCGCTCTCGTACCAGCGCTCGTTCGGGACGCCCGTCGTCGTCGCAAGGCCATTCAACACCTACGGGCCGCGCCAGAGCGCGCGCGCCGTGATCCCGACGATCGTGAGCCAGGCGCTCTCGCGTGATGTCGTCGAGCTTGGTGCCACCGCGCCGACTCGCGACTTCCTCTACGTCGAGGACACCGCGGCGGGAATCGCCGCCTGCGCCGACGCGGACGACGTCGAGGGCGAAGTGATCAACCTGGGTACGGGCGCCGAGATGTCGATCCGCGACCTGGCGGAGCGCATCATCGAGCTCGTCGGCCGCGACGTGACGCTTGCGCTGGACGAGGAGCGGCTGCGGCCGCCCGAGAGCGAGGTCGAGCGCCTTGTTGCCGACACTGCCAAAGCGCGGCGCCTGCTGAGCTGGGAGCCGGCCGTCGAGCTTGACGAAGGTCTGCAGCGCACGATCGATTGGCTCTCGGGCTCGCTCAACGCCTACAAGCCGTCGCTTTACAACGTCTGAAGCAGCCCCTCGATAACCGCTTCCACCTGCTCGTCCGCCAGGCCGCCGTAGAGCGGGAGCGTCAGCAACCGCTCTGCGAGGGCGTCGGTCCCGGGAAGCGCCCGGCGTGACCCGTGGTAGGCCGTGAAACCGTGGATCGGCGGGTAGTGGACGCTGGTCTGAATTCCGAGCTCTTCGAGGCTCGAGCGGATAGCGTCGCGCTCAGCGCACTCGGGTAGCACGACCACCGCGAGGTGGTGGGAAGGCTTGAGGCCCTCGACCGGCGCGAAGGGCATTGTCAGCCCCCTCGTCCCGTGCAGCCGATCGCGATAGCGCGCAACGACTTCGGCACGCGCCGCGTTCTCCTCGGGCAGCCGCCGCAGCTGCGCGAGGCCGACGACCGCACGGATCTCGTCCAATCGGTAGTTGAACCCGGGGAGGACGACGTCGTAGCTCGATGCGTGGCCGCGGTGACGGTCCCAGGTAAGGGTCGTCATCCCGTGCGAGCGCAGAAGCCGCAGCTGCGCGGCAAGCTGCTCATCGTCCGTGACGATCATGCCGCCCTCGCCGACGGGGAGGTTCTTGTTCGAGAAGAAGCTGAAGCACCCGATCGCACCGAGCGTTCCGCACGCCCGGCCGCGAAAGGTCGCTCCCGGCGCGTGAGCAGCATCCTCGATCACGACCAGGCCACGCCGCTCCGCTAGCTCGAGCACGGCGTCCATGTCGCAGGGATGGCCGCCGTAGTGGAGAACGAGTATCGCCCTCGTCCTCTCCGAGAGCGCCGCTTCGACGTCCGCCGGGTCGAGGTTGAGGTCGTCTGGCCCGGCGATGTCGCAGAAGACCGGCGCGGCGCCGGTGTGGACGATCGCGTTGGCGGCCGCGACGAAGTTGAGCGACGGCACGACGACCTCGTCCTCCGGGCCACAGCCGGCGCCGAGCAGGGCGAGGTGTAGGGCTGCGGTGCCGTTCGCGACCGCGATGGCGTGGCTGGCACCGGTGAACTCGGCGAACGCCTGCTCGAACTCCTCGACGCGCGGGCCCATGCTCCACCAGCCGGAGCGCACAACCCCGAGTACGTCCTCGACGAGGTCGTCGCCGACCGGGACGTCGGCGAGCGGAACACGCCACGTACGCTCGCTCAGGCTTTGCTCGCCCACGCCAGCTCGTTGGCGACTCGCTCCAGATCGGCGTCGACCATCAACTCCGCCAGGTCACGGAAGCTCGTCCGCGGCGCCCACTCGAGCTCGCGCCGTGCCTTCGACGCGTCCCCCACGAGCTGGTCCACCTCGGCCGGTCGCAGGAACTTCGGGTCCAGGACGATGTGCTTCTCCGGGTCGAGGCCGGCTCGCTCGAAGGCGAGCTCCGCGAACTGGCGCACCGAGTGCTCCTCGCCGGTAGCGATCACGTAGTCCGACGGCTCGTCCTGCTGCAGCATCAGCCACATCGCCTCGACGTAGTCGCCGGCGAACCCCCAGTCGCGTTTCGCGTCGAGGTTGCCGAGCCGCAGCTCGTCCGTCAGGCCGTGCTTGATCCGCGCCACGCCGTCGCTGATCTTGCGCGTCACGAACTCGAGGCCGCGCCTAGAACTCTCGTGGTTGAACAGGATTCCCGACACCGCGAACAGGCCGTACGACTCGCGGTAGTTGACGGTGATGTGGTGCCCGTAAACCTTGGCCACGCCGTACGGCGAGCGCGGGTGGAACGGCGTCAGCTCGTTCTGCGGGACCTCGCGCACCTTGCCGAACATCTCCGACGACGACGCCTGGTAGAAGCGGATCTCGGGGTCGACGGCGCGGATCGCTTCGAGCACGCGGGTCACGCCGACGGCCGTGAACTCGGCGGTCAGCACCGGCTGGTTCCACGAGGTCGGGACGAAGCTCTGCGCCGCGAGGTTGTAGACCTCGTGCGGCTCCGACTGCCGAAGCGCGGCGTCGAGCGAGGGCGGGTCGAGCAGGTCGCCTTGGATCAGCGCGATCCTGTCGACCAGGTGCGCGATCCGCTCCAGATTCTCGGTCGACGCGCGGCGCGTCATCCCGTAGACCTGGTAGCCCTTCTCGAGCAGTAGCTCGGCGAGGTACGAGCCGTCCTGGCCGGTGACGCCGGTGATCAGTGCGCGGCGGTCGTTCATGGCACGGTCTCCAGCTCCCGCGCCGCGGCGAGCGTGTCCGCAAGCGTCTGCTCGAGCGCGATCTCCGGGCGCCAGCCCGTCGCGGCGCGCAGACGAGACGGGTCGCCGGCCTGGCGCCGGACCTCGGCCGGGCGAACGCGGCTTTCGTCGCGTTCGACCTCGACCGGCACGCCTGTCAGCCCCACGAGCAACTCGACCACGCGCGCCATGGTGACGGTCTCGCCGGAGGAAACGTTGTAGGTGCCGGCCCGCACCGACGGGTCGAGCAGCAGCAGGTACGCCCTGCACACGTCGCGGACGTCGAGGATGTCCCGTTCCGCCGATAGGTCGCCGACCAGCAGCGTGCCGCCGCCCTCGACCTCGAGCCGCGCGAGCTGCCTCGTCCACGAGCCCAAGGCGAACCGCTCGTCGCGGCCAGGCCCCTCGTTGTTCGCAGCCCGCGTGACCACTACATCGAGGCCGGAGATGGAGCAGGCGAGCTCAGCGGCGGCCTTGCTCGCCGCGTAGGGCGAGACCGGCCGCACCGGCTCGTCCTCGGGCGTCGGGATCCGCGTTGCGTTGCCGTAGACCTCGCCGGTCGAGGCGAACAGCACCCGCGCCTCCGGCCGCTCGGCCCGCACCGCCGCAAGCATGTTGACGGTGCCGTCCACGTTCACCCGCCATGAGCGGAAGCCGTCCTCCCACGAGGCCGCCACCGACGACTCCGCGGCGAGGTGCACGACCGCGTCTACCTCGCGCACGGCCGCCGCAAGCGCCTCGACGTCCAGCACATCGCCCTCGAACGGCACGAAGGCCTCGCCGAGTGCCGCACGCAGGTGACCGCCGACGAAGCCCGCAGCTCCGGTGACCAGGACGCGTTTCACCTCAGTAGGCGCCGCGACCTGAGATCACCGCGGGGAGCGTCTTGGCGAGAATCGAGATGTCGAGCCAGATCGACCAGTTCTCGAGGTAGAAGAAGTCGAGGCGGACGAGGTCGTCGAAGCCGAGATTCGAGCGCCCGGAAATCTGCCAGAGCCCCGTCACGCCCGGAAGCACGAGGTAACGCTTGCGGTGCCAGCCCTCGAGCCGCTGGAAGTCCCGCAAAGGCAAGGGCCGCGGCCCCACGAGGCTCATCTCGCCGTGGAGCACGTTCCAGAGCTGCGGAATCTCGTCGAGCGAGAACCGCCGCAGCACGGCCCCGACCGCAGTGACTCGCGGGTCCTCGCGGATCTTGAACAGCGGGCCGTCCGCCTCGTTCGACGCCTCGAGCTCCGCCTGCTGCCCCGCCGCGTCGGCGCGCATCGTCCGGAACTTCAACATCCCGAACTCGCGCTCGCCGAGCCCGACGCGACGGTCGCGATAGAAGACCGGCCCACGCGAGTTGAGCTTGACGGCAGCCGCGATCGCGAGCCACAGCGGCAAGCCGATCAGGAGCACGAGCGCAGAGACGAGCACGTCGAAACCGCGCTTGACCACCCAGTCCAGCCCGACGAACGCGGGCGGGCGCAGCTCGAAGAGCGGAATCCCCTGGCCCGGGACGAACTCAACGCGCTGCGTCAGAAGCTCCGTCGCCTTCGGCGCGATCCGGACCTCGACCCCGCGCCGGTGGGCGTGGTCGACGATCTCGAGCAGCTCGCGGTCGCGGAAGTCGGAGTCGGTCAGGATCAGCTCGTCCACCCGCTCGCGGTCGAGCACCGCCGCGAGGTCGCGCACGTCGCCCAGCACGGGGAGGGTCACGCCGTCGCGCGAGGGCGCGATCGCGCCGACGAACGCGTAGTCGATCCCGCTCCGTCCGGAGCCGAGCGCCGCGTGCAGGTGCGCGACGTTCTCACCGGAGCCCGCGAGCAGCGCATGCCGCTTCACGCCAAGCATCCGCAGCACCTCGCCGGTGATGAACTCGTAGCTCGCCCGCAGCGCGGCGATCGCCAGGGTGCACAGCACGATCGCCGTCGGAGCGAGGCCGTAGGTCGTGAACTCGTGCCCCGTGCCGACCGCGAACGCGAGCGTGATCAGGGCGACCACCAGCAGCGACGAGAGCACGCGCCCGAAACCGGGCCGGCGCTCTCGCTCCTCGTAGAGGCCCGCCTGCGAGAAGACCAGCACGGTGACGAGCGTCAGAAACGGCAGCCAGTCGGTCTCGATGCGCCAGAGAACGCCCCAGAGAATCGGCTCGCGGCCGTAGTAGAGCTCGCGCGCGACGAGCGCCGCGTAGAGGCCCAGCACGAGCCCGCCCAGGTCGATGCACACGAGGGCTGTGATGCTCGCCAGCCGCCGTAGGACGACCGTCAGCTGTGCGCGTGTGAGGAGAAACGGCGCGCCCGCCCGGATGTCGCTGGTGATCCTGGCCGGCGCGTCGTCGCCCGCAGCGGGCGTGGGAATGCGTGCCCTCGCCCGCTGCGGAGTCCTAGTTGCCACCTGTCTAGTGTGGCAGCCGGCGGAAGGCGTTGTACGCGGGCTTCTTCTTCCCGCCGACCGTGAACAGGCCGGACTGCCAGCCGCCGAGGCGCCCCTCGTCGCGGAGCAGGAACCAGAGCATCATCGTGACCCTCGAGTTCTTGCGCGCCATCTTGTACGCCTGGGTCAGATACTTCGCCTGCCTGGCCCACGTCACGCCGAACAGCCGGTCGGGCGGACGGGTCTGGTAGCCGTACTCCGTGATCCAGAGCTTCTTGTTGCCGTAGTACTTGCCGAGCAGCTTCGTGAGGTCGCTCAGGTTCGCGAGCGTCACGGTCTGCTTGCCCTTCGGCTTGGTCGTCGGCGACTCGCGCGGGCTGCCGTAGTACGGGTGGTGCGCGTAGACGTCGAAGCGGCTCTTCTTCAGCCCGTACTTGTGCAGCGCGTTCAGGAACGCGATCGGGGAGATCGACGGCCGCTTGCTGCGCGCCGCGTTGTTACCGCGCGGGTCGGTGGCACCGCAGGCGACGACCTGCTTGCTCAGATGCGAGGCGTGGATGCCGAGGTACACGGCCGTGCAGATGCCGACGTAGTTGCGCGCCGCGATCGGGATGTACCGCCGCTTGCCGACCTTCTGCCACTGCGGCGCCAGGAAGAGCGGGTTGTTCGGCTCGTTCCAGGCAAGCCACTTGCGGACGGCCGGCAGCTTGGTGCCGTCGTCGCGCACGAACTTGCCGCCGTACCGCTTCGCCGCCGCGAGCGCGAAGTAGCGCAGGTTGTTCATCTTGGCCGGGACCCGGTTGACGCCCTTCTTCTTGCCCTGCGCCCAGCGCGGGGTCCCGTAGATGGTGAACACCACCTGGATCTTCTTCTCCGCGGCGTTGAGGGCCGCGCGGTCGTAGGTCGACCAGTCGTAGGCCGGGTCGGCCGGGTCCGTCGGCGTCGTCGGCTCCTTCTTCGCGATCAGGTTCCAGTCCAGGTTCAGGCGGATGACCTGCGCCCGCAGGTTCTTGAGCGTGGTGAAGGTCTTGTCCGGGTTGGCGAGCGGCTGGACCGGGTCGTAGATCCCTACGAGCATCCCGCGTGCCGCCTGGGCCTGGTCGGCCTTGACGGTCGCGGCGAGGCTGCAGAGAACGATCGTTATCAGGGCGATGCTTGCCTTTCTAAACGCCAAGTGGCTCCCTCCCGAGGCTCGGCAGCATTCGCCGGAGCCCCTCCTCGAGTTGGATCTCGGGTTCCCAGCCCAACACCTGCCTGGCTCTGGTGATATCGGGCTGGCGGACTTGCGGATCGTCCACGGGCAGCGCCTCGTAGACGATCTCGCTCTTAGACGACGTGACCTTGATGACTGTTTGCGCCAGTTCCAAAATCGAAAACTCCTCGGGGTTGCCGAGGTTCACCGGCAGGTGCTCCTCGCTCTCGGCGAGCAGGTGCAGGCCGCGGATCAGGTCCTCGACGTAGCAGAAGCTCCGAGTCTGCTGGCCTTGCCCGAAAACCGTGAGCGGCGCGTTCTCGAGCGCCTGCCGCATGAACGTCGGGATCGCGCGCCCGTCGTGCGAGCGCATGCGCGGCCCGTAGGTGTTGAAGATGCGGACGATCGCGGTGTCCACGCCCTGCTGGTTGTGGTACGCCATCGTCAGCGCCTCCGCGTACCGCTTCGCCTCGTCGTAGACCCCGCGGGGCCCGATCGGGTTCACGTTGCCCCAGTAGCTCTCGGGTTGCGGGTGCACCTCCGGGTCGCCGTAGACCTCGCTGGTGGAGGCGAGCAGGAACCGCGCGCGCTTGAACTTCGCGAGGCCGAGCGCGTTATGCGTGCCGTACGAGCCGACCTTGAGCGAGTGCAGCGGCTGGCGCAGGTAGTCGATCGGGCTCGCGAGCGCTGCGAGGTGGTAGACGGCGCCGACCGGCTCCTCGATCTCCAGGTGGAAGACCAGGTCGTGGTTCAGGAACACGAACGCGTCGTCGCGCAGGTGCTCGAGGTTCTCCAGCGAGCTGGTCTCGAGGTTGTCGACGCACAGGACACGGTTGCCCTGCTCGAGCAGGTACTCGCACAGGTGCGAGCCGAGGAACCCCGCCCCGCCGGTGACGACTGCGGTGGCCATTCGTTGGATCGTACCCACCTCCCAAGCCGGATCCCCGCGGTTTAGCGGGGCCTTACGAAGTCCTTACGCCGGGTCTTGCGGAGGCTCGGCCAGGAAGAGCAACACGACCTCCGAAAGCGTCGAGACGCGGTCGAGGTCGACGCTGTAGAGCACGTAGTAGCCCTCGCGCCGGGCCCGGACGAGCCCGGCGCGGGCCAGCAGGCGCAGGTGCTTGGAGAGGCCTGCCTCGCTGATCCCGATCAGCGGCGCGAGCTCCTGCGTCGAGCGCTCGCCGGACGCGATCAGCTTCAAGGCCCGCAGCCGGGTCGGATCGGCGAGCGCGCGCAGGATGTGGACGACATCCTCGGACGGAAGCTTCGACTTCCCGCCGGCGAGCGCGAACGGCGCCGGGTAGACGATCGCCGGCGGCCACGGCGGGTCGCAGTTGATCCGAACGTGCGGCCAGACGAAGGCGCTCGGGACGAGCACGAGCTCGGCGCTGGGGCCGACGTCGACGGTGTGCTCGTGCGGCAGGTCGCGGCGCAGCTCGCGGCGCGAGGCGTCGATCAGCAGCTGGGGCGACAGGCCCGCGAGGTACGCGTAGACGCCGTCCCCGGCGATTCGGCGGCCCGCGTCGCCCACGGTGTCGGCGAGCTGCGGCTCGAGCTCGCGCCACTCCTCGGCGAAGCCCGCGTCCCAGTAGTCCGCCAGCAGGTCGACGAAGCGCGCGGCCAGCTCGCGCGGCGACTCGAAGATCAGCCGCGCAAGAGCGGCGTCGGCGCCGAGCCCCGCGGCGCGACGGTCGACGTGCTCCCGGACCCGCGCGTCACGCAGGAGCCGCTCGTCGCGCTCTCCGCGGTGGTCCCAGAGCGGGCGGAGGAACCCAAGGGCGAGCGTCGTCTCGTCGAGTGCGGCCAGCTCTTGCAACTCGTCGTCGAACGTCCCGAACGCGGTCGCAGGAGACGGCACCAGGAACTCCGGGACGAAGCCGTCGTAGGCGAAGCGGAAGGCGGCGATCTCGCGCCGCAGCCCGGCCGGCAGGGTGCGAGCGCGTCGCACCCACGAGTGCTGCAGCGGATGGTGCTTCGGTGCGCTCAGGACGTGGAGGCTGAGAACGGCCTCGAGCGCCGGCGAGTACGAGAAGGCGATGGACTCGGCCGGGTCGGCGCTGAAACGGAACCTGATGATCGGATTCTCTTTCTGGCTAAGAAGTTGATCCCAGCCTCGCCGACCGGCACCGTGGCGTCAAGTGAGGCGCTCGGCGATCCTGATCCTGGCGGTGCTGCTCGGAGCCCTCTCCGGCTCCGCGCGTGGGGCCGACACCCCGACGTTGACCGCAATCGTCGGCACGAACGACGGGTTCGACATCACGCTCAACGGGCCCGACGGGAAGAAAGTCGAGCGCCTCCTCCCCGGCACGTACACCGTCATCGTCGACGACCGCTCGACGATTCACAACTTCCACCTGGCCAGCAACGACGACCCCACCGTCGACTTCCGCACCGACCTCGCCTTCGTCGGCCAGAAGAGCTTCACGGTCACCTTCAAGAACAACAACGAGTACGCCTACGCCTGCGAGCCGCACTGGCAGGTGATGAACGGCAAGTTCCTCGTCACGGACGCCCCGCCGCCACCGCCGCCGCCTCCTCCCCCGCCGCCACGCGTTCGCACCTTGAAGGCCTCCGTCTCCGCGGCAGGCACGGTGCGGCTGAGCGTTTCGTCGGTGCGGCGCGGCCCCTACCGGATCGTGGTGAGCGACCGCTCGCAGGCGGCGAACTTCCACCTCCGCGGCCCAGGCGCCAACGCGCGAACTGGAATGCGCTACCGAGGCACGAAGCCGCTTCGGGTCCGCCTCTCGCGCGGGACCTACCGCTATGGAAGCGACCGCGCAGGCCTGACTAAGCGCCTGCGCGTCCGCTAGCGGTCCGGGCGCTACTTTCTGAGCTTGAAGAAGGCGTAGATCGCCGAGCCGTCGTGGAACTTCACCGAGGCCCGGTAGCAGGTGTCGGTGCTCCCCGATGGCGTCTTCCAGTTCTGGATGAACTGCGCGCCGTCGTAGCGGAGACTCGTGTTCCCCGTCGTGATGAAGTCCACCGCGGCCTCCCCCTCGCCCGTGGTGCAGCTCAGCTTCACGGCATCGAACGACCGGATGTCCGCGACGTTCGTCCGCTCCGCGCCGCCCCGCGAGGTGTAGAGGTTGAACTTCAGCGGAATCGTCGAGCCGCCCTTCGCGATGTTCCACGTCGTCGACACCGGGCTCACGGCCGGCGGAGCCCCGGGTGACGTGACGAACTGCGAGTTCCCGATGCCGACCGGGGCGTAGAAACCCGTCGCATTCCAGGCGCCGATGCAGGCCGCGACGACGGGCTGCGTGAGCGTGTAGTTCGCGTTGTCGAGCCCGCCGATGGCCAGGCCGGAGACCTGCACGGCGCACGTGCCAGGAGCCGAGCTCGTGAACGCGCCGGTGGCCGCGCCCGTTCCGAGGCTCACCCCGTCACCGGCGACCGCGCCGACGAGGGACGCACCGCTCACGTCGAGCGTGGCCGAGGTGTTCCCGTCATACGGCTTGTCGCTCGCCGTGATGCCGCTGACGGTGAGGTTCCTCGCCGTGATCACACCGTTGGCGGCGTTCAGGAAGGCGACGGCGTAGTTCTGGCCGCCGTTGCCGTCCAGCACCGAGCCGGAGGGGATCAGCGTCTTGCCGCTGCCGACCGTCTTGGTGGCGAAGGCCTGGCTGAGGGCGGCCGTGTCGCCGGCGGCGATCGTGCCCAGGCTGATGGTGGGCGTCTCGTCCGAGCTGGTGGTGCCGTCGTAGACCTTCGTGTCGGCGACCGCGCTCACCGTGAGCGGGCGCTTGAAGATCTCGGCAGTCGTCGCGGCGCTCGCGCTCAACAGCTGGTAGTTGCCTGCGTCCGCGCCGGAGATCGAGATCCCACTGACGCTGACGCTCTTGCCGGGGCCTGCGTGCTTGCTGGCAAAGGCGGCGCCGCCGTAGGACGCGTTCACGCTGTCGCCGGCGAGCTTGTCCGTCGAGAGGGTGACCGTCGCGGCGTTGGTGCCGTCGTAGGTCCTGTTGACGCCGTGCGCCGTCACGGTGAGGTCGCGCCTGGTGATGTCGGCGAGCGCGGCGGCTACCGAGCTCAGGCTGTAGTTGTCCTTGTCGGCGCCGACCAGGGCCGCGCCGCTCAGGGTGACGGGCTTGCCGGTGCCGACGTTCTTCGTGTCGAAGCCAGCGGTACCGCCGCTGAGGCCGACGTCGTCGCTGCCGAGCACGCCGCTCAGCTGCCGATTGGTGGCGGCGGCCGCGACCGAACCGTCGTAGACCTTGTTCGCAGAGTCGAAGCTGCCGCTGATCGCGCGTGGCGTGATGTCGGCCTTCAGCTCGCTGGGCTGGCTCACCGTGTAGTTGCTGGCGTCGTCGCCCGAGAGCGCCACGCCCGTCACCGTCACCGGCTTGTCGGTGCCGACGTTCTTGTCGGCGAACGAGGCCGAGTAGCCGGAGTGGTCGATCGCGACGGAGTCGCCTGAGACGACGCCGGCCAGGCTCGCCCCGCTGAAGTCGGCCGTCGCCGAGGCGGTGCCGTCGTAGGTCTTGTTGTTTGCCTCCGCACCGGTGACAGTCAGGGCCTTGGCGCCGATCGTCCCGGCGGCCGTGTGCGTGTGGACGTCGTAATTGCCGCCCGAGTTGCCATCGTGGACCGCGTAATCCGTGACGCCGAGCGTGCTGTTCCCCGGGCCGAGCACGTTCTTGGACTGGAAGGCCTGGCTCAGCCCGTCGACGCTGTCGTTGCCCTTGACCTGGCCGCTCCCGACCGTCGGGTTTCCGCTGGAATCGGTGGTGCCGTCATACGTCTTGCTGTCCGCGGCGGCGTAGATGTCCAGCCGCGCCTGGCCGACGTCGGCCTTTAGGTCGCTCGGCTCGCTCACCGTGTAGTTGCCCGCATCGCCGCCGGAGAGCGCGACCCCGGTCACCGTCACCGGCTTGTCGCTGCCGACCTGCCTGTCGTCGAAGCGGGCGTCGTACGCCGCGTGGTCGATTGCGACGTCGTCGCCTGTGACCACGCCGGAGAGGTTGGCACCGCCCCAGTCGACCGTCGCGGCGTCAGTGCCGTCGTACGTCTTGTCGTTCGCAGTAACGCCGCTGATCGTCAGACCCTTGGCCGAGATCGTGCCGGCGGCGGCGTGAGTGTGGATCTCGTAGTTGCCGCCCGAGTTGCCGTCGTGGACGCTGTAGGCGCTCACCTCAAGGGTGCTGTTGCCGGCTCCCAGCACGTTCTTCGACTGGAAGCGCTGCGCGAGCCCGTCGACGCTGTCGCCGCCCTGCAGACCGCTGACCGTCGGCGTCCCACTCGAGTCGGTCGTGCCGTCGTAGGTCTTGCTGTCGGCGACGGCGGAAATCTCGAGGTCGGCCTTCTCCAGCGTGGCGCTGGTCGAAGCCGTCCCGGTAGTCAGCTGGTAGTCGTACTTGGCCGTCCCGGTCAGGACGACATCGGCGTTCACCGCTTTGCCCTTGCCGGCGTTGGCGTCGGCAAAGTGGCCGTTGGAGGCCGTGCAGTCGACAGCGTCGGGCGAGACGACACCATGGCTGTCGGTCGCCGACTCCAGCGAGCAGCTGGTGATTTCGGCCTCGTCGCTGCCGTCGTAGGTCTTGTCGGCGGCGGTGATCGAGGCCGTCACCTCGCGCTTGTCGATCGTGAAGCTGGTCGAGTCGCTGCTGTGGGTGTGGTTGGCACCGCCGGCGAAGCTGGCCGAGGCGGTCGCCGTGCCGGCGTGCAGGTTGTCGCCGTAGTCGACCGTTAGCGACTGTTCGAGCCCGCCCGCGCCGGTGACATTGGCCGAGCACGGCGTCTGTGCCGAGCCGTTGTAGACGAAGGGGCCGGAGGGGCAGCTGACGGTGGTCGTCGAGCTCGCCTTGTCGATGTCAGCCGTGGTCGAGGCGGCGCCCCCGGTCAGCTGGTAGTCGTACTTGGCCGTCCCGGTCAGGACGACATCGGCGTTCACCGCTTTGCCCTTGCCGGCGTTGGCGTCGGCAAAGTGGCCGTTGGAGGCCGTGCAGTCGACAGCGTCGGGCGAGA
>Ga0207428_10000870_pt1 | contig 33924 bp, 31 predicted proteins | sample RhiMethybrSRZTD1_FD_187600 | JGI IMG/M metagenome (GOLD analysis project Ga0207428, IMG submission 187600) | Populus rhizosphere microbial communities from Tennessee, USA - Rhizosphere MetaG P. TD hybrid SRZTD1 (SPAdes) (version 3) | ecosystem: Host-associated > Plants > Roots > Rhizosphere >...
CGTGTCTCCACCGCGTAGAGGCGCCCGAGATTCGACACCGCGTCGCGGAAGCTCCCGCCGGAAAGCTCGACCGCCTTCGCGTACGGGCGTTCCGCCTCGCGATAGCGCTGCTGCAGCGCGAGCGCGGTCCCGAGATTGTTCCAGGGCCCGGGCCGGTCCGGGCGCAGCGAGATCGCCTTGGTGAAGAGCCGCTCCGCGTCCGCGTGGGCGCCACGGGCGAGGAGCGCGTGTCCCAGATTGTTCCAGCACAGCATGCACTCCGGATCCACCGCGATCGCGCTGACCCAGAGGCTCTCCGAGTCGTGCCACACGCGGCTTTGCTGCCACGTGCTCGCGCTCAGTCCCAGCACCGCCGCGCAGGCGGCGCCGACCACGGCCGCGGCCACCGGCGCGCCCATCTGCCCCCGTGCGCGCCAGCTCAGCGCCCACGCGAGGCCGCCGCCCACGAGGAGCGCGAGGCCGAGCCCCGAGAGATACGCGTAGCGATCGTGCGCCAGCTGATATCCCGTGTGCACGAGGCCGCTGACGGGCAGCAGCACGATGACCGACTGCGCCCACGCGGCGAGCCCGGCGGGCCAGCGTCGACGCAAGGTCACCAGGACGACGGTAAGGGCGATCACCGCGACGATCGGGCCGAGGAAGCGCGACGCCAGCGGATCCACGTGCGCGGGCAGCTCGTAGAGTGGCGAAAGGTGGGAGGGCCAGCCGAACTTCCACGGGTAGAACCAGAAGCTGTAGGCGGCCATGGCCATGCGAGCGGAGAGTCCGTAGGCCTCGAAGCCGGTCCACGTCGCCCCACGACTTTGCGACAGCACCGCGCCGATCGCGGCAAGCGCGCCGAGGACCACGAAGGGCGCCTTCTCCCACAGGAGCCGGCGGGCGCCGAGGCCGAGCCGACGCAAGGGGTAGACGTCGAGCAGCAGCAGGCTCGCCGGCAAGGTCATCGCCATGGACTTCGAGAGCAGCGACGCGGCGAAGGCGGCGAGCGCAAGCGCGCGCCAGCGGCCGGCCAGTATCCCCCCCTCGTCCACCCCCCGCAGATAGGCCAGCACGGTCAGCAGGTAGAAGAGCGCGCACAGGACGTCGCGCCGCTCCGTGATCCACGCCACCGACTCGACGCGCAGGGGATGCGCGCCGAAGACCAGCGCCGCGAGGGCGGCCCCGAGGTCGATTGCGACGGCGGGCCCGCCCATGGCGATGCCGAGCAGTCGGCGGGCGACGAGGAAAAACGCGCCGGCCGCCGCGGCATGGACCACGACATTGACGAGGTGATAACCCCACGGATCCATGCCGCCCAGCGCGTAGTTCGCCCCGAGCGTGAGCCACGTGAGCGGGATCCAGTGCCCCAGGAGCGTGGTGGTGAGCATCCAGCGCAGCTGCGCGGGCCCCAGGCCGCGGAAGCCCACGTTGGTCGTGAAGTTGACGTCGTCGTCCCAGTTCACGAATCCCGCGCTCAGGGTGGGCAGGAACGCCGCGGCGCTGACCCCGACGACGAGCGCCGCGAGGAGCGCGAGGCGAACGGAGAAAAGGAAGCGGGCGGCGGGCGCCCCGGCGCGAGGGGACTCGGTCACCGGTGCGTGATCCGCTCCATCAGCCGCCGCTCGCGCTTGGTGGGGCGGCCGGCCCCGGGCGGCCGGTACATCGCCGGCGCCGAGCGCCCGGCGCGGGGCGGCGGAGGCGGCGTGAGATCTTCATAGAGCAGCGCCGCCGTCGCCCCTGATCCTCGGCGCTCTGACAGCGCACGGACGCGCACGATGCGGCGGGTCTGCCGCTGGGTGATGTGGAGGAGATCGCCGGCCCGCACCGCGCGCGCGGGCTTGGCGGCCTGTTCGTTGACGTCGACCTTCCCGCCGTCGCACGCTGCCGCGGCCTGGCTGCGACTCTTGAAGAAGCGCGCCGCCCAGAGCCACTTGTCGAGGCGCTCGACGCTCATCGTGTTCTACCCTAGCACAGGCCTGCGCGTGTTCCGCCTTGCCCGGACACGCTCGGAAAGGGGAACACGGTGTTCGCGGTCTAGGTTATCCTTGGCGAGCCATGCGCCATCTATTCCTCGGGATCGCCGCCGTCGCGTTCACCGCGGGCACGGTCTCTGCCCAGCCCGCGACTCTCCCCGTCGAGGACTGGAAGAAGGACCCGGTGGGCCGGAAGGGGCTTCCCAGCGGGTGGCAGGCGCAGACCTGGGGAACTCCCAAGTACGACTTCTCGATCGAGGCGGACGGCGACGGCCGCATACTGCACATGAAGAGCCAGAACGAGGGCTCGACCATGAGCAAGGAGATCAAGTTCGACATCCGGCAGTTCCCGATTCTCCAGTGGCGGTGGAAGGCGGTGGTCCTCCCCAAGGGGGCCGACTCGCGGAAGAAGGCCACCGATGATCAGGCGTGCCAGGTCTACGTCACCTTCCCGCGCACGCCCCAGGCCATCCGCTCCCGAAACATCGGGTACGTGTGGGACACCACCGCCCCCGCCGGGACCATCGTGCCCAGCGAGAAGACCGGTACGGTGACCTACGTCATCGTGCAGTCGGGCACGACCGAGCTGAATCAGTGGGTGACCCAGACCCGGAACGTGCTCGAGGACTACAAGAAGATTTATCACCAGGATCCCGGCGAGAACGTTGGCGCGTTGTCGGTAGCCATCGACTCCAACGACACGCAATCCACCGCCGAATGCTACGTGGGCGAGATTTTCTTCAAGAAGTGAGTCTGACTGTCTCTTTTTAGCCGACGCGAGCTGGACAGGGCCCGAGGCCCTGCCGATGAGACGCCACAGGCCAGCCGGCGCCGAAGTGAAGGGAGCTCCCATGACCAAAGCCGTGATCCGTGCCTTGCTCGTGGTCGTTATCCCGGTCGCCCTGCTCGTCCTCGCGGCGCCTGCCTTCGCGGGGCAAAACATCCTTTCGTGGAAGGACAATTCCACCACCGAAACAACCTTCTACATTGTTCGGAAGTTAGGCCCGTGCTCGGGCACGGCCTCGTGGTATTTCCGCGCGCAGGTCGGCGCAGGCGTGACCACGTATACGGATACCGGGCTCGTCGTGGGCCAAACCTACTGCTACAAGGTGCGCGCCGTCAGTCTTTCGGGCGTGTCTCCCTATTCGAACGAAGCGCAGGGGACTGCCAAAATCTCGCTAACGACTTGCGGCCTCCAACGTCTCGTCTTGTCTGACGGCACCGTGGTGTACAAGTGGGTCTGTGTCTAGGTGCAGTTACCGCTCCTTCCAGGTCAGTATCGTGTGCAGCGCGAGCATCTGCTGGGTCATGTCGAGGTTCTGGCGGCTCGCGCGCACCCGGAAATCCAGATCGTCGTCGATGAAGACGCTGGGGGAGCCCGCCGACGCGCGCGGCTGTGTCTCCATGCTGGTCAGCGTGCCGTAGACCGTGGTGGCGCTGCCGGCCCGGAACGCGGCGGAGACGTGCGGGCCGGTCACGATCACCACACCGTCCCAGCGCAAGCTCCCGCGCTGCTCCAGGTCTCCATTTTCCACGATCAGGATGCCCGCGCCCTGGATCATCCCGCTCAGGGCGAGGGCCGTCAGCGGCGTCGTGGCGCCCGGATCCCCCCGGACATGAATGATCTTGGGGTCCGACGTCGTGCCCAGGTCGAGCATTTGGCTCAAGCCGCAGCCATTGGTCACGGTGGGCGCGCTCGTCGCCGTGCCGACGCCCCCAGCCATCACGAGGGGACAGGCCGGGGTACTGCTGAAGGCGCGAGTCGCCGGGTTTGACGCGATCTGGGACAGAAAGCTCGTCATCACGGCGGGGTTCAGCGAGGCATCGGGTCCGATCGCGCCCAGCCCGCTCGTCACGGAGGTGGACGACTGATCCCTCCCCTTGACGATGCCGAGCCGCGCGTCGCGGTTGGCGGCCGTGGTCCGGGCGCTGCAGTCGCCCCCGGTACAGATGCTGGCGTCGTCGAACGGCGCCTCCACCCTGGCCTCGTACGACATCTCGACGTCCGACTGAACGCCGGGCATCGTCTGGATGCCCAGCCGGGTCGGGCGCGCGCCGTTCAAGACCTCGCTCCGGTCGTAGTCGCGCCCGTCGATGTCGACGCGGTCGGCGCTGCTCGAGCTCGCGCTGCCGAGGAACATCTCGGCCCGCTCGCCGGCGATGTTGACCGCGCCGGGGAAGGGCGGCAGCCCGACCCGCTTGATCACCACCTGGATGGTCCGCGTCGCGCTCCGATACGTCCCGGTAGACGTGACGATCACGATGCCATTGCGATCGGTGAACTTGTCGCCGGGATCCACCGCGACACCGGTGAGCCGGTCGTCGCCGGCGAGGTTGTCGTTTCGTACCGTCACTGCGTACACGCCTTCCGCCGCGGGCCGCGAAGGCAGCCGGCTGGGCGCCCCCAGCGTGGTGAGCATCGCGGCGCTGTTCTGCCCCGGCACGCCGGTGGGTTGTCCGTCGTCCGTGGTGTCCGGGAGGTGGTCAGGGCCGCTGAAGAGATTCGCGGCGAACACGCCGCTTTCCCCGACCGGCGAGGCGGCCACCTGCTTGAACGCCCACTCGATACCGGACTCCGCCAGGTAGCGGGCGCGGGCCGTGTCAGCGAGGTTCTGCGAGATCTGGGGCTCCACGCTCGAGAGGCTCAAGAGCGTCAGCACCATCACGCTGAGCGCGACCAGGCAGATCATCGCCATGGGCAAGGCGGCGCCACGCTGATCGGGCGCGTGCGACGACCAGAGCGGCGTCGGACCCGTGACGCTCATCGGCGCGCCGCCAGGAGGGCGGACAGCCGCACCGAGCGCTCGGACGCGAGGACACCGAAGCCGACCACGGGCCGGTAGTAGACGTCGACGTCCACCAGCTTCGTGTCGGCGAGCCCATCCGGGGCATCGGTGATCGTGGCCGTGCGACGATAGCCCGGCATGGGCTGGCCGTCGCTCGTGATGCTCCCGTATCCCTCGGGCGGGCAGCGGGCGGCGGTGACGCCGCGGAACTCGGCGAGCGCGGCGGCCTTGATTTGCTCCATGCGTTGCTCGGCGAGGAACACCGCCGTGGTCTGCTGGCGGCCGGTTTCGAGCCCGCCGATCGCATGGAGGAAGCCCGCCACCACCCCGACCAGCCCGGCTCCGATCACCGCCGCCGCGACGATGGTCTCGATGAGCGTGAAGCCTCGTTCCATGTCGGGACCACTAGCAGGCGGAGCGCGGGCGCACAAGACGTGCACGATCCGCGACACCCCGGTGTATCCGGGGCGGGTCAGGCGGCCCGCGCGGGATCCGGCGAGCCGCTCAGGCTCGTCGCGTGATCCAGACCGACTCGAGCTGCGCTCCCGGATCCGTGAAGGCGCGCGGCTGATAGCCACGCACCCAGGGAGCCCAGGCAGCGATTCGCCGCGGGGCGGGCGGGAAGAGGTAGTAGACCTGGTCGGTGACGAGGCGCTGCACGTCATCGATCAGCGCCTTCCGCTCCCGCCGGGACCGCGCGCGTCGTTGCGCGTCGAGAAGCGCGTCCAGCCGCGGGTCCGACACGAGGCTGCGGTTCCCGAGCTGGCCCGCGTGGTAGGCGGCGTAGATATGCCCGTCCACTTCGGTGGCCGGCTCGATGGGGCCCCAGCTCGCGTCTTCGATCCGGCCCGGCTCCTCGCCGACCGGCTGGAGCTCGACGCCGATCTCCTTGAAGCTCGCGATCAATCGCTCGAGCTCGGCGGCCGCGTCGGGGCCGCCCGGCGCCACCGCGCAGCGTATCCGGTGCCGGGCGGGCACCCCGGCCTCGTCGAGCAACCGCCGCGCCAGCGCGGGATCGTGTGCGAGCCAGCGCGCACCGTCGCCGAGCGCACGCCCGGAGAGCTTCCAGTCGCGCAGTGCGGCGGGCACGGGTCCAGAGTCCTCGATGCCGTGGCCCTCCAGCAGCTCGGTCACCCAGCGCTTTCGGTCGATGGCCAGGGCCAGCGCTCGCCTCACCCGCGCATCGCCGAGCGGGGGCCGATCGACGCGCAGCGCGAGCCGGCGGCCCGCCAATCCGTCCCAGTATGCGATGGGGTACGCCGGATTCGTGCGGCGAAGGTCGGCGGCGTCAGCGCGGTCGAGATGGCCGTCGTGAAACGGCAGCTCCACCTGCCCCGCGCGGAACAGGGAGAGCCGCGTGGCGCGCTCCTTGATGAACAGCCACTCGACCCGATCGAGGTAAATCCGTTGCTTCGCGTGATAGCCCGGGTTCCGCGCGAACACCGCCTTGACGCCGGGCTCGTGGCGCTCGAGCAGGAAGGGGCCGCAGCCGGCGAGGGACTCGGCCGCGCGAAGCGCCCCCGCGCGGTCTTCGAGCTCCCGCGGCAGCACGGCGGCCCACGGCTCGGCGAGCGCGCTGAGGAACGGGGCGAAGGCGTCGGCGAGGTCGATCCGGAGCACGTGAAGGTCGGCCGCTTCGATCACGTCCACCGGCCCCAGTCGCGCCGCCAGCCGCGGGCGCCGCAGCGCTCGCTCCAGCGAATACCGCGCGTCCTCCGCCACAACCTCGCGGCCGCGCAGCGGGGCGTGATCGTCCCAGCGGAGCCCGGGCCGCAGCGCGATCGTGTACGTGCGGCCACCCCGTGAGACTTCGGCCTTCAGCGCGAGATCCGGGACGGGGGTGAAGTCGGGGGCCAACCTGAAGAGGGGGCGTCGGACCAGCGAGCCCAGCAGGGCGGCGGCCTCGCCTCCGTCCGGCGCGTGCGGGTCGAACGTCCACGGCTCCGGGCCGATCAGCTTGAGCGTGCCGCCCCGGATGGGGCTGTCCGCGCTCACGGGGCCGGACGGAGCCGTCAGCGAGGCCGCGGCCGCCAGGCCGAGGAAGCGCCGGCGCGCGATCACCGGGCGGCCTCGTGTCGAGTGTCCGGCTCGACGCTGGGCTCGAGCGGCTCATGGTGATTCAGGAGCGCCAGGCTCCAGGCGCCCGACGGACGCTCGAGCATCGAAAGCGCGGCGTAGTCCTGGCCCAGGGCGAGCAGGCGGTCCAGCGCCACGCCGAGGGCGCGGCAGAGGATGGCCCGCAAGCTCCCGCCATGCCCCACGATGGCGACGCGCTGGCCCTCGTGCGTGGTCACGATGTCCTCGAACGCCGCCCAGGATCGCGCCGCGACCTGCTCGAGATTCTCGCCGCCGGGGAACTGAAACCGTCCCACGTCCGCCATCCAGGCGGCGAAGGCGTCCGGGGCCAGAGCGCGGATCTCCTCAGCGGTGAGCCCCTCCCACTGCCCCATGGCGAACTCGCGAAGACCGGCGAGGGCGATGGGGCGGAGCCCGTGGGGCGCCGCGACCAGGTCGGCGCTGCGCCGCGTGCGCCCGAGATCGCTCGAATACACAGCGGCCAGCGGCACCACGGCGAGGCGGCGGGCCACTGCCGACACCTGGTGCTCGCCGTGCGGCGAGAGAGGGACGTCGAGATGCCCGATGAAGCGCCGAGTCTCCGCGCCGACCACGGCGCCGTGCCGCACGAGGTACACCACGGTGCTCACCCTAGAATCCGCTCAGACGCGCATGCGCGGACGCCCCCACGAGCACGCCCAGCTCGGCCAGCTCGACGCCCGCCCCCAGCACGTCGCCGGTGGCGCCCCCGAGCCCGCGGGTGAGCGCCCATGTCGCGAGCAGCGCGGCGACGAGGCCCGCGATCACGACAACGAGGCCGAATGGGCCGAGCACGAGCGCGCCCAGCACCAGCACGGCGGTGGTATGGACGAGCGGAGCCCAGCCCGGCAGCGCGTCGATGAAGCCCGCTCCGGATCCCCGCGCCGGCGTGGCCGGACGCGCGAGCACGCCCATGACGAGCGGAGCGAGGCGGCCGACCGTCGGTGCGAGCAGCAGCACGGGCCCTCGCGAAGCGGCCGGTAGCTCCGTGAGCACTCCGCACGCGAGCAGGACGACGAGGACGAGCCCGAGCGCGCCGAAGACCCCGATCCGGCTGTCCCGCATGATGGCAAGCCGTTGCGCGGGATCGTGCCCGGCAAGACCGTCGAGGCAGTCCGCGAGCCCGTCCAGATGGAGGCCACCGGTGAGCATCTTCCACAGGCTCACCACGAGCAGCGCGGCCACGAGCGGCGGAAACAACCGCGAGACCCCGTGGTCGGCGGCGGCAAGGAGAAGCCCGAGGCCGAGCCCGACGGGCGGGAACCACCACGCGGCGCGGCCGAGCGCGCCCGGGTCGGTCGCTTCGCGGCCGGGCACCGGCACGATGGTGAGGAAGCGGATCGCGAGGACCAGGCCCCTCACGGCGCGCCCCTCGCCCACCCTGGGCGCGTCCTCAGACGGGGAGGATCGGGTTGCGGCGGGTCGGGAACTCGTGCTGCTTCGACTCCGCGTAGGCGAGACGCTTGCTGAGCTCGGCCCGCAGCTCGCGACCGGCCACGATGCCGTCCACGAGCATCTCGGAGGCGAGCTTGTAGATATCGACGTCCTCGGCGTACTCATCGCGCTTGGCCTTCACGTAGGCGGCCCGCTCCGCCTCGGGCAGCTCCATGATCCGGTTGTAGTAGACGGCGTTGACGGCCGGCTCGGGGCCCATGATCGCCACCTGGCCCTGCGGCAGAGCGAGGGCGGCGTCCGGCTCGAAGGCGGGCCCGCACATCGCGTAGAGCCCGGCCCCGTAGCACTTGCGCACCACGACGCAGATCTTCGGCACGGTGGCCTGCGAGGTCGCGAAGACCATCTTCGCGCCGTGGCGGATGATGCCGGCGCGCTCCACCTTGCTGCCGACCATGAAGCCGGAGACGTCGGCGAGGTACACGAGAGGAATGTTGAAGGCGTTGCAGAGGTTGATGAAGCGCGCCGCCTTGTCGGAGGAGTCCACCATGAGGACGCCGCCCTTGACCTTGGGCTGATTGGCCACGATGCCGATGGCACGTCCGTCCAGGCGCGCGAGACCGACGATGATCTCGGCCGCGAAGAGGCGCTTGACCTCGAAGAACGAGCCCTCGTCCACGATGCGCTCGATGACCTCATACATATCGAACCACTTCCGCTGATCGAAGGGAACGATCTCATCGATGGGCCGGCCGGCGCGGGCCGACGCCGCGGCGACCCGCGCCGGACGCGACCGGAAGGAGTCGGGCATGAAGGTGAGGTAGCGCCGCGCCAGCGCGATGGCCTCCTCGTCCGAGCCCGCGAGCACGTCGCCGCAGCCCGACACCGTGCAGTGCATGCGGGCGCCGCCCAGCTCCTCGAGCGTGGTCTTCTCCCCGATGGCCATCTCGACCATTCGCGGTGAGCCGACGTAGAGGCTTGCCTTGCCGTCCACCATGATGACGAGATCGGTGAGCGCGGGAAGATACGCCGAGCCGGCGGGCGAAGGGCCGAAGAGGATGCACACCTGCGGCACCACCCCGGAGAGCTGCACCTCGTTGTAGAAGATGCGCCCTGCATGATAGCGCCCGGGGAAGATCTTGATCTGCTCCGAGATCCGTCCCCCGGCGGCGTCGACGAGGTAGACGAGCGGGATCTGCAGGCGCTGGGCGCGCTCCTGGATGCGGACGATCTTCTGCACCGTCTTCTCGCCCCAGGACCCCGCCTTGACCGTGTAATCGTTGGCCATGATGCAGACGGCGCGCCCGCCCACCATGCCCACGCCGGTGACGACGCCGTCGGCGGGCGTGTCCGCCTCCTGGTTGCGGGCGAACAGGAAGTCCTCCTGGAACTCGGCGCCGGGATCGAGCAGGAGGCGGAGGCGGTCGCGGACGAAGAGCTTGCCCTCGTCCTTCAGCTTGTCGCGATACTTGAGATGGCCCTGCTCGATGCGGGCCCGCTCTCGAAAGTAGCGCTCCTCGGTCACCGTGGGCTCAGCGGTCGGGATTCGGATTCGCCCACAGGATGATGATGAGCACGCCGTCGCCGTGCGGCGGGCCGCCCAGGACGGCGGGGGCGCCCGGCGCCACCGACATGATCGTGCGGAGCTCGGGCTGCTCGCCGCGCAGGAGGCGCACCCTCATCCGAAGCAGCTGCCCCTGCAGCTGATCGGGCGTGACCTCGAGCTGGCGGGCTCCGGGCAGCGCGAAGCGCTGCTGGGTGCCCAGCGGCACCTCGGCGCGCTGCCGATCCAGCGTCGTGTAGTCGGTGTAGCGGAACAGCGTCCGCAGGCGCGGCAGGATCTTCCGCAGGCGCTCGTCGGCCTCGGCTTCGGGACTGACGGGGGTGGGCCGCTCGGGGGACGAGGCCTGGAGCACGCGGATGCCGAAGCGGATCATCTGCTCCGCGTCGGCCGGCGTGGGCGCGAACATCAGACCCAGCCAGAGCAGGGCGGTGAGCATGGGGCCGAGCGCCGCGCGGAGCCGCCGGCGGGCGTTATGCAGCCTCGACATCACCGTTCCGATGGGACAATCCAGCACCTGGGCGATCTCACGGTAGGACAACCCCTCGATATCACTGAGCATGATAATCGTTTGCGCCTTGACCGGCAAGGAATCGAGGGCCTGGCGAATGCGCTCGCGCCGCTCCGTCCCCGCCGCCGACTCGTCGGGACGCGGGCCGGGATCGGGCGCGCCCCGCGCCCACTCCTCCTCCGTCACCCGCTCGGCGCCGAAGGCGCGCGCTCGCGCGCCCCGCGCGCGATGCCGGTCGGTAGCCACGTTGAGCGTGATCCGGAACAGCCACGTGTAGAACGCGGACTGGCCGCGGAATCTCGACAGGGACTGGAACGCGCGTACGAAAGCCTCCTGGGCGCAGTCGAGCGCTTCTTCCCGATCCCGGAGCACCTGGTAGGCCAGCCGCCACACGCGGCCGCGATACTTCTCGACGAGCGGCTCGAACGCCTCCACCTCGCCGGTCTGGCAGCGGCGGATGAGATCACCCTCGTCCGGTTCCGCTACGTGTCGGGACGACGGTTGGACGGGGGTGTCGGGGACGTCATTCACCGCGCGCGCGCCGCTTGGCCGGACGTCGGGCCCGCGGACGCGACGCGGCGGCCGCGCGACCGGCGAGGAGAAGCGCGGCGTCCAGTCCCAGCACATAGCTCGACGGGCCGAAGCCGGAAATCTGGCCCGCCGCGGCCGCCGCCGTCACGGAGTGGCGGCGAAATCCTTCCCGCGCGTGGATGTTCGAGAGGTGAACCTCCACCACGGGCAGGCGCACCGCGGCGATCACGTCGCGCAGCGCCACCGAATAGTGCGTGAGCGCACCGGGATTGATCACCACGGCGCGGAATCCCTCGGCGGCGGCGCCCTGGATCCAATCCACCAGCTGTCCCTCGTGGTTCGACTGACGGCAGGTCACCTGGGTTCCCCGTGCGGCGGCATGGCGCGCGATCACACGGTCCACCTCCGTCAGGGAGGTGCGGCCGTAGATCGCGGGCTCGCGCGTCCCGAGAAGATTGAGATTGGGGCCGTGCAGGACCAAGACACCCGCGCCCGAAGGGGTCGGCATGGCAGGCGGAGGATACACCCCGCCCACCGCGGGCGGCAACCTTTGGAAGTCGGCAGTGGCTGCGGTATCGTCGTGGCGACTTCCCCATGGCCACGGCGCAGCCCCCGGCTCCTCCCGTTCCTGCTCGCATCCGCGGACTCGCCCTCCTGGCCCTCTGCTTCTTCCTTTCAGGCGCCACCGGTCTCGTCTATCAGACGGTCTGGATGCGGATGCTCGGGCTCGTGTTCGGTCACACCGTGCTCGCCACGACCACCGTGCTGGTGGCGTTCATGGCCGGACTCGCCCTCGGCAGCTGGCTGCTCGCGCGCCGCGCGCCGCGACTCGGCAACCTCATCGCCGCCTATGGCTGGCTCGAGGTGGGAATCGGCGTCTACTGCGCGCTCCTCTCCCTCCTCCTGAGCGCCGCCGCGGCGATCTATCTCAGCCTGGCCCGCGGCCTGGCGCTCTCGTACGGCAGCTTCACCCTCGTGCAGTTCACGCTCGTGGGCCTCGTGCTGCTCGTGCCGACCACCCTGATGGGGGGCACGCTTCCCGTGCTTGCGCAGGCGCTGACGCGGGATCCCGGCCGGCTGGGTCGCACCATCGGCCTCCTCTATGCGATCAACACGTTCGGCGCGGTCGCCGGGGTGGCGCTCGCCGGCTATCTGATGCTGCCCGCGATCGGGAATCGATGGAGCCTCCTCGTCGCCGCCGCGGCAAACCTCGCGGTGGGGGCGCTCGCGATCGGCTATGCGCGCGCCACTGGCCGTGCGGCCGCGCCCGGCGCGACTCCCGCCCCCGCCGCGGCATCCGCCGCGCTCACCGCCGAGGGCCGCGCCACCGTGCTCGCCCTGGGTGTCTCCGGCGCGATCTCGATGGTGTACGAGGTGGCATGGACCCGCGCGCTCGCCCTCGTGATCGGAAGCTCTACCTACGCGTTCACCGCCATGCTCCTCGCGTTCCTCATCGGCATCGCGGGAGGCAGCGCGCTGTATTCGTGGATTCGGGGTCGGCGCCGGGCCACGCCCGGGCGCTTCGCCGTGCTCCAGGTGGGGATCGCGCTCGCCACCGTCGCGGCCACGCTCCTCTACGAGCGACTCCCCGCGTTGTTCCTCCGTGGCTTCGCGCAATCGGATGCTCCCGCGTCGATTCAGCTCATCCAGATCGTGGTCTGCATCGCCGCCCTGCTCGTCGGCACGCTATTCATCGGCGCCACGTTTCCGTGCGCGGTGTCCGCGGCCGCCCGGGGCGCCGGCCTCGTCGGGGAGGACGTGGGCCGCACGTATGCCGTCAACACGCTGGGCGCGATCGCGGGCAGCGCCCTCGCCGGCCTCGTGTTGATTCCCGTGCTGGGCCTCCACGGTTCGTTCCGGGTGGCCGTCATCGGCAACCTGCTGCTGGCCGCCGCTCTCTTCCTAGGCCCGCCGCGCCCCGTACGCCGTCGGCGACAGGTCGCGGCCGCGCTCGCCACCGCGATGGCGGTGGGCGCCTGGTTCCTTCCTCCGTGGAGCCAGGACGTGCTGTCGAGCGGCGTGGCCGTGTACGCGCAGCAGTACCAGCAGTACGGCTGGGAGCAATTTCGGACGCGCGCCGTGCCCAAGCGGATCCTCTACTACCGTGACGGCCCGACCGCGAGCGTCACCGTCCATCATGAAGGGGACAATCTCTTCCTGCGCACAAACGGCAAGACCGACGCCTCCACGAGCTATGACATCATCACGCAGCTCATGTTGGGCCATCTGCCGATGCTCACGCATCCCACCGCCCGGGCGGTCCTCGTCATCGGGCTCGGAAGCGGGGTCACCGCGGGCGCCATCACGGGCTATCCCCTGGAACGCCTCGACGTCGTGGAGATCGAGCCGGCCGTGGTGGAGGCCGCGCGCTTCTTCGGCGCCTTCAATGCCAACGTGCTCGACAACCCCAACGTCCACGTGTCCATCGCCGATGGGCGCAATTACCTCCTCCTGGCGCCCCGCCGCTACGACGTGATCGTGTCGGAACCGTCCAATCCCTGGATCGGCGGGCTCGCGTCGCTGTTCACCGTCGAGATGTTCCAGCGCGCGCGCGACCGCCTCCAGCCCGGCGGCGTGATGGTGCAGTGGATCCAGGCGTACTCGCTCCAGGCCGAGGACCTCAAGATGGTGATCCGGACGTTCGCCTCGGTCTTTCCCGCCACGACGCTCTGGGCGGGCACCCCCGGCGACTTCCTCCTCGTGGGATCGGTCGAGCCGCGCGCCCTCGACCTCCGCGCGGTGCAGGAGCGGCTCGCCGCCAATCCGGCCACGCGGCGGCTCTTCGGCGCGACGCCCGGGTGGCCCGATCTCCTGAGCTTCTTCCTCCTCGGCGCCGAGGACACCGCGCGCCTGGTCGGCGACGCTCGGCTCAACACCGACGATCGTCTGCCGCTGGAATTTTCCGCCCCGCGGTCCCTTTACGTGAATACCGTCGAGGGCAACCGCATGCTCGTCACGAGCGCCCAGCGCATGGCGCTGCCCCCGCTCTCCGGCGAGAGTCAGGCGCTCCTCGCGACGCCTGCGGCAAGGACCGCGCTCGGCCTGGCCCTCGCGCGGCAGGCGATGATCCGGCCGGCGCTGGCGCAGTTCGACGAGGCGCTCACGTTGCAAGCGTCCTACGGGCCCGCGCTGGAGGGCGCGGCCGCCGCGTCGCTCCGGCTCAACCGGTACGGGCGCGCGCTCGAGCTCGCGGAGCGCGCGGCCGCCGCGGATCCCCAGAGCCCGAGGGCGCAGTACCTGCTGGGCGTCGCGGCGGCGCGCCTCTACGACACCGCGCGCGCGGGCACCGCCTTCGAGCGCGCAGCGGTGCTGGCCCCGGAGAGCGTCGCCATCAAGGAGCTCCTCGTGGACTATCGGATGTGGGAGGAGCGCGGAGGCCAGTGGCGGCCGAAGGACGATCCGATGGCCATGATGCTCAGCCTTCGCTGACCGCTCAGCGGGTTGCGGCGGCGCCGAACGCGCGCCGGAGCCCGTTCCCCTCGCGCGCCAGCCACTCGCCCACCGACTCGCGGCCGTATCGGAGCGCCAGGCGGCTCGCCTCGAAGCCCATCGACGGCCCGAAGAGCGGGGTGCTGCCGGCGGGCGGCTGGACCAGGTGGATCTCCAGCCCCGGGTGACGCAAGGTCAACTCGCTCAGCCCCAGCTCGAGCAGGCTCTGGCTGTTGATCCGGCCCACCTGCTCGAGAATGCCGTAGAGCCCCTGCCCGCGGAGATAGCGCGACACCGGCCCTTCGCCGTCCGAGCGCAGGGGTACCAGCGGGTTGATGATCACGAGCTGCCGTGCGCCCGCCTCGACCGCGAGGTCGGCATGTCCGGTGTGGCCCACGTCGCCGTCCACGTAGTCGCAACCGTCGACGCGAAACGGCTCGAAGAAACCCGGGATGGCCGAGGACGCGGCGATGGCCTCCGAGATGCGCGTGTCGACGAAGCGGCCCATGCCGAACACCACTCGGCGGGCACGATCGAGGTCCATCGCGGGAATGAGCAGGGGCCGCGGGCACGCGGCAAACGTGTTGGCGAGCCCCTTGGCCGCGAACGCGCGCCGGATGAATTCCTCCAGCTGCCGCACGGAGAAGAAGCCCGCCGGCATGTCGGGGCGGCTCCGGGCGAGGATGTCCGGCCAGTCGAGCCGGAAGTTGGTGGTCAGCTGCTTGCCCACCGCCCAGATGAGGCGCAGGAAGCTCCGTCCCGCGTCGGCCACCGCGCCGCGCTGATACACCGAGCCGCTGTGGAAGTTGAGCGCGTCCTCGCGGCTCTCGTCGAGGATCGCGTAGAGATCCAGCGGACGGATCTGGTTGGCCATGAGCGCGGCCACCACGGAGCCTGCGCTCGAGCCGACGTAGAGGTCGAAGTCGTTAGCCCGGAAGCCCGGGAGCGCCTCGTCGAGCGCGGCCAGCGCGCCCACCTCGTACATGCCGCCGATGACCCCGCCGCCCGCGAGGACCAGCGCGCGCTTGGGCGGCTCCGCGCGCCCCGACCACCGTGCCAGGAGGGCGCGCAGGCGGACCAGGATCGAGGTGGCGCCGGGTGGACGGGTCCTCACCGGCCGCCGGCGACCGGGCGCGGCGCCGGAACCGTCCGTCCCGCCGTCGTCGCCGTCGCGGCGATCGTGAGGGAGAGCCCGCCGCCGATCAGCAGCAGCGTGCAAGCGATCGCGAACGCCGCCCCGTAGCCGCCCGTGGCGTCGAAGAGGGCGCCGCCGAGCCAGGCGCCCAGCGCCGAGCCCGTCTGATGCGCGAGGAAGATCGTGCCGAAGATGGACCCGACGGAGAGCCGTCCGAACAGATCCCCCGTCATCGACGAGGTGAGCGCGATGCTGCCCGACATCGCCACGCCCCCGAGCGCGGCGACCGCGAAGAGGACGATGGGATCTCCCACGAGGAAGAGCAGTGCGAAGCCCCCCGCGCGCGCGAGGTAGAGCGCGGCGAGCACGGGACGACGGCCGATGCGGTCGGAGAGCACACCCACGCCGAGGGCGCCGCCAATGCTGGTGAGCCCTAGCAGGCCCACCGCGGTGGATGCGGTCATGGCGTGGAAGCCGTGATCCGTCAGCATCGGGACGCCGTGGGAGGCGATGAGGCTCATGGAGAACCCGCACGTGCTCAAGCCGCCGGCGAGCTGCCAGAAGGCGGGGGTGCGTAGCGCCGTGCCGACGTGCGTCCGCTCGACGCCGACGACCGGCGCGCCCGCCAGCGGTGCCGGATCCCCGTCGGGGGTGAGGCCCAGCCCCTCCGGCGTGTCCCGTAGCACGAGCAGCGAGAGCGGAAGGATCACCACGAGCGCGGTCGCCCCGAGGACCAGGCAGGCGCCGCGCCAGCCGAACGTGAGAATGACCCACATCACGATCGGCACCAGGAGCGAGATGCCCGCCATGCCGGCCGCCCCCACCACGCTCAGCGCCGTCGCGCGCCGCCGCACGAACCACCGCGTGAGCGTCGCGGACGCGACGACGTGGCCGGTGGCGGCCAAGCCCAGCGAGGCGAGCATGCCGTAGTAGAGGACGAACTCCCAGTAGCTCGTCATGCGCGCGGACAGCGCCAGGGAGGCCGCGATGATGACGCCCCCCGCCGCGCAGACCGCGCGCGATCCGATGCGGTCGACGAGCGCCCCCACCGCCGGCGTCAGGGCGCCGTAGAGGAAGAGCGAGATCGACACCACCAAGGAAAAGCTGCCTCGGTCGAGGCCGAGGTCGGTGGCGATCGGCTTGAGGAACGGGCCCACCGTGAACCGGATGCCCGTCGATAGAAAGACCGTGATCACGAAGGCCAAGGCCACCCACCAGCCGTAGAAGATGCGCGCCGGATCGGGCCCTTCGCGAGGAGTCATTTCACGTAAATGATATCATCTCGGCATGTCGGCTCGTCCGGGGCTCGCGGCCATCATCGGGGTGCCGCGCGGCGTGATCGGCATGGTGCATCTGCCCCCCCTGCCCGGCAGCCCGCGCTGGGCCGGAAGCATCGAGGGTGTGATCGCCACCGCCCTCCGGGACGCTGAGGCGCTCGCCGATGGCGGCGTCGACGCGCTCCTCGTGGAGAACTTCGGCGACGCCCCATTCACCGGCGGCCGCGTGGGGGCCGAGACGGTCGCGGCGATGGTGGCGGCGGCGCGCGAGGTGGCGCGCGCGACGCGCCTGCCCCTCGGCATCAACGTCCTGCGCAGCGACGGCGTCTCCGCCCTCGCGGTGGCGCTGGCGGCAGGCGCGCGATTCATCCGTGTCAACGTACACGTGGGCGCGGTGCTCACCGACCAGGGAATCCTCCAGGGCGTCGCCCATGATCTCCTCCGCGCCCGCCGCCTCCTCGGCGCCGACGTGAGGATCCTCGCCGACGTGCAGACCAAGCACGCGGCGCCCCTGGCCCCGGTCTCGATCGAGCAGGAGGCGCGCGATTGCGTCGAGCGCGGGCTAGCCGACGCCCTGATCGTGTCCGGCACGGCGACCGGCTCCCCCACGGAGCCCGGCGATCTCAAGCGCGTGCGCGATGCCGTGGGCGCGGTCCCGATCCTGGTGGGCAGCGGCGCCACCGCGGAGACCGCCGGCGAGCTACTCGCCGTCGCCGATGGTCTCATCGTGGGAACCGCGGTCAAGCGTGAGGGTCTGGTGAGCAACCCCGTGGACGCCGCTCGGGTGCGGCGCCTCGTGGAGGCTGTCCGGAGCGCGCGCTGAAGCACGGGGCGCCCGCGCCCCCGACGCCCGGCGGCCCCGTGTGTCGCCGCCTCGCGTCGCTGGTCCTCGCCGTGCTGCTGATCATGGACGGGTGCGCCAGCGTGGGCCCGGGCGCGGCGCCGCGCCGCCTGCCTCTCGGGGACCTCCTTCTCGTGGGCTTCCGCGGGACGGCGGTCGAGGGCAACGACGAGCTGCGCGCGCTGATCTGCGACGTGCGCGTCGGGGGCCTCATCCTGTTCGAGCGCGACGCCGCCACCCGCGCGCCCCGCAACATCATCGATCCCGAGCAGCTCGCGCGGTTGACCGCCGACGCCCAGGCCCTCGCGAGGCGGTGCGCGGGCCGTCCGCTGCTGATCGCCACCGACGCGGAAGGGGGAAGCGTGCTCCGGCTGTCCATGCGCGCCGGCTATCCGCCCGCTCCCTCGGCGCAGGACATGGGGGAGAGCGCCGAGGTCGCCCTCACCGAGCAGGAGGCCCGTCGGCTCGGCGAGCGGCTCCGCGAGGCGGGCATCAACTGGAACCTCGCGCCGGTGGTCGACGTGGCGGTGAATCCCGCGAACCCGGCGGTCGTCGCGCTCGGCCGTACGTACTCGAGCGACCCCGACCAGGTCACCGCCCATGCCCGGGCCTTCATCCGCGGGATGCACACGGCGGGCGTGCTCACCGCGCTCAAGCACTTCCCCGGCCACGGGAGCAGCGTGGGCGACTCCCATCACGGCTTCACCGACGTCACCGACACCGCCAATCTGAACGTAGAGCTCGTCCCCTTCCGTGCCCTCGTCAAGGACGGGATGGCGGATGCCGTGATGCCCGGGCATGTGTTCAACCGCCATCTGGACACCTGGCACCCGGCCTCCCTGTCCTGGTACACGATCAAGCGCGTGCTGCGCGCGCGCCTGGGCTACAAGGGCGTGGTCGTATCCGACGATCTCCTCATGGGCGCCATCACCCAGAACTATGGCCTCGAGGAGGCGACGCTGCTGGCCCTGGGCGCCGGGGTCGACCTGCTGCTGGTGTCCGAGAACACCGTGAAGCGCGAGCCGCGGGCGGCTCAGCGCGTGATCGGCGCGATCCAGCGGGCGCTGGACGAGGGCCGCCTGACCCGGAAGACGGTGCAGGCCGCCCTCACGCGGGTGGGCGCGCTGCGGGCGCGCGTCTTCGTCCCGTGATCAGCGCCTGAGGGCGCCGAGGAAGCGCTCCACGTCGGCGCGGGCGGGGAGCGAGTCCTGCGCCCCGCGGGCGGTGCACGCGAGGGCACCCGCGGCATTGGCCAGTGGGAGGGCCTCCTCGAGCGTGCCGCCGGCGGCCAGCCCGACGGCGAGCGCGCCGTTGAACGCGTCCCCCGCCGCGGTGGTGTCGACGACGGTCACGGGAAACGCGGGGAAGTGCACCGCGCCCTCGGGGCCGCACACCAGCGCCCCCTGTCCGCCCAGCGTGACGATGACGGAGCCGGCGCCGCCTTCGCGGATGCGCTCGGCGGCGGCGCGGGCGGAGGCCGGATCGGTCACCGCGGCCCCGGCCAGGTGCCCCGCCTCGCCCTCGTTCGGCGTGAGGTAGTCCGCGAGCGCGAGGAGCGCCGGCTCCAGCGCGCGCATCGGTGCCGGGTTCAGGACGGTCACCGCGCCCGCCGCCCGCGCCTCGCCGAGCGCCCAGGCGACCACGGGCAGTGGCAGCTCGAGCTGACAGACCACCACCTGCGCCCAGCGGATCGCGCCCGCGTGCGGCGTCAGCGCGGCCACCGTCGCCGCGTGATTGGCGCCGGGGGCCACCGCGATCTGGTTCCGGCCGGCCGCGTCGACACAGATCAGGGCGGTGCCGGTGGCCATGCCCGCTACGGTCACCAGGCCGTCCACGTCGATGCCCTCGCCGCCGAGGCGCGCGCGGATCTCCACGCCCGAGGCATCGTCGCCCACCGCCCCGAGGAGACGCACCTGGGCGCCCAGCCGCCGGGCCGTCACCGCCTGGTTCGCGCCCTTCCCGCCGAGATTCCTCAGGAGTGTGCCGCCCGAGACCGTCTCGCCGGGGCTCGGCAGCCGCTCGAGGGCCACGGTGAAATCGACGTTCGCGGAGCCTACGACACAGACGCGCGGCACAGGCCCTCCAGGACGCGGGCGAGCGCGCGCGGGGCGTCCACCGTGAGCGCGACGCGGCAGTTCGCCGGCGCTGGCCTCTCCGCCCCCTCGCGCCGGTCCCCGAGTGAGAGGCCCCGGGTCAGCGGGGACTCCGTTTCCACGTCGACATGGAGCGGCGTCCAGGTCACCAGCGTGGGATCGGCCGCCACCGCCACCGCGAGGGGATCGTGGAGCGTGATGCCGCGCGCCCCGCGGTCGAAGCCGTAGGCGGCCAGGTCGAGGAGCAGTCGCCCGGCGCCCTCGCGCGGCGTGCCCAGGGCGCCCTCGAGGTCGGCGCGGGCGAGGACCACCTGACCCGTGACGTCGAGCGGCACCAGGTCCACGGGGAGATCCGCACCGAGCACGGCGGCCGCCGCATCGGGGTCGACGTAGAAGTTGAACTCGGCGGCGGCGGTGACGTTGCCGGGCGCTGTGACCGCGCCGCCCATCACGACGATGCGTCCCACGCGGCGCAGCCGTTCGGCCCCACGCCGGAGGGCCAGGGCGACGTTGGTGAGCGGCCCCAATGCGATCAGCGTCAGCTCGTTACCGAATCGGTCCACGGTCTCCAGGATGAGGTCGGCGGCGTCGAGCGGCTCGAGCTCGAGCGGTGGGAGAGGATGACGCGGGCGACCGGCCGCGTCTGCCAGCCCATCCAGATTGCCGAGCCCGTCGTCGCCGTGGACATGCCCCGCGGTGACGAGCGGTCGGCGGAGCGGCGCGGCGGCGCCGCGGGCCACGCGGGGCCGCCGCGCCGGATGCGCGGCCCCGAGGAGACGCGCGGCGTTGGCGGTGGCCCGCTCGACCGAGACATTGCCGGCCACGGTGGTGATGGTCTCGACCGAGAGCCCCGGCGAGCCCCAGGCGAGGAACAGGGCGAGGGCGTCGTCGATGCCGGGGTCGGTGTCGATGAGGACCGGTCGCGTGGATTGACTCCGTTCTGGATGCCCCGCTATCATGGATCCGACACCACCTTCAAGGAGGACACGATGAAGATCGTGATCACGTACTGCGGCGAGTGAAACTATCTACCCCAGGCCTCCAGTCTGCAGGCCGCCATCAAGGATAAGTACGGGATCACCGCTCATCTCGTGGAGAGCATGGGCGGAGTGTTCTTCGTGGACATCGACGGGAAGCGAGTCTACAACAACCAGGAAACGTATCGCTTCCCCGAGAACGCCGAGATCTTCGCCTCCATCGACACGCTCAAGTCGTAGCCGACTCCAGCCGGTCCCGCCACGCCGGGTGCGCGATCGCGAGCAGCGCGCGACGCCGCCCGGCGTCGGACTGTCCCCGTAGGGCCGCCACCCCGAACTCCGTGACCACGTAGTCGGCGAGATAGCGCGGCGACGTCACCCGCCCGGCCGCGCCCAGGGCCGGCACGATGCGGGACACCTGGCCCTCCCGCCCCGTGGACGGCAGCGCGATCACCGCGCGGCCGCCCGCCGCACGCGCGGCGCCCAGCACGAAGTCGAACTGACCGCCGATCCCTGCGATCTGCCGTCCTCCTACGCTCTCCGCGTTGACCTGACCGAGACAGTCGACCTCGAGCGCCGAGTTCACCGACACGAAGTCCCCCAGCCGGCCCACCACTTCCGGATCGTGGACGATGTCGGAGGGCTCCATGTTCACCGCCGGATTCTCCGCGCTCCAGGCAAAGAGGCGCGCGGTGCCCATGATCTCGCCCACGTCCATGCGCCCGCGATGCAGGGGCTTGCGCGCGTTGGTGATGGTGCCGGACTCGATGAGCGCCAGCATGGGCTCCACCAGCAGCGAGTGGACGCCCAGGTCACGCTTGCCCGCGAGGGCCTCGAGCACGGCCTGCGGGATCGCGCCGACGCCGACCTGCAAGGTGGCGCCATCGGGCACGAGGCCCGCGACGTGCGCGCCAATCGCGCGCTCCACCGGCCCCACCCGTGTAGGCGGGTACTCGAGCAGCGGCTCGTCCACCCCCACCCAGCAGTCCACCTGGGAGCGGTGGAGGAACGCGTTGCCGAGCGTCCGAGGCATGCGTGGGTTGACCTGCGCGATCACGAGCGGGGCGCGCCGCGCGGCGGGAAGCGCGTAGCTCACCGACACGCCAAGCGACAGCCATCCGCCCCGATCGGGCGACGCGGCGTGAACGAGCACCGCGTCCGGCGCCCACCGGCCACCTTCGACGAAGAGGCTGACGGTGTCGAAGTAGCGCGCGGGCACGAAATCCACGTCGCCGCGCGCCTCGGCGTCGCGCAGCCGCGTGGAGTGATGCCAGGTGGCGAAGCGTACCTTGCCCGCGTAGGCGGGCGCCGCCATGGGATAGTCGTCGAGGCGCAGCCCGCCCATGAGCGTGACCGGTGCGAGCCGATCGGCCTGGGCCAGCACCTCCGCGACCAGCGCGCGGGGGTCGCCGCAGCCCGCCGGCAGGAGCACGCGCATGCCTGGGCGTAGGCGGCCCACCGCGTCCGCGAGCGAGGCCTTCTCGAAGCGCCGGGCCATGAGCGCGGGTAGTATAATCGCCCACCGCTCGCGAGGGGAGGCGCCCATGTACAAGATCCTCGAATCCGTGAATCCGCCCGGTCTCATGAAGCCCGTGGGATACTCGCACGCCTACGAGGTGCAGGGTGGCAAGACCCTCTACATCGCCGGCCAGGTGGCGCTGGATCGCCACGGCGAGGTCGTCGGCAAGGGCGATCTCGTGGCCCAGTTCCGCCAGGTGATGGAGAACCTCCGGACCGCGGTCGGCGCGCGCGGCGGCCAGCTCACCGACATCGTCAAACTGACGATCTACGTGCTGTCCACCGCGGAGTACAAGGCGCGCGGCCGCGAGATCGGCGCGGTGTACCGCGAGTACTTCGGGCGCCATTATCCCGCCATGACCTTCCTGGAGGTCAAGGGGCTCTACGACGAGGACCGCGGCTGCACGATCGAGATCGAGGCGGTCGCGGTGGTCGGCTAGCGTCGGAAGGAAAGGAGCGCGCATGTCCGTCACCGCCCCCTGGGTCACCACCGCCTTCGATTTCGAGGGTTATCGCATCGTGGCCAATCGCGGGGTGGTGCGCGGGATCACGGTCCGCTCCCGCAGCATCGTCGGCAATCTGGGCGCCTCCCTCCAGACGCTCTTCGGCGGCAACATCTCGCTCTATACGGAGCTCTGCGAGCACGCCCGCGAGGAAGCCTTCGAGCTCATGATGGAGCACGCCAGCCGGGTCGGCGCCAACGCCATCATCGGCATGCGGTACGACGCCAACGAGATCGCCGCGGGCGTGACCGAGGTGCTCGCCTATGGCACCGCGGTGGTCGTCGAGGCCCTGCCCCGGTAGCCGTCCGATGGCCCGGCGCGCGCGTTCCCGAATCGCCACCAAGCGGATCTACGAGCCGGCCTCTCGGGCCGACGGCACACGGGTCCTCGTCATGCGCCTCTGGCCGCGCGGGATCCGCAAGTCGGCGGTGGACCTCTGGCTCCGTGACCTGGGCGCCGAGCTGGGGAATCTCCGCCTCTGGAATGCGGGGCGCCTCAGCTGGCCCGAGCTACGGCGGCGCTACCTGGCCGGTCTCAGGCACCCGCCGGCCTCGGAGGCCCTGGCGCAGCTTCGCTCGCTGGCACGGCGGCGGCGGGTCACGCTCCTGTGCTCGTGTGCCGATCCCGCTCGCTGCCACCGGACCATCTTGGCCGGCGTGCTCGCACGTACCTCATCCAGATCATGAGCCAATGTAACGTAAGTATGCGTGAGGACACCGGTGTACTTTACGCGACCGTTCGTGCAGTGGGTCGCTTCTGGATCTGGTTCTTCTTCAAGGCCGTGGACCTGCGCCACGAGGATCGGGTGCCGACGGCGGGCGCGGTGCTCCTCTGCATCAATCACCCGAATAACCTGATCGACTCGTTGCTCGTGGCCGCCGCGCTGGGTCGCAAGGTGCACTTCCTGGCCACCGCTGCCCTGTTCCGCAACCCCCTGGTCGCCAGCTTCCTCCACGCATGCGGCGCAATTCCGGTCTACCGCAAGCAGGATGTACCCGTTCCGGGTGAGGGCATGGGCGTGGTGGGGGCGGAGCGGAACGTGGACGCCTTCACCGCCTGCTTCCGGACGCTGGCCGGCGGCGGGCTGGTCGGTATCTATCCCGAGGGCACCACCCACGCCGAGCCGCGCGTGCAGCGGATCAAGACCGGCGCCGCGCGCATCGCGCTCGAATACGAAGCACGGCGCGCGCGGGGTGACGAGCCGGGCGGCCCGCCTCTCGCGCTGGTGCCGGTGGGCCTCACCTTCGAGGCGCGCAAGTCGTTCCGGGGTCGGGTACTGGTAATGTTCGGGGAGCCTCTCGGCCTCGCGCCGTATATCGACCGCTACCGCACCGAGGCCGTCGAGGCGGTGGAGGCCCTCACGATTGCGGTGCAGGTCGCCATGGAGGCCCAGGTCGTCAACGTGCGACGCCTGGACTGGGCGGCGCTGATCCGTGCGGTCGACGACCTCTACCGGGGCGAGCTCGTTCGGGAGCTGTACGAGGAGCGAGGCCTCGCGCTCGGTCAGATCGACACCATCCGCCTGTCGCGGGCCATCGCCGAGGCGGCTCAGCACTTCGCGGAGCGGGAGCCCGACCGGGTGGAAGCCCTGTGGCAGCGCATCCAGGGCTATCGCGGGCTGCTGTCGACCTATCGGGTGCGCGACGAGGCGGTGCGGGCGCGGCTCAGCCGACCCCGCCTGCGTGTGCGTCTCCAGCGCAGCGGGTGGGCCGGCCTCGGGCTGCCCGTGTTTCTCTACGGTGTCCTCGTCAACGGGCTCCCCTACTTCATCCCGCGCCTGCTCAGCCACCGGCTCGCCCGCAAGGAGACCGACTACGCGACCACGCGGCTGCTCACCAGCGTGGTGGCGATCCCAGTGTTCTGGGGGCTCGAGACCTGGCTCGTGTGGCGGCTCCTGGGCGCGCTCTGGGCCGCGGTCTTCGCGGTCTCGCTGCCCCTGTCGGGACTCTTCGCCTATCGCTATCTCGGCGGCGTGGGCCGCCTGCGCAGCCAGATCCGGCTCGGCGCGATGACGCTCGTCCGCCGTCAGGCCGCCTCGCGGCTCCTCGACGAGCGCCGGGAGATCATCGCCGAGCTCGAGCGCGCCAAGAACGATTACCTCGCGGCGACCAGGGGGAGCAGCTTTTGACCGTGCACCGGTTGGAGGAGATGTCAACGCCGGCACTCGACGCGCTCGATCGCCATCGCACCCTCGTCCTGCTCCCGGTGAGCCCGCTCGAAGAGCACGGGCCCCACCTGCCGATAGGCGTGGATGCCTTCGCGGCGCGCCACTTCGCCGAGGCCCTCGCCGAGCGTGTCACCGCGGACCGTCCGGGCTGGGCGGCGGTGCTGGCGCCCACGCTGCACCTCGGCTCGTTCACGTTCGACACCGTCGGCACCATCCGGATTCGCCAGCGCGTTGTCCGCGACGCGGTGGTGGACTACGGGGCCTCGCTGGCACGGGCGGGCTTTCGCTGGATCGTGGTCGCGAACGGCCACGGCGGACCCGGGCACCTCGTGGCGCTCGAGGAGGCTTCCGCGATCGTGTCGCGCCGGCATCGCGTGACCATGGCTTCGGTCAGCGGCTATCTCGCGTGGCAGTTCCTGCGCGGGCATTACGTCCTCGCGATCGAGGAGGCGCTCGGCCGTGGGCTGTCCTCCGAGGAGCGGGCCGCCTTCGCCGACGACGCGCACGGCGGGCTCTGGGAGACCTCGCTCATGCTGTGGCTGCGCCCCGACCTGGTCGCGGCCCACTATCGGGATCTGCCCGCCGCGCGCTACTCGCTGCCGCGTCGACTCGTGCCGAACTATCCCCTCCGCAATGGCGGCCAGGGGTATGTCGGGCATCCTGCATTGGCCGACCCTGCCTTCGCCCGCGCCACCAGCGCCGTGCTGCTGGCCGAGGGCGTGGCCCTGGTGAGCGGGCTGCTCGACGGCACGGTGAAGCCCCACGAGCGCCGCTCGCCCTTCTGGATACTCCCCTTCCTCCGCACGAACTTCTGGCCCGTCCTGAGCGCGGCGGTCGCGGCGGGTGTGCTCGCCGCGTGGTGGGGATCCCGCCGATCCGAGAAAGGAGACGCGTGATGAAAGCCTACGTGCTGATCGAGACCGCGGCCGGCAAGACCAAGAACGTGAAGAAGACACTCACCAAGGTGAAGGGGACCAAGGCCACGGTGGTCGCGATGGACGCGGTCACCGGGCCCTATGACTTCATCGCCGTGGTGGATGGCGCGTCCCTGGACGCCATCGGCAACCTCGTGACCGAGTCGATCGGCACCGTCGACGGCGTGACCCGCACCACCACCTGTGTGGCGGTGGCCATCGGCTGAGCGGCTCCGCCCCGCCGGCGTGCTAGAATCCCGCGTCATGCGGGTTCTCGTGCTCGGCGGGACGGAGTTCATCAGCCTGCACCTCGTGCAGGCGCTCCAGCAGCGCGGCCACGCCGTGACCGTCTTCAACCGGGGCCGCCATCAGGAGCGCCTGCCCGCGGGCGCGCGGGGCATCGCCGGCGATCGCAAGGATCACGCCGCGCTCCCCGGCCTCCTCGGCAGCGAGACGTTCGACGCGGTGGTCGATGTGACGTATGCGCCGACCCTGGGGGAGGACGTGGAGGCGCTGCTGCGCGCGCTGCGCGGGCGGCCCCAGCTGCTCTTCGTCTCCACGTGTCGCGTCTACGATCACGCGCTGCCCATCCCCTACTCCGAGGACACCCCGCGCGGCGAGTACTGGGGCGACTACGCGCGGCACAAGATCGCGGGCGAGAACGCGCTCCTCGAGCGGCACCGCCGCGAGGGCTGGCCGGTCACGATCGTCCGGCCCACCCACGTGATGGGTCCTCTCAACACCCGCAACAACGAGACCTTCTTCATGGACCGTATCGCGCGCGGCCGTCCGGTGCTCGTGCCCGGCCACGGCGGCTGGCTGCGGCAGTTCGGCCACGTGGTCGACCTCGGCGAGGCCATGGCGGCGATGCTGGGCGACCCGCGCACGTACGGGCAGGCGTACAACGTGATGGGCGAGGACGTGGTGAGCCAGGTGGGCTTCGTCGAGTTGATCGCCGAGGCGATGGGACGCCCGGTGACCTTCCGCCACTTCGACCCGGCGCTCCTCAAGGCCTTCGACAAGCCGGGGCTCGTCTTTGGCCAGAATCTCGTGTACGACTGCCACGCCGTCCACACCACGACCAAGCTCCGGAACGAGCTCGGCATTCGTCCCCGCTATACGCTCGCCGGCGCCATCCGGCAGACCCTGGACTGGTACCGCGCGCACGGCATGGCGGACCGACCCGTCGACTTCACGTTCGAGGATCGGCTCCTCGCCAAGCTCGGCGCGTGAGCGCCCCCCGCCTCATCCTCGTCTATCACCCGGACGAGGCCGACGCCTACGCGGCGCGGATCCGCGCGCCGCGGCGGTCGCTCGCCGTGACCGCGTGCGGGACGCCCGAGACTGCGGCGCGGCACGTGGCGGAGGCGGAGGTCCTCTACGCGTGGGGCTTTCCGCCGGAGCTCCTCTCGCGGGCGCCCAAGCTCCGGTGGATCCAGGTCATGGGCGCGGGCGTCGAGCGCTTCCTCGTCCCCGGGCTCCGCGAGGACATCGTGATCACCCGTGCCGCGGGGATCTTCGGCCCCTGGATGGCGGAGTACGCCATCGGCTGGGCGCTCTGGTCCACTCAGAAGATGGAGCACTTCCGGGCGCTTCAGCGTGCCCGCCACTGGAAGCCGACCGATCCAACGCGACTCCGCGGCCGCACCCTCTGTGTGGTGGGACTGGGGGACATCGGCCGCGCGGTGGCGCGCCTGGCCCGTGGCTTCGACATGCGGGTGATCGGCGTGAGCCGGAGCGGGCGCGGCACGCGCGAAGCGCACCGCGTGGTGCGCCCCGCCGCCCTCACCCGCGTGCTCGGCGCGTCCGACTTCGTGGTGGTGACGGTGCCCCTCACCCCGGAGACCCGGGGGCTCCTCGGCGCGACCCAGCTCGCGGCGATGAAGCCCGACGCCTGGCTGATCAATCTCGCCCGGGGCGCGGTGGTGGACGAGTCGGCGCTGCTGCGCGCGCTCGAGACGCGCGCCATCGGCGGCGCCGTGCTCGACGTCTTCACCGAGGAGCCCTTGCCGCCGGGCCATGCGTTCTGGGGGCTGGACAACGTGGTGGTGACGCCGCACATCTCCGGGCCGAGCACGCCCGCCGAGATCGCCCCGATCTTTGCCGACAATCTGCGCCGCTATCTGGCCGGCCGGGCCCTGCGCCACGTGGCGGACCGCGGGCGCGGTTACTGAGGCCGGACGCCGACCCGGGCGAGACGCTCCCGGCGATGGTCGCTCCGCCAGAGACGCAGGCTCCAGAGATGGTGGCGCGGCTTGGCCCGCTGGCGCCGCCAGACGATGCGGGAGCAGCGCGAGAAGCCTGGCGCGTGCGGACGCCAGGGCACGATAGCCGTCACCTTCAACGAGGGCCCACGGCGCGGCCCGGCGCGCGCTGCGGAGCCGGCGCGCTCACTTCTTCGAGATCAGCCAGTGTCCGATGGCGACGTGCGGGAGGCCGGATCGCTCGAAGGTATCGACCGCGTCGGCGGCGGAGGCTACCACCGGCTCACCGTGGAGGTTGAAGGACGTGTTCAGCACGGCGCCCGTCCCGGTGCGGCGCTCGAAGTCCCGGATCACCGCGTGGTACTCGGGGTTCCAGTCGCGCTCGAGGATCTGGGGCCGCGCCGTCGCGTCCTGGGGGTGGATGGCCGCGGGCAGCGCGGCGCGTCCCGCCGCCGTCGTGGGCATGGCGAGCATCATGTACGGCGAGGCGAGCCCCTTGGGGTTCACCAGATAATCGGCGGCGCGCTCGGCGAGGACCGTCGGGGCGAAGGGCATCCAGAAGTCTCGGTTCTTGATCATGCGGTTGATGAGCCCGACGACACGGGGATCGCCGGGGTTCGCGAGGATCGAGCGATTGCCGAGGGCCCGCGCGCCGAACTCCATGCGGCCCGCGCACCGCGCCACCACGCCGTCGGTGACCAGCAGCTCGGCGATCCGCTCCTCGATGCGGTCGTGGAACGCCACCTTGTAGCGGGCGCGGAGATCGCGCTCGCGGATGACCGCTTCGGCGTGGACATCGGTGACCGAAGGGCCGAGATACGCGGGCCCGAATGGCGCGGGCGCGGCGGGAAGCTGCCGGCGGCGGCACTCCGCGAGATAGCCCAGGTATGCCGCGCCCACCGCGTTCGACTCGTCGCCGCACGAGGGGAAGGTGAAGAGGTCCTCCACCCAGTCCTCCTGGGCGAGGAGCATGTTGGCCTTCACGTTCATGAAGACGCCCCCGCCCAGCGCCACACGCCCGCCGCCGTGGCGCGCGTGCATGAGCCGCGCCCACTCCAGCACGAGGCCCTCGAGCAGACGCTGAGCGCCCGCCGCGACCCAGTCGAAGCGGAGGCCCAGCATCGCGCGAACGAGGAGCCCGTAGCGCTCGCCCGGCTTGCGCCAGTGAAAGCGCGCGGGGCGGCCGGGCTCCATCCCGAATACCTCGCGCAGCGCGGCCTCCGCGCGTGCGGCGTACTTCTCCGGCGCGTAGGGGGCGAGCCCCATGACCTTGTACTCGTGCTCGCCAAACTTCATCCCGAGCGCGAGGGTGACGAAGGAATAGAACGCGCCCAGGGACCCCGGCGCGCTCGCGGTGGCCTCGTGCCGCGTCAACTCGAGCGCCCGGCCGGTGGAGGCGGTCGCGCACAAGCCGTCGCCGGAGTTGTCGTTGGTGAGGACCAGCGCCTCCCGTCCCCCGAAGCCCGAGCCGAAGTAGGCGGCGGCGGCGTGGCACGCGTGGTGATCGAGGCAGACGATGCGCTCGGCGGCGATGCCGAGGTGCTCGGTGACGACCCCCAGGCGCTCACGCTGCGGGATGCCGAACTTCCCGCGCGCGGCGTCCATCAGGCCGAAGCGCGCGCCCAGCTTGCGCACTTTCTTCGCGAGGGCCCGCCGGGGCGAAGGCCAGGCCACGCCGTAGTACTCGCGCGCGTAGGCCTCGTCGTGCAGCACCCGGTTGAGCCACTCCCGGGAAGCGGCGCGGGCCCCTCCCAGGGCCACGAGGTCGATCTCGGGGGGCGTGATGCCCAGCTCGGCGAGGAGCGCGTCCACGGCCCGGCGCGGATAGCCCGCGTCGTTCTTCAGACGGGAGAACCGCTCCTCGGAGGCACAGCCGACGATGCGCCCGTCGCGCAGCACCGCCGCGGTGGCGCAGTGAGTCTCGTTGATGCCCAGGACGATCATCCGCGACATTGTACCAAGGGGTCCCGGCAGGGCCCCGCGGCAATCAGTCGCGCGTGAGGTGCTCGACCAGCCAGCGGCCGGTGCGGAGCAGCCGCCCGTCCCCTTCGCGCGGACCCACCAGCTGCACCCCCAGCGGCAGGCCGTTGGCCCCCCGCATGAGGGGAAGGCTCAACGTCGGCACGCCCAGCAGCGTCCAGACCGAGCAGAACGCCGGATCTCCGGTGGACTCGAGGCCGGCGGGCGCGGTGCCGAAGGTCGCCGGCGTCACCAGGGCGTCGAACTGCTGCTCGAAGAGCTCGGTCACGCTCGCCAGGAGCGCGGGCACCCCGGCCCGCGCGCGGAGGTAGTCGTAGGCCCGCGCGGCACGCCCGCTCTCGATCCGTGCGCGCAGCGAGGCCGACAGCCGGTCGCGTCCATGCTCCCACTCGCGCGCCAGGTTGATCGCGAGCTCGACGTCCATGGTGAGGCGATGCCACTCCCATGCCTCGTCGGCGAGCAGCTCGACCTCCTCCATCCGCTCGCCGAGCGCGTCGGCGAGCTCGCCGAACGCTTCGCGGGCGTCCGGGTCCATATCGGCCCAGCGCGGCGTCTTCACGAAGCCCAGACGGGGCGTGATGGGCGCCGCCTCCGCCGCCACCGCGCGGTAGGGCGCGCGCGACCGGGGCCGCGTGTCGGGATCGTCGGGGTCGTGGCCGGCCACGACTTCCAGGAGCACGGCCAGGTCCTCGATGCCGCGGGCGAAGAGGCCCACGTGATCCAGGCTCCGCGAGAGCTGGAACATCCCGCCCCGCGAGACGAGGCCATGCGTGGGCTTGAGGCCGTACACGCCGCAATAGGACGCGGGGCGGATCGTCGAGCCGCCGGTCTGGCTGCCCAGCGCGAGCGGAACCATCCCCGCCGCCACCGCGGCGGCCGAGCCGCTGGAGGAGCCTCCGGGCGTGTGCGCCGGGTTGTGGGGATTGCGCGTCTTGCCCGGCGCGCGCGTGGCGAACTCCGTCGTCACCGTCTTCCCCATGATGACTGCGCCCTCCGCCCGCAGCCGCGTCACCGCGTGGGCGTCCCGGGAGGGCGTGCGGCCGGCGTGGAGCACGGAGCCGTTCTCGGTCGGCATGTCCGCGGTGTCCAGGATGTCCTTGATGCCCACGGGGACCCCGTGGAGGAGGCCGGTCGGCGCACCGGACAGGCGCTCCGCATCGGCGGCGCGAGCCTGCGCGAGGGCATGCTCGGGATCGAGGAAGGTCCAGGCCCGGACTTCGTCGTCCACCTTCTTCACGCGGGCCAGGCAGTCCTCGACGAGCTCCGCCGACGTGATCCTGCCCTCCCGGATGAGCCGGGCCGCGTCCGCGGCGCTCAGCGCGTGGAGGTCGGACGGCTCACTTGCCGTAGAGGAACTCCGGCAGCCAGAGGGTCATGCCCGGCCAAATGTACATGAAGGCCAGGCAGATGCACACGATGATCATGTACGGCATCATGCCCGCGAAGATCTGGTTCAGCGTCACGTGCTTGGGCGACACGCCCTTAAGGTAGAAGGCCGACATCGCCACCGGCGGCGAGAGGAACGCGGCCTGGAGATTCACCGCGACCATCGTGCCGAACAGGATGGGGTCGATCTGGAAATGGCTCAGGAGCGGGATAAAGATCGGGCAGAAGATCACGATGATCTCCGTCCACTCGAGCGGCCAGCCCAGCACGAAGATGATGACCTGGGCGAGGAACATGAAGCCGAAAGGAGAGAGATTCATCGACAGCACCCAACGCTCGATGACCCCCTGCCCGCCGTGCAGCGCGAAGACGGCGGAGAAGAGACCGGAGCCCACGAATAGCCAGCACACCATGGCCGTCGTTTTCGCGGTGAGGAAGGTGGACTCCTTCATGTTGAGCCGAAGCTCCCTGGACGTGCGAAGGTACCAGAGTCCCGGCACCACCGCGCCGACGAGCGTTCCGCCGATCGAGCCCGCCACGAGGAGAGAGGCCCAGTCCTCGCCCTCGTACCATCCCAGCGCGATGCCGCCGATCAGGCCGATCAGGCTCCACCAGAGCACCGGCCGCTGGAAGCGTGCCATCACCGCCAGGTACATGGCGCCGAGAGCACCGATGGCCGCCGACTCGGTGGCGGTGCATATCCCGAGCAGGATCACCGCGAGCACGACGACCGTCAGCACGCCCAGCGGGACCACCGCGATGCAGAGCTCCCGCAGGATCATCAGCTGCTCGCCGTCCATCCGCGCGAAATAGACGAGGAGGAGCACGCCGAACGCCGCGGTGATCCCCCAGAACCAGGCGTAGAAGTGCGCGGGGATCTTCCCCGCGCTGGAGACGATGGTGGGGTCACGCAAGGACGACATCTCCTCGGGTGGTCCCTCGCTCTTCGCCGCCTTCGTGGCCTCCGTCGCATCGCCGGCCGAGCCCAGCTCCTCGGGCTTTTCTTCGGTGGCGGCCGCGCCAAGCTCCTGGGGCTTGTCTTCCTTGGCGCCGGCCTGGGACGCCGCGGAAGACGGCGCGACCTTGATGGAGGCCGGGGTCGCTGCCGGGGAGGGCGTCGGGACCACCGCGACGGCGCCGATCTCGGGGGCGTTATAGATCACCACGTACCACCAGGTCGCGGTCAGCGTCCCCACCGTCAGGAGGACGGGCACGGACGCGATCAACACATCCTGGATGATCGAGCGATAGTGCCCCACGCTCGGACGGAACGCCGCCCGCAGCAGACCCGGCACGATGCTGCCGCCCGGACGTGTCTCGAGGCCCGTCAGGTACTCGGGCACCGCCACCCGATATTGCTCGGGCGACAGCTTGGGCGCGATCTTGGGATTGATGATGGCCCAGCCGAGGATGTAGACGAGGTAGAGAAACGTGAGGAAGAAGCCGGGCAGCATCGCGGCGGCGTAGAGCTTGACGATGGACTGGCCGGCCACCGCCGCGTAGACGATGAGCATGACCGACGGCGGAATGAGGATGCCGAGCGTGCCGCCCGCGGTGATGGCCCCAGACGCCAGCTTCACGTCGTAGCCCGCGTTGAGCATGGGCCGCATCGCGATCACGCCCATGAGCACGACCACCGCGCCCACGATGCCGGAGGCGATGCCCCAGAACGCGCAGACGAGCAGCGTGGTGACGGCCAGCGATGCGGGCACGCGGCGGAACGCCAGCTGTACCGCGTGGAACATGCGGTCCACGAGCGCGGCCCGCTCCATGATGTAGCCCATGAACACGAATAACGGCACCGAGAGGAGGGTGTCGTTGGTCATCACCCAGTACGTGCGCTGGACGACCAGGTCGAAGATCCGGTTGTCGTACCAGTACTGGCCGGGGGCCCAGAACGCGATGTAGCCGAAGATCATCCCCAGACCCATCAGGGTGAAGGCGGTGGGGAAGCCCATCATGATGGCCACCACGATGAGCCCCAGCATGGTGAGGCCGAGCCAGGGCTCGCTCATGGGGTCCGGCTCTGTCGCTCGGTGTCGTCGACCACGGTGCGATGACGGGCCGCCTCGTCGATGGCGTGGGCGCCTTCCATGGCCTGCCGCCGCGACTCCTCGTCGACGTACGCGCTCTGGCTCAGCTGGGTCTCGATGACGTCGATCTCCTCGACGTCTTCGAGCCGCGCGGGCCAGGCGCCGGTGCGGATGCACACGACGCAGCGGACGATCTCGGCCAGGCCCTGGAGCATCACGAGGAGGCCGGCGAGCGGGATCACCGACTTGAAGTGGTAGACGGGCGGACCCTCCGCGGTCACCGTCGAGTGCTCGCCGATGCGCCAGGAGATCGCGGCGAAGTCGTAGCCGGCGTAGATCAGGCCAAGGATCCCGGGGATGAAGAAGAGGAAGTAGAGGATGAGATCGAGGCTCGCCTGGCCCCTCGGCTTCATGTAGATGTACACGAAGTCGGCGCGGACGTGGCCGGCCAGGGCCAGCGTGTAGGCGCCGCACATCATGAACAGCGTGCCGTACAGCATGTTGTTGAAGTCGAAGATCCAGGCGGTGGGCGCGTTCAGGATGTAGCGCTTGAACACCTCCACCGAGACCACGAACGTCAGGGCCACGATGAGCCAGGCAAAGGCCTTGCCGGACCAGTAGCTGATCTGGTCGACGAAGC
>Ga0207428_10000875_pt1 | contig 33839 bp, 31 predicted proteins | sample RhiMethybrSRZTD1_FD_187600 | JGI IMG/M metagenome (GOLD analysis project Ga0207428, IMG submission 187600) | Populus rhizosphere microbial communities from Tennessee, USA - Rhizosphere MetaG P. TD hybrid SRZTD1 (SPAdes) (version 3) | ecosystem: Host-associated > Plants > Roots > Rhizosphere >...
TCACCCGGTGGCACGGCACGATGATCGCGATCGGGTTGGCGCCGTTCGCCATGCCCACTGCCCTTACGGCCTTTGGATTGTCGATGCGCTTCGCGAGATCGAGATAGCTGATCGTCTCGCCGTAGGGAATGCGTGTCAGCTGCTTCCAGACTTCGTTCTGGAACGGCGTGCCATTAAACGCGAGCTTCGTCGAGAACTTCTTCAACGTGCCGGCGAAGTACCGATCGAGCTCCTTGCGGACATCCTTGAGCACGCCCTTCATATCCGGCCTCCAGTCGGCGTCGATTTCGCGCGGGCGGGATCCCATCCCGAACGCGAGCACGTGCAACGCCTCCGAATCGCCGGCCAGCAGCAACGGGCCCACCGGGCTGTCGTCGATCTGTGTGTAGAAGAGCGCGCTCATGCTCCAGACAGTAAAGCATCAATTCGGACGGCTGCGATCCGATCCTTGTGATGACGTCCGAATCTGGCTTAACGCCAGGTGCCTGGGGTGCCTGCGGTGCCTAAAGTGCCTAAGGTGGGTGTATAAATGCTGCATGCTTGGCAATCGGCCAATGTCCGAGTGGGTCGCGCAGTATGCAACCAGTCACCAGCATCCGGTGAATCGGCTCTGCCACACCTTCGGCATCCCGATGATTGTCATTGCGATATTGATGGCGATCGCCGGCTTCCTGATGCCCTCGCTCTGGGTTCCGGCCGCAATCGTTTTCGTGGTGGGCTGGGTCCTCCAGTTCATCGGACATTACGTCGAAGGTGAGCCCCCGGAGTTCTTCAAAGACTGGCGCTTCTTGTTCGTCGGGCTTCGCTGGTGGATCGCGAAGATCACTGGCAAAGCGTAGGCACCGCACCCAGGCACCTTAGGCACTCAGGCACCTTAGGCACCTTAGGCACCTTAGGCACCGTATGGTTACGTTAGGCTCCACACGTCTTTTGACGTCGGAAATACTCAAGGGAAGAAAAGTCGGCATCGTTTCCAATCCCGCATCCGTCGACGCCAACTACGTGCATGTCGTCGACGCGATGATGAACGCGCCCGGCGTCACGATCGGCGCGCTGTTCGGTCCGCAGCACGGCTTCAGGTCCGACGTGCAGGACAACATGATCGAGACGCCGCACGGCAACGACTGCCGCCGCAAGGTGCCGGTGTTCTCGCTCTACAGCGAGACGCGCGAGCCGACCGCCGAAATGCTGCGCCACGTCGACACGATGGTGATCGATCTGCAGGACATCGGCGCGCGCATTTACACCTACATCTACACGATGGCGAACTGCCTGCGCGCCGGCGCGAAGCACAAGATCAACATCATCGTGTGCGATCGGCCGAATCCGATCGGCGGCCTCGACGTCGAGGGCCCGATGCTCGTGCCGGGCAACGAATCGTTCGTCGGCCAGTTCCCCATCCCGATGCGTCATGGCATGACGATCGGCGAGCTGGCGAAGTTCTTCAACGAGTACTTCGAGATCAACGCACCGCTCGAGGTCATCCACATGGAAGGCTGGACGCGATCGATGTACTTCGATCAGACCGGCCTGCCGTTCGTGATGCCGTCGCCGAACATCCCGACGCTCGACAGCGCGATCGTCTATCCGGGCACGGTGCTGTTCGAAGGCACCAACGCCTCCGAAGCGCGCGGGACGACGAGGCCGTTTGAATTGATCGGCGCGCCGTGGGTCGAGGCGGAACGGTTCGCGGACGAAATGAATGCGCGAAAGCTGCCCGGCGTGCACTTCCGCCCGGCCGTCTTCGAGCCGACGTTCCAGAAGCACGCGAAGAAGACCTGCGGCGGATGCCAGATCCACGTGCTCGATCGCAAGGCGTTCAAGCCGGTGCTCACCGGCGTGGCCTTGATCGATGCGATCAAAGCAGCGGGCGCGAAGGACTTCGCGTGGCGCAAGCCGCCCTACGAATACGAGCACGAAAAAGAGCCGATCGACATCCTTGCCGGGTCGCCGGCGCTACGAATCGCCATCGATGCGGGGAAGAAAGCCGAAGAATTAGTGCCGGTTTGGGAACGGGAGAGCAAACCGTTCGAGGAAGTGCGATCAGAATTTCTCGTCTACAAATAGAATTTCGGCAGCCGAGCCCCATGGCCGCCGATTCGAAGATTCTCGACGTTACCCGCACGCAATTGATCCAGGCGCCGCCCGCGCGCGTGATGCAGGCGTTTTTCACCGACGCCGATCTCAAGGGCTGGTGGGGCGTGACGCGCGCCTTCACCGTGCCGCGGCCGCTCGGCATGTACGCGATCGAGTGGGAGTCCACCGACTTCAAGGACGACGTCCTCGGCCGTCTCGGCGGAGCCCTCCACGGCAAAGTCATCGACTTTCGCGCCAATGCGTCCTTCTTCCTCGCCGATCTCTACTGGCAGCCTCCCGATGGCGATCCGATTGGCCCGATGGCGCTCGACGTGCAATGCCGCCCGCACGGCAACGGCCGCCAGACGATGCTGACGGTGAAGCAAAGCGGTGAGGGCGAGGGCCCGCGGTTCGAACGGTACTTTTCGATCATGAACCGCGGTTGGGAAGGCGCGCTCGCCGAAATGAAGGACTACTTCGATCGCGAGATCGAGCGAACCAAGTTAGCCCGCGAATCGCGTACCTGAGGGCATGACCCGAAAAGTCACCGGCCTCATCACCTCCCTCACCCTGTGGGACGTCGTGGCCATGAACATCGTCGCCGTCACCGGGCTGCGATGGATCTCGCGCAGCGCGCGGCTCGGCGCGCCGTCGGTCACGCTGTGGATTCTCGCGTGCCTCGTCTTCTTCGTTCCCCTGGCCGCGGTCCTCGCGGAGTTATCGAGCCGGCATCCCGAGCAGGGCGGTATCTATGCCTGGGCGCGCCGCGCCTTCGGACCGTTTCACGGATTCGTGTGCGGCTGGTGCATGTGGGTCAACAACCTGTTCTACTTCCCATCGCTGCTGCTCTTCGCCGGCGCCAACATGCTGGTGCCGCTCGGCGCCGAGGGCGCCGCGATCGCGGACAGCCGCTGGTACTCGGTCACGTTCGTGCTCGGGTTTCTGTGGCTGACGACGTTCCTCAACATCCTCGGCTTCTCCGCCGGCAAGTGGATCCAGCACCTCGGCAGCATCGCCACGTGGATCCCCGCCGTGCTGCTGATTGCCGCGGGCGCAATCGCGTTCGCCACGTTCGGCAGCGCGACGTCATTTGCGCCATCTGAATTGATTCCGCGCGACAACTTCATGGACACGATGAGCCTGTGGTCGTCGTTGTGCTTTGCGTTCTCGGGATTCGAGATCTCGTCGATGGTCGGCCAGGAAGTCTACGATCCGCGCCGGACGATTCCGCGCAGCATCGTGCTGTCGGGGATCGCGATCACCGCGATCTACATCCTCAGCTCCGCATCGGTGCTGATCGCGGTCCCATCCAGTGAGCTCGCCGAGCGCAGCGGCATCGCCGATGCGGTCGAGCTCGTGTTCAGCCGCCTGGGTCTCGCCGGGTTCGGCGCGTTCATTGGCCTGCTGCTCTTCGTCGGCTCGATCGGCGGCACCAGCTCGTGGATCGCCGGCGCCGCGCGCGTGCCGTTCGCCGCGGGCGTCGACGCCGCGATGCCGTCGGCGTTCGCGAAGCTGCATCCGAAATATCGAACACCGCACGTCGCGCTGATCGTCCAGGCGATCGCGACGACGGTGTTGTTCCTGGCCAGCGTGTTCCTGTCGATCGGCGGCGGCAAGACGACGATCCAGGAGGCCTACGACATCATGGTGAACCTCACCATCCTGATCTACTTCCTGCCGTATCTCTACCTGTTCGCGGCGTTCATCCGCTTGCGATCGCTGGACAAGTCGATGCCGGCAGATGAGAACACGATCGTCCTGCCCGGCGGCTCGATCGGCATGTGGCTGATTGCGGGCTGCGGCCTGCTCGCGACGCTAATCTCGATGGGATTGGTGTTCGTGCCGCCGACCGGCACTGAGAATGTTCTGAACTACGAAGTGAACTTGATCGGACAAGCCGCGGTCTTGATCGCGATCGGGATGGGTTTCTACCTCACCGCACGCCGGCGGGTCTGAAGACCCGCCTCTACGCCCGGCGAATCCTCACGAAGTTCGACGATCCACGATCGAGATCGACCGACGTGTTCACCACGACCATCGTCGCGTTTTCTGGAGCCTGAATGCGCTTCACGGCGGCTTCGACGACGCGCGTGATGATTTGTTCGGTGTCGCCCTCGAGCTCGCTCACCATCGGCATCACGCCATGCCACAGGCTGAGACACCGCGCCACGTCGGGCTTGTCGGTCACGCCGACGATCAGCGCCTGCGGACGAATCGCCGACAGCATCTTCGCCGTTTGACCCTCGCGAGTGACGGCGACGATCGCGAACGCCCCGGCGCGCCGCGACAACTGCACCGCCGCTTCGCACAGCGCGCGCACGTGATTGACCGCCGCGGTGCCGGCGCGCCGATCGCTCACCGTCGACTCGATCGATTCCGTATCGCGGATGATCGCGTCGAGCACTTCGACCGATCGCACCGGGTAGAATCCGGTCGCCGTTTCGCCCGACAGCATGATCGCGTCCGCGCCGCCGTCCACCGCGCCGGCCGCATCGCTGGCTTCCGCGCGCGTCGGGCGCGGCTCGGTGCGCATCGACTCGAGCACCTGCGTCGCCACGATCACGGGCACGCTGGCGGCGCGCGCCTTGCGCAGGATCTCCTTCTGCACGCGCGGCACGCGCTCGAGCGGGATCTCGAGGCCCAGATCGCCGCGCGCCACCATCACCGCGTCGGCGGCATCGAGAATCTCGTCGAGCCGATCGATCGCCTCCGGCCGCTCGAGCTTGGCGACGATTGGCACTTTCGGCCGGCCTTCCTCCACCATCATCGTCCTGACGCGCGTGATGTCGTCGGCCGACTGCACGAAGCTGAGCGCGACGAGGTCGACGCCGAGCGCCAGCCCGAACTTCAGATCGCGCTGATCCTTCTCCGTCATGTCGGAGGCCAGCGGCACACTCGGCGCATTGATGCCCTTGTGCTCGCCGAGCTCGCCGCCATCGACGACGCGCGTCCGGATTTCCTGCGGCGACGTGGCGTCGACCTCGAGCTCCACCTTTCCGTCATCCAGGAGCAGGCGATCGCCCTTCCTGACCTTCAGCGCCAGCTCGCCATAGGTGGTCGACACGCGGCCGGGCTTCCCGACCTCGTTGCCGATCGCGATCACGAGCGGCTCGCCTTTCTTCAACGGGATCGCCTTGCCGCCTTCGAGCCGGCCGGTGCGGATCTTCGGCCCGCTCAGGTCCTGCAGGATCGCCACGTGCCGGTCGAAGCGGGTGGCGGCGGCGCGGATCCGATCGAAGGCGGCGGCCTGATCCGCCTGCGTGCCATGCGAAAAATTGAGGCGCATTACGTCGACGCCCCTGGCGATCAGCTCGTCGAGCACGGCCGAATCCGACGAGGCCGGCCCGACGGTCGCAATGATCTTCGTATGCCGCATCGACACAAGCTTATGCTGTAATCGCGGCGGCATGAGGAAAGCCCTTGTCGTCCTCGCGTTGATGGCCGGCGCGCGCCCTGCCGCAGCCCAGAGCATCTACACGATCGATCTGCTTCGCGACCTGCCGGCCGGCGGCAACCTGTTCGCGCTGATCGAGGCGGCGCAACCCGAAATCACCACCGATCGATTCAACAGCGGCGGCCTCAACGCCGGATCGGCCGAAAAGGCCGGCGCGTTCCTGGCGTCGTGGACCCAGACGGAGTACCGCGTTGGTGACGTGCCGATCTCGAGCCCCGTCGACGGCACGCCGATGCTGTTCCCCGAGCTCGCGTGGTGGAACGGCATCAGCGTCGCGACCAGCGTGATGCCGTCCGACAGCAATGCCACGGCGCTGGCCATTTCGCTGGAGCCGCGCACCGCGGGGGATCACTGGACGACGACCGTTGAGATGACCACATCCGGCGGCGCGCTCTCGCAAGCGTCCTCGCCGGACCGTCCGCCCGCGATCCAGGCCCTCGACAACTGGACGCAGGCATCCGCGCTCCTCAGCGGACGCACGCTGCATGGGCGGCTGGCTCTCGTGATCGGCGGTGGCCGCACGGCGGCGACAACGGTGGCGAGGAATATCCAGGCGCCGCGCCAGCAAACGGGATCGGCGTTCGCCAACGCCGCGCTCACCATCTCCTCGAACACGACGCTGGGCGCGCTGGCGTGGGTTTCCGATGACGCGTTTCACTCGCAAGCCACGCTTCGCCACGGCGATCGGTGGCGCGTGTTCGGCGGCTACACCGAACGCAGCCTCGAGACGACGCGGCCGTCGAGCGGGCGCCTGGCCGCCGATCGACTTTACGATGGTCCGATCGGCCTGCTCGTCGATCGTGGCGGACACGAAAAGCGTTTCATCGCCGGAGCTCGCGGCGCGAAGCCGCTGACCAGACACGCGATTACCTTTGGCGCGGACGTCGAGCGCAGCTCCTTCGCCGCCGCGCCGACGTTCACCGGCGCCATCGAAGAACGCGTCGACGGCGTGCCGGCGCGCATCTGGTGGTACTCGAGTCCAGGTCTCGCCTCACACCGTCGCGCCCTCTCCGTCAATGCGTTCGCGGCCGATCACGTCTCGCTCTCCCGCACCATCACCCTCGATGCCTCGCTCCGCTTTTCGTCCGCCGATGGATCGACGCACGCGGCGGCCCAGGGCATCCACTGGAGATCGCTGGCGCCGGCGATGTATCTGCACTGGGACATGGGCACCGAGATGCAATGGAAGATGCTGGCCGGCATCAGCCGGGTGCCGGATCAACTGAAGCTCGGACTGCTGGCCTATGGCGATCCGGCGGCGCCAACCGCCGACATCTATCGCTGGACCGGCGGCCCATTGTCGGGCGCACCAAGAGTTGGGCGCGTCGGTCCTGGCACGGGCGGCAATGCGGCGTTCGTGCAGATCGATCCGGAGCTGCGCCGGCCGATGATGGATCAATTCGTCCTTGGCATCGAAGGCAGGCCGACACCGGCATTGAAGTTCGGCATGCTGGGCCTGGCGCGCCGCCAATCGCCGCAGATCCATGGCGTGAACATCGGCGTCCCGGTGAGCGGCTACACCACCTTCACGATTTCCGATCCCAATACCGATCTGAATCTCCCGTACGACGATCAGCAATTGACGATCTACAACCGCCGTCCCGAAATGTTCGCATCCGATCGGTACGTGCTCACCAATCCCGACATCAGCTCCGCAACGATGGGATCGGTGGTCGTGTCGGGAGAGTTCACCAAGAAACGCGTCTACTTGCGAATCGCCGGCACCGTGCTGCTGTCGGCCGGCGCGGCGGGCAATCGTGGATACACCGCCGTCGAAAACGATCTGGCCATGACCGGCGAGCTCTTCGCCGATCCCAATGCCGCCACCTACGCGCGTGGCCAGCTGTTCAACGATCGGATGTACACCATCAAGACGCTCTCGGTAATTACGTTGCCGCACGACGTCCGCGTCGGCGTGATCGGGCGATACCAGGACGGGCAGCCGTTCTCACGCATGGTGATCGTGCCGGAGCTGAACCAGGGCGCGGAGGCGGTCCGCGGCTTCGCGACCGGACGCTCGCGATTCACGTTTCGATCCACGCTCGACGTCCGGCTGCAGAAGCGGATCGCGTCGCGCGGCGCGGCGCTCGATCTGTTCCTCGACACCTACAACCTGCTCAACCGGTCGAATGAGGTCGAGGAATACGTGGTGACCGGCCCGCGATTCCGTGAAACCACCGCGGTGCAGCCGCCGCGCGCGTTCCACCTCGGCGCCCGCGTCTCCTTCTAGCGATGGCCAGCATCACGCCCGAGCCGATCGCCGCCTACCTCGCGGCGCTGCGGAAGGATCCGCATCCGCATCTTGCGGTGATCGATCGAGAAGGACGCGCCGAAGGGCTGCCGCTCGTGTATCCGGACACCGGCGCGCTGCTGCACACGCTCGCCCGATCCTGCGGCGCGCGTCGCATCCTGGAAATCGGCACGGCGATTGGCTACTCGACGCTGTGGATGGCCACGGCGCTGCCGGCCGATGGCACGCTGATCACGATGGAATACAACGCGGAACGCGCCGCCCGCGCGCGCGATCACTTCTCGACCGCCGGCTACACCGGACAGATCAGCGTGATCGTCGGCGACGCCACGCGTTTCCTGCACAAAGTCGGCGGTCCCTTCGACTTGATCTTCCAGGACAGTGACAAGACACTCTACGAGCCGATGCTCGATCGGCTGATCGAGCTGCTGCGCCCGGGCGGGTTGTTCGTGGCCGACAACATTCTGTGGAACGGCGAAGTGATTCCCGGTTACGTGGCCAACAAGAAATATAGTGATGAGGATACGTCCGCGATCGTCTCGTTCAGCAAGCGGCTGGCCGGCGATCCGCGGCTCTACACGTCGTTCCTGCAAGTCGGAGACGGCGTGTCCGTATCGGTGAAAATAGCCTGACGACCTGACGACCTGACGACCTGACAACCTGATATGACCATCGCAGAATGGCTTGCCGCCGCGAAGGCGGATGCGGAAAAGCGCGGGCTGCCTGAATTGATTCCCATGCTCGACGGCCTGGCGCAGGCCACCGAGCGGCTGCGCGCGGCCGATTGGAACGACAACCCCGACAAGGACACGCCTGTTGATGAAGACCATCAGTGAGCTGACGGCACGCGTCGCCGCCGGTCAGATCACTTCCGAAAAACTCACCGAAGAGTGCTTGCTGAAGATCGGGGAGTACGACGAGAAGCTGAACGCCTTCATCACCGTCACGATGGATGAAGCGCTGGCGCAGGCGCGGGCCGCCGACAAGGAAATCGCCGCGGGCCGGCGGATCGGTCCGCTGCATGGCATTCCGATTTCGCTGAAGGACCTGATCGATCAGAAAGGCGTGCGCACCTCCGCCGGCTCGCTGGTGCGCAAGACTCACGTCGCCACCGCCGACGCGGTCGTCACGCGACGACTGCGAGAGGCCGGCGCGGTGTTCGTGGGCAAGACCAACCTTCACGAGTTCGCCTTCGGCACAACCAACGAGGACTCGGGATTCGGTCCCGCGCGCAATCCGCATAATTTGGATCGCTCGCCGGGCGGATCGAGCGGCGGATCAGCAGCCGCGGTCGCATCGGGCATGTGCCTCGGAACGGTGGGCACCGACACCGGCGGATCGATCCGCATCCCCGCCGCGTGTTGCGGCATCGTTGGCTTGAAGCCGGAGTGGGGCCACATCTCCGCGTCAGGCGTGGTGCCGCTCAGCCGTCAGCTCGATCACGTCGGCCCGCTCGCCGCGTCGGTCGCGGATGCGTGGCTGCTCTACAACGCGATGCAACCGCCATCCGATCAGATCGGTGACGCGCTGGAGCCGGCGCCGCTCAAAGGCCTGCGACTCGGCGTACTGTCGGGATACTTCTTCGATCGCCTCGATGCCGATGTCGAGCGCGGCGTCATCGAAGCCCTCGGGCGCCTGCTGCAGGGCGGCGCCGTCGCGACCGAGGTCACAGTGCCGCATGCGAACGACATGGCGGCGATCTATCTCCATCTCGTCTTCGGCGATGCCGCCGAATATCACGCGCGCACGCTCGCGACGCGGCCGCAGGATTACACCAAGCCGGTGCGGCTGCGGCTCGAAATGGCCCGCTACGTCCTCGCCGAGGACTACATCCGCGCGCTGCGCGGCAAGGCGTTGATCGCGCGCGAGATCGACCGGGCCCTCGACGGCGTCGATGCGCTGATCTTGCCGTCGCTCGCGATTCCTGCACCGCCGATTGGCGCGGTGACGATGCCCGTCAAGGGCGGACCTGATCAAGTGCGCACGCTGATGCTGCGCTGTTCGCAGCCCTTCAACCTCTCTGGGCATCCGGCCATATCGATTCCGTGCGGCCGGACGAAGGATGGCCTGCCGATCGGCCTGCAGCTGGTGGGACACAAGGGCCGCACGCCCGCGCTCGTGCAGGCGGCGCTCGCGGCGGAGGCGGCGATCGCTTCGTGATTCAGAGTTACTTCCATCGCTGGGAGCAGGAGCTCGCAGCGGTCAGCGCGCATGAACGCAAGGTCAGGCCCTTCGAGTGGGGCGATGACTGGATCGAGCGGGGATCGGGGATCGGGGATCAGGGATCGGGAACCGCGGAAGCTCGGGCGCGCGTGTCCGCCTGGGTCGACGCGGTCATGAAGAACAGCGACGCGTTTTTCACACCCGAACCAGCGCGCTACACGTTCACCAAATCGCCCGAGACCGTTCGCGCGAGCGGCGAAGAAGGCGTGCTGACCTTTCCAAGCGGATTCACGACGCCGCACGAAAAGAACAACACGGTGGTGGCGCGCTACTTCCCCGCCAATCCGATTCGCGGATTCCGCAAGCGGACGTCACGGCTGCCGCGCCGCGCGGTGGTCGTGCTCGCGCAGTGGAATTCCGATGCGGAAGGCCACGTCGGCCTGTGCAAGCTGCTCTCGGCGCTCGGCGTCGCCTCGCTCCGCATCAGCCTGCCCTATCACGATGCGCGGATGCCGCCCGAGCTGACCCGCGCCGACTTCATCGTCAGCTCGAACATCGTGCGCACGTTGCAGGTCTGCCGGCAGGCGGTGCGCGATGTCAGGCTGGCGTTGTGGTGGCTGCGCGACCAGGGCTACGAGCGCCTCGGCCTCCTCGGCACGAGCCTCGGCTCGTGCCTCTCGTACCTCACCACCTGTCACGAGCCGCTGGTGCGGGCGCAGGCGCTCAATCACGTGTCGCCGTTCTTCGGCGACGTGGTGTGGCGCGGACTCTCGACCGAGCACGTGCGCCACGGCCTCGAGCCGCACGTCGACATCGATCAACTTCGCGAGCTGTGGCGGCCGATCAGCCCGTGGTCGTTCATCGATCGCCTGCACGATCGACGCACGCTGATGGTCTACGCGAAGTACGATCTGACGTTCCCGGTCGACCTGTCGTTGAAGCTGATCGACGAGCTGCGGCGCCGGAACATTCCGCTCGAGGTCGCGGTGTTGCCGTGCGGTCACTATTCGACCGGCGCGGCGCCATTCAAATACCTTGATGGGTGGTATCTCGGAAAATTTCTCGCGACGCGTCTTTAACCAAGGGTTCCAAAGGTTCCAGGGTTCCAATGGTTCCAAAGGTTTGGTTCCACGAGTTGCAAGGTTCCAGGCGTGCCAACAGTTGGCACGTTTGGAACTCTGGAACACCTGGAACCAAGCCACTGGAACTTCTGGAACTTCTGGAACTCCTGGAACCCTTGAGGCTCACAGATATCTCAGCAGCCGAACAATCGCATCGTAAAGAGATCCGGCCAGCGATTGCACAAGCGGTGACACTTCCCCCGAATCCATCGACTCGGCGACCGTCACCGGATCGGTGAGCAACAGCCACACCATGGATCCGGCGATGATCACCGCAAACAGCCCGATGATGCCAACCAGGCTGAAGAGCCGGTTCGAGAAGCCTGATGACTGGCGCTGCCGCTTGATGTCCATGACGCGGACCAGCAGGGATCATACCCCCGCCGGCGCATTCCTCATTTGACGCCATTATGGTGGTTTTGTTTCAGACGACGAGGACGAGCTTGCCGAAACCCTCGCGCGCTTCGAGGCGGCGGTGCGCCTGGGCAGCGTCGGCGAGCGGGAACGTGCGATCGACCACCGGCCGCAGCTCGCCCGCGAAGAAAAACTGCGCCGCCCGTAGCAGCTCCGCCTTGCGGCCCATGTACGAACCAAGCAACGAAATCTGCCGCGTGAACAGCACGCGGAGGTCGAGCTTCGCATCGTGCCCGGTAGTCGCGCCGCACGTGACGAGGCGTCCGCCGCGCGTCAGGCTCTTGAGGCTGCGCTCCCACGTCGCCGTGCCGACGTGCTCGAAGACCACGTCCACGCCGCGCCCGTTCGTGTACTCGCGGACCTTTGCCGGAATGTCCTGCGTGGTGTGGTTGATCACTTCATAGGCGCCCAGCTGCCGCGCCCTGGCCAGCTTCTCGTCGGTGCCGGCCGTCGCGAACACGCGCGCGCCGTGACGCCACGCAATCTGGATCGCGGCCTGTCCCACGCCGCTGCCCGCGCCCAGCACGAGCACGTCTTCGCCGGCGCGCAGCTTCGCGCGCGTGATCAGCATGTGCCACGCGGTGAGGAACGCGAGCGGGAACGCCGCGGCTTCGACGAAGCCGATCGAATCCGGGATCGCGATCAGGTTCTGCACCGGCACGCGCACGATCTCGGCGTAGCCGCCGTCGCTGCGGTAGCCGAGCACGTCGTACTTCGGGCACTCGTTGTCGCGGCCGTCCAGGCACGCGGCGCAGCGCGCGCACGACAGGCCCGGCTGCAGCATCACGCGCCGGCCGGCGCCGAACTCGCCGTCCGGCGTCGAAATCACCTCGCCCGCGACGTCGGCGCCGGAGATATGAGGGAACGCAATCTGGACGCGCTCCATGCCGCGGCGCTGCCAGAGATCCAGGTGATTCAGCGCGCAGGCGCGCACCCGGACCAGGGCTTCGCCAGGACCGGGAACTGGATCGGCGGCATCTTCATAACGGAGGACATCAGGTCCTCCATGGGCATGAAACCGGACGGCCTTCATTAAGTCCCGAACAGGGAAACAACGTGTCGTCGTGCAAAAAGATCAAAAGTCGGTCGTCAGCACCTGATGCGGGCCAAGGCCCAGACCGGGCAGCGAGACGTGAATCTTATCCAAATCTCCGACGATTACGGTGCTCATTTTGGCGGGCGCCAGGTATTGACGTGCAGCGGCGCTGACGTCATCGGCGGTTACTTGCGCAAGGCGTGGCACGAATTCCTCGAAATACGTATCCGGAAGATTGTGCAAGGCGAGCTGTGCGACAGAACGTGCAACCTGTCCGGCGGTCTCGAATCCTCGCGGGTAGCCCTTGCTGAGCGACGCGAAGGCCTGTGCGACCTCGTCGCGCGTCACCGGGCGCTCATCGGCGATGGCGCGAATTTCGGCGAGCGCTTCGCGGATCGCGGGACCGGTGACGTCAGTGCCCACGCTCGTCTGCATCACGAACGGCCCGAGGCCGCGACGCAGGTTGAAGCCGGTACGCACGCCGTAGGTATAGCCCTTCGACTCGCGCAGGTTCAGATTCAGGCGGCTCACGAACTCGCCGCCGAGGATCGTGTTGAGCATCAACAGCTGCGGATAATCGGGCGTCGAACGTGGCGCGCACACGTGGCCGATGCGCAGCTCCGATTGCGCGGCGCCGGGCCGCGCGATCACCGCGAGCGCGGCCTGCGGCATCGACGGCGGCGTCTTCAAGGCCGCGCCGCGATTGATCGCCATCGCCGACGCGGACGCGCGCCACGGCTCGAACAACGCCGCGGCGACGTCGAGCAGCTCTTCCTCCGCGCGATCGCCGACCACGACCAGCGTCGAGCCCGCCGGCGTGAACATCGCCGCGTGCATCGCGCGCGCCGCGTCGACGTTCATCGAGCTCAGCGCCGGCTCCGAGCCGAGCGACAGGTGTCCGTACGGATGCGAGTCGTAGAGCACGCGGGCGAACGCGCGCTCGGCGATCGCGGCGGCATGATCCTTCATCTGCTTCAACCGCTCGAGCCGCAGGTTGCGGATGCGATTGAAGTCGTCGTTCGCGAGATTCGGCGCCGTCACGATCTCGTGCACGAGCGCCAGCCCGGTCTCGAAGAATCGATCGAGCGTCGTCAGGCCGATCGCCACGGCATCCATGCCGACTTCGACGTCGAGATCGCCGCCGATGCGTGCGACCCGCTCGGCGATGTCGAGCGCGGACTGGCCGCGGCTGCCTTCGTCGAGAAGACCTGAGGTGATCGACACCAGCCCGTGGCCATCGGCGGGATCGACCGACGATCCGCCGGGCACCAGCAGCACCGCCGACACCACCGGAACCGAGCGGTGCCGCACGGCGCGCAGCTCCAATCCGTTTGGCAGCGATCGGCGGACGATGCGCGGGAAATGAAAGGGCCGATCCGGTCCGGGGATCGGCAGCCGGGTGCGATCGACGCTCACGACACGCGCACCTCGATCGCGCCGGGCAGCGCGAGATCGCGTCGGCCTTTGGGCACGACGCTGAGCGACACCGACGGCGCATTCACGAGCCATCGCGCAACGGTGGCGGCCGCGCCGCCCCGGGTCACGTCGAAGTAGCGCTGGCGATCGGCGTCGAAGTATCCCGGGTTGCCGGCGAACGTGTTGTAGGCGTTGAGCTGATCGCCCTTGCCGCCGAATCCGCCAATCGTCTGGAGCCTGTAAATAAACTGGGCTTCGGTCTGGGCAACGCCGCGCTCGATCTCGTCGGCGGTCGGACCGCTGTTGGCGATATCGAGAACGGCGCCAAGGATCGCCGAGTTGAGCTCGGCGAGCGCGATGCCGGCGGACGCCGTGCAGGCAAGCTGGAACATGCCGCCCATTTCGCGCGAATGCTGGAACGCCGACACATCGGTGGCGATGCGCCGCTCGTAGACCAGCGACTTGTAGAGCCGCGACGTTTTTCCGTGCGCGAGCACGTCGCCCACGATGTCGAGCTCGGCGTCACCGTCCGCAAACATCGCCGGTGAATGCCAGGCGATGTAGAGCCGCGGCAGCTCGACGCGATCCTCGAGCACGAGATTGGCGCTCTCTTTCAGACCGGCCTCGACGCGAACGCGATCGACGGCGGGGCCTGCCGGCAGACTCCCGAAGTATTTGTCGGCGAGGTCGAACGCCTGTTCGGTTTCGATGTCGCCGGCCAGCGACAGCGACGCGTTGGCGGCGTGATAGTAGGTCTGAAAGAACGCGCGGACGTCTTCGAGCCTGGCCGCGCGCACGTCCTCCGCCGATCCAATCGTCGGCCAGTGATACGGGTGATCCGGCGCAAACATCGCCGCCGACAACGCCACGCCCGCGAGGCCGTACGGGCGGTTCTCATAATTCTGACGCCGCTCGTTGAGCACGACGTCGCGCTGGTTGTTGAATTTCTGCTCGGTGAGTGCGGGCAGCAGGTAACCCATGCGGTCCGACTCCATCCACATCGCCAGATCGAGCGCACCGGTCGGCACGACTTCCCAATAGTTGGTGCGGTCGACGTTGGTCGATCCGTTGAGCAAGCCGCCCGCGCGCTGCAGCGGTGGAAAGTAGCCATGGTCGTGATGTTCGGACCCTTCGAACATCAGGTGCTCGAAGAGATGCGCGAACCCGGTGTGCCCGGGCCGCTCGTTCTTCGAGCCGACGTGATACCAGATGTTGACGGCGACCATCGGCAGCTGATGGTCTTCGTGGACGATGACGTCGAGGCCGTTCGCAAGCGTCCGCTTGCTGTAGGGGATCTGCACCTTAGGCACCTTCAGGCACCTTAGGCACGAGTAGATTCATCGCGTAGGCACCTAGTACTGGACCTGGTACGAGCAAGAGCGATGCCCATTGCCAGCTCGTCGCCTCCGCCACGCGCGGCAGCAGCTCGATCGTCACCATCGTGAGCAGAAAACCAACGCACGTCTGCAAGGTCAGCGCTGTGCCGACGTGATCGCGGGGCGCATACTCGCTGACTAAGGCCGAGAACTGCGCCGAGTCGGCGACGACCGAGAACCCCCACACGACAATCAGCGCGTAGAGCAGCCACGGCGACCGCCCATACACGACCAGAGTCAGCGCCGCGCACGCCGCGCTGCACAGCATTGCCCACATCGCGACGCGAGCTCGGCCGATGCGATCGGCCATGAACCCGGCCAGCGCGCAGCCCACTGCGCCGCTGCCGATCGCGACGAAGGCCGCGACCGATCCCGCTTGCGAGGCGCCGGCGACGCCCGACGCCGCGAAGCTCGCCGACGAGAAGACCGCGACCCACGTCCACATCGCGTAGAGCTCCCACATGTGTCCGAGGTAACCCAATGTGGCAAGCCGGGCGCCACGACTGGCAAGCACGTTCCTGATCGCGTGCGGGTCGAACGGCGCAGTCGGCGCGACAAACGGACCGTCCCGTACTATCAGCACCACCAGCGTGCCGCCGAGGATCGCGAGGCCCGACGCGAGCAACATCGGCTCGCGCCACTCGGCGCCGAAGAGCGCGGTCAGGAGGTGCGGGAACGCCTTGCCGAGCGTCAGCGCGCCGATCAGCAGGCCGAGGGCGAAGCCCCGGCCGTCGCGAAACCATCCGGCCGCAATTTTCATCGCCGGCGGATACACGAGCGCGAGCGACGCGCCCGTCAGGAACCGGAGCCCGATCAGCGTCATCGCGCCCGGCGCCACCAGTACCGCGGCATTCGCCGCCGCACCCGTCAGCGATCCGATGAACATCAGCACGCGCGCGTTCAGGATGTCGGCGATGTTCGATAACGCGCTGAGCAATGTGCCGGCGACGAATCCTGCCTGCACCGCCATGGTCAGCCATGCGGCGTGCGCGGGCGCGATATCAAATTCGGTGATTAACAGCGGCGTCACCGCCGTCGCTGAGAACCACAACGTCATGCCGAGAAATTGCGCGAGAGAAACGACGGCGAGTGTCTGCCATGCACCCTGTGCACCCCGCGCACCCGTCATCACTTGACCTGGATCAGGGGGATCTTTCCTTTGTTGGCGGCAACGGCCTTCTGCGCGCTGATGGCGAGCTGCGACATCACCGCTTCGGCGAGCTCCATGAACGCCTGCGTGCCCGCGGAATCAGGTTCGGCGATCACGATCGGAATGCCACGATCGCCGCCGACGCGGATCGGCTGATACAGCGGCAGCCCCCCGAGGAACGGAATCTCGAGCTGGTGCGCCACCTGTTCGCCGCCGCCGTGACCGAAGATGTCGGCCTGGTGATGGCAGTTGGTGCACTCGTAGAAACTCATGTTCTCCACGAGGCCGAGCACGGGGATGTTCAACTTCTGATACATGCGCACCGCGCGCCGGCTGTCGGCGAGCGACACCTGTTGCGGCGTGGTCACGACGATCGCGCCCGCGGCCGGCACCGTTTGGCTGAGCGACAGGGCCACGTCGCCGGTGCCGGGCGGCATGTCGACGACGAGATAGTCCAGGTCCTTCCAGGCCACCTCGCGGCAGAACTGCTGAATGGCGCTGTGCAGCATCGGGCCGCGCCAGATCACTGGCGCTTCGTCCTGCGTGAGAAAACCCATCGACACGATCTGCAGCCCGTATTTCTCCGCGGGCCTGATCTTCTTGCCCTCGGTGGCCAGCTGCGCCTGCAGGCCGAGCATGATCGGCACGTTCGGCCCGTAGATGTCGCCGTCGAGCACGCCGACGCGCGCGCCGCACTTCGAGAGCGCCACGGCCAGGTTCACCGAGACCGTCGTCTTGCCGACGCCGCCCTTGCCCGCGCCGACCGCGATCACATTCTTGACGCCGGGCAGCGGCGGCTTGCCATGTTCCGGCGCCGACACCGATCTCACGACGAACGTCGTCGTCACCGCGACGTCCGAAACGCCGGGCAGCGCGCCGACGGCCTCGCGCACGCGCGCGGCCAGCGCCTCCCTCTTCGCGGGCGACGGCGTCGCCATTTCCATGGCAATCGCCACGCGCCCGCCGTCGACGGCAATGTCCTTCTCCTTGACGAACTTCAGCGTGACCACGTCGACGCCGAGGTCAGGGTCCGTGACCGCCTTCAGCGCATCGAGGACCAATTGCGGGGTCATAAGAAATTCAGCTTACCACGCGCCCGAAATTGATAAACTTTGCGCGCCAATCCCCAATTTGAAGGAGAGAACTGATGGCCGATGCAACGCCCGGTAGCGCTCCGTCGAGCAACCGTAACGTGATGATTCTGTTGTCCTATCTCTGGCTGCTGGCGCTGGTGCCGCTGCTCACCGAGAAGGACGACAAGGAAGTGCAGTGGCATGCCAAGCATGGCCTGGTCCTGATGGTCGCCGAGCTCTTTCTCTGGATCGTGATCAGCATCGTCATTGGCCCGCTCGGAATTTTTGGCTGTATCGCCGCGTTGTTCACGCCGCTGCTCGCGCTCGGCCAGTTGATCCTCCACATCATGTGCATCATGAAGGGCATCAACGGCAAGCGGCTGATCATCCCCGGCCTGTCTGACTTTGCGGACAAATTCTAAACTTCGTCTGGGTGCGGTCGCGATGATCCTCTTCATCGCGATCGCACTGGATTTACGGCGCCCGCCGTCCGCGCAATGGTCGACTGCGGCCGCAGTGGGCGGCATCCATCTCTATCAAGCCACGCTGTCACCGATTTACGCGAAGCTGGGCGTGCAGTGTCGGTTTACTCCGACGTGCAGCCACTACGGCGAAGAGGCAGTGCGAAAGTACGGAGTCGTCCACGGCGGTTACCTCGCGGCTAAACGCGTAATTCGATGCGGGCCGTGGACGGCGATGGGCACGGTCGATCGGGTTCCATAGGTTCCAGAAGGGTTCCAAGGGTTCCAAGGGTCTGGTACCAAGGTGGCAGGGTGCCAAAGGGTTCCAACGGCTTGATGGCAGATTCCGCCACCCGCTTTCGGCCTCGACCGCGCAGATTCTGAGACGCGCAGTCCCTTCGAAATCCGATTTCCGAACAAAACCTGAAATTTGACCGCGGCAGCTGCGTTGCTTCACTCCCGGCATGGCCGGATGGAAAGACTTCAGAGAGATCGCCGCGTGGCAGCTTGCTCGAGAGCTGAAGCTTCAAGTCGATGTGTTCCTCGCACGACCGGAGGTCAAAAGGAAGTTTTCCCTCTTTGATCAGCTCTACGACGCTGCCCGATCGGGCCCTAGCAACATTGCCGAGGGCTTCGGAAAGTTCGGGAACAAGGAGTTCGCACGTTACGCGCGCATGGCGAAGGGATCAGAGGTCGAGGTCTTGAATCATCTGATCGACCTCCACGATCAAAAGTTGATTACCGAGGACGAACTTATGATCGCGGAGCACAAGGCAAGGAGAGCCCTGAAGGCTGTGGTCGGACTCATCCGTCATTTGGAGACAACGCCCGATCCGCCAAGACCGAAAAAGAAGGAATCAGAATCAGATCAGAACCAGAACGAGAACTAGAACTAGAACCCGTCACCTCTGGAACCTTGGTACCAAGCCCCTGGAACCAACTGGAACCCCTGGAACCCCTTGGAACCCCTGTTCAGGGTTCAAAAAGCCTCCGTCCATCGTCTTTGAGAAGCGCCCACAACGCATAACCGCCAAGCGCGGTCCCGAACGGAAACAAAATCAAATTGCCGAGCGCGAGGCCGAGCGACATCAGGCGCGCAGACGGGCGCAGCTTTTTGAGTTGGCGTCCGACGACGATGTGGAGCACCGCCCAGATCAAGGCGATCACCGCGACGATCGTGATGGTGACGCCGGTGAGGCGCGCCGCGATTTCCGATGAGAACCGTACCGGGCCCGTCGACTGGGCGATCGCGAAGGCGCCGCCGGCCAGCGCGAAGCCGGCCACGGCGACGAGCGCGAAGATCGCGCCCCACGCCACATAGAGGGCGGCGAGGAAATCGACGTGTCGTTTCACCTAGTCTTGGTGAGCCGCTTACTGAGGTACGACGGCGACGCGGACATCCACGCGGGTGCGCGGACCGCGCGGCAGCCACAGCGTGAAGCTGAAGCGATCGCCGTCGACCACGCCGGGCGGGACCGCCACGGTCAGCCGCTGCGGCAGCAGCTCCTGGCCCTTGCCGTGACACGGCTCGCACGTTTCGCTCCACACTTCGCCGCGGCCGCCGCAGCACGCGCAGGTGCGCGGCACGTGCACCTCGAGCGACACCATTGCGCCGGCGCCGGCCTGGCTCGGCGAGATCGCAATCTCGGCGCGCGCAGTCAGTCCAGACGATTCGGGCTCGACGTGATCGCGGCGGAAGAATTCGATCGCGGCGCGCGAGGACGGAAAATCGATCGCCACTTCATCGGCAAACGAGCGCCGATACGCGCGCTCGTGAGGCACGAGCGTTTCGAGCGCGAGTCGCGACGCATCCGATCGCCGGGGACGAAACACCTTGGAGCCACGATAGAAGCGGGGCTGCAGGTTGTCAAGAAAATGCAGCCGATTTGCTGCATGTAGTACTTGATTGACTTCGGCGTTAAGATCCGTCCATGCCGAAGGAATGCCCGATGTGCGGCGAATTCATGAAACTCGTGACGCGGGAAAGCGTGTCACGGCTGCCCGGCACGCAGCAGGAAGTGAAAACGCCGGTGCGCGAGTGGGTGTGTCCGGAGTGCGACTACTTCGAAGAAGACGAAGGCACGGTCGAAGCGAGCTAGCGCGCGCCGAGCGTGAGGAGCACTTCCTTGCGGATCGCCTCCTCCGCGTCTTCGAAGTTCAACGCCGTCTCGCACTCATCGCACAAGACTTCGATGACACCGGGCTTGCTCTCTTCTGACACTTCGACCCGGCTGTCGTCGAGCTGGACGACGTGCATCTGCAGGGTTTTCACCAGGAAGTTGCGGGCATTCCCGCAGTTCGGACACGTCAATGGCACCAGTCGAGGCTCCTTGAACCTACGAAATTGTATGGGATGCTCAGAGGCCGGCGCAATGCAAATCGGACTCCAGCCGCCCTGTGACGTTAGTTTGTCGCCGGAACCTGCCGATTCGCCCTGATTAGTTGCCGTCGATCGCAATCGGCGCGTGGTCGTTCAGCCGGTTTCGCGCGTCCGAGCGCGGCCGCCACGAGCGCGGCGTCGCGCCGGCGGGCGGCACGCGGCGAAGGACGTGCGTTGATGACGCCCCCGTCCATGTCAGGGTCGGCGCGTCCAGCTCGAGCGCCATCACGGCCGTGAGGCTTGCCGGCAGCACGCGTCCGATCGATCCCCGCTGCAGCGTCAGCCTGCCGTTCGCGACCGTGCCCGCCAGGTAGAGGCGATCGCGCGCGCGCGTCAGCGCCACGTACAGCAGCCGCTTGGTTTCCTCGTGGTCCTTCGCCTCGTCGTCACGATCGGCGGCGCTTTCGTGATCGCTGATCGTCACCGATGGCTCGCCCTCATCGTCGTCGTCTTCGTCAACAAATGGCGCCGGCGTAATGCGGATGTCGCCGCGAGTGCCGCCGCTGCCCTTGCCGATGTTGACGAGGAAGACCACCGGGAACTCGAGGCCCTTGGCGGCGTGCACCGTCATCAGGTTGACCGCATCGGCGGCATCGATGATCGCGTTCGACTCGTCGCCGCCGGCGGCGAGGCCGTCGAAATAATCGGTGAGCCGCGACAGCGTGGCGTAGCCGCGGTTCTGGATGCGGCGGATCAGGCCGCGGATCTTTTTCAGGTTCTCGCGCGCCTGCGCGAAGCCGGCGCCGCCGATCTCGACGGCATAGGCCGATTCGGCGAGCACGCGATCGACGATCTCGGCGGGCGGCACTTGATCGGCGGCGGCGATCCACGCGCCCACCGACGCCCTCGCCAGCAGCAGGCGCTCGCGATCGTCGTCTTTGAGCGCGTCGATCGCCGGGGCATCGCCGGTCAATGCGATCGCCAGTCCGGGCGCGAGCAGCTTCAGCGCTTCGTCCGACAGCTGCACGATTCGCGATCGCAGGAACGCGGCGGCCCTTAGGTTGGATCCCGGATCGGCGAGATACGCCACGAGCGCGAGCACGTCCTTCACTTCTTCGGCGTCGAAGAACCCGAGGCCCTTGTAAACGTAGTACGGAACACCGCGCTTTGCGAGCGCGGCCTCGAACAGGCTGTGGCTCTCGCGCGTCCGGAACAACACGCCGATATCGCCTGGAGCAATCGGCCGGCGCACGCCGGTCTCACGATCGCGAACGGTGGCGCCTTCGATCAAGAGGCGCGCGATCTCGTCGGCCACGGCTTCGGCTTGCGCGGCATCCGTATCGGCCGTGACCACACCAATCGCGTCCGCTTCTGTTGGTGTGCCCTCGATCGATGGGAACGCATCGGTCTCCGAATAGCGGAACGCATCCGCGCGCTCGGTCTTCTCGATCGCCGCGCCGATGTCGTTCACGAACATCAGCAGCTCGCGCACGGATCGGAAGCTGCGCGTGATCGCGGCACGCGCCGGCGCTTCCGGCCTGAGCGCGTCGATGAACTGCGCCGCGGCGTCGAGCACCGTGACTTCCGCGTCGCGAAAGCCGTAGATCGATTGCTTGCGATCGCCGACGATGAAGATCGACGGCGGGACCGGACCGTGGCTCACGCCTTCACCGGCGCTCCACGCGCGCACCAGCTCGCGCACCAGCCGCCACTGCGCGCGGCTCGTATCCTGGAATTCATCGACCAATACGTGCTCGTAGCGCGATTCCAGGCGGTAGCGGCTGCGCGAGAACTCCTCCATCTGGCCGAGGAGCTTGAGCGTTCGTTCGAGCAGATCGGCGAAGTCCAGGACGCCATGCTTGTCGAGCGTGCGCCGGTATTCGTCCTGCGCGATTGCGAACAGCCGCCGCACGCCCCGCGCGAGCACCAGGTTGATGTCGCGCTTGAACGCCTCGACCGCCGACTGCACGTGCGGACCGAGGCCGGACACGATCACCTTGTGGCGCTCGTAATCAGCCGCGGATCGAAATGCCGCTTTCGTGTGAGCGGGACGTTTGCGCGGCTCGCCCTGTTTGGTCAGCACGAGATCGGAAAGGCGATCGAGCAAGCCGCGCAGCCGCGCCGGCGGCATGGGCGCGTCGCTCATCAGCTCGCGCATCTCGCGCGCGAGCAGACCGAAGCCGGGCACATCGGGACCGGATGCAATGAAGGCGTGCACCGCTCGTGAATCCCCAGAAATCGACGACATCGCGCCGCGCAGTGCGTGCGTCAATCGATGACATGCCGCGTCGATCGTCATCTCGCGGCCGCGCAAAAAACGGTTGAGCGCGTCGCCGGCCACCAGGCGCCGATCCAGCAGCGCGGTGAGCGCCTTGCGGAGGCGCGGTTCGCCAAGCTCGGTGAACAGCAGCGCCACGTCGGGATCGTCGAGCGAAATGGCGCGGCCGATCGCCAGCGCGCTGTCGAGCGACGCATCGACGAAACGCGGCGTCTCGGTTTCATCGGCCAGGTCGAATCCGGGATCGACGCCGGCCTCGAGCGGGAATTCATGCAGCAGCGACAGGCAGAAGGCGTCGATGGTGCTGATGCCGATATCGTTGAAGGCGTCGCGAATCTCGCGCCATCGCGCCGCGTTGAGACTGCCTTCTCTATGGCGCTGCCGGAGCGTGGCCATCACGCGCTGCCGCATTTCAGCGGCGGCCTTGCGGGTGAAGGTGATGGCGAGGATGTTCCGCGGCGCGACGCCCGCCTCGAGCAGGCGGACGTAGCGATCGACGAGCACACGCGTCTTGCCGGTGCCGGCCGAAGCTTCGAGCGCGACGTTCCTGAGCGGATCGATGGCGAGCCGCCGCGCTCGCGCATCAGCAGTTTCGTGCGGCGCTTCCGGCGCCGAGTCGAAATCGAAGCGCACCTGATCAGGCATTTCGCTCTGAGCCTTCTGTGCCTTCTGTGGCCCTGGTGTCTTTTTCTGTGCTTTCTTCTGCCCCGCCGGGATGCCGGCAGACGGCGACGAACGCGCACATCGTGCAGAGGTTTTTGGTTTCCGGTCGAGACGGGTAATGGCCGGCGGCGATGGCGTCGAGCGCTGCCACCAGCCGATGCCCCGCCGACGTCGTCAGATCCTCGAACAGCTTGCCCCGTTCCTCCAGAGGCACCACCGCCTGCGGGCCTTCGAACGACAGGTACATCGCCTCGCTCGCGGTGATGGTGCGGCCGTGCGTCTTCAGCAACGACGTCTGCACGCACGCGCTGTAGATCGGCAGCTGCAGCGCCTGCCGGCGATCGGGCACGTACTTGGTCTTGTAGTCGATCAGCCGGAACGTGCCGTCATCGAGCAGATCGACGCGATCGATCTTCGCGCGCAGCCGGACATCACGGGCCGCGCCGTCTTCGCCGAGAAACGTGAAGTCGCCGTCGAGCTCGTACTCCATCAGCCGCTCGCGGATGCCGGCGCCGCGCTCCGCTTCCATCGCGAACACGCGATCGACGATGCCCGAGCCGACGGCCGATCCGAACAGCCTTGCGCGCTCGAGGCCGGCTTCGGCCGGCGGCAGCGACCGCAGCGCGGGCCCGGCAATCTCCTCGAACAGCGCGCGCGCCTCGTCGATGTTGTCGCCGGTAATCCGGCCGCGCTTGCGCTCCTGCCATTCGTGGAAGAAAGTTTCGAACAGCTCGTGCAGGAACCGGCCGCGCTCGAGCGGCGATCGCGAGATTTCATCTTCCGGCTGCTCCGCCACCTGGAGCACGTTCGAGACGTAAAACTGGAACGGGCACTTCATGTAGCGTTCGAGCCGGCTGACGCTCACCCGCGGCAGCACCCACGGACCCACCTCGCCTTCGAAACGGCGGCGATCGCGAGCGGCGGTGCGCGAGCGCGCGATGGCCCATCGCGATCCGGTGGCCAGCGGATCCTCGGCGAGCACTTCGTATGTGAACACGCGCGCCTCGTCATCCGTCGCAGCGCGCTCGGTCCGCAATCCGAACGACGCCACATCGTCGAGAAAGGTCGACGGTTCGACGACCGCTTCGGACTCGAGCGCGAACGTCGACAGGCGGACGCGCGCGCCCGCCAGCCCGAGCAGATCGCGGAACACCGCCCGCGCCGCGCGGACGTGATCGCGCTCCTCGTCGATGGCGATGCGCTCAGGGCGCGACGGCTCGAGCTGGGCGACGAGCGATCGCGGATAGAACACGTTGCGCCGCTGGCGCTCGGGCCATTCGCCCTCGACCAGCCCGAGAATCTGCACGTCCTCGAGGTCGGCGAAACGCGCCGACTGCGCATCGAGAATGCGCACGCCGCCTCGCGTGGTCGAGATTTCGAATGTCTGCGAACCCAGCCAGCGACGGATCGCGGCTGATACCTCGGTGACCGTGCCCGTCGCGGACGGATCGTGGCGCCGGTACGCGGCGATCAACCCATCGAGCGCCGTCACCACCGCAGAGCGGGCGCGCCGCCGGCGATCGTCATGGTCGCGATCGTGAGCGTGAAGAAACGCCTGCAACAGCTCGACCTGATCGACCATCGGCCGCGGCCCGGCAAGCGGCGACAGCGTCGTGGCCGCACCGAGCGCGGCCTGGGCGGCAGGCCGCTCTTCTTCCGTCCAGGTGGCGGCGAGCGTGCGCAGGCGATCGAGGCCGCCGAGATAGCGCTGCTCCGCCATCGCCACATCGAGTGCGGCGATCGACGAACGGTCCACATCCGCGCCGTCGATCTGGAAGCGGAAGTGCGGCGAGCGAAGCAGCGCCATCATCGATCGGCGCGTGAAATTCGCGGACACCGCTTCGAGGACGAGATCAACGGCCGCCGAGTATGGCTCCGCCGCAAGCGGCAGCGTGTCGAGCGCCTCGTACGGAATCCCGGCGCCGGCAAATACTTCGCGGGCGAGATAGAGATACGGAAGGGGCCTCGCCACCACCAGGCCGATGCGGTCGAGCGGCGTCTTCACGCCGCGGCGGCGATCCGCCTTGATGCGACGAGCGACCGCCTCGAGTTCATCTTCGCGGTCGCGAAAGGAGAACACGGAGCCGTCACCCGAATTCGGTACGACCAATACGGAGGACACGGAGGAGGCGCCTTCATCAGACGCTCTCGTCTCGATCTCAACGAACGCCAGCTGCAGCCGTTCCAGATAGCCAGCATCAAGCATGTTGCGGGTCGAGACGATGTCGATCGTTTCGAGGCCCGGGATCGTCGTGAGCATCGTCACATCGGCCGGCCAATAGCCATCCGGATCGAAGGGCCGATCGCCAATGGCGATCACGACGTGGTCGATCGGTCTCGCCGCTGGAGTCGACGACAGCCGCGCGCGGGCGACGTGTTCGTCGGCGCCGCCACTCTCTTGAAGATGGAGCTCGTAGGCGCGGAATGCGGCGGACAGAAAGCGCGTTTGCTCCAGCAGTTGCGCGGCGCCCCGATCGGATTCGGCGGCGGGTTCAAGCTCGCCGGTGAGCAGGCGATCGAAGTCGTCAACCGTGCGGCCCAACCGGCGGACGTGGTCGTACAACGCCAGCATTTCGGCGATCAGCGCGGGGCGGACGTGGAACGGCGGCGGTGCGCCGGACTCTTCGGCTTCCCGGGCACCGGCCGCGAGCACGGCTTCGCGCTCGAAGCCCGATAACAGGGCGAGCGGCTCCGGCAGCCTCGCGATCAGCGCGTCATATAACTGGGCGCGCGATCCAATCAGCGGCCGATGCGGATGATCGGGCAGGCGCTCGTCCAGCGTGCGTGTGAGTTGTTCCGCCGCCGCGGCGGTCGGCACGATCACGAAGGCGTCGGCGGCCGAGGCGGCATCGAGCGCGCGCGTGAGATCGACGAGTGTCGATCGATAGCCGGCCAGGTCGGGGGCGCCATGCAGCCGGATTCGACGAGGGGTAATCACTTGCCCCGCGGAGGCTCCATGGCGTTCAACTGATCGGTGCGCGCCCGCTGATACAGCATCAGCGCGCCGGCCGCCGCGGACGAGGCGCGTTGCGCCGCATCGACGTTGTTGGCCGATACCGCTTCGATGCGCAGGCGGAACGCATTCTGCGCCAGCTCCCACGCGCTGCTGATGATCGCGTGCGCCGAGGCGAGCTCCTCCGGCGGCTTGACCTTCTGGAAGCCGCGGCTCGCCGCGGCCAATCGCTTGGTGAGCGGGCCGATCGACGACACCATCGGCCCGGTCATCGCGCGCACTTGTTCGAGCGCGCGCGCGCCGTCGGCGAACACCTTGAACGCGCCGTTCGTGGAGCGCCGATACTTGCGGTACACGGGCGCGCGTTTGTCGTAATCCCGCCGCGCTTCGCGCGACGCGATCGCGGCCTCTGCCTCGATATCGATCGTGGCCAGGAGCGCCGCAATGTCCCCCGGCCGCTGCCCGCCGAGCCGGCGGTCTTCCTCTTTGACCTTTTCCCGCAACTTCTCGAGATCGGAGGAGCGCCCGCGCGACGCCAGCCTGGTCGCCTCTTCCAGCGTCCGCGTCCGCAGATCGTTGTAGGCCTGCTCGGCGCGCTGCTCGCGATCGAGATCGCCGCTGACGACGCGGCGCATGCGGGTGGACCACTCGGCCGGCATGATCGACATCGCGCGGTCGATCAGCCGCATCACCGTTTTCAGCAGGCCGATTCGTTCCACCGGCAATTCGGCGATCGATGCGGCGGCGACGAACTGCTCCACGAGCTCCGCGTCGGTCGGGGGCGGCAGCGGCGGCGGCGGCGGTTCGGCCAGCGGCGCGTTCGCGCTCAACGACAGGTCGAAGCTGGTGATGCCGGCGGTCACGCGCAACTGCGCGATCACCTCGTCGAGCACGCCGAGCGCATCGCGCACTTCCTTGATGCGATAGCCGTAGTGGCCGGCCGGCCAGTCGGCCAGCTTCTGGCGCGCCCGCTCGGCGGTCTTGAGGCGCGACGCCGGATCGCTGATCCTCGCCACGTCGTTCAGCACCTTTGCCACCTCGCTGCTGAACACGGCGAAGTCGGCGTCGCCGCGGCTCGCGGCGTAGGCGGCGGCGCGCACCGATTCCGCGTACTGCTCGGTCCGCGGCCAGTCGACGCGCTGCGCGGGAATGGTGACGAGATGCAGCTCCACCGGCTCGCGCGACAACTGCGTCGGCATCGAGAAGATCACGCGATCGTCGAGGCGGGCCCACTCGCCGTAGCTCGAGAGCACACGGCCGTCCGACAGGAACACGCGGAACAGCACGCGGCTGGACGGCGCCTGGGCGAAAGCAATCGACGGAAAAATGGCGGCCAGGAGCAGCGCGCCGGCAACACGATGCATGTGCTGAGTGATTAGTGTAGCGCCCCCTGTGCAAAACCTGTTGATGAAGTGTGAAAACACTGTGGATGTCATGACACGAAAAAAAAATCCGCGCGGAATCTCACTCTGATCGAGACGCCCAAACCGATCGATTGGCCGCTTTCGCGCCCCGCTTCGCTTGTTTCGCCTGCGCAAACCCGTAAAATCAATGCCTTCCAACCGTGACCGTTCACCACTACGAAGAGCAGATTGCCGGCCGTACGTACCAGATCGAAGTGTCGCCCGTTTCGGCGACGCGCTGGCGCGCGCAAATCGCGCGGCGCCCCGGCATGCCCACTTCGTTGATGCCGTTTTATGGTCAGACGCCCGATGAAGCTGCACGAGAGCTGAGCAAATGGCTCTCCCTCGTAGCCGCTCCGGCCACGGCCAATACATAATTAGCCGCGTATGACTGCGACCCGCGTTCGCCCGGTACTCGTGGCGTCGGCGGCACTGTTGTGCTTGCTCGCCGGCCTCCTCCAACCACTAGCCGCTCAGCGCGCCCAAGCGCCCCTGCCCAAGGTTCACTTCGTGGCGACTGGCGGCACGATTTCCAACAAGGACGGCGGCCGCCTGACGGCAGAAGAGCTGTCGAAGTCCATGCCCGGCGTCGAGCGCTACGCCCGCCTCACGCACGAGCAGTTCACCAACGTCGCCAGCAGCGAGCTGACGCTCTCGCAATGGCTCGCCCTGTCGAAGCGCGTCAACGACGTGTTCGCGTCCGACAAGGAGCTCGCCGGCATCGTCGTCACGAGCGGCACCGACACGCTCGAGGAAACCGCGTTCTTCCTGCATCTGACGGTGAGGGATCCGCGGCCCGTCGTCGTGGTGGGATCGATGCGCAACCCGAGCACGGTGGGCTACGAAGGCGCCGCCAATCTCCTCGAGGGCGTGCGCGTGGCGGCCGACCCGGCGTCGCGCAACAAGGGCGCGCTGGTCGTTCTGAACGACGAGATCAATTCAGCGCGCAACGTCACCAAGTCCGATGCGCTGCGGCTGCAGACCTTCAGAAGCCGCGATTACGGCCAGCTTGGCGTCGTCGATCGCGATCGCGTGGTGTATTTCAACCAGATCGTGCAGCGGCACAACGAGCAGATCGAATTCGACATCAGCAAGGTGACGGAGCTGCCGCGCGTCGACGTGATCATGGTGTATCAAGGCGCGTCCGGCGATCTGATCAAGGCCGCCGTGGATAACGGCGCCAAGGGGATCGTGATCGCCGTGGCCGGCGCGGGAGCGACCAGCGGAACGCAGAATGAAGGGCTCGCCTACGCCGCCTCGAAGGGCGTGTTCATCGTCACCAGCACGCGCACCGGCAGCGGCCGGATCGCGCCGCCGCAGCAGCGGCCCGAAGGCAGCGGCGGCGGCGGCGGTAATTCCCAGATGACTCCGGAACAGCAGCGGCGGCGCCAATTCACGATCGCCGGCGAGGATCACACGCCGATCAAGGCGCGCGTGCTGTTGATGGTGGCGCTGACGAAGACCACCAACCGCAACGAGCTGCAGAGAATCTTCAGCGAGTACTAGTTACTCGACGGCTCCCCTCGACTGCAGGTAACGGACGACGTCCATGTGGCCGTTCTTGCGGGCCTGGCTGATCGCCGTCCGCCATTCACCGCCGCGCGGGTACTTCTCGCTGTAAATCTTGGCGTGGATGTCGGCGCCCTTCTCGACGAGGAACTGCACGATCGCGAGGTGTCCCTGCTCGGCGGCATTCATCAACGGGTTCTCATCACCCTCCACCGCCAGGTTCACGTCGGCGCCGCGCTCCACCAGCATCCGCACCTGATCGAGCTTGCCATGACCGGCGGCGGCGATCAGCGGACTGCCGTCGCCTTCGACCACGCCGTTGGGATCCGCGCCCTGATCGAGCAGGTACTTCGCGATGTCGGCGCGGCCGGATCGCGCCGCGCCGATCAGCGGACTGCCGTCGCCATAAATAATCGCGCTCGGGTTGGCGCCGGCCGCGACCGTTTCCTTGACGCCGTCGAAATCGCCTTCGTTCGCCGCTTCGTAGAGCGCGCGATCGAGCGCGCGGACCTTGCGCGGCTCGTCTCGGCGCACCTTGAATTCGAGCTGCCGCCGTTCCACGGCGAGCTTCTCTTCCTCGATCTTCCGCAGCACGGCGGCGCGCTCATCCCCCTGCAGGTTCTGTGCGGCGGCGCGCGCTTCGGCTTCGAGTGCCGCCAGCTTGGCCCGCTTGATCTCGCTCTCGTTCGCCTGCTTCGCGATCGCGCGAACAGGAGCGACGGTCAGCACGACCAGCGCCACCGCCGCAATGGTGCCGGCGGCAAACGCGAAGCCGGCGCGTCCGCGCTTCAGGCGATCGTCGAGCACCGCGGTCACCCGCGTCGACAGATCGCTTCTGTTCGCCATGCCGAGCATCGGTTGCACGGGCGTGGCCGACATGCGCTGCGCCAGCAAGACGAGCTGTTCGGCGTAATCGGTGCGTTCCTCGCTGAGCACCACCGCGTCATCGCACGAACGCTCGGCTTCGAGGCACAGCCGCCTCCAGGCCGTCCACACCAGCGGGTGGAACCAGTAGAACGCCGCCACGGTGCGAGCCATGATTTGCATGAGCCAATCTCCTCTTTGGATGTGTTCGATCTCGTGCATCAGCGCGCGCCGGAGCTCGGCCTCGGACCACTCTCGCGCGTCGAGGGGGAGGACGATCACCGGACGGCCGATGCCGAATGTCATGGGCCCGGGCACGGCTTCGTGCTCGAGCAGTTCGACGGGCAGGGAAACGCCGCGCGCGTCCGCGAGGCGAGCAAGTTCGGCGCGGTGCCAGGCTACCGGCAGCCCGGTGCGGCGAATCATGGAGAGCCTCCACAACGCCGACACCACGGGAATCAGGAACGCGATCGCGCCGGCGGCCCACACGGCCCGCAGCCATTGCGCAGCCGACAGGCCGGGCGCCACTCGTGCGGCGGCGCTGCTCACTGCGGCGGCGGCGGCAGCCGGCACGGATGGCGCCGCTTCGGGCACGGAACGCTGCACCGCGGCGGGTGCCGCCGGCATTTCAATGGCGATGGCGGGAATGCTGGCCACCAGAATCGGCAGCGCGATCAGGGCCGCGAACGACGTCGCGATCACGAGGTGCCGTACCGACGCGCGCGAGCGGCGCGCGAGTTTCACGGTGACGAGCGACGCGATCAGCAGCAGCGTCGCTTTCGCGAGCACCGACAGTTCGCTCGATCCCGACAACCACAACGCCGCGGCCGTGAGAGTGGACAGCATCACTTCCTCCGGTTCTTGCGGACTTCGTCGATTTCCTTGCGAAGCGCCTCGAGCTCGGCGTCGCTCCACGATTCCTGCTTGAGGAGCGCGGCGGCCGCCTGGCTGGCGGAGCCTTCGAAAAACACCCGCATCAACTGGCTCACCGCTTTCTTCTGCGCGGCGGTCCGCGACGTCACGGGCGAGTAGACGTAGCGCAGGCCCTCGGCGCGATGCCGAATCGCGCCCTTGGCCTCGAGCTTCGCGAGCATCGCGCGCACCGCGGAATAGGTCGGCGGATCGCTGAGCTTCTGGCGGATCTGCTCGGCGTCGGCGCTGTCGCCGAGCGCATACAGGACATCGAGGATTTCGCGTTCGCGGCGGCTGAGCTTTTCCATATGCTACAAACGGAGCATAGTGCTACGAACGTAGCACGTCAAGGGCTGCGAAATTCTTTGCTGGGACGAACGGATCAGGCCTTCAAAAACGGCCGTATTTCGGCGAGAACTTCTTCCGGAACGTCTTCCTGCAGGTTGTGTCCGCCGTTGAGTCCCTTGCCGCTAACGGTCACGCCTCTTTCCTTCCAGATCGCGAGGACGTCGTAGATGCGGCCCATCGGCCCCTTGAGTCCCCACAGCGTCAGCAGCGGACACACGATCTTCTTCGACAGGTCGGCGGCATCGTGCTGCAGGTCGATCGACGCGCCGGCGCGATAGTCCTCGCAGAGCGCGTGGATGTTCGCGGGATCGCTCGACGTGCGCAGGTATTCGAGCTGGACCTCGTTCGTCGTGCGCGCCTTCTGCGCCTCGTACTGCGCCTTGAGATCGTTTTCCGGCGCCGGCGCCGCGCGCACGTTGTTGAACCAGTGGAAGTACGACTGGATGAAGCGGATGTCGACGTGCGTGTAGAGGTAATACGTCGGCACGATGTCGAGCACGGCCAGCTTCGTGATCTTCTCGGGATGATCGAGCGCCATGCGATGGCCGACGCGGCCGCCGCGATCGTGACCGACCACCGCGAACTTGTCGAAGCCGAAGCTCTTCATCACCTCGACCTGGTCGAGCGCCATCGCGCGCTTCGAGTAGTTGGCGTGATTGTCCCCGTCGGGCGGCTTGCTGCTGTCGCCGTAGCCGCGCAGATCGGTGACGACAACCGTATAGTCCTTCGCCAGCTCCGGCGCGATCAGCCGCATCGACACGTGCGTCTGCGGCGCGCCGTGCATCAGCAGGAGCGGCGGTCCCGAGCCCGCGTGCACGAGATTGATCTCGGCGCCCGACGTCTTCACCCGCTTCGACTGGAAGCCGGGAAAAAACCGCAGCGTGTTCGCCGGTGCCGTCGTCTGCGCGCTGACGCCAATTGGCAGCGCCACAACGGTGGCGGCAAGTTCAAGCACTTCGCGTCTGGAAAGCTGTTTCATAGCTTGGTAATCCTAATGTGATCTGAGCTTTCTGTGCCTTCTGTGGCCCTGGTTAAGGCGCAACGGGCGCTGAATCGAGCCGTGCCTTAATCGCCTCGAAGGCCGGCGTCGGCCCATGCCACTCGAGCTCGTCGACGGTATTGAAGACGGGAATATCGGTGCGCAACGTTGCCAGGTCGCGGAACAGCATGACGAGCTCGCGATTGTTTTCGAGCGTCAGCGACAGTGCGCCCGGCCGCGCGCAATTGACGCCCCATGTTTTCCAGTCCGCCGGAATGTTTTCGAGGCGCCCGAATTTCGCGAGCACCGCGGCGGCGGATTTCGCGCCCCACCCCTGCAAGCCCGGGTAGCCATCCGACGAATCGCCGACGAGCGCCAGGTAATCCGGAATCGATGCCGGTGGAACACCGAACCGCGCGATCACACCGGCCTCGTCGCGGGTCGTCCGGCGCAGGCGATCCTCCTGCACGATGCGCGTGCCGCTGACCGACTGGGCAAGATCCTTGTCCGGCGTGCAGATCCGCACCTGCGTCACGCGCGGATCGGCCGCCGCCTTCACCGCCGCCGCCGCGAGCGCATCGTCGGCCTCGTGGTCCACCATCGCCCACACCACGATGCCGAACGCGGTCAGCGCCTCTTCGAGGAAATGAAACTGCGAGAGCAGCTCGGGCTCGATGCCTTCGCCCGTCTTGTAACCGGGCCACATCTCGTTGCGGAACGATTCGATCACGTGATCGGTCGCCACACCGATGTGCGTGGCAACGCGGCTGTTCAGCAGGCCGCGGAGAGAGCCGACCACTCCGCGCACCGCCGCCACCTCGATGCCGTTCTTGTCCTGCGCCTTGGGGACCGCATAGTAGTGGCGGAACAGCTCGTAGGTTCCGTCGATGAGATGCACAATCACGAGATACGGTTCCTGTTCAGCGGGCCCGCAGCAGCAACGCGATGCCGAGAATGCCGAGGACCACGGCCACGATCCTCCTGAACATCGGCTCGGGGATGCGGCGGAGTACGCGGGCGCCGGCAATGGTACCCGCAACGACACCCGCGCTTGCGATCCAAATGGCCCGTTGATGGGCCCACAGATCGGAGCCTGCCGTGGCGAGATACACCGGCAGCCGTGCGCCATCGACGAACAGGGCGATCGCTGTCGCGGTGGCCACGAATGCATCGCGCGACAAGCCGAAGCCCAACAACGCGGCGGAGCGGATCCCGCCCTGGTTGCCCACCAGACCGCCGAGCAGTCCCGACAGCACGCCTGCGATCCACGCGGTCACACCAGTGAATCGCATCCGCGTCGCGAGCCCGCTCAATTCACTCGCCGACACGAACAGCAGCAGCACCGCCAGCAGCAGCATCAATCGCGGCCCGCTCGCATACCGCTGGAAGACCGCGCCCGCGAGACCGCCGGCAGCGCTCGCGAACCCAAATCGATAGAGGACACGCCGATCGACCTGGCCCTTGACCATCGCGAAGCGGACCGCGGTGCCGATCACATGCGGGATGGCGACGAGCGCGACCGCGAGACGGCCGTCGATCCAGAGCGATAACGTTGGCGTCAGGATGCTGCCGATGCCGAATCCGGTGACGGATGCGATCGCTCCAGCGACGAGCGACGC
>Ga0207428_10000877_pt1 | contig 33814 bp, 30 predicted proteins | sample RhiMethybrSRZTD1_FD_187600 | JGI IMG/M metagenome (GOLD analysis project Ga0207428, IMG submission 187600) | Populus rhizosphere microbial communities from Tennessee, USA - Rhizosphere MetaG P. TD hybrid SRZTD1 (SPAdes) (version 3) | ecosystem: Host-associated > Plants > Roots > Rhizosphere >...
GGTGACGGTCAGCAGGTCGATGAGTTCGGTGACCTGGACGGTGGAGAGGCTCACGGTGGTCATGGCCGGTCCTCCAGACAATCTCGGTGCTTCCATTGGAGAGTCCGGTTCCAGCCGGTCACGAAAACGACGGTCAGTGACATTTCACGGACGGCGCGAATTGATTACGCGTGCGCCTCGTCCAGGACACGCGAATTGTTATCGACCCCAAGCCCCTTCCCTTCAGGAGAACACGCCGGGGAAGACGACCAGGGGCGCGGTCCGGAGCGTGACCGAGTTGAACTGCATCCACACGATGCCGGGCTCGAGGGTCATGACGAACTCCGGCGGAGCATGGCCCGCCCGCTCAAAGGTGAAGTCCAGCGTGTACTCGGTGTCGCCGCCCTGGATCGGGAAGCGGACCACGTCGGAGGGTAGCCCTCCCTGGTGGACGGGGACCCACCCCACCGAGACGTGCCCCGCCGCCGGGGCCGACACCGCCGAGGCCACCAACGAGATGGTGAGCAGGGACCGCTCGGCCGGGAGCTGGGAGAAGTAGCAGGTCAGGTTCCGCGGGTTCTGTGGGCTGGGCGGCGATGTCCACTGCATCCCGACGAAAGGGTTGAAATAGTCGATCAGGGCCGTCACCCAGGACTCGGGCGATGCCACGTAGGGGATCTTGCTGGTGAGGACGAACGTGGGGCCATTGAAGATCGTCGTGCCACCGAGGGAACCGAGCCGCGACAGCCCTTCGATGCGGGACCGCGACGTCGGAGGCTCACCCAGCACCGAGGTGTGGACCTCACCGGTGTTGAGGTCCGCCACATGATGCGCCCACTGCCTGACCTCGGGCCGCCGGCGCAGCGGGCCCGCCGTGGCCGGACGCTCGTCTGGTGTGCTCATCCTCTGCTCCCTTCCCCGCTCCAGGGCACGACCATTGCCAGCGGTTCCGCAGGCTCACACCGTGGAGTGTCCCATATGCCGGTTCCGGACAAGCTCACCATCGCCCGCGGGTAACGCCCCGACGCCACGGCCAGGCCCTCAGAAGCCCCGTATTGGCAGCGCGTTGGACACGGGTGAAGACGAGCCCAGAACATCCGCGGGACGAAACCAATTCGGACCCGTCAACCACTCCTCAGGCGTAGTTGACGGGCAATTACCACTCTTAGAATTTGATTCGTGCCCTCGTAGATTTGCGTAATTTTACTGTCCCTCATCATGCGCTCGAGGGGGAACTCCTTGACGTACCCGTACCCACCAAGGAGCTGGACCGCGTCGGTGGTGACCCGCATGGCGGTGTCGGAGGCGAAGCACTTGGCGGCGGCGGCGGCGAAGGTGAGGTCGGGGTCGTCGCGGTCGGCCTTGGCGGCGGCCTGGTACACCATGGTGCGGGCGGCCTCCAGCTGCATGGCCATGTCGGCCAGCATGAACTGGATGCCCTGGAAGTCGGCGATGGCCTGGCCGAACTGCTCGCGCTCCTGGGTGTAGGCGAGGGCGTAGTCGAAGGCGCCCTGGGCGATGCCGACGGCCTGGGCGCCGATGGTGACCCGGCTGTGGTCCAGGGCCCGGAGGGCCAGCGGGAAGCCCTGGCCCTCCTCGCCCAGGCGGTTGGTGGCCGGGGCCCGGACGTCGTTGCAGATGACCTCGGTGGTGGGCGAGCCGCGGATGCCGAGCTTGTCCTCGTGCTTGCCGATCTCGAAGCCGGGCATGGAGTCCTCGAGGATGAAGGCGCTGATGCCCCTGGACCCGGCCTCGGGGTCGGTGACGGCGTAGTAGATGTACAGCTTGCTGATCCCGCCGCCGGTGATGAACCGCTTGGTGCCGTTGAGGAGGTAGTCGTCGCCGTCGCGGACCGCCTGGGAGCGCATGGCGGCCGCGTCCGAGCCCGACCCGGGTTCGGTCAGGCAGTAGGAGGCCATGGCCGACCCGTCGGCGATCTGGGGCAGGAACCGCTGCTTCTGCTCCTCGCTGCCGGCGAACAGCAGCGGCAGGCTGGCCAGCTTGTTGACCGCCGGGATCAGCGAGGTGGAGGCGCAGACCCGCGCCACCTCCTCGACCAGGAGGCAGTGGGTGATCGAGTCGGCCCCGGCCCCGCCGTAGGCCTCGGGGATGTTGATCCCGGCCAGGCCGGCCTCGGCCAGCACCTTCAGGTTGTCCCAGGGGAACTCGCCGGTCCGGTCGATCTCGGCCGCCCGCTCGGTGAACTTGTCCTCGAACAGCCGCCGCCACTCCCGGCGGAACAGTTGCTGGTCCTCGGTCAGGGCGAACGCCTCCGACATCTCTCCACCCTCCCATGCGTGGCGGCCGGATCCTCCCATTCTAGTGATGCTGCCGAGGCCCGATAGCATGGAGGCGATGAACGGTGACGAGACACGGGTGGCCCTGCTCGGCTACGGGTACTGGGGGCCGAACCTGGCCCGGAACCTGCACATGCGCCTGGGCAGGGACTGGGTGGCCTGCGTCGACCCCGACCCGGCCCGGCGGACCGAGGTCGCCCGGCGCTATCCGTGGGTCCGGGCCCTGGCCGACCCGGCCGAGGTCATGGCCGACCCCGAGGTCGACGCCCTGGTCGTCGCCTCCCCCGCCCGCACCCACGCGCCCCTGGTCATCGACGCCCTCCAGGCCGGCAAGCACGTGCTGGTCGAGAAGCCTCTGGCCCTGTCGACCGCCGAGGCGGTCGGCCTGGCCGAGGCGGCCGACCGGGCGGGCCGGGTGCTGGCCGTGGGCCACACCTTCGAGTACAACCCGGCCGTGACCCGCATGCGGAAGCTGCTGGAGGCCGGCGACCTCGGCGACCTGTGGTACCTCCACTCCCAGCGGGTCAACCTGGGCCGCATCCAGACCGACATCAACGCCCTGTGGTCGATCGGCCCCCACGACATCTCGATCGCCAACTACCTGGTCGGCTCGGCCCCCCGCTGGGTGGCGGCCCGCGGCGCCCGCTACCTGCACGCCGAGGTCGAGGACGTCGTGTTCGCCACCCTCGGCTACGACGACGGCGTCCTGGCCCATCTGCACGTGTCCTGGCTCGACCCGTCCAAGCTGCGCCGCACCACCCTGGTCGGCTCCCGGCGCATGGTGGTCTTCGACGACCTCGACTCCGAGGCCAAGCTGCGCGTCTACGACAAGGGCGCCGACCAGGTGGGGGGCGGCTTCGGCGAGTTCCAGTTCCGCCTCCGCCGCGGCGACCTGCACGTCCCCCGCACCGACCTGACCGAGCCACTGGCCCTGGAGCTGGACCACTTCCTCGAGTGCTGCCGCACCGGCGCCCGGCCCCGCACCGACGGCTGGAACGGGGTCCGGGTGGTCGCCACCCTGGAGGCGGCCCAGCAGTCCCTCGACAAGGGCGGGATCCAGGTCGAGGTCGAGGCGACCGCGCCAGCGGGCCGATGACCGTCCGGCGGTAGCCGCCGGGCCACGGCCCCTCAGATGGGGAGGCCGGCCGCGACCGGCGGCGGGCGAGGACCGGGAGGTCGCCGACGTCGACGCCGTGGTCCAGGTGCCGCGCGGCTCGGCCCGCGTTGACAGCTCGCCCTTGACCCTTCACCATCCCAGTGGATGGTAAGGGGATGGTAATCGTGCCGGAGACGGAGAAGACCGAGAAGATCACGGTCAACCTTGGCCTGGTCGACCTGGGCCAGATCGACCTGCTGGTCCAGGAGGGCTTCTACGCCAACCGGACCGACCTCATCCGCACCGCGATCCGGGCCCAGCTGGCCACCCACGCCGAGGCCGTGCACCACACGGTGGCCCGCAAGACCCTGGTGCTGGGAGTCCAGCACTACTCGCGGCGGGACCTGGAGGCGGTCCGCGACGCCGGCCAGCGTCTCGAGATCCGGGTCCTGGGGCTGGCCAGCATCGCCGAGGACGTCTCCCCCGACCTGGCCCTGGCCACCATCGAGTCGGTCGAGGTGCTGGGCGCCCTGCGGGCCAGCGCCTCCGTCAAGGCGGCCCTGGCCGGCCGCATCGTATGACCCCCGAGCGAAGGAAGCTGCACATGCAGGACGACATGGCCGAGGCGACCCGCCTCACCCGCGGCGGGCGCCTCGCCGAAGCCACCGCGCTGATCCAGCGGGCCCTGGGGCGAGGGCCCGGGCCCACCGAGACGCCGCCCCGGCCGGACCCTGCTCCGCCGCCGGGGCGGCCCGGGCCCGGGGGGCGGTTCCTTGACGGGACCTACCGGAACGCGGCCGGGACCCGGAGCTACAAGCTGTACGTCCCGAGCGGCTACGGCGGGCAGCCGGTGCCGCTGGTGGTGATGCTGCACGGCTGCACCCAGACGGCCGCCGACTTCGCCGCCGGGACCCACATGAACGAGCTGGCCGAACGCGACACCTTCCTGGTCGCCTACCCCGAGCAGGCGGCCTCGGCCAACGGGCAGCGCTGCTGGAACTGGTTCCTGCCGGCCCACCAGCAGCGCGACGCCGGCGAGCCGTCGCTGCTGGCCGGCATCACCCGCCAGGTCATGACCACCCACCGGGTCGACCCCGGGCGGGTCTTCGTGGCCGGGCTATCGGCCGGCGGGGCCATGGCCGCGGTGCTGGCCGCGGCCTACCCCGACCTGTACGCGGCCGCCGGGGTCCACTCCGGCCTGGTGGCCGGGGCCGCTCACGACGTGTCGTCGGCGTACGCGGCCATGCGCCAGGGACCGCCGGGCGGAGGCCGGGCCGCCGACGCGAGCGTCCCGCTGATCGTCTTCCAGGGCGACCGCGACACCACCGTCGCCCCGGTCAACGCGGCGGCCCTGCTCGGCCCCTGGAGCACGACCGCCAGGCCCGAGGTCGTCCAGGGCCGCGGCTGGACCCGCCGCGTCTGGCGGGACTCCGACGGCAGGGTGGCGGCCGAGTGGTGGGCGGTGCACCAGCTCGGGCACGCCTGGTCGGGCGGCAGCCGCGAGGGCACCCACACCGACCCGGCCGGCCCCGACGCCTCGGCCGAGCTGGTCCGGTTCTTCCGCGACCGGTCCGGCGGCGACCAGGACCGGCCCCGGGGCCTGCGGGCCTGGCTCGGCGGCGACCGCTGACCCCGCCGTCCTGGTGACCCGGGGCTCAGATCGCCGACCAGCCGCCGTCGGAGGGCAGGATCGCCCCGTTGACGTCGCTGGCGTCGTCGCTGAGCAGCCAGGTGATGGTCGCGGCGGGCTGGTCGGCGGCAGGAAGGCGTCCACCCGGCCGCCGGCGGCGGCCACGACCGCCTGGGTGCCCTCCTTCCCTACCGGCTTTCCCGGTGCCGCGCCGATGGATACGCTCGGTGGTGAGGCCCAGGGTCGAGGAGGAGGCAGGGCGATGGCACGACGGCTCCGCGGGCGGCACGGCGGCCCTGCGCCGCGGGAGCCGTGACCGCCTCCCGGGTCGAGGTCCGCAGGGGCACCTACCACGACTCGGTGACCCTGATGCAGGTGTCCCGGCAGGCCGAGGGGCTGCCCGGGGTCGAGGCGGCCGCCGCCGTGGCCGCCACCCCGGTGAACCTGGAGCTGCTGGCCAGGCAGGGGTTCGCGGTCGACGGCGCCGGGCTCGGGCCGAGCGACCTGGTGGTGTGTGTCCGCGCGGCCGACGAGGCGGCCGCCGACCACGCCCTGGAGCAGGTCTCGGCGCTGCTGACCGGGGCCGGAGGGGGCGCGGGCGCCGGGTCGGGCGGCCCTCCGCCGCGGTCGGTGCGGGCCGCGGCCCGGCGCGACCCCGAGCTGAACCTGGCCGTGCTGTCGGTCCCGGGCCGGCACCTCCGGTACGAGATCGCCGAGGCGCTCCGGGCCGGGCTGCACGTGTTCTGCTTCTCCGACGGGCTCGACCCGGCCGCCGAGGCCGCCTGCAAGCGGTCGGCGGCCGAGCGTGGCCTGCTGCTCATGGGCCCCGACTGCGGCACGGCCATCCTGGACGGGGTCGGCCTGGGGTTCGCCAACGCCGTCCGCCGGGGCCCGGTCGGGGTCGTCGGCGCCTCGGGCACCGGCATCCAGGAGGTCACCTGCCTGCTGGACGCGGACGGGGTCGGCACCTCCCACGCCATCGGCGTGGGCGGCCGCGACCTCTCCCCCGAGGTCGGCGGCATCATGACCCTGCGCGCCCTCGACCTGCTCGCCCGCGACGGCCCCACCGAGCGGCTGGTCGTCATCTCCAAGCCCCCCGATCCCCGGGTCGCCCGCCGGGTCGCGGACGCCGCCGCCGCCACCGGCAAGCCGACGACCCTGGCCTTCCCGGGTCTGGACGCCCCGCCCCCCCTGCCGCCCGGGGTGGAGTTCGCGAGTTCCCTGGAAGCCGCGGCCGCCTGGGCAGCCAGGACCGCCCCGGCCGCCCCGGCCGGCTCCCCCGTCGTCACCCCGGGGGCGATCCGGGGGCTGTTCAGCGGGGGGACCCTCTGCTATGAGGCGATGGCGGTGGTGGCCGGGGCGGTGGGGCGGGTCGTCTCCAACATCCCGCTGCGACCGGAGTGGCGGCTGGCCGACCCCAACCGGAGCGAGGGCCACACCTTCGTCGACTTCGGCGAGGACGCCATGACCGAGGGCCGGGCCCACCCGATGATCGACCCGGGGCTGCGCAACGAGCGGTTCCGGCGGGAGGCGGCCGACCCCGGGACCGGGGTCGTGCTGCTGGACGTGGTCCTCGGCTACGGGGCCCACCCCGACCCGGCCGGCGAGCTGGCCCCCCTGATCGGGCAGGCCCTGGCCGCACGCCCCGGCGGCCTGTCGGTGGTGGTGTCGCTCTGTGGCGCCGCCGCCGACCCCCAGGGCCTCGACGCCCAGGCGGCCACCCTGCGGGCCGCCGGCGCCCAGCTCACCCGCTCCAGCGCCCAGGCCGCCCGCCTGTCCCTGGCCGCCGCGGGTCTCGACCGCGCGGCCGCCCGGCCCACGCCGGTCAGACGACAGGCGCCCCTGCCGGGCGGGCTCGACGGGATGACGTTCCGGCCGGGCCCCGGGCCTGGCGGTCCCGGGGCCGGGCTGGGACGCCCTCGACCGGCCCGGCCGGGCGGCGAAGGCGGCGGGCGACCGTGAGCGGGCTGCTGGGCCGGCCGCTCAAGGCGGTCAACGCCGGGGTGGAGCTCTTCGCCGGGGAGCTCGAAGGCCAGCAGGTCGAGGTCGAGCGGGTCGAGTGGCGGCCCCCGGCGGCCGGGGCCGAGGAGGCGCTGGAGCGGCTGGCCGCCCGCGCCGAGGAGACCGCCGCCGCCAACGACCGGGCCGTGGCGGCCATGCAGGCGGCCGAGCCGCGGGTGGTGGGGATCGGGCGAGCCGGCGACCTGCTGCCCGACCTGGACGAGCGGACCCTGCTGCACGCCGGCCCGCCGATCGGCTGGGCCGACATGTGCGGACCGCTGCGGGGGGCGGTCATCGGGGCGGCCGTCCACGAGGGCATGGCCGCGGGCCCCGAGGAGGCGGTCCGGCTGGCCGAGCGGGGCGGGCTGCGCTTCGGCCCCTGCCACGAGCGCGGCGCCGTCGGCCCCATGGCCGGGGTGGTCAGCGCCTCCATGCCGGTGTGGGTGGTGGAGAACGCCGCCTCGGGCGACCGCGCCTTCTGCACCCTCAACGAGGGCCTGGGCAAGGTCCTCCGCTACGGCGCCTACGACGAGCAGGTCCTGGACCGCCTGGCCTGGATGCGCGACGTGCTGGCCCGGGTCCTGGCCGCCGCCCTGGCCCGGTTGCAGGAGCCGCTCGACCTCCGGGCCCTGATCGCCCAGGCGCTCCAGATGGGCGACGAGGGCCACAACCGCAACCGGGCCGGGACCTCGCTGCTGCTGCGGGCGCTGCTGCCGGCCCTGCTGACCGTCGAGGAGCCGACCGCCGACGTGGTCGCCGCGGCCGAGTTCATCTCCGGCAACGACCACTTCTTCCTCAACCTGGCCATGGCCGCCGGCAAGGCCACCGCCGACGCGGCCGCCGGCACGGCCGGGTCCTCGATCGTCACCGCCATGGCCCGCAACGGCACCGAGTTCGGGGTCCGCCTGGCCGGCACCGGTGACCGCTGGTTCACCGGCCCGGCCGGGGTGATCGACGGGCTGTACCTGCCCGGGTTCGGTCCCGAGGACGCCAACCGCGACATCGGCGACTCGACCATCACCGAGACCATCGGGATCGGCGGGATGGCCATGGCCGCCGCCCCGGCCATCGTCCGCTTCGTCGGCGGCACCCCCGAGGACGCCATCGCCGCCACCCTGGCCATGTACGACATCACCTGGGCCGAGAGCGCCTCCTACCAGCTCCCGGCCCTCGGCTTCCGCGGCACCCCCCTGGGCATCGACTGCCGCGAGGTCGTCCACACCGGGGTCCTGCCCACCGTCAACACCGGCATCGCCCACAAGGACCCGGGCGTCGGCCAGGTCGGCGCCGGCCTGGTCGAGCCGCCCATGGAGGCGTTCGTGTCCGCCACCCGGGCCCTGGCCGCCACCCCGGTTCCGCCCCAGCCTGGGGCCCCGGCCGGGTCCGTCTGAGCCGGGACGCCCGTGCCCACCCTCCCCGCCCACCTCGTCGCCACCCCGGTCCTGGAGCGCCTGACCGGCGAGCGCTCGGGCGTGGTCCTCGGCGCCGGCGCCACCGCCGCCTGGGTCGACCTCGACGGGTTCGTGGTCGCGATCACCACCCGCGAGGTCCCCCTGCTCCCCAACGCCGTCGCCCTCGCCACCGGGCCCACCGGGACCGTCGGCTCCCAGAGCCTCCAGCGATCCGGCGTCGTACAAGGGAGCGCCGCCCGGTTCGCCCCCGGCCGGATCGACCTCGGCACCCTCCGAGTCACCTGGGACCCGACCGCCCCCCCAGCCTGGGACCCGACGGTCCCGCCCCCCATTGGCTCGGCCATCGAGGCGGTGGCGGACCGCGGAGCCGCCCTCCTCCGCGCCGTCGGGATCGCCCCCGTTCCAGACCGCAAGCCACCGGAGCCGGTCGTGCTGGTTCGCGAGCTGGCCCGGGCCGGGCTGGCCACTGCCGCCGACCCCGAGGGGGCGGCCGGGCTGGTCCTGCTGCTGCGGGCCGTGCGGGAGCGCGACCCGGAGCCCGCGGCGGCGGGCGCGCGCGAGTTGCTGGGGCGCGGGCCCGGGCTGACCCCTGAGGGGGACGACCTGCTGGCCGCGGTCGCCGGGACGCTCGCCGTGCTCGGGCAGGCGACCGGCCTGGACGGATCGGCCCGGGACGCGCTCGTCGGCGCGCTGGCCCCGAGGCCCGGGCGGACCACCGCCCTGTCGGCGACCCTGCTCGAGCTGGCCGCCCGGGGCATGCTGGCCGAGCCGGCCGGGCGGCTGCTCGACCTCGGTCCGGGCGCCGAGGCGGCCTGGCCGGCGGCCCTGGCGCGGCTGGAGCGGCTGGGCCACGGCAGCGGCCGGGCCTACGCGGCCGGGATCGCCGCCGCCGCCAGCCTGCTCGCCGCCGGTTCCCCCGGTCGGGTAGCGTCGGGCTTCGGTGGACGGTGACCGAGGAAGGGAGACGCGCCGTGGGGTTCGAGTCGATGCGGGTACTCGACCTGTCGCAGGACTTCAGCATGCACACGCCGGCCTTCGCCAGCTACGACGGCCCGTCGATCAAATGGGTCAAGCGGCTGGCCTTCGACAAGGTCGGCGGGCAGGAGATCACCTCGACCCTGCACGTGGGCACGCACCTGGACGGTCCGGTGCACTTCTGGTCGGCCGGCCGGACCATCGGCGAGCTGCCCCTGCCCTGGCTGGTCGGGACGGCGGTGGTGGTCGACCTGGAGCGGATGGGCGTCGGCGACTACCAGCTGTACGGCCCCGAGCACTTCGAGCGCTGGGAGCGGGACACCGGGCTGCGGGTCGAACGCGACGACATCCTCATCATCCACACCGGCTACCACCGCTTCTACAACGAGAACTGGGTCGACCGCGGCCAGGTCGACGAGACCCGCTACTTCGTCCGCCACCCCGGCCCGACCCGCGAATTCGCCGAGTGGGTGCTGGACCGCGGGGTGCGCTGGCTGGCCGTGGACGCCGGCAGCGCCGACCACCCGATGAACACCGTCATCCGCAAGATCCGCCCCGACGAGGCCGAGGACGCCGAGGCCGCCCTGGGCCGCCCGCTGGACGAGCTGTTCCCCCGCCAGGACCTCCAGATCATGCACACCCTGCTGTTCCCCCACGACGTCATCCATATCGAGAACCTGGGCGGCCAGATCGACGAGGTGCTGGACCGGCGCATCCACTTCGGCTGCTTCCCGTGGAAGTTCGTCGGTGGCGAGGCCGCGTTCTGCCGCGCGGTCGCCTTCCTGGAGGAGTGAGCACATGAGTGGGACCGACCACGCGATCCGCTTCACCTACCTGTCCCAGGAGGACCTGCTGGAGGCGGGCTGCCTCGACTTCCGGCTGGCCATCGAGGCCGCCGAGTCGGCGCTGCTGGCCCACCGCAACGGCGACGTCCTGTTCCCAGAGAAGATCGTGCAGATCTTCAACCAGGAGACGCAGGAGCGCATCAACTGCCTGCCGGCGACGCTGCTGCTTGAGAAGGTCTGCGGCGTGAAATGGGTGTCGGTCTTCCCGCCCAACGTGCCGAGGTTCGGCCTCCAGAACCTCACCGCGCTGTTCATCCTCTCGGAGATCGAGAAGGGGTTCCCGCTGGCGGTGCTCGAGGGGACGCTCGCCTCCAACATCCGGGTGGGGGCGATGGGGGCGCTGGCCGCCAAGCACTTCGCACGCCAGGACGCCCGGGTGATCGGCTTCATCGGCAGCGGCGAGCAGGCCAAGATGCACCTGCTGGCCATGAAGACGGTGCGCCCGACGTTGACCGAGTGCCGGGTCTCGGCCAAGACCGCCGAGGAGGAGCAGCAGTTCGTCCGCGAGCTGGCACCGCTGGTCCCCGACATGGAGCTGGTGGCGACCGGCACCGACGGCGCCCGGGCGATGGAGGGGGCGGACATCCTGGTCACCGCGACCAGCGCCCAGGCGCCGCTGCTCAAGGCCGACTGGATGAAGCCGGGAGCCTTCTACAGCCATGTCGGCGGCTGGGAGGACGAGTACGCGGTGGCCAGGCAGTGCCAGAAGATCGTCTGCGACGACTGGGAGACGGTGAAGCACCGCACCCAGACCCTGAGCCGGATGTACCAGGACGGGGAGCTGCTCGACAGCGACATCCACGGCAACCTCGACGAGGTCGTCGCCGGCGACAAGCCGGGCCGGGAGACCGACGACGAGCGCGTCTACTTCAACGCCGTCGGGCTCGCGTTCGTCGACGTCGCCATCGCCCTGGCCATGTACCGGCGGGCCGTCGACGCCGGCAGGGGCCGGGAGCTCACCATGCAGGAGACGACGGTCTTCGACCATCCCGGCATGGCCGAGCACATCCGCTGGTGAGGTCCTCGCCGGCCGGGGCGGCGGTCTGCCGCGTGGCCGCATTCTGGAGGAACGGACCGCGCGGCAGCCGCCAGGCGGGCGGGAGGGGGGGCGTTAGCCGCCCGCCGTGCCGGTGAAGTAGGTCTGGGCCCTGGCCCAGGCGTTCTGGCCGACCGACGCCCCCAGGTCGCGGCCGTTCAGATCGGCGTCGGGGAAGTGGATGCCGCCGTAGCGGCGGGACATGCCGGCGTCGTCCCTGGCCGAGCTGAAGGTGGGCCAGACGAGCGGGGTCGGCAGCAGCGGGGTCGCCCCCGGCTCGATGAACGAGCTGCCGGGCCTGATCGTCACCCTGGCCCCGAACAGGTCGCTGCCGGTGAACCGCTGCAGGACCCTGGCCCCGGCGCCGCTGAAGGTGGAGTGCCCGGACACGTACTCGGGGAACGGCGGGGTCGGGAAGGTCGAGGCCTGGTAGGGGCTCCAGGTCTCGCCCCTGATGAGCCGGGTGCCCTTGTAGGGGCCGGCCCAGGCCAGCACCAGCCTGCCCTTCATGCGGGTCCGGACCGCGGTGATGGGCCGCACGTAGTCCCAGTGCAGCTTGGCGTCCCAGGCGGCGATGCTGGCGTCCAGCTCGGCGTTGGCCAGGGCGAAGGTCAGCTTGGCGCTCTGGTCGAGGTCGTAGCCCCTGGCCCGGCAGGCGGCGGCGCCGAACAGCAGCCAGTGCCCGGGCGGGGTCTCGCTGTGGGGGCCGTCGGCCCAGTACTCGGCCCGGACCTTGGTCAGGTCGGTGAGGGTGGCGCTCATGGCCAGGGTGTCGGTGACCTCCTCGTCCAGCAGCCCCAGGGTCTTGTAGGTCGGCCCCGGCGGCAGGAACTGGTCGTGGGAGGTGAGCGCGAACGGGGTGACCAGGCCCCACTGCGGGGTCAGGTACTTCTGGACCACGGTGGTGCCGCTGGCGTCGACAAAGCGCAGCGGCTGCCAGCGGAACGGGTCGTTGACCTGGTCGGGGGTGTTGACCGGGACGTAGCCGGTGGTGTCGGCATAGCCGTTGGCCTGGTTGGCGCCGTCGTCGGCCCGGTCGGCGAGCACGGCCGCGGCGGCCTGGTTGCCGACCCCGGTCGGCGAGGCCGGGTCGGTCGTGACGTCGTCGGGGTCGTAGCCCATGGCCGAAAGCAGCCCGCGGAAGTCGCCGGCCCGGGCCGGGAACAGGTTGAGCAGGGCCCGGTAGGCGGCGTAGCTGACGGCCTGGCTCTTGTAGGCGTCGTTGCGCTCGGCGGCCGGGCGGCGCAGCGACCCGCCCGGGCGGGTCCCGACCGCGGTCGGGTCGTAGGCCGCCCAGGCGTCGTACATGGCCGTGTGCACGATGGCCAGGGCGCGGGCGTTGATGGTGGGGCCGGTCTTGAGGGCCCGGATGGCGGCGAGGGTCTGCTCGCCCCAGCGCAGCACGGCGTTGTCGTCGGCCCGCGGCCCGTAGCTGTCGAGCGGGTACAGCGGCCCGGGGCCGAGCGGCAGGGCGGGCAGCGGGAGCCGGACCTCGAGGCTGACGTCCGCGCCGACGTCGGCGGTGGCGGTCGCCACCACGGTGGCGCACAGCGCGACGACCAGGGTGAGGACCAGGACGAGTCGGCGGGTCACGGCGATGCCCCCTCGTTCGTATGGTCGTTCGACAGCGCGGGACCATACCAAGCACGCGAGCCGCCGGACAAATCTGTCCGGACAGTACTATTGCCGAGTTTCGGCTCCCTGGCCTGGGGGAACCGCGCCGACCCGGATTTGAGGGATCGGGACCGGCGGTGCCACCATGCGGGGCCGGACCAGCCGACACCAGGGAGCCGACAGCGTGGCCGACGCCGTTCCGCTCGTCGACGTCCGGGCCGCCTACCTGGCCCAGCAGGCCGAGCTGGACGCGGCCGTGGCCGGGGTCGTGCGGTCGGGCAGGTTCATCCTGGGCCCGGAGGTGGCGGCGTTCGAGGCCGCCTTCGCCCGCTTCTGCGGGGTCCGCCGGGCGGTCGGGACGGCCTCGGGCACGGCCGCGATCCACCTCGCCCTGGCCGCCCTCGGGGTCGGGCCGGGCGACGAGGTGGTCACCGTCGCCCACACCTTCACGGCCTCGGCCGAGGCGGTCGCCCACGCCGGCGCCCGGCCGCGCTTCGTCGACGTCGACGAGGCCACCGGTGGCATGGACCCCAAGGCCCTGGTCGGGACCGTGGACGGCGCGGCCGCGGTCCTGCCGGTCCACCTGTACGGCCTGCCGGTCGACCTGCCCGGGGTCCTGGCCGTGGCCGGCGAGGCCGGCGTGCCGGTGGTCGAGGACGCCGCCCAGGCGCACGGGGCGACGCTGACCACGGCCGGCGGCGAGGTGCGGCGGGCCGGCGCGGTCGGCCGGCTGGCCGCCTGGAGCTTCTACCCGGGCAAGAACCTCGGCGCCTTCGGCGACGCCGGCGCGGTCACGACCGGCGACGACGAGCTGGCCGAGCGGGTCGCCCGGCTCCGCGACCACGGCCGCACCTCGAAGTACGAGCATGCCGAGGTCGGCTGGGGCGAGCGCCTGGACGCCCTCCAGGCGGGGGTGCTCCGGGTCAAGCTGGAGCGGCTGGAGGCCGGCAACGCCGCCCGCGAGCGCCTGGCCCGCCGCTACGACGAGGCCCTGGCCGGGGTGGGCGACCTGGTGCCCCCGGCCCGGGTCGAGGGCCGGGCCAGCGCCTGGCACCTGTATGTCGTGCGGACCCGGCAGCGCGACGAGCTGCTCGCGGCCTGCCGGGCCGCCGGGGTCGGGGCCGGCGTCCACTACCCCATCCCCCTGCACCTCCAGCCGGCCTGGCGGCACCTCGGCTACGCCCGCGGCGACCTGCCCGTCACCGAGGCATGGGCCGCCGAGTGCCTCTCGCTCCCCCTGTACCCGGAGCTGACCGAGGCCCGGCAGGACCGGGTGGTCGAGGTCGTCCGCGGGTTCTTCGGCGACCGCTGAAGCCCGCCCGGGCAGGGTGCTTTGACCGGTCTGTCCGCCGGGGAGGTGGTCGGTGTGACCCGGGCTTGGCATGATGCGAGCATGCGCACATGCGTGAGGCACCGGTGAGGGAGGCCAGCGAGGCTCTGGTCTCGGTCGTCGTGCCGGCCAACAACGAGGTCGCCACCGTCCCGGCGCTGGTCGAGAGGACGGCCAAGGTGTTCGCCGACCTCGGCCGCCCGTGGGAGCTGGTCTACGTCGACGACGGCTCCAGCGACGGCACGGCCGCCGCCGTCGAGGCCGAGGCCGCCCGCGAGCCCAGGGTCCGCCTGGTCCGCCAGCGGCGCCGCCTCGGGCTCACCGAGGCCCTCAACCGCGGCTTCCGGGAGGCGCGGGGCGAGATCATCGTGTTCCTCCCCGCCGACCTCGAGTCCGACCCCGAGGTCGACGTCCCCCTGCTGCTCGGCCGGCTCGACCAGGGCTACGACGTCGTCGCCGGCTGGCGCCAGGGCCGCCGCGACGGCAAGCGGGTCGCGAGCAGGATCGCCAACGTCGCCTGCCGGCTCCTGTTCGGCCTCCGGGTCCACGACCTCAACTGGATCAAGGCGTTCCGCCGCGAGGTCACCGACGACCTGCACCTCCGCTCCCAGTGGCACCGCTACATCCTGGTCATGGCCCACAACGAGGGCTACCGGATCGGCGAGGTCAAGGTCCCCTACCGGCCCCGCGAGGCCGGCCGGTCCAAGTTCGGCCTCGGCCGCCTGCCGGTCTCGGCCATCGACGTCGTGACCCTCAAGTTCCTGCTCACCTTCCAGCGCAAGCCGATCATCTTCTTCGGCGGCCTCGGCTCGGCCCTGATCGGCGCCGGGCTGCTCGTCTGGGCCTACCTTGGCTGGCTGTTCCTGGCCACCCAGACCCAGCGCCGCCCCCTCATGCTGGCCGCCGGCATCGCCATCGTCTCCGGCCTGCTGATCGTGCTCGTCGGCTTCCTGGGCGAGCTGGTGGTCAACGTGTCCGAGCGGGTCGAGCGCCTGGAGCGGCGGCTCCAGCGCGACCTCGACCCCGATCCTTGAGCGCCAGCCCTTGAGCGCCACCGAGGCCCCTCCCTCCGGCTCATCGGCGGCCAGCCCCACCCCCGCCGCGCCGGACCCCGGGCCTCCCCGCGGTCGGGCCCTGACCTGGGTGGCCGTCGCCCTGGCCAGCCTGGCCGCCTTGGTCGTCCTGACCTGGCCGCTGGCCCTGCACCCGGACCACTTCTGGACGATGGCCGGCAACCGCGGCGTGGCCGCCGAACCGAACTTCGTGGCCCGCCCGGGCGGCATGCGCGGCGGCGACCACCTCCAGAACGTCTTCATCCAGTCGGTGATCGTCGACAACGCCCGCGCCCTGCGGAGCCCCTACCTCGACCTGCGTGAGGGCGCGGCCGGCCCGGCTCCGCTCAAGACCACCTCCCTGGACGTGCCCTGGACGGCCCTGCTGGCCGTCACCTGGCCGCTGGTCGGCCTGGTCCCGGCCTACAACCTCTCCCTCGCCCTCTCCTCGGTGGCCACCGGGCTGGCCGCGTTCGCCTGGCTGCGCCGCCACACCCGCTGGCCGCTGCTGGCCGCGGCCGGCGCCCTCGCCTACGCCTGCACCCCCCACCGGATGTTCCAGCTCACCAGCCACTTCAACGCGGTCATGTGGTGGGCCTTCCCGGCCGCGCTGCTGGCCTTCGAGACGATGGTCGAGCGGCGCCGGGCCGGGCGGCCGTGGCGCTGGCCGGCGGCCGGACTGGCCGCGGTCGTCCTGACCGTGGCCACCGGCGGCGAGTTCCACCTCATCCTCTACATGACCGGGCTGCTCGGGTTCCTGGTCGTCTGGACGCTGGTGGCCGGGCTGGCCGGCCGGGGCCGGGTGCCGTGGGGGCCGCTGGCCACGACCGTGGTGGTGGTGGGGGTGGGCTGCGCGTACGTGCTGCTGACGTTCCACCTCGTCTTCAAGGGGTCGGTGGCCGGCGAGAACGGGAGCTGGCAGCAGGTCGTGCTCTACTCCCCCAGCTCGGTCTGGGCGATGGTCCGCAAGGCCTTCGGCACCCAGGGCGAGGGGCTGATCTACGTCGGCTGGCCGCTGCTCGTCCTGGCCGGGCTGGGCCTGGTCGCGGCCGTGGTCCGGCGGCGGGCCGTGCTGGCCTACGCCGTCCTGGCCGTCCCCCTGGTCATGCTCACCTACGGGGCCCGGACCCAGGTCGCCGGGGTCCGGGTGTACCGGTACCTGTTCGACCACCTGCCGTTCCTCTCCCTCCAGCGGGTCCCGGAGCGGCTGATGGTGGTCACGGCCCTGGTCCTGGTCCTGCTGGCCGTGACCGCCCTGGACGCTGCCGGCGAGCTGCTGGCCGGGCGCCGCCGCGCCCTGGTGGCCGCGGGGGTCGTCCTGTCCCTGGCCACGGCGGCCCTCCTGGCCGACTACCGGGTGTCCAGGAACCGGCTGGAGCCGGACCGGGCCGACAACCGGGTGGTGGCCACCCTGCGCGCGGCCGGGGACCGGGCCGGGCCGGTGCTGGGCGTGCCGGTCATGCCCCAGGCCGTGACCTGGAACTCGACCAGCACCTATCTCGCGGCGCAGAGCCGGCGGCGGACGCTGAACGCCTACAACCAGACCCCGGCCCCCTGGCTGGCCGACCGGGTCGCCCGGCTGGACCCGCTCAACCACGGCCAGGCCGCCCCGGCCGCCCTCGAGGTGCTGCGCCAGACCGGCACCAGGCAGGTGGTGGTCATCGACGAGCCCCGGGTCTTCGCCCCCGGCGAGTGGCAGGCCACCGTCGACGCCCTGGTCGCCAGCGGCCGGTTCCACCTCGTCACCCGCGACGGCCCCCTGGCCCTGCTGGAGCTGACCGGCGCTTGACTGGCGCCGCCGGTGGCCGGCCGCGGGGCCGCGCCCCCTCCCGGCTGGGCCTTTGTCAGAGGTCCCGGCGGCGGAAGGCGGCCACGGCCATGGCCAGGCAGGCCGCCGGGTAGGCGAGGGCCCAGGCGAGCATGGCCGGGGCGATGGGGGCGGCGGAGGCGAACGGCAACCCGACGTCCTGCCCGTTGGCGAGCGAGCTGGCGACCAGGAAGCTGGGCGGCAGGGCGTGGAAGGAGGCGCCGCGCCAGACGGCGTCGGCCGGCAGCAGCAGGCCGACGGCCGTGCCCAGGTTGGCCATGAGCTCGTTGCCGGGCGGGATCGACCCGATGAACCCGATGATCCCCCCGAGCCAGGCCAGCCCGAACAGGGCCAGCATGACGACGCCGTTGGCCAGGGTCGGCAGGACCGTGCTGCCGAGCAGGCTCACGGCCAGCAGGATGAGGACCTCCAGGATCATCAGCCCGACGACCCGGGTGACGTCGCCGGGCTGGTAGCCGGCCACCACCCGGGCGGTGAGCAGCAGCGCGCCGCTCATCACCAGGACGTAGGCGGACAGCAGCCCGGCCAGGGCCAGGAAGCGGCCGAGGAGGTAGTCGAGGCGGCTGAGCGGGCGGGCGAGGACGGCGTGCAGGGCCCCGGAGTCGATCTCCGGCGACACCGAGGCCACGCCCAGGAACAGGCCGAGCAGCGCGGCCAGGAACTGGACCCCGTAGAGGCCGAGGACGACCAGGATGGTCGACATGGCCAGCAGCTCCTCGCGGACGTCGAGGGAGCCGGCCGGGCCGATCCCCTGGGCCTGGGCCGACAGCAGGCTCCGCTCCTGGGTGTGGTAGAGGAGGGTGAACCCGACCGCGAACAGGGCGACGAAGGCGGCGCTGAGCACCACCCCGGCCAGCAGCAGCCGGCGGCGGCGGGCCTCCAGCACCGTCCAGCGGGCCACGACCAGCATGCTCACCCCTCCCGCACCTCCCCGACCAGGTCGACGAAGATGTCCTCCAGCGACTGCTGCACCGGCACCAGCCCGTACAGCCGGTAGCCGGCGGAGATCAGCTGCCGGGCCAGGTCGGGGGCGACGTCGAGGGTGTCGACGGCCAGGGTGACGGCGGTGCCCTCGGCCCGGACGACCTGGCCGTGCCGGCCCAGCAGGGCGAGCAGCTCCCGGTCGACGCGGTCCAGCAGCACCCTGAGCTGGGCCACCGCCCCGGCCAGGTCGTCCAGCGGCCCGCTGGCCACCACCCGCCCCTGGTTGACGATCGCCACCCGGTGGCAGACCGCCTCGACCTCGGTGAGCAGGTGGGAGTTGAGGAACACGGTGACCCCGCCGGCGGCCAGCTCCCGGACCAGCTCGCGCACCTCGCGCCGGCCCACCGGGTCCAGGGCCGAGGTCGGCTCGTCGAGCAGGACCAGGTCGGGGCGGTGCAGCAGGGCGAGGGCGATGCCGAGGCGCTGGGTCATGCCCTTGGAGTAGCGGCGTACCCGCTCGTCGCCCCGGCCGGCCAGGCCGACCCGCTCCAGCAGCTCGGGGATGCGCTCGGCCCGCTCGCCGGCGCCGAGGCCGGACAGGCGGCCGTGGAAGTCGAGCAGCTCGGCCCCGGTGGCCCACTCCTGGAAGCGGAAGTGCTCGGGCAGGTAGCCGACCCGGCGGCGGGCGGCCGGCTCGGCCGGCGACCGGCCGAAGATCCGCGCCTCCCCGCCGCTGGGCCGGACCAGCCCGAGCAGGATCTTCATGGCGGTGGTCTTCCCGGCGCCGTTGGGCCCGAGGAAGCCGAAGACCTCCCCGGGCTGGACCGTCAGCGTCAGGTCGTGGAGGGCGACCCGCGGCCCGAAGGCCTTGCGCAGCCCGGACGTGGCGATCGCCGGGACCGAGCCTCCGGTCCCGGCGATCGCCCCCTCATGCTCAGCCGACGACGACCCAGCCGGCGGGGGGCGCAGCCCCGAGACCGGCCGTGGGCTCGGGTCAGCCGAGGCTCTGCGCGACATCGCGTGCCTCGTCGGCCCCGAGGACGCCGGCCACGCCCCAGATGTACCCGTCGCGTTGCCAGAGCAGGGCGTGGAGCCGGCCGGTCTGGTCGGCGAAGCTGAGCCCCTCGGCGCCGTTGACCGTGGCCGGCCGCGACCGGACCTGGTCGGTCGGGACCGGGATGGGCAGGGTGGTGCGCCAGTCGCCGATGGAGCGGAGCTGGGCCACGGTCTCGGCCGGCAGGCCGGGCAGGCCGAGCACGACCTCGCGCAGCTCCTCCAGGGTGGCCCCGCCCTCGGTGTCCACGCCGAGCATCCCGGCCTTGCCGACCAGCACCGCCGGCCCGCCGTCGCGTCCCGCGAACTGCTGGACGACGACCGTGGGGACCCGCACGACCAGCTGGGTGCCGTCGAACCGCTCGGGCAGCCGGGCGTCCGGGCGGCCGTGGCCGCGGAGGTAGGCCAGGGCCCGGTCGCGGTCGAAGGTGATGCGGGTCTCCAGGGCCCGGCTGACCAGGATCCGGCTGGGCGTGCGCTCGACGCCGCCGGGCAGCACCGAGGGGTCGACCGCCGGCACCGCGAACCCGGCCAGCCGGCCCGCCTCGGCCGGGTCGGCGGCGACCTCCGGGTCGTCGAGGCCGGTCACCTGGTGGGGGTCGCCGGTGAACACACCGGAGTCGACCAGCCCGGTGAGGACGTCGCCGACCTGGTTGGCCTGGCCGGCGTCGAGGGGGACGGCCTGGAGCCGCTGGCTGCGGAACTGGCCGAGGAAGCTGGCGGCGGCGGCCCGGCCGCCGGGCGTGGCCACCAGCCCGGTCAGCGCCAGGGTGGCGACCAGCGCGGCCGCGACCGCGCGGCCCCTGGTGCCCAGCCAGGCCGGCCGGCCGGGCCGGGCCAGCGGGACGGGCGCGGGCGCCGGGTCGGGCCCGGAGGGGGCGGTGGCGGTCGCCGTGGCCGCCCGGGCCGCGGCCAGCCGGGCCCGCCGCCGCTCGAACCGGGCCAGGGCGGCCTCGACGGCGGCCCCGCCCGGCGGGGCCTCGGGGGCGGTCAGGGCGATCGCCGGGGCGGCCAGCTCGGCGTTGTGCTGGAGCTCGGCCGCGGTGTCGGAGCAGGAGGCGCAGGCGTGCACGTGGTCGTGCAGCGCCGTCGCGGTGGCGCCGTCGGGGGCGTCGTCCATGGACGCCCGCAGGGCACCGAGGTCAGGGCAGGGCATCGTAGGCTCCCGGGTCGTCGTTCTCGCTGTCGAGGTAGGCGTGGCGGAACGCCCGCTCGCCGCGGGCGAGCAGGACTCCGACCGAGCCGACGGCGAGGTCGAGGGTCGCGGCGATCTCCGCGTAGGAGTAGCCGGCGTGGCGTAGCAGCAGGCAGGCGCGCTGCCGCTCCGGCAGGGAGGCGAGGGCCTGGCGCACCGCCCGCTGCTGCTCGGCCCGGAGCACGTCCAGCAGCGGGGTCGCGGCGGTGTCGGTCTCGTCGTCGGCCCGCTCGGCCCGGCCCGCCCGGTCCAACCGGTCGGAGGCCCGGCGCTGGCCCCGCAGCCGGTTGTAGGCGGTGTTCAGGCAGACGCGGCGCAGCCAGGCCGCGACCTCCTCGTCGGGCCGGTCGAGGACCGCGTGCCCGTCCAGCCTGAGGAAGGTCTCCTGGACGACGTCCTCGGCCTCGCCGTGGTCGCCGACCAGCCGGTAGGCGAGCCCGTACAGGTCGCGGTACCGCTCCCGGAACACGGCGGCGAACCGTTCCCGGGCGCCGGTCCGGGTCCCAACCTCATCCCCAACGGCACGCACCAACCGCTCCTCCAAGGTCGTGTGTGGCCAAGGTACCTCCCACCCGCTCCAACACCGCCGGGCGGCCTCGTCTTACACCGGGGTCCGGCGGCGGGCGACCAGGTGGGCGACGGCGGCGCCGGCCAGCTCGACCAGCATCATCCAGAGTCTCGAGGTGAGGGCCACGACCAGGGCGGGGCCGGCGGGGAGGACCGGGGCCAGGGCGACGACCAGGACGCCCTCGCGGACGCCGAGGCCGGCCGGGGTGAGGAGGGCGAGGAAGCCGACGGCGTAGGCGGCGGCGTAGGCGGCCACCACCACCGGGATGTCGGTCGCGGCCAGCGGGTAGAGGCTGGCCACCAGGGCGGCGAAGGCCAGGCCGGTGACCACCCAGTAGGCGGCGTAGCCGACGGTGAGCAGGGCCACCGTGCCCGCCGAGGGGGTCACGTCGGCGGGGTCGAAGTCGGGGAGGCGGCGGCGGGCCAGGCCGAGGAGCCGGCGGCGGAAGATCGCCGCCAGGGCGGCCGCGACCAGCACCACGACCACGCCCAGCAGGGCCGGCCGGCCCAGCCGGGCCCGCTCGGCCAGGAGCACGGGCAGGCCGGTCAGGAGGGCCACTCCGACCGACAGGACCTGGGTGATGGCCATGACGGACAGGGTGGTCCGCCTGGCCACGCCCTCGCGCCTGGCCAGCTCGACCGCGCCGACGTAGCTCCAGACGTTGCCCGGGACGTACCTGGCCAGGTTGGAGAGGAACCAGATGCGGGCCCCGGCGGCCAGCCGGGTCCCGGCGGCCCGGTGCAGGGCCAGGCCCCAGAGCCAGGCGACCAGCCCATAGGAAAGCGCCAGCAGCACCGTGGCCAGAACGAAAAGCCCCGGCTCCAGCCGCCAATTCAGGGAAATGACGTCGTTCCAGCGCGCGGCCAGGGTGGCCACGAAAAAGCCGGCGACCACGGCCAGGACCGCGACCGTCAGCCAGCGTGAGCGCCTCCTGGCAGCGGGAGGCGAAGAATCGGCGTCCACAGCCGCGCATCCTAGCGGCCCGAGGCGTTTGCCTGCCCCGCCCTTTTCCATTACCGTCATGGCGCTCCGGCATCCCTTTTCGCTCCGAGGAGGAATCCGCCCTGATGGCAGTCAAGGTCGTCCACGTGTCGGACATTTCCGGCAAGGAGGCCGACGAGCAGTCGCTTGGACGGCTCGTGGTCCACGAGCACCCCGAGTACGCCGACCTGCCGGTGACGCTCGAGGTGCTCCCAGAAGAGATGGAGTCGCTCCAGGGTGCCAGCCGCTTCGTCACCGTCGAGTGGATCGCCCCCGGCGCCCGCAGGGGTGACCGGATGGTCGTCAGCCTGGATGACTTCAACCTGCTCGCCGGGGCGGGCGTGATGGAGTCGGCCGTCCAGGACGCGCTCATCGCCAAGCACCGCAACCGTCCCCGCTCGGTTGGCGGCGGCGCCGGCGGCGGGTCGGCGGCCGGCCGCTCGGGCCGCGGCAAGGTCAACTACGCAACCCTGGAGCACGCCGGCGAGCCCCACCGGGGCCGCATCACCGAGGCCGAGAAGGAGCTGGTCCGCAAGAACCTCGACCAGGTCAACCGGCGGCTGCGCGAGGCCGGCCAGCGCGAGATCGACCCCGGCGACCAGGCGATGCGCGACCGCTACGGCCTGAAGTAGCGCCCGCCCATCCTCGCGATCCCCTGCAACCGGTCGCCAACCTGGGCCTCCGGTCATTCCGGGGGGACCGCTTCTCCTGTGAGCGAACGGAGGTGAGGGACCGGTGCCGGTGCTGGTCGGGACCTCGGGCTGGCAGTACCGGGACTGGCGGGGGCGGCTGTACCCGCAGCGGCTGGCCCAGGGCCGCTGGCTGGAGCACTACGCCGAGCGGTTCGCCACCGTGGAGTCCAACAACGCCTTCTACCGGCTGCCCGAGCCGGCCACCTTCGCCGCCTGGGCCGAGCGGACCCCGCCCGACTTCGTGATGGCGGTCAAGGCCAGCCGCTTCCTCACCCACGTCAAGCGGCTGCGCGACCCCGAGGAGCCGGTCGGCCGCCTGCTGGGCCACGCCCGCCACCTGGGCGCCAAGCTGGGGCCGGTGCTGCTCCAGCTGCCCCCCACCCTCAAGGCCGACCCGGGCGCGCTGGAGCGGACCCTGCGGGCGTTCCCGGCCGGGGTCCGGGTCGCGGTCGAGCCTCGCCACGACAGCTGGTGGACCGACGAGGTCCGCGACCTGCTCGGCGCCTGCGGGGCCGCGCTGTGCCTGGCCGACAGCCCCCACCGCCACACGCCCGTCTGGCGCACCGCCGACTGGACCTACCTGCGCCTGCACGAGGGCACCGCCCACCCCCGACCCTGCTACGACCGCCAGGCCCTGGCCGCCTGGGCGGGCCGGCTGGCCGACCTGGTCGGCGCCGACGCCGACGCCTATGTCTACTTCAACAACGACCCGGGCGGCTGCGCGGTCCGCGACGCCGTCTGGTTCGCCGAGGAGGCGTCCCGAGCCGGCCTCCACCCCACCCGGGTCCCGTCCCCCGACGAGACCCCGGTCAGCGGCGGCGGAGGAACTCGGCCCGGGTCCGCTCCATCTCGGTCTGGAAGTCGGCGATGATGGCGGCGGTGTCGTCGGGGTAGGCGGTCGCCTCGGCCAGGTACCGGGCGCCCTTCTCGGACTCGGAGGCCTCGGCCAGCACGGCGGGGGCCACGCGGATGGGGGCGCCGGCGAGCAGGGCCAGGTTGAGGATGTCGCTGGGGCGGGCGTCGAGCTCGCGGGTGCCGGCGGGGCCCTCGACCACGGCCACGCCGTAGAAGGTGCCGTCGTCCAGGCGGGTCACCCTGACCTCGGCCAGGCGGCCGCCGGTCGCCTCCAGCAGCGAGGTCATGAGCTGGTAGGCCATCGGCCGGGGCAGCTCGGTGCCCTCCAGGGCGAAGGCGATCTGGGTCGCCTCGAACCCGCCCACCCAGATCGACAGCCGCCGCTCCCCCGCCTCCTCGGACAGCAGGACGGCCGTCTTCTCGGGCCGCTCGCCGTCGCCCGGCTGCCTGCGGACCTCGGTCACCCGCATGGTCACCGGACCGGTCGTCGTCGCCGCCATGTCGTCCTCCCTCCACCATGCCGCCAGCTCCTCCCGGAGGGCGGCTCTGCCCTTGTGCAGCCGCGTCTTGACCGCCCCGACGCCGATGCCGAGCGTTGCCGCGACCTCCCGGTGGGCCATCCCCACCAGGTAGAACAGGACCACCGCGGCCCGCTGGCCGGCCGGCAGGCGCCCGACCGCGCGGCGGACCCGGCGGGCCGCCTCGGCCGCCTCGGCCGCCGCCGCCGGCTCGGCCGGCGCCCGGTCGGGCAGGGCCCGCCCTCCGGTCAGGGCGGCCAGCGACCAGTCCGCGCGGGCCTGGTCGCGCCGCCAGCGCCGGCAGATGTTGAGGCCGATCCCGCCCAGCCAGGCCCCGAACCGCTCCGGCCGTTCCAGCCGGTCCAGTCCGAGCATCGCCTGGAGCACCGCCTCCTGGGCGGCGTCCTCGGCCAGCCCCCGGTCCCCCAGCACCCGCCGGCACAGCCCGACCAGCATCGGCCGGTGCCTGCTCACCAGCTCCGCGAGCGCCCGCCCGTCCCCCTCCCGGGCCAGCCGCACCAGCGCCGCGTCGTCCATCACCCGGTTAGTCGCCCCTCCCCCGCCCCGGGTTACCCGGGGTCAGAGGCCGACCGAGCGGGCGATGAGGATGCGCATGACCTCGCTGGTGCCCTCGCCGATCTCCAGGACCTTGGCGTCGCGGTAGAAGCGGGCCACCGGGAACTCCTCCATGTAGCCGTAGCCGCCATGGACCTGGACGGCGTCGCGGGCCGAGGTGACGGCCGCCTCGGAGGCATACAGCTTGGCGATGGCCGCCTCCCGCCCGTACGGCTGGCCGGCGTCGAGCCGGGCCGCGGCCCGCTGCCAGGCCAGGCGGGCGGTGTGGGCCCTGACCTCCATGTCGGCGATCTTGAAGGCGACCGCCTGGAAGCCGGCGATCGGCCGGCCGAACGCCTGGCGCTCGCGGGCGTAGCGGGCACACTCGTCCACGCAGCCCTGGCACAGGCCGGTGGCCAGGGCGGCCACGGCGATCCGGCCCTCCTCCAGGGTGCGCAGGAAGTTGCCAAGGCCGCTGCCGCGCTCGCCCAGGGTGTTGGCCACCGGCACCCTGGCCCCCTCGAAGACCAGCTCGCGGGTGTCGGAGGCGTGCCAGCCGACCTTGGCGTAGGCGCGGCCGACCTGGTAGCCGGGGGTGCCGGCCGGCACCACGATGTTGGTGATCTCGTTGCGGCCGTCCGGCCGCTGCCCGGTCACGGCCGCCAGCACGACCATGCCCGAGCGGTCCAGGCCGGCGTTGGTGATGAACGCCTTGGTGCCGTCGATCACCCACTCGTCGCCGTCCAGGACGGCCCGGGTCCGCAGCGCGCCGGCGTCGGACCCGCCGCCCGGCTCGGTCAGCCCGAAGGAGGCCAGCTGCTCCCCGGCGGCCAGCGGGCGCAGCCACCGCTGGTGCTGCTCGGGGGTGCCGTAGCGCCAGATCGGCATGGCCCCGAGGCCGACGGCGGCCTCCAGGGTGATGGCGACCGAGGAGTCGACCCGGCCCAGCTCCTCGATGGCCAGGCAGAGGGTGGTGTAGTCGGCGCCCATGCCGCCGACCTCCTCGGGGAACGGCAGCCCGAACAGGCCCATGCCGGCCATCTGGTCCAGCACCGCCGGGTCGAGCCGCTCGGCCCGGTCCATGGCCTCGGCCCGCGGCGCCACCACCTCCTCGGCGAAGGCGCGGACGATCTTGCGGAACTCCTCCTGCTCGGGCGACAGCTCCAGGTCCATGGGCGCTCCCAGGTCGGGCGGCGGATCGGTAGATTTGTGCGCCTTGTGGGCGCCCCGCCATGCTAGCCGTCGTCCGACGGCCGGGGGTCGTACTCGAGGCCGAGCAGGGCCAGGTCGTCGTCGTGGCGGCCGCCGGCGTGCCGGTCGACCAGGTCGACCAGGCGGTCGAGGGCGGTGGTCAGGGACTCGGCGGCCACCGCCTCCTCGAACACCGAGCGGTCCAGGAAGTCGCCCTCGGCGTTGCGGGCCTCGACCAGCCCGTCGGTGTAGCAGACCAGCCGGTCGCCGGGGCGCAGGTGGCCCTGGCTCTCGTTGGCCTGGGTGCCGAGCCCCAGGGGCGCCGCCACCTGGACCAGCCGGGGGCCGGCGCCCAGCGGCGCCGGGTGCCCGGCCGAGGCGAGCAGGATCCGGCCGTCGGGGTGGAGCCGCCCGGCCAGGGCGGTCACGAAGTCCTCGTCCCCGCCCTCGCGGGCGACCAGCCGGTCGAGGCGGTTGAGGATCCGGGCCGGGCCGGCCCCCTCGCCGGCCAGGCTGCGGAAGGCGCCCTTGAGCACGGCGGCCAGCGAGCTCGCCTCCAGGCCCTTGCCGCGGGCGTCGGCCAGGATGAAGGCCAGCCCGCGCTCGTCCAGCTCGACCACGTCGTAGAAGTCGCCGCCGATCTGGGCCAGGCCGCTGGCCGACTGGTAGCGGACCCCGATCTGGAACCCGGCCGCCCGGGCCGGCGGGGTGGTGAGCAGCAGCGCCTGGACCTGCTCCAGGACCTCGGTCTGGGCCCGGACCCGCTCGGAGCCGGAGATGGCCCGGGCCCCGAGGGCGGCGAAGTTCTCGGAGGCCTCCAGGGCCTGGGCCGAGAGCCTGGGGTCGCGCTTCCAGGCGAGCACGATGGTGCCGAGCTGCTCGCCGGCCCGGTCCAGCAGCGGCAGCCACAGCAGGCTGTTGAGGCCGCGCGCCTCCAGCATGGGCGCCTCCGGGTCGGTCGAGGCGCGCACGCTGACCCGCCGGGCGACGGTCATGAAGGCGGCCGGGTAGCTCACCCTGGGCAGCCGCAGCGGCATCGCCGGCACCTCGGGGTCGCGGGCCTGGGCGACGGTGACCATCTGGTCGCCCTGGCGGCGGTAGACCGCGGCCGTGCTGGCCGCGAACAGCGTCCGGGACGAGCGGGCGAGCAGGTCGTAGGCCGCCTCCGGCTCCAGCCCGGCGGCCAGCGACCCGGCCATCCTGATCGTGTCGGCGGCCCGCTCCAGGGCCGACTGCTCGCGTTGGGAGGCGCCCCAGTTGACCAGGGCGAACGCCGTGGCCAGGGTGATCAGGAGCAGGCGGATGAACAGCTGGCCGCCGACCAGCTTGCCGGTGTAGAGCCCGAGGGCGGCGGCCACGGCAAGGGTGACCAGGCCGACGGCGATGACCTGGCTGCGCCGGGTCGACACCCGGCTGGCCAGCAGCGGGGCCAGGACCAGGAACCCGCCGATGATCACCCGGGTGGGCAGCAGCAACTCGCACACCGAGACGACGGCGATCAGCAGGTAGGGGAGCAGCCAGCCGCGGGTCGCCGCGACCACCCGGGTCCCGACCGTCATCGGCCTGGCCGCCTCCTGCACGTCCTCTCCTCCCACCTGGCCTGCCCGACGGAGCCTGAAGGATCCAGCAGCCGACGACAAGAAGGAGCTTGCTCTACGATGACCGCTCTGACCGGCCCCCCGAGGAAAGGCGACCTGGGCATGCGAACGCTGGTCACGGGCGGTTCCGGCTTCATCGGCTCGGCGGTGGTGGACCGGCTGGCCGGGGCCGGGCACCAGGTGACGGTGCTGGACGACCTGTCGACGGGGCGGCGGGAGAACCTGGCCGACGCGCTCGCCTCGGGCCGGGTGGAGCTGGCCGAGGCCGACCTGGCCGGACCGGAGCTGGCCGGTGTGGTGGCCGAGTCGCGTCCCGAGGTCGTCTACCACCTGGCCGCCCAGATCGACGTCCGCCGCAGCGTCAGCGACCCGCTGCACGACGCCCGGGTGAACGTGCTCGGCACCATCGCCCTGGCCAAGGCGGCGCTGGAGGCCGGCTGCCGTCGGCTGGTCTTCGCCAGCTCGGGCGGTACGGTCTACGGCGAGCCCGACCCGTCGGACCTGCCCATCGACGAGCGCTACCCGCCGCGGGTCACCAACCCCTACGGGGTGTCGAAGCGGTCGGCCGAGGACTACCTGGCCAGCTTCGCCGAGCTGCACGGGCTGGAGCCGGTGAGCCTGCGGCTGGGCAACGTCTACGGGCCCCGGCAGGACCCGCACGGCGAGGCCGGGGTGGTGGCCATCTTCTGCGACCGGCTGCTGGCCGACGAGCCGGTGACGATCTTCGGCGACGGCCGCCAGACCCGCGACTACGTGTTCGTGGAGGACGTGGTCGACGCGTTCGTGGCCGGCGGCGAGCACCCCGACGCCCCCGGGGCCCGGGTCAACATCGGCACCGGGGTCGAGACCTCGGTCCTGGAGCTGTACGACGCCCTGCGGGCGGTGGCCGGCTTCGGCGGCGAGCCGGGGTTCGCCCCGGCCCGGCCGGGCGAGCTGGGCCGGATCGCCCTGGACTGCGCCGAGGCCGCCCGGGTCCTCGACTGGACGCCCAAGGCCGACCTGGCCGACGGGCTGGCCCGCACCTGGGCCTGGGCGTTCCAGGAGGTCAACGCGGGAAGCGTCGGCGGATGAGCCGGCGGTGAGCCCGCTGGTCCGGGTGGAGGTGGCCGATCGGGTGGCCACCGTCACCCTGAACCGGCCGGAGGCGCTGAACGCCATCTCGACCGAGCTGGCCGTGGCCCTGGCCGAGGCGGTCGAGCCGCTGGCCACCGACCCCGGGGTGCGGGCGGTGGTCCTGACCGGGGCCGGCGAGCGGGCCTTCTGCGTCGGGGCCGACCTCAAGCAGCGGGCCGGCTTCGACGACCACGGCTGGTTCGTGCAGCGGGAGGCGTTCCGCCGCGGGTTCGCGGCCGTGCGCCGCTGCCCGCTGCCCACGGTGGCCGCCGTGGCCGGCTTCGCCCTCGGCGGCGGCACCGAGCTGGCCCTGGCCTGCGACCTGGTGGTGGCCGCCGACGACGCCATCTTCGGGCTGCCCGAGGTCCGCCTGGGCCTGGTCCCGGCCGGGGGCGGCACCCAGCTGCTGGTGCGGCGGGTGGGGCGGTCGGTGGCCAAGGACCTGGTGCTGACCGGCCGGCGGGTCGGGGCCCCGGAGGCCCGGCGGCTCGGCCTGGCCGACCGGGTCGTCCCCGCGGGCCAGGCCCTGGCCTCGGCCACCGCCCTGGCGGCCGAGATCGCCGCCAACGCCCCCACCGCCGTCCGCATGGCCAAGTGGGCCCTTGAGGTGGGCGCCGACCTGTCCCAGGAGGCGGCCATGGAGGTCGAGGACCAGGCCTGGCGCCGGGCGGTGCTCTCCGACGACCGCCGCGAGGGCATCGCCGCCTGGGTCGAGCAACGCGACCCGGACTGGCCGGAAGGCTAGCGGCGGGCTTCCTCGCGGGCCAGGTCCAGCTCGAACCAGATCGTCCACCCGTCGGGGCCGCCGTCGACGCCCCAGCGGTCGGAGAGGGCGTCGAACATGTCCAGGCCCCGGCCGGTCATCGACTCGATGTGGTGGACGCGGCGCCGGGGGCCGGTGGGGCCGCCGCCGTCCTGGACCTCGACCCGCAGCAGGTCGTCGGAGATCAGGAACTCGACCGAGAAGGTGCCGCCGTCACCGGAGGTCGAGTGCAGCACGGCGTTGGTCGCGGCCTCGCTGACCAGGAGCCGGCTGACGTCGCGGGCGGGACCGCCGTCGTGGATCGCGGAGGCGACGAAACGACGGGCCGCCGCGACCTGATCGGCCTGCCCGCTGAACTCTCGACGTCCCTGCGCCTGCAACATCCCCGCTTCCGACACGGTGACGAGCTCCTATGTCGCCCCTCCGGCGGCCACCTCGACCACCACCTGACCGGCGGCAACCGGCCCGCCAACGGCGGATCTTACCCCGACTACGGTGCCGGAAAACGGTGCGAGCAGCGACGTCTCCATCTTCATGGCCTCGACCACGGCCAGCAGCTCGCCCTTGGCGACGCGCTGGCCAGCGGTGACCTCCACCTTGGCCAGGGTCCCGGCCAGGGGCGAGGCCACCAGGCCGCCGCCCCCGGCCGCGCCCCCCGGTGCGCGGGGGCGGTGCCGGTACAGCCGCACCGGCCAGCTCCGGCCGCCGACGCTGACCTGGAAGTCGGCGTCCGGCTCGGGGGCGGGCGCCGGGGCCAGGTCGCCGAGGTCGACCGCCTCCTCCAGCCAGGTCGTCCAGTGCCGGGCCGCCCGGAAGTCGTCGTGGCCGAGGATCCGGGCCAGGGCCGGGGTGGTGGTGGCGACCCCCTCCACCACCAGCTCGTCGAGGGCGGCCCGCATCCGGGCGATCGCCTGGTCGCGGTCGGGGGCCCAGGCGACCAGCTTGCCCAGCAGGTCGTCGTAGTACGGGGAGACGGCGTCGCCGGCCTCGTAGCCGGCGTCGACCCGCAGCCCGGGGCCGCCCGGCCAGCGCAGCGCGGTGATCGTGCCCGGGGTGGGCAGGAAGCCGCGGGCCGGGTCCTCGGCGTTGACCCGGCACTCGATGGCGTGGCCGCGCACGGCCACGCCGTCCTGGGTGAGGCCGAGCGGTTCGCCGGCCGCCACCCGCAGCTGGGCGGCCACGATGTCGACCCCGGTGACCTGCTCGGTGATCGGGTGCTCGACCTGGATGCGGGTGTTCATCTCCAGGAACCAGGCGCCGCCGGACTCCGGGTCCCAGAGGAACTCGACCGTCCCGGCGCCGACGTAGCCACAGGCCTTGGCCACCGCCGCCGCCCAGGTGCGCAGCTGCTGGCCGAGGCCGGCCGGCAGCCCGGGCGAGGGCGCCTCCTCGACCAGCTTCTGGTGGCGGCGCTGCACCGAGCAGTCGCGCTCGCCCAGGTGGACGATGCCGCCGTGGGCGTCGGCCAGCACCTGGACCTCGACGTGGCGCGGCCGCGGGAAGAACCGCTCCAGGTAGCAGGCGCCGTCGCCGAAGGCGGCCCGGGCCTCCCTCGTGGCCGCGGCCAGGGCGGCGGCGGCCTCGCCGGGGCCGGCGACGACCCGGATGCCGCGGCCGCCGCCGCCGGCGGCCGCCTTGACCGCCACCGGCCAGCCGGCGGCCTCGCCGAAGGCCACCACCTCGGCGGCGTCGGTCACCGGGTCGGTGGTGCCGGGCACGGGCTCGACCCCGGCGGCCAGGACGGCCCGCCTGGCCGCCAGCTTGTCGCCCATCTGGGCGATGGCCTCGGGTGGCGGCCCCACCCAGACCAGCCCGGCGGCGGCCACGGCCCGGGCGAACCCGGCGTGCTCGCTCAGCAGCCCGTAGCCGGGGTGGACGGCCCCGGCGCCGGCCTCGGCCGCGGCGGCCAGCAGCTTGGCCTGGTCCAGGTAGGACTCGGCCACCGCGGCCCCGCCGATCGCCACCGCCCGGTCGGCCTCGCGCACATGCAGGGCCCCGGCGTCCGGGTCCGAGTAGACCGCCACCCCGACGAGCCCCAGCTCCCGGCAGGCCCGCAGCACCCGCACCGCGATCTCCCCCCGGTTGGCCACCAGCACCACCTGGAAGGGACGACTCATTCCAGCCATGGCACAGGCGCTCTTGGGGGGCCGTGGGGGGAGCTCGCTCCCCCCACATGGATCAGGGATGACCGCTCGGCGCTCATACGGGCGGGACCCCGTGGCGGCGGCGGGTGAACTCACGGTCCTTGCCGGCGGCGGCGGCCAGGCGGCGGGCGAGCTCGGCCCGGAGGTCCTCGGGGTCGACGACCGCGTCCACGACCAGGTCGGCGGCCAGCCTCACCAGGTCGACGTCCTCGCGGTACTCGCGCTGGAGCCGCTGCACCTCGGCCGGCCGCTCGGCCTCGGGCAGCTCGGCCAGCTTGTTGTAGTAGACGGCGTTGACGGCCGCCTCCGGCCCCATCACCGCGATCGACGCGGTGGGCAGGGCCAGGGTGGCGTCGGGCTCGAACCCGGGCCCGGCCATGGCGTACAGCCCGGCCCCGTACGCCTTGCGGACGACCACGCAGATCTTGGGCACGGTGGCCTCGCTGACCGCGGTGATCAGCTTGGCCCCGTGGCGGATGATGCCCTGGCGCTCGACCTCGGTCCCGATCATGAACCCGGGCACGTCGGCCAGGAACACCAGCGGCAGGTTGAAGGCGTCGCACAGCCAGACGAAGCGGGCCACCTTGTCGGCCGAGTCGACGAACAGCACCCCGCCCTTGTGCAGCGGCTGGCTGGCCACCACGCCCACGGCCCGGCCCTCGATCCGGCCCAGCCCGCAGACCACCTCGGGCGCGAACTCGCGCTTGATCTCGAAGAAGCTGCGCTCGTCGAGCACGGCCGCGACCAGCGGGTAGACGTCGAAGGGCTGCGACTCGTCGGTCGGGACCAGGGGGGCGACCGGCCCGGCATAGGCCGGCCCGCGAGGGGCCTCGGCCGGCGGGTCGCCCCGCCAGCTCCCCGGGAGGTAGCTCAGGTAGCGGCGGGCGGCCTGGATGGCCTCGTCCTCGTCGGCGCAGAGCAGGTCGCCGCAGCCAGAGACCCGGCAGTGCATGGCCGCCCCGCCCATCTCCTCCAGGGTGGCCCGCTCGCCGATGACCATCTCGGCCATGCGGGGCGAGCCCAGGTACATCGAGGCGTTGCCCTCGACCATGAACACCACGTCGCAGAAGGCCGGGATGTAGGCCCCGCCGGCCGCCGACGGGCCGAACAGGCAGCAGATCTGAGGAACCCGGCCCGACAGCCGGACCTGGTTGTAGAAGATCTTCCCGGCCCCGCGGCGGCCGGGGAACATCTCCACCTGGTCGGTGATCCGGGCCCCGGCCGAGTCGACCAGGTACAGCATCGGGACCTCGTGGCGCAGGGCGTACTCCTGGATGCGGAGGATCTTCTCCACCGTCCTGGCGCCCCACGACCCGGCCTTGACGGTCGAGTCGTTGGCCATCACCGCCACCGTGCGCCCGCCCACGGTGCCGGTGCCGGTGACCACCCCGTCGGCCGGCAGGTCGCCGGCCTGGGCGTTGGCCAGCAGCCCGTCCTCGACGAAGCCGTCGGCCGCGTCCAGCAGCCGGGCCAGCCGCTCCCGCACGAACAGCTTGCCCTGCTCGCGGGCCTTGGCGTGGTAGCGCTCGGCCCCGCCGGCCCTGGCCTGCTTGGCCAGCGCCCGCAGCGCCGGTTCGGGCCGTTCCCGCGTTGGCTCGCTCACCCGACGATCCTACCGGCTACATCCGGTCGAGGAGCTCGCGCTTCATCCGCTGGAACTCCTCCTCGGTGACCGCCCCCCGGTCGCGCAGGTCGGCCAGGCGCTCCAGGTCGTCCAGAGCGCTCGGTGACCGGCTGGGCCGGGTGGGCGGGGTGGGGGTCCGGTCGCCGACCGCAGGGTGGGGCTGGGTGGTGGCGTAGCCGGCGCGGCGGCGGTCGTTGGCCTCCATCTGCCGGTAGATCTCCAGCTGCACCGCCTCGGGGTCGCGGATGTTGGAGAAGCGGGACTGGCCGTGCTCCCCCGCCGACTCGACCAGCAGGTCGCCGGCCCCGATCAGCCGCTCGAACAGCGACTGGGAGAAGGTGACGTCGTTGATCCGCTCCAGCGGGATCTCGCGGCCGAACTTGGCCACCACCCCGGAGCGGAAGATCAGCCGCTCGGTGGTGAGCACGAAGTGGGTGGTCGACCAGCGCAGCACCCGGCCGACCACGGCGGCCAGCAGCACCACCACCCCGAGGACGCCGACGGCCAGCCGGGCCGGCTGCTGGAGGTCGCCGGCGGGCAGGACCACCCAGGCCGCCCCCACCGCGACCACCACCAGCAGCGTGAGCAGCACGGGCACGACCAGGGTCAGCCAGTGCGGCCGCAGGTCGTAGATCAGCTCCTCGTCCTCCGACAGCAGCCGCTCCGGGAACGCCAACCTTCCCTCCATTCGAGGCCGCGCCGTTGTCGATTCGCAACCGGCGCCATGGATGGTAGACGTCACCGGGCCGCCGTGGCCCGGGTTCGGCGCTGGGGGCCAGGACGATGCGACGCCTGACGGCGGGTCTGGCTACCTTTGGCCTGCTCTGGGTGCTGGCCGGCTGCGCCGACCCGGCGCGGGAGGCCGCCCGGCCCATCGGCGTCCAGCCGGCCACCGCCACCACCGCGGCGGCCCGACCCGGGGCGGCCCGCCCGGGGGCGGCCGTC
>Ga0207428_10000878_pt1 | contig 33770 bp, 35 predicted proteins | sample RhiMethybrSRZTD1_FD_187600 | JGI IMG/M metagenome (GOLD analysis project Ga0207428, IMG submission 187600) | Populus rhizosphere microbial communities from Tennessee, USA - Rhizosphere MetaG P. TD hybrid SRZTD1 (SPAdes) (version 3) | ecosystem: Host-associated > Plants > Roots > Rhizosphere >...
GTACGAGAGGAACAGGGCAGCGCAGCCTCTGGTTTATCAGTTGTCCGACAGGGCAGGCTGAGCCGCTAAGCTGTTTAGGATAACTCCTGAAAGCATCTAAGGAGGAAACCTTTCCCGAGAAAAGACAGCCTTCTGTAAAGAGGAGGGCAGCTATAGAAGATAGCATTGATAGAATGGAGGTGTACGCATCGAGCTTTTTGCGAGATGTTCAGCCTGCCATTACTAATAGCCCAACGCACCTGATCTAAAAATAACTAGATGATTGGATTCAAAATCATTCAATACGATAGAATTCACTGTTTTGTTCAATTCATCAAATTGTTCTTTTGTATGACACCTTTTTTTATTTCTTTTTGATATTTCATAATCGTAATAAATAGGTCTTGTAAAGGGTTGTTATAGTGATATCCAACAGTCTAATGGATCTGTATAGAAAAAAAACTCATAACTCGAGAAAATTTTATAATGATTCTGTAAAGATCTTCCCCGGAGGTATTAGTCATAATATTCGATTTTTTAGACCCTATCCATTTTTTGTGAATAAAGCAACAAATAAACATCTCATTGACGTTGATGGCAATAGGTATTTAGACTACTGGATGGGACACTGGGCATTAATTCTAGGTCATTCCCCAAAAGTAGTTGTTAAGAAGCTGGATAGGCAAATTCGTCATGGTACGCTATATGGTACTGCGAATGATATTAGCGTTAAGCTAGGAGAAACAATAAAAAAATCGATCCCTATTAGTGAACTTTTAAGATTTTGCACTACAGGCTCTGAAGCTACAATGTATGCAATTAGAATTGCTAGGGCTGTGACTAAAAAAAGGATTATTTGTAAAACTATTGGTGGTTGGCACGGATTTAATACAGATTTGATGCAGTCTGTGAATTATCCATTTGAAATTGATGAAGGAGTAGGTATGACAGGCAGGGAGGGTGATTTTGTTGAATCAATTCCATTTAATGATTTAGACAGATCTATCCGATTACTAGAAAGTGTAAAGGATGATTTGGCATGTATAATTATAGAACCGTTATTAGGAGGTGGAGGTTGTATTCCTGCAGATATCGATTTCTTGAAGGGTTTGGAAGAGTATTGCAAAAGAAATAATATATTGTTTATTTTAGATGAAATTGTTACTGGATTTAGACTGAATTTTGGGAGTGTTTCCTCCCTATATCATTTGAATCCAGATATGATTACACTCGGAAAAATTGTCGGAGGAGGTCTTCCAATAGGAGTAGTATGTGGCAAAAAGGAGATAATGAAAGTAGCTAATCCTGTAGAGAATAGAAATAAGGAACATCTATGTTATATTGGTGGTGGAACTTTTTCTTCAAATCCTCTAACAATGACTGCTGGATACACCACCTTAGATTACATCGGTAAAAATCGCAAAACAGTTTATAATAAAATTAATAAGTTAGGAGACATAGCAAGGAATGGCTTAAAAAAATTATTTTCAGATTATGGATTGAAAACGGAAGTAACCGGCATTGGTTCCCTTTTTCTTACACATTTTCTTTCGAATAAAGTAAGTGAAATAACGAATGCAAATGATGTAGCTTTGTCTGATAATGATACGCTTACTAAATATCATTTTTCATTGATGGCAAAATATGGAATATTCTTCCTGCCACACAAGATGGGCGCTATTTCAATTGTTCACGATGCAAAAGATATTCAGAGTCTCATTAATGCCACTGAAAAAATAATTGAATCGGATATCTTGACGATAATGAAAAACTAGTTGAGTTCAAATTTGTTTTGAAATTTAAACTTACTAACTTGAACATAAAAGTTATAGGATAACGAGTCAACTATCAGTTTTGCAATAAATTAGTTGATATAGTACCAATAAATTCCATTATACTTGATGATCTTGAGCAAGGTTAAATATCTCTCAACTTTTTCAAGAAATAAAACTAGTATTGATTTTCAAAATCTTAAAGCCTATGATAAAAAAAAAGTATGGGTAGAAGCTTTTGGATGTTCGGCTAATATTGCAGATGCAGAAATAATCAAAGGTATTCTTTACAACAACGGATATGACTTGACTTCCAGTAGAAAAGATTCAGACCTTGCCATCATAGTCACATGCGCCGTCAAGGATGCTACCGAACACAGAATGATTTCAAAAATAAAAAAATATTCAAAAGAAAAACCACTTGTTGTTGCTGGGTGTCTTCCAAAGACAAGTAAAAAACTAGTCGAATCCTTTTCTCCTTACTCATCTCTTTTAGGCCCACAGTCGTTAGATAGAACGCTGGATGCAGTTGATGCTTCTTTAAACGGTCAAAAAGTTGTGGCATTAGAAGACTCCTTGCCAACAAAGGTAAATCTTCCAAGAATCAGGCTAAATCCAGTAATCAGTATTATTGAAATATCCAGTGGATGCCTTAGCGAATGTAGTTTTTGCCAAACGAAATTAGCAAAAGGGACTCTAAAGAGCTATAGAATTGGTGAAATAGTAAGACAGGTAGAAGATGATGTAGCAGCAAATTGTAAGGAAATTTGGTTAACTTCAACAGACAATGGTTGTTACGGATTGGATATGAAAACTGATCTAGTTGAGTTACTAGAAAAGTGTTCCAATATTGAGGGAGAATTTAAAATCCGTGTTGGCATGATGAATCCAATGTATGTTCCAAGGTTTCTAGATAGATTGATACATCTTTATCAGGATAATGACAAGCTCTTCAAGTTTCTTCATTTGCCTGTTCAGAGTGGGAGTGAAAAAATTCTGCGTAAAATGAAGAGGGGACACACTGCTAAAATTTTTCTGGATGTGGTAAAAGAACTAAGAAAAAAGATACCAGAGATAACAATTGCTACAGATATTATCACTGGATTCCCCTCAGAATCTCAAACAGATTTTGAGGAGACGCTAAGACTTATTGAAGAAAGCCAACCAGACGTCGTTAATTCTTCAAAATTTAGTCCTCGTCCTGGAACGGTTGCGTCAAAATATCCAAGATTAAATACAATGATTGTAAGAGAAAGAAGTACCACACTACATCAAACAATTAAGAAAACATCAATGAGAAGAAATCATATATGGTACGGATGGAACGGTAAGATTTTGATCGATGAACTTTTAGAGAATGGCAAGATAGAAGGTAGAAATTACGCATACAGGCCTGTAATAGTCGATTTATCAAAAGTAAAAAAATTTAATCCAAAATGGTTACTCGGACAGTATCTATCAGTAAAAGTGGTAGAAATATCAAATTATTCCTTGTTAGGAGAATTAACTTTGTAATTCCTATAGTTTTATCAACATTTTTGTACCAAATAAGATATTTGATTTAATCAACTAAATTTTTATTCTAATAATCAATGTTCTGAATAGGAGTTGATTTGATTGTCAGAGGATTGTATTGAATTAAGAAATCCTGCGTTGTTAATTGGAATCGGTAAAATCGGCAAAGATATCATATCGAAATTAAACTATGTGGAACATGATTTTTTATTAATAAGCAACAATAAAGGAGACCTTGAAGTTTCCAGCTCTCTTCATATTGATTGTAAATCTTGGATAAATCCTTCGACTTACAAAATCCGATCTTTTCTAGAGTCTCATAAAGAAGAGATATGCTCAAAATTATCAGAATACCAAACCATCATTTTAGTAACTAGTTTAGGTGAAAAAGCAGGTATTGCGATTGCACCCATAATTTCGCATATTGCAAAGAACATACTGAACAAAAGACTTATCTCAGTTGTGACGATGCCATTTGGTCATGAAAAGGATCGATTATTTCAAGCTAGCATATCGCTAAAAAGAATATCATCAGATTCTGACATTAACTTTGTTGTTGACAATGACGCTTATGTGGAAATAAATCCTCAGCTCACAATTGAAGATTGTTCGAAGATAACGATTGAAATAGTCCTCAACGCAATCAAATTAATTCCCCAGATAACATTGAACTTGGGAACAAACCTGGTTTCTGGAATGTTGAAAGAGAACAATATTGAGGTCGGCATAAAAGATCTAATTGCCCAACTTTATTCTTCATTAGGCGCATCCACAATAACAAAATCTGTTCTATATGTAGATGGTGCAAGAAATGAGCCAATAGGAAGACTAAATGAAATGTTGAGTAATTTTCAAAATTCAATGGAAGGAGATACAAATGATGTTTCGTTTGTAGTTACTGATTCTTCTAGGAACAACATGCATCTCATAGCGTCAATAAAAGGAAGAACAAAATTTGATTCCTACGACCCTCTCAATCTCATACCTGACGAAAACATTTTAGATTGGGATATACCAGAATCACATCCGAACATAAATCTGCAGTTACCCTTAATAGATTAGTTAGAAATTCATTTCATCTGAATGAATTTCAACCACATGCTTTTCAAAAATTAGTTCAAAATTTAATTCAACAGTCTAAATAATTTCTTTATTTTCTATTTACTTTTTTGCGTTTCCTCTTCTGTTTCTGCTCTCACAACTGACTCCTCTGCTAGTGGCTCCTCAGTTTCTGGCTCTGACATTTTTTCTTCTATAAATGAACTGACTACGACTGTATCGTCATCTTCTTTTATCATTCTCAACCTTATCTTTCTAGGCGGGTTGGTTTTTCCTCTAGACCAAATATGTCTATTCAAGTCTTGATCTATCTTGACTTTATCAGTCTGCATATGGCGTTGTGTAAATTCCTTTATGATGTTTATTACTCTATCAGTTCTTCTGTATTTTGGAGTATCCCATGCCTTCGCTAAATTCACCGTGTATATTCTTGTTGTATTTTCTTCAGACATTTTATCTCACTCTATACTATCTATCCTACGTTCACATCCGACCTTCTCCAAGCTCTCCGCTTTGGATTCGTTCTAACGTGACGATGGGTTCTAATTATTACCCAGGCTGGCACAGGTCTATTTTGCTTGACTCTCTTAATCAGTCTCTTTTTTCTCGATGTATTCTTTCGTGCAGCCATTTTTTTAGACTGGTTTTTTGCCTAATTTTAAGTGTTGGTTTATTTTCTTGACCTAAGGTCTGAATCAGAATCAGGCAGCTATGTTACGCCTAACATCCGTTGATGCTAATGGAGGATTGATTCGAATATCTGACATGTCAACCCAAATAAAAGACTAAAGATTAATTCCCAACTAGGAGATGATAAAGTAAATGGAGACAGAATTTGTCTGTTCTATCTGCTACAAATTTTTGAGTACTATTTACGATAAGAGGAAAATGAAGTATCTACATGTGATACCGGATCATAAATTATCGATAGAAAGCTGCAAGAGCATGTATCATAAAAAACTAACTGATTCGTTTAAGAGCTGATACAACTTTTCAAATGATTTTTAATCAAGAATTTCTAAATATTTTACTGTCGATAGTATGGTAGACTGATGATGATTCTCTTTAGTTTTTGACGATAATTTTTCCTTCCATTATACCGGGGTGAATTGAGCAATAGTATCTATAAGAGCCTATTTTATCTGAGGCAATTATTGTCGTAAAATCTTGTCCACTTGAAATAATTCCGGTATTTATATTCAGTTCATCAATTATAAAATCATGTTTTCTAAAATCTTGATTAGCAATAGTAATTTTTAATGGCTCATTGATTTTGACAGTAATATCTGGATTGGTAACATTAAATTTATTATCTTTCATTACCAATAGTATTCCCTCACTTTTGGACAATTGGGTATTATTATGAGAAATTAGATTCCCAATTCCCCATAATGAACCAACAACGATGAAGGAAATCGCGATAATAGCTATAATGTTATTGTTCAAGCCAATTTTCTAAATTAGAAATCGGTATTGGCAAAAATTAAAGTTAATCAATAATATTTTTAGAAATCAAATATTTTGTAAAGATATAAAATAATTAGAAGTTTAAAATGTATCTGCGACAGGTCGACTATTCCGTACTAGTTTCTGTTTTGGCATCAGCAGTTGCTGGTGCGTTCTCAGTCTGACTCTGATCACTTTCAGAATCACTGACAATCTCTGCCGTTGCAAATCTATTTCCGACCTGAATTATCTTTATCTTTGTGTTTTGGCCGACCTTTCCATTCTTTACGAATATTACAAATCGCTGTATCCTTGCAATTCCATCTCCTTTTCTACTTAACTCCGTGATCTGAACGTCGTATTCCTTTCCAACTTCCACTGGTTTTGGTCCAAACATGTCGTTTGTCTTAAATCCGTTGTAACTCATAGTTAACCTTGTCAAATATATATTCCACATATAAACTGTCAAAATTTGTCCAAATCAAGTTCCTATTCTGAAATTTTCATTGCACAAACTTCTCAGACATTCTATAGCTGATAGTGATGCCAGATAACTAGTTTTGGGATTTGTAGGACTCGGCACATTCTGAACAATAATATGGATTTCTCCAAAGCTCCCTTTAGCTAGTATCTCATGTCTGTTTACCGATATCATCGGGTCTGCTATGATCTTGACTCGAGTGTTCTCTAAACCAATTCCAGCCAATGCTATTGATACTGCTACATTAACATTTTGAGGAAATAATTGTATAGCCGTAATAGCATTCCCTTCATAGAGGACTTTTTCATTTGAAATCTCTTCCAATTTTATTATTGAGTTTTTGAAAAATGGAGCGCCTACAAATGATTTGGGATGCTTTGTTGTTGTAATAGTTAAATTATCTAGATACTTTTTTACGCTCCTAATGGAGTCTAATCCCGCTATGGCACCAGTAGGTATCAATATTCTAGTATTATTCAAATTCGATAAATTTTGCAATTCTGACAAGTATTCTCTATCTGAAAAAGCGCCTACACTCAAAACCATAAAATCCTTCTTTGACTCGATGATTTTTTTACCATATTCCATAACAGCTTCTTTTGAGGCACATTCAATTACAATGTCTAAACTCGTATAAATCGGAGAATTAAAGAATTCATTAAAATCTGAAAATAAGTACAATTGACTATCAAAATCGACTGAGCTAATGACTTGACATTCTTTATCAAATAACGCTACGATTTTGGCATTTGGAATCTCTTGTCTTCTTGTTGCTGCTATGATCTCTCTACCAATGCTACCATAGCCTATTACTCCAACTCTTTTTTCCATCTTATATTAGTTTCACTTATTCAATATTTGGATTTACATAATTCCTATTTTATACTAAAAGATGTCCGAAATAAGATAAAAGGGTTTAGATATTCAAATCAACGTCTTCTATACGTACGCTCTGGTTTTCTTTGTCCAGGTTGACGTCTTTTTTCAAATCTCTTGACAAAATTTATCTTGTTTCTTAATTTTGATATTGGGCTTACTCTCTTCTTTCCTTCAATTTTAGGAGTTTGACCTCTTACTTTTCCCGCTTTCGTTAACGATCCATGTGTTGGCATTTGACTTATGTTTACTGTGATATAATATATCTATTACTGCACAATTTTTCCTATTTTCTCAATTAAATCGATGTGGCAAGTATTGCCCTTACCATATGTGAAATAGGCAATGTTATCCTAAATTATGTTACTTTAAATCTATAATTATGTAAAACAAGCGCATCAGATGACATTAGTCCAATCAATGCATTTCGATCAGATAAACTCACTGAAGAAAGAGCGCAACGCTGTCGTTTTGGCACACAATTACCAGATTCCAGAAGTCCAAGATGTAGCTGATTTTATTGGCGATTCATTGGCATTATCACGAGAAGCTGCTAAAACAGATGCTGACATTATTGTGTTTTGTGGTGTACATTTCATGGCCGAAACTGCTTCTATACTATGCCCTGAAAAAACAGTCCTTATCCCAGATCTAGAAGCAGGTTGTTCACTTGCATCGACGATTAATTCATATGAATTAAAGAAATGGAAAGAAGAACATCCTAATGCTGTCGTGGTAAGTTATGTTAATACCAGCGCAAAAGTAAAAGCCCTCTCTGATTATTGTTGTACTTCATCTAATGCAGTTAAGGTTGTAAACAGCATACCCATAGATACCGATATCTTATTCTTACCTGACATGTTTCTAGGTTCATATGTAGGCCAGGTCACTGGTAGGAAGAATCTGTATGTATGGCCAGGAGAGTGTCATGTTCATGCGGGTATCACTGCAGCGGACATTAATAATATATTTCAGAAATACAATAATGCAGAATTCATGATCCATCCTGAATGTGGATGTACTTCATCAACCTTGTACAGTTTGGCATCTGGCGATATTTCTAAAAAAGCTCACGTATTGTCTACTGAAGGAATGATGCAACATGCTAAAAAATCAGATAGTAGTCAGTTTGTTGTAGCAACAGAGACAGGTATCATGTATAGAATGAAGAAAGAAAATCCAGACAAAATGTTCATACCAGTCAAGGAAAATGCCGTCTGTAAATATATGAAAAAAATTACACTAGAAAAAGTAGTAGATTCTCTTGTACACAAACAGTATGAGGTTAAGGTTCCAAAATATATTGCAGATAGAGCGAGAATTGCTATTGAACGTATGTTGACGATATCCTGATCAAGTCACTGATATCCTTATTGGAGTAACGAAAATTGACAATAATTAATAATTTAATTAATTGATTTCCATGGAAAAATCAATTGACTGACTAGAATGAGTTAATGAGCCTACTGATATCATATCTGGTAAAGCAGTTGCATAATCTTTAATATTTGAAATATTCACACCTCCTGAAATTTCTACTAAAATTTTTTCTCGTAAACCAGATCTCTTCAAATGCGATATAGTTTTCTGAGCTTTTTGGGGTGAAAAATTATCTAGCATTATAATATCTGCACCACTTTTAATAGCCTCTACTGACGATTTCGTATCGCTAACTTCACATTCTATCATGATATTCTTACCAGCTTTCAGTTTTGCCTTTAATATAGAACGTCTAATCGAATTGGTTATCGCATGATGATTATCCTTTATTAGTATCATTTCGTCTAAAGAATTTCTATGTGCATATCCTCCGCCCAATACTATAGATTTCTTGTCAAAAAATCTTAAACCCGGTGCAGTCTTTCTGGTGCCCGTGATCTTTATATCATTTGATACAGTTCTTACTATATCCACAAATTTCTTAGTATCGGTAGCAATTCCGCTCATACGCATTATCAAGTTTAACGCTGTCCTTTCGGCTTTTAGAATCGACCTCGTATCTCCCTTGATCTTCATGACCTTGAGACCCTTTTTTACAATATCGCCGTCTTTAACTAGTGCATTTGATTTACAATTGCAAATATCAAATATTGTACGAGCTTCCTCCAGCCCTGCAACCACTGCAACTTCTGATTTACAGATAATTGACGACGAAGATTTCGAATCTTCATCGACTATGTATTCGCTTGTGAGATCGCCTTGTCCGATATCTTCCCTGAGAAATCTAATGAGGGATTCTCGTAAATTAAAATATTGATTTAGGTCTTTTGATTTTTTTTTATAAGTCAAATCAAGTTACTTTTAGTGCATATTTATGTGGAGTTGATATTTGAAGTGTGGATGCGACCAGTGAATTCTTTGAATCAAATATTACTATTGTACCAGACCAGTCAGACGAAAGGTCGGTAGACTTGCAGACGGGACATACCTTTCCAATAGTAATTGCTTTACATTTCTTACACGCGAGTTCCTTAGCCATTTAAGCTGGCACTGTCCCTTTCTTTTCTTTTTGGCTAGTTGTGACAGGGGTTTTAGCCTTCTTTATCTCTTCTTCAATCCACTCAAGAGCACCTAGAAATGGCTGTCTACAGGTAATTCCAATTTTGCCCATGGCCGAGCCTTTCCCCAAACTAATTGCAGTTACTCTAGCTCTGAGCTTTGAACCAATCTTAAGAGATTTGGCTGATTGATTTGCAACTATCACCCCTTGCTTGACATCGCTTTTCAGATAATCATCCGTAATTTGAGAAAGGTGTAACAGTGCATCAGTAGGCCCTATTCTTACAAATGCACCAAAATCTGTAATTTCAACAATTTCTCCTTCCACAATTTCTTGCAATTTGGGATAAAATGTTAAGGCTTTAAAAGACACCTTGTGAAAGGTGGCACCATCACCGGAAACCAATTTTCCAACCTTATTTGTTTTTGCATCAATAATCATAATAACATAGCCCAATTCAGGATTTATCATACTTTCATATTTCTCCCTGAGAATTTCCATTGTGGTCTCATTAAGAGATTTTTTCATCATACTGGGAGGTATTCTTACAACATCATCCATGTGTATTATCGCAAACATTACTTATTGTCAATTGGTTTGAATTATCAATTTATGAACCTTTTCATTATTCTTGTCTTTGACTATCAAAGTGCATACTATTGTATGATTTAAATATTCTCGGGAAGAGTACGATAGTATGGTCTCAATAGAGCAAATCATGTCAAAATTACAAACAATTGAAGATCCCGAATTGCATAAAGACATAGTGTCAATGGGCATGATTAAAGACCTTACGATTAACGATGGAAAAGTTGGATTTACATTAGAACTTACTACCCCTGCTTGTCCTTTTAATAGTGAAATAGAAGAATCGGTTCGCAATTCAATGATGGACCTGGGGATTAAGGATCTTGATCTTAAAGTAACTGCAAGAGTAATGGAAGGACGTTCAATTTCAATGGATGAATTGCTACCTGGTGTCAAGAACATACTTGCTATTGCAAGCGGTAAGGGAGGTGTAGGAAAAACAACAGTTTCTGTGAATCTCGCTCTGGCTTTGTCAAAGACCGGTGCTAAAGTTGGTTTATTAGATGCTGATGTCTATGGACCAAGTATTCCTCTGATGTTAGGTCTCAAAAACGCACCGGAAGTAATTAATAATAAAATAGAACCTGTCTTGGCTCAAGGAGTAAAAGTGATTTCAATGGGATTCTTTTATGAACAATCACAGCAAGCAGGAATCTATAGAGGTCCAATAGTGGCTGGAATTGTAAAACAATTTCTAACTGATGTAAACTGGGGTGAGCTTGATTATTTAATAATTGATTTACCCCCAGGTACAGGAGACGCACCGTTAACATTAGCACAAACAATCCCTATAACTGGAATAATTATAGTTACTACTCCTCAAGATGTAGCAATGAATGTCGCAGTAAAGGCGGTGGGCATGTTTAACAAATTGAATGTACCCATTATAGGAGTCATAGAAAATATGAGCTATTTAGAATGTCAACATTGTAATAATAAGATAAATATTTTCGGTACTGGAGGTGGTCAGAAAGTTAGTGAGCAGTTCAATGTTCCTTTCATTGGGGAAATTCCTCTCCATCAACAGATTATGACTGCAAGTGACAGCGGTAACCCAGTAACAATTTCAGGAGCAAATAATGATCAGGCAATCATATTTGACAAAATTTCCCGTACTGTTGCTGGAAGAATCAGTGTTATCGCCTCTGAATTGCAGGATCAAGAAAAATCAGCAAATGAACAGCCAAAAGAAAAAGAACCTCAAAGTGTTAATACCGCCTGATATTCTTAAAGAACTGAAAAAACCATTAGGTAAGTTAATTTTAGACAGTGATATCACAGAAAAAAAAATAAGAAAAGAAATTGATGGCCTTAATCGTAAGATAATAACAATAGGCGACCGTTCTACGGAGAGATTTATTTCCTTTGATATTATTCCAAACCTGGCTATAATTGACGGAGTTGAAAGAAGGCAAGACAAAAGTTCTACTTTGCCTGATAAACTGAATGATTTAAAAGCTAAAGGCATAACAAGAATTTCTTGTATTAATCCAGCAGGATCTATTACAAATGAGGCAGTCACTAAAATCAAATTTGCACTTTCGGTTGAGAAGAACTTTGTAATGCAGGTTGTTGGCGAAGAAGATTTATTGACTCTACCTGTCTGCTACTTTGCACCGCGTAATTCAGTAGTATGTTATGGTCAGCCACTGAAAGGATTAGTTATTATCAAGGTCAATGATTCTATACGGCGAAAAGCTAAAGAATTAATGAAATCAATAAATAATAAATTATTAACGGGGTATGATGATGTGGTGGCTGTTTGAAATAGAAGTGATCGAAAAAACATAATTTTCTGACCCCGCTAAGATCATTTCTTGTGAAAATTTCAAAACTATACTACTAAGCCTGGACAACGTGAACTATATTCATTCATTCATACATGACAAGAGCACTCACATTTTGACATCTTTACGTCAAAAGAGCAGTCATGATCCGATCCGCATGAATCTCCTATTGGCCATTCACCAGGGCATTCAGTATGACGATTCCTCTTGCAAAAGAAGGTAAGTGTCATTTGAATTCAACTGGAATATTATTGTTTGAATATTTGAATATTTATATTTCGTTAAAATATGAGATAAACATAAAGTATATTATTTGAATAAATTTTATAAAGTATTGCATGAGTAGCAAGGTTGCTATTATTTGTATTACTAAAAATGGAATCAGTATATCAAAAAGAATAAAAGAAAAGATTCCATCGGCATCAATTTACGCACAGTCAAAACATAAGGATTCTTCTGATGGGATTATCTGGTTTGAAAAAAATACAAAAAATATGATTGAGGAGGCTTTCAAAGAATATGATAGTATCATATGCATTTTTTCATTGGGAGCTGTCATCCGTTTAATATCGAATCTTTTGGTGGATAAGAAGTCAGATCCTGCAGTTATCGTGATAGATGATAAAGCAAATTTTGTAATAAGTGCACTCTCCGGTCACTTGGGAGGTGCAAATGCGTTATCCAAATCCATTGCAGATATTTTGAATTCAACAGCTGTAATCACCACCGCCGCAGATGTTAATGAAACAATAGCAGTTGATCTTTTAGGTAAAAACTTTGAATGGCGTATCGAAAACTTTGAAAACGTTACCAAAGTTAGTGCACATATGGTAAATGAAGAAAAAATAGGAGTTTACCAAGATACTGGTGAAACAAAATGGTGGGATAGGGAATTACCAAAAAACGTAGCGATAATACAAAATATTGATGAACTGAAATCAGATAATTTCAAGGCAGGTTTGATCATCTCTGATAAAATCATTACTGATCCCTTGGTGATTAGAAAATCTGTAATTTATAGACCAAAGAGTCTTGTTGTAGGATTGGGTTTTCACTGGGACACCGCTGAGAAAGATATTGAGGATGGAATTATGAAAGTGCTGACGGAGAATGGTTTGTCTTTTCTTAGCATCAGAAATCTCTCAACCATAAATAGGGGAAAGCCTGGTACCTCACTAGGATCCTTCTCGAATAAACATGGAATACCTGTAGACTTTTTTGATAAAGAGAAACTAAATAAGGTGATGGTCCCGAACCCCTCAGACGTCGTAAAAAAATATGAGGGAACGTCAAGTGTTTCAGAAGCATCATCTATACTTAGTTCAGGTGGGGAGCTTATAGTCACGAAGCAAAAATTTCCTCCCAATCTTACAGTTGCAGTGTGTCGGATAACTTATTCTAAGGGAGGTAAGTAGTGTGAATAGGGCTCTGTTACTAATTGATAGAGGCAGTAGGGAACCTGAGGCCAAAGAGGAACTTTCGCAATTGTGCACTTTGATTAAGCAAGAAAGTGAGTACGTCTATGTGGGTCATTGCTTCCTTGAGGTTATACCCCCCTATATTGAAGAGGGCATTAACACATGTATCTCCAAGAATGTGGATTCTATTACCGTCATGCCCTACTTCCTATATCCAGGAATGAAGCTGAAAGACTCTGTAAAAAAGACAGCTAAAATATGTTACGATAAAAAAATAAAGGTGGTGATTGCCAAACCCTTGAGCTATCATACTACACTTAATTCGCTTATAAGAGATAGAATTAGTTTTACCAGAGAAAAAAATAAGATAGTACCAGCAGACAGCAAGTGCGACATACTGGTAATAGGTCACGGAAGCAGCGACAAGAGTGCTAGGACGGCATTTGTACATACGGTTAATAAATTAAAACCATATTTTAGAAGTGTTGCATTTTGTTTTCTGGAACTCGATGAACCACGGATAGCTAATGGGATAGAAAAAATAATTTCCAGCAATCCTAATGCAATGATCATCGTTCCCTACTTCCTACACAAAGGAGCCCACATAAAAAATGACGTTGTCAAAGATATCAAATTTGCTTTGACAAAATATAATCTAAAAAATATTCCGGTATATATTACAGAGCACTTTGGAGTGGATCCAAAACTAGTAAATATGGTACTTGAAAGAGCAAAGGAGGCAGAGGAAAAAGTTGGCTGAAAGTAACGACACAGTAAAAAGGGCAATCAGGGCAAAGTCTAGGGACATGTCAGAGGCTTCCTTGGGTATAGAAGAGAAGAGTATGAAAATAATTGAATCAGAGATAGGAACTCATGGTTACAACACATTACAATGGAATATTGTAAGACGTGTTATTCATGCTACTGCCGATTTTGATTTTGCAATACCTGACAAAAATAGAATTATCTTCTCATCTAATGCCATAGAGAACGCCCTTGAGGCATTCAAAAAGAGGTGCTTCATTGTTGTTGATGTTGATATGGTATTGTCAGGAATAAATAAAAAATCTGTCACAAAAATAGGAACTAACGTGATATGTAACATAGCTAACAAGGAGGTACTCAACATATCCAAAAATGAGAATAAGACTAGATCTAAAGTGGCAATGAGATACTCATCAAAGGAAATTGACGGTGGAATTGTTGTGATAGGAAATGCGCCAACTGCTCTATATGAGGTAATTGAAATGATAAGGGAAGATGTAGCAAGGCCGTCACTTGTCATTGGTATACCTGTAGGCTTTGTTTCAGCTGCAGAATCGAAATTTGAACTATCAAAGACTAATATCGAATTTATAACAAATACTGGAAGAAAAGGTGGAAGTCCTGCAGCCTCATCAATAATTAATGCCTTAATGCTCATGCATATCAACAGCGTGAACTGATGAGGATGAGCATCAATACCAGGGCTGCACATACTGCAGAACATGCTTTCATAGGATCGTTGCAAAAGGTATTAAACAAGACTTTGAGTGTGAGAAAAGTAGAACACAAGGATTCACACAATGTCGCATTTATAAAAGCGTCAGAAGTAGAACTGGATTTTGATAGGTTAGTTTTGGCTGAAAAGGAAGTTAATCGACTCATAATAGAAGGACGAAAAATATTCCATCACTCATTCTCCTCACTGAATGAAGCCAAGAAGGAATTCCCTGATTTGAGAGCCAATGAACCACGGTTGACCGATGTCGATAAAATTACTGTAGTTGAAATCGAAAACCATGATCTTTCTGCCTGCTCCATGGAACATGTCAGTAATCTATCTGACTGTATATTTTTTTTGGTAACTAACATGTCAATTAATGGTTCTGATTATGAGATAAGGTTTCTGGTTGGTAAAAGTGCAATGGATGAGGCAGTCAAAATGACAGAAAAAATTAATATTATTTGCAAACAAGTAGGATCTAATTATAATACTGTAGAAGCGACTATTAAGAAGCTTTACGCAGAAAGAGAACACTATTACAACCAGTTGAAAAAATTAACAAATAAGATACTGGCTGATATACCGATTCAGCACTTTGATAAACACAATATAACTGTAGTATCCACAATCCTAGACAATTTGGATTGGCGAACTATTCAAACCTTCGTAGCAGAAAGAATACTTGAAGCAAGAACAATTATTATACTAATTAATAGAGATGACAATGATATGGCAAATCTTGTATTTGCAAGGAGTGATGATGTTAATCTAGATTGTCCTAAAATTTTTGAAGACCTTAGAAAGGATCAAAAAATAGGGAGGGGCGGTGGTAAGCCAAATTTTATTAATGCAAAAATAACAAAAACAATGTCAGACCAAATTGTAAAAGGTCTAATCAGTAAATCGTTAAAGTATCTATCATAGTAAATTGGTTTTAGAACTCATAGTTGCTAGAACAACACTCTGAATGAAAGCTAGCGAATTATTGACAACAACAGACCATTACAATATCAAGCATTGTTCGTTTTCACCAAATTATAAAGAAGCAACTTTATTTTTACTAGGTTCAATTGTTTCAATTTGAACAACTAATTTTCAAAATAATTCACCAACGAATCCTGTCCAGATATATCCTTAAGATCAGATACTACAACACCCATTCTCCTGATATTATCAAGAGAAATGGAATTGTTGTTAATCATCTCCTTTATAATAAATAATGAATTCTTGTGCAATTCGTCAAAGGATGCTGAGTATAGTTTTAGACTTTTCGAAAATGAAACATGCTGGAGGTTTTCTAAAATCAAAATTATAGTAAGGATCCTGAAAGCCTGTCCTTTATTCCTTAAATTTTCATAAACAGATGTACAAAGACTGGCAGCCGTCAAGTTAATCTGTTCAAAGTCAACTATATCTTTTTTTAGAGTAACTATTTTACCGATTTGTTTTGATGTTCCCCGAACTTTTATCTGAGAATAGTCGATTGCATTAGATGCATTTACCAGAAAAGTCGCAGTTTTGTAGCCCAAGGCATCCCTCAATTCAAAAATACTTTTATTTGAAATATCCGAAATGGAGCCAATTCCTAATGATTCCAGCTTCTTGGCAGTTTTTGGACCTACTCCCGGTATATCCTCAATCTTACAATTTGATATAAAGTTCTTGGCATCCTCTCGACTAACAACCGTTATTCCATTGGGTTTATTGATACCCGATGCTATTTTTGATATTAGCTTATTAGGTCCCACTCCAATGGAACAGGTCATATTGATCTGGTCTTTGATATTTTTTTGCAGCGAGTTAGCAAAAATTTTTGCATCATCAAAATCCGAATTGGTGATCTTTGTAAAATCCACATAACACTCATCAACACTGACTTGTTCAAATAATTCTCCATAATTCTCAATTATCCTCATGGCATTTCTGGATATGTCATGGTAGTATGGCATATCAGTAGGAAGAAATATTGCCTCAATGTCCTTTAGTTTTGACTTTGCTAGTCTAATTGGCATTGCCGCCTTAACACCGTATTTTCGCGCTTCATAATTGCAGGTACTGACCACCCCCGAATCCTCTTCTCGTCCTGAATATACACAAACAACACTTGGAATATTTCTTAAATCAGGCTTCCTTATTTCTTCACACTGTGCATAGAAATAATCAAAATCAATATGAAATATTATTTTTTTTCCTATCTCATTTAAAGAAATATTCTCGTTCAATACTAATTTATTAAATAATTCTTGGAATAAAAAATTATTCCAGCTTGTGCTATAACATGTGTGAAAGTGGGAATTTACATATTTCAATGGTTGTAATAGTGCCTGATACATGTTATGATATTATCTTATAGTCAATGAATTTATTTTCTTGTTGTTGATTTCAGTAATTTTTTCGACATTCCGTAAATATAAAAGATTACCAATAAGTCTTGGATTCAGTTTTGACAAGGTCAATATACCAGAATAAAAAATATGTTTTACTCTCATCGCTTTTACTTTTGATATTCGTAACTCCTCTTGGAAGCATTACACTTTTGCCTGCTGGCGCACAACCTCAAGCAAAAGGCGAATCAACTGCCGATACTAAAGTATCAGATGCCGATAATAGTAACATCCAAGATAGCAATGTCCCGGTCGCTAAGATGGTTTATAAGAATAAGTCCTATGAAATGTCACCATTCGTAGTTGTGGAAAATGAAGATTTGAAAAGACTCAATTTTCCGCAATTACCTGATGATTCCCAACCCGTAGCGCAGATATCATCAGACGATTATATTTCATTTAATTTATTAACAAAACCGAGAGAAATGAATGCGTTTTTTGTTGACTATGACGCAGACACAACAGAAATGACTCCTCTTCATAGAGTAGGAAAAAATCTGTTCAGTTTTGAGGATGTATATGGACCAAATACTCTAGAGCTCAGGGTAATATATCCTGACGGTAAATATGTGACGTATACATGCTTGATAGAAGTTAAGAAGCCTGAAGTAAAAGAAGTCAATCTAACATCGGACAATAATGGAATAATGAATAGTAATGATGGTTCAAATAGAAATCTTCAATCATATGATCCTGATTCATCTGGTTTTGATCAGACATCTCCAACAGAGGAACACGTATTGAATCAATATGATAATAAGGTGAATTTGGGCAATGTTAAACAACATGACCAAAATGCAGACTTAGATCTGCTAAATAGTGATCAAGAGTCGAAAAACACATGTGAATATAATGAAATTCCAATAGCGGACATTCAAACTGATAGAAATACCAACAACTCTGATGTCAACTCTAATAATTCGACACATAAACCAAGGTGGGCTGCAATGGATCTGGGTCAACAACAAGATATATGTGGCATTAAAGTAACTTTTGCAAACGCAGACAATGAGATAAAATTCTTCACACTAGAATTCTCAAATGATGGAAAACAATATACCCCAGCTGAATACTACTCAACAACAGGCACTAATTCGCCTTCAGAAATATATGACCTAAAAGAAGGCCCTGTTAAGGCACGATTTATTAAAATAACTGAATTAGATATAACCGATTCAGTCGAATGGATATCAGATCTTAAAGCTTTGGGAAACACTGAACTATAAAATCCATGGTGGTCTCATAATTTAGCTCACATAGTCCTTCTCTTCTTAACACTTCTTTGTTGAATTCCGATTAGAATTTATTTTATCCAATAAATAATAGATTTATTGGAATATCCTGTTATTGTTGAAAAGGACGGTATAAAGATCAAGCCTGAAAATATGATCGTTGATAAAATGTATTACTGTATTTACGACAACAAAGTCTATATTTTTTACAAAGATGAAGAAAATCTCATGCACTGTTACGAAGTCGATGATCCTCCAGTAGTTCAAGAAATAATTAATAATCCTGATAATTTGGAAGAGATTCTGCTAAAGCATTCAAAGAAATGACAAATCAACAACTAATATATTTAGGATTTTATGATTTGCTCTAATAACATGACTTCAAGGGCTGAAACAAGAAGGGCAAGTAATGAAATCTTGATAGGAAAGAAGCCCTTGATGACATATGTGACTGCAACATTGGTTCAACTAGCAAACGAACCAACAGTTGTTGTAAAAGCCAGAGGAAGAAGTATAACTCGTGCAGTAGACGTAGCACAAATTATTGTTAAGCGTATGGGTAATATCGGATATAAAATTGGTCGTGTAAAAATAGACTCACAAATAATTCAATCTGAGGACGGTAAAGAGCGAAATGTTTCAACAATAGAAATAGAGATATCAAGGTAAAGTTTTGACTTTAATTTAGGTTATAATAGAATTCTCTCATTGATCAATGGAGAACAATATAGATTTGAGACCTTACCTTTTTTCCAATTTTTAATTTGAATGTCAGGAAGATGTTATCAATTAGCAAAAATTAATAACTGATATTCTTATGGGAATTTGATGGTTAATGGATGGCTGCCGTGGGTTAGAAGTATTGACTAAGCAAATTCAATAAATGGTAACAGAATATTCTCTTCCAAAAATATCATCAATTTGTTTATGAATGTGTTTGATATCTCTATAAAATCTAATTTCAGACATATCAGTTAAATCTGAACATATTTCAATAACAAAAAATCCTGATGTTCTCTTATTTATATACATCTTCTTCTTCGTATTCTTAGTTGACTCTATTCGTACTCCTTCATCAATATCCAAATTTAGTAATTCATGTGATAATTTTTTTGAAACCATTACTATTGAGGGCAAAGATGATTCAGAGCTAGTAACCTTTAAATTTTAATCTTGCCTTTATAATACGAATGAAGGTCTTTAACAGTTCTTTTCAATTAAGATTTCTCAGATGAAATTAGCCCTTCATTTTTAGATAAAAGAACCTATTAAAATAGAATTCAAACTATTCTCATATATAATGCGATTAGCGGATTATCTGAATAGGTCTATTAGTCTATTCTGGAGCAAAACATAATTTCTATCAATTACTATTCCCACATATTCTATTTTTCGTTTCTGGAATACTACCGCAATTTGAGAAATAATGTTTGTCCTTCCATATGGAAATCTACCCTCCTTGTGGGCAATTAAAATTTCATCAGGATGAATAAATAAAGGCATTTTGGAGACCTTTAGATTTTTTCCCTCTCGCATGTGATTTAACACTTTGATGACAAGTTCTAAATCATGATCCACATTAGGTAATTCAATATTCTCTTTAAAAGTGATATTTTTAGTAGTTTCAAATTCAGGGGCACATATCCATGCGATTCTATAGACATTGGGAAGTTTGGTCCAATTATCGTTAAATTCTGAAAATTCACAAAGCAGGCTTTGGATCTCCGCCACAGAAGTTTTTAAATTAGCTTCAATTTGTCTACGTTGATTTAAAATTATTTTCGTAATTTGTTCCATTACATCTTCAATATTTTTGATCTGTTTATTGTACGATAACAACATAAGGTTACACGATCCTTGCAATACTACACATACACTTGCGATTTGCTACGGAGATTTAGCCTTAGTGAATAATCTATTGGCAAAGGCAAATATGCACTATGGTCGCGAGCCTTTTCTGTCAAGTAAATTTCAATCCACTTGGACTTGTATAGCCTCTAAGATCCTGACCTAATATTACATCTTCTTCTGGTGGAATGTATTCTATAACACCGTGTTTTTCTATTCCAGGATCCTTCTTCTGTGTTACAAGAGCTACTATTATAAACGCAACAAACGATACTATTGGTGGTATCATTGTATCCAGACCAGCAAGTTCTGGGGGAGTGGTGAAAAATAGTAACAATCTAAGACCAGATCCCAAGATCAAAGATGTGATGGCAGCATACCAATTTGATTTCTTCCAAAACAAACCCAAAGTAAGAGGAGCCCACGCTCCAGCAAAGACGATATCAAAGGCTAAAATGAGATAGACGCCAGGCTGGGGCAATAGATAGCCCAGAATAAATGCAGCAGCCATCATTGGAATAGTAAATATTCTTGTAGTTCTCAACAGTTTTCTATCCTCCATACCTGGTTTCTTGAACCATTTTCTCAATATGTCTCGTTGTATAATGTTTCTTGACATGACGCTTGATATTGCGAGTAGCCCTCCATTAGCCGTTGACATGGATGCCCCCAATACTCCCATTAATAGGGCAACTCCTATCGCAAACGGTACATGATTTATAGCTATGTCAGGATATGCTGTAAACGGATCGGCTAAATTCGGAAGGAAATAAAGGGCGACTATTCCTATCATGCTTGTGGGAATTATTGTAAGTGCAGTCAATCCTCCTCCCATGAAAGCTCCCCTTCGTGCTGTCTTACCATCTTTGGCTGCAAAAACTCTTTCCATAAAATCAAGCGCTACTATGTCACCAAGACCTAACGCTAAAATGCCTGCCCAATTAACGAGCGCCCCATTTCCCATATCAGTTAGCCCTGAAAGATCGAGGTAAGAAGGTGGTGCATTACCTAGGATGGTACTAAAATCGACTCCTGAAAATCCCCCAGCGAAAAATATGAAAGCGGCCCAAAATGCACCTATTGCTAGATAAATTTGGAATATATCTGTATATGCCGAAGAAAAGAGGCCACCAGCGAAAGTGTAAACTAGTACAACCAGTGCTGCTATGAGCATCGCCCAGAAGAAATCAATATGTAATACCGCAGAAAGTATAAATCCACTAGCAGCAAAGTTACCAGCTACCAGAACTATAAAGCTAATCATCATAAGTATAGCTGAGATACCTTCTGGTCCTGCTCCAAACCTTCTATAGTAAAAGTCAGGGAGAGTAAGCATAGACATCTTGTTCAATTTTTTGGCATAAAATATCCCTGTAAGGACCAAACACACAGTAAGTCCTATAGGAATAACAGCTCCAGCCCAAAAACCAAATTGATATACCAGAGAAGCATTACCAAGAGAAGAATTTCCGTCTATTGATTGAGCGGCCAGCATTGTACCTACAAAAAAAAGCGGAAGACTCTTGCCGGCAACCATATATCTTTTACTGCTCCTCTTTACTAGCCTTGAGGTTAATGTACCAACAATCAAAGATGCAGCCAAAAACGCAATAACACCGACTCCGTACCAGTCAAGTGATGCCATCCACCACTGTTATTTTTATAAATATATAAGGATTTAATACAAAAGAAAAATTTAACTAAGAAATTTACAATTATCGAACGATTTATAATTATTCTTACTAGAAAATGATAAATCTGTTAGAGTATCTGTAATTGGCTTTTGATTTCAAGATTTTAGGTGAATTTATACTCATTGCTTAGCAATATTTAAAAAATATAATACAATTAAAAAAATAGACAAAATATGGGTATGGAATTTTATGGCAAGTCCTACAAAAGTAACGATGAGCCAATTTTTGTTGGAATACCTACTTTCTTGAAACTACCTTGGCTAAGAAGTCACGAAGAGCTAAAAAGTGTGAAGCCAGATGTAGCCGTAATTGGAGAACCTTTTGACTTTGGTACTACAATTCGACCTGGGGCAAGATACGGCCCACGAGCAATCAGGGCTGCGTCAACTGTACCATCACCACCGTATGAACACTTTAATATAGAAACAGGAGTTGATCCATTTGGAGTTTTTAGAACTGTAGACTACGGCGATGTTAATGTTTCTCCTGGTGATGTCGTTGAATCCCACAGAAGGATGACAGATAAAGTCAAAGAGGTTCTAGATATAGATGGCATTCCAATTATGCTTGGGGGAGATCATTCTATAACTTTTGCAAACGTTCGTGCATTCGCTAAGAAGTATAAGAATATTGGAATGATCCATATTGATACACATGCCGATTGTGCGCCGCAAGGTTTGTGTGGATTCAAGTATGATCATGGTGCACATATTAGAAGAATAATGGAGCTTGGCTGTCTCAAAGGAAAGAACTATACTCTGATAGGACCACGTGGGTATTGGCCTGGACCTGATTTGTATAAATGGATGGCTGACCAGGATTTCCAGTGGTTTACAATGCTAGATGTTGAGGAGCTGGGTATCGATAAGATAGCGAAAGAGGCTGCTGACAGAGCAAATGATAACGTTGATGCAGTATATGTGAGTTGGGACATAGATACTTTTGATCCCGCTTATGCTCCCGGTACAGGAGAGCCAGAACCAAATGGCTTGACATCAAGGGAGGGCATGAGGCTGATGCGGCTTCTATCTACCTCGTTTGATCCAAATAGATTTGCATTTGATTTGGTTGAAGTAGCCCCCAATTATGACGTAAGTGATGGTAATTCATATAATGGTGGGATTACCTCAGGTTTAGCAAACAGACTAATTGTCGAACTATTGGCAGGATTATCACTAACCAAGAAGGGCATGGCTCAAGGAAACCCGGTGAGACCGAAATTCTACAGGGGACAGGGCAATACCTATGACTTTGGAAAAGGACCAAAGGCCAAAGTTCCAAAGAGACCTCCACTAAGCTATGGTAAAGATGCCAAAAAATAATTAATGGACTTGTTATAGTATTCTGATAGACGTGACAGTTACTGTGCAAGGAGAACCCGATACGGCTCCTTTCACAAGAATTTATCAGTTTTACAATAAGACGGACTACATCATACTGTCCAATTCGATCAAGACTATAAATAATAAATTATCAAGAAAAATGAAAATAAACATCAACGAGACATTATACATTTATCTTAATTACATTATTGATCAATTGAGTTTGCATAAAAAAAGAAATGAAATAATAAAAAATGCTTCAAAGCTCTTAACACCAGATCAGGTTATGATTGGCGTACCAGAAAGCCTCAGAAAGATTAATTTCAACATTAAACTTGAGAGCACACAACGACTACGCGTAACAATAAAAGAACCTATTTCAACTACGAGTTATGTTCTCGCTCCCTAATCAAAAGAGAGTCTAATTTTATATCAAGTATTCAATATATGGTATAATTTAGATATGCCAATCCAATTTTGTATGGTAGAAAGTGGTCCTAAATACAATACGAACATTTTTCAAACCATGCGCTAAAGGATATAATTATAACGACACGACATCCACCGACTTGTTTTTAGATCAGTAATAGTGATGCATAGGTCTCTGTTGTTTTCCTAATCTATCAAAATGATCATGTGGTTTATTTCCTCCCTTATGTGAATGTGTAGTACCGTCGATATGGGTATGAGTATGTCCATGCATATCAACTGGTTTTTTCATAAGTACGTCATCCACTCGCATAAGCAAAATAATCACTTCAGTAGCAGTAATAAGAATTTGCTCCTTTACCATTAGCGGCTCCATGACATGCAAATTCATCATATTGTCTATTTTTCTTTCAATTGCATTAATCCCATACCAGTCATGCCTGTTGTTGTATGTATAATCTCTTTTCCATATTTTACTATCGTTTAACAGAGATTGAGTATAGACTTTTTCCCTCAGACGGGTCCCAATATCCATCGTATTCATTCCGGCATTTTTGGCAATTGTTAGTGGAATCTCTTCAAGGGCTTCTGCGAATTTTTGGATTACTATCTGTTCCTTACCAGAAATTAGATACGAACGGTCCTTAATTAACTGAGCAATGAATGCTTCTACTGCACCACCTCCAGCAACAATTTTTGGTTCCATAATAAAATTTCTCAAAACATAGATAGAATCAAGGACTGTACGATGAAATTCATCGAGGATCTTTTTCGAACTAGCACGTAAAAGAAATGTAATTGATTTTGGATTGCTACACCCATCAACAAAAACCATCTTATCATCACCTACAATTTTTTCATACACTTCTGCAGAATAACCAAGATCAGTACTGCTTATTGTATCAAGATCTTTGACAACTTTGGCTCCTGTTGCCTTTGCCAACCATAATAGATCATTTTCCTTAACTCTTCTGACAGTTAAGATTCTGTTCTTGGCAAAATGATTTAGTGCAAGAGGATCGATGCCTCCACGAGAAAAAATCACATTAGCACCAGATTTGATTACAAATTGAATCTTTTGAACCAGGTTACGTGTCTTGTTATCAAGGAAGTGTGTAACTTCGGTCGGATCTGAAATTCTAATTTCCGCATCAGTTTTAGTGCGTTCTTCTTGAATGTCGTTGTCAAGTAGCAAAATCCGTGCGTTTTCAATAATTCGAGGCATCGACGATTCATCTATTGTTTTGTCTATTACCGTTCCAAGAACAAGTTGCATATCAGAACTAATTCCTATTTTTTCTTCGATTTTAATATCATCTACATCAAGACAGCTTTTTGAAAAATCGGCAACCCTACATATCCCGTCAACAACAAGACTGGGAATTTTCATCTCTTCTGTAAAATGAGAAACTGCTTTTGACCTCATACAAGTATCAACAAGGTATCTCATTATCTTTCTGTCATAATTTGTTGATTCCCTGGCAACTTTCCTAATAATATCAATTGCCATCTGAAACGCATTGTGATAACCATCTGCAATTAATGCCGGAGAAATACCCATTTCCAATAAATCTTCTGCTTTTTCAACTAGCGCTCCTGCAAGCACGACAACTGAGGTAGTCCCGTCTCCGACAGCGTTATCCACTGCATTGGACGCTTCAATTATCACCTTAGCAGCTGGATGTTCAACATCAATCTTTCTTAGTAAAGTTGCACCATCCTTAGTAACGGTCATTTCACCAAGAATATCAATAAACATTTTTTCAAGTCCTCGGGGACCCAGGAAACCTTTTACAAGATCAGCAATCAATCTTGCAGCAAGAAGATTATACCTCATGGCTTGAGTGCCATACGTTCTCTTTACACCATTACCAAATAACTGAAAATTTTTAATCTCCATGGAAAATTAATCTTGACTTGATAAATTGAGATCAATTATAAATATATGACTTTATAATAAATTTTGAACTTAGAATGTTTCTGTCCCCACGAGATATTGATAAATTATACATTTTTATGAGCGCAGAGGTAGCACGAAAAAGAAAAACAAGAGGTTTAAAACTCAATTATTCTGAATCGATAGCACTAATAGCTGATCACATTGTTGAAGGCGCACGAGATGGCAGGTCGGTTTCTGAACTTATGAAATCCGGAAGACATGTGTTACAAAAGGATGATGTATTACCCGGAGTACCGGAACTAGTACAAAGTGTCCAAGTAGAAGCAACCTTTAATGATGGCACCAAACTAGTAACCGTTCACAGTCCCATTATTTGATTAATGGAGTCGGCAAAGAATGATCCCCGGCGAATACTTTTTGTCTAAGAATCCAATAGTGGCTAATGTAGGAAAAAAGACAATAAAAATTAATGTAAAAAACACTGGAGATAGGCCTATTCAGGTAGGCTCTCATACGCACTTTTTTGAAACAAACAAGGCCTTAGTATTTCAGAGGAGTAAAACTTTCGGATTTCGTCTAAACATCCCATCGGGAACTTCGCTACGGTTTGAACCGGGAGATTTAAGAATTGTACAGTTAACAGAATTTGGTGGAAAAAGAATTGTTTTTGGTTTTAATAGTCTTGTTAATGGTAAACTTACTAACAAACAAAAAGAAATTTCTCTCTTGAACTTAAAGAAAAAAGGGTTCATGGAGGCAAAATAGACATGGTTCTAAATATTCCTAGGAAACAATATGTTGAACTATACGGGCCGACGAAAGGAGACAGAATCAGACTAGGAGATACAGATCTTATAATAGAGATTGAAAAAGATCTGATAACTTATGGAGACGAACTTGTTTTTGGAGGGGGCAAGAGTATTAGAGATGGAATGGGACAGGCAAGTGGAATAGAAAGCAAATATTCACTAGATCTTGTGATTACAAATACTATACTAATGGACCCAATGATAGGTATTGTCAAATCAGATATCGGTATTAAAGATGGATTGATTTTGGGTATAGGCAAAGCCGGAAATCCCAATGTGATGGATGGAGTATCTGATAACATGATTGTCTCTTCAAATACAGAAGTTATTTCGGGCGAACACACTATTTGTACTGCAGGAACGATTGATACTCATATACATTTTATTTCCCCTCAACAAATCGTAGAAGCAATATGCAGTGGAACTACTACGATGATAGGTGGTGGAACTGGTCCTTCTGAAGGTACCAAAGCCACTACTTGTAGTCCAGGACCTTGGAATATTCATAGAATGTTAGAATCCTTGGATGAATTTCCATTGAATTTTGGATTATTGGGAAAAGGAAATGACTCACTAGAACCATCACTATTAGAACAAATTAACGAAGGGGCTTGTGGTCTGAAGCTACATGAAGATTGGGGATCAACTCCGGCTACCATTGATGCAGCGTTAAAGGTTGCAGATAAAACCGATACACAGATAGCAATCCATACCGACACCCTGAATGAATGTGGATATGTAGATGATACAATTAAAGCCATCTCGGGTAGAACGATTCATACATATCATACCGAGGGGGCTGGTGGAGGACATGCTCCAGATATATTAAAAATTGCCGGTGAAGTTAATGTACTGCCTTCATCAACGAATCCAACAAGGCCATTTACTGAAAACACCCTTGAAGAACATCTTGATATGATGATGGTCTGTCATCATCTGAATCCGTCAATAGCAGAAGATGTTGCATTTGCTGAATCAAGAATAAGAGCTGAAACCATAGCTGCCGAAGACGTGCTACATGATTTAGGTGCTCTTAGCATGTACTCTTCTGATAGTCAAGCAATGGGTAGAGTTGGTGAAGTAACAACTAGGGCTTGGCAAACGGCAGACAAAATGAAAAAGATGTCGGGAAGATTAAAGCAAGAAAAAGGTAATAATGACAACCTACGTGTAAAGAGATATCTAGCAAAACTTACCATTAATCCTGCGATAACACATGGAATTTCAGAGTATGTAGGTTCACTTCAAACAGGAAAAATAGCTGATATTGTAATTTGGACACCACAATTTTTTGGCATAAAACCCAAGCTCATTATTAAAGGAGGTTTTATCGCATATTCACTCATGGGAGATCCAAACGCTTCGATTCCAACTCCAGAACCTGTATACTATCGTCCAATGTTTGGAGCCATGGGTAAAGCTAGGTATTCGACATCAGTAACATTTACTTCAAAAAGGGCTATAAGAAATGGTCTTCAAAAGAAACTTGGCCTAAAGAAAAAGCTTTTACCTGTAAAAAACTGTCGCAAAATATCGAAGAAAAATATGATATACAATAATCTGATACCTAAAATAGAAATCGATCCTGAAACGTACGTTGTTAAAGTAGATGGAAACATAGCGACTACCGAAGCCGCAAAAAAGCTATCATTGTCACGGTTGTACAATCTATTTTAACTTTTCAAAATGTCTTAAAATCATAATGCTTATATATTTTGCAAATACATTTTGATTTATGAATCCCGTCCGTACAGAAAAGGAAGTCGAACCAGTAGCAAAAAAAGCAACAGAGGCTCTCTATGGTGGCAATATTGAAGATTTTAAGATTAGAACTCTTCTTCCATTTCCAACTGAACAAACTAGAGAAGCTTGGGACGCTCAAGTTACTTTCTTACTTGGTGGTCTACAATATACGGTTGACCTCTTAATTAATGAAAAAGATGGACAGATAACAAATGCAAGGCTTATAGATAAAATGGTTCCGTTATAATATTAAAGTCATTAGAATTTAATCCAGAATTTCCTAATGGATACATTATAATGCGCTTTTTGAGTCAGTTAATGGTACAACTGACCATATTACGTTTTTTAGAAAAACATATTTAATCAGAATAAAAATATGAGCTCCCAGACACTCTATTTAGCAAAAAAGAAGAGGCTTGTAGGGCTTATTGTTCTTGCAAGTGTAGCAATACTATTTCTAGTTATTCCAGATTTGGTTGGAATTGAGATTGCGTTACCTTTGAGACTGACCTCTCTAGGTCTTTTGGCAGTCTATGTTTTACTTTCTTTTGAAATAGTTCATAGAACTACCATTGCCATGGTAGGAGCTACTTTTGTTATGCTTATAGGTATCACAACTGGACTGTTTAACGCATCTATGAGTTTGGAATTTGTAATCACTTCGATTGATTTCAATACAATTGGTCTTTTATTAGGAATGATGATAATCGTGGCAATATTGGGTGAAACTGGAATATTTGAATACCTTGGTGTAAGGATGAGTAAAGCATCAAAGGGGAATATGTGGAGGTTAATGGTTATGTTCTGCGTGTTTACAGCGACAGTTTCTATGTTCATAGATAATGTTACTACAGTCTTGTTAATAGTTCCAATCACCATTTCTATCTTCAGGACTCTCAGGATATCTCCAATCCCATTTATTATCGCACAGGTACTTGCATCAAATGTAGGTGGAACAGCAACACTAATTGGTGATCCGCCCAATATACTAATCGGATCTGCCGCTAACATAGATTTTAATTCATTTATTATCAATATGGGTCCTACTGTAGCTATTTCTCTATTGGCTTCTCTATTTATTCTAAAATTTCAATTTAGAAAAGATCTTGCACAAAAACCAAATAACCTTGAGGATTTGTTATCTCAGGACGAGAAGGTCCTTATAAAGGATAGATCAGTTTTAAAAAAATCACTAGCTGTACTAACTGCGGTTATTATTCTTTTTGTAATACATGGTAGTATCAATATAGAACCCTCCATTATAGCTCTGAGCGGTGCAGGGATACTTATGCTTGTGGCAAAGTCGAGGCCTGAGCACATCTTGAATCAAGTTGATTGGTCTACATTGATCTTCCTTGCGGGTCTCTTCATTATAATTGGCGGAGCAGAAAAAGCAGGTTTAATAGAACTATTGTCCAATGCTGCATTACAAATTAGCGGCGGTAACCCTTGGGTATTATTCTTCATGATTATTTGGTTATCTGCAATAGCTAGTGCATTTATAGACAACATTCCCTTTGCTGCTACTATGATTCCCATCATATCCGCAATTAGCAACACTGAGTCGATAACTGCAGTCTTTGGAAGCCTTGCTATCAGTCCATTGTGGTGGGCATTATCACTTGGAGTTGGATTCGGAGGAAATGGTACATTAGTAGGTTCGAGTGCAGGGATAGTTGCCACAGGATTGGCCGAAATAAAAGGCTACAAGATTACCTTTAACAAATTTCTTAGAGTGGGCTTCCCTTTTATGATAGCCAGTGTCGCAGTGGGTTCCATCGTATTACTCATAGACGTGTTAATAAGACTGAATCTCACAGCATAAAAATAAGATATTTTAGGATGTTTATGCTAATCAGATGAATTTGATAACCAGATTGATTTTTCCTATGAGCAAAATGAAAATATGAAATATTTCAAAATCTGAATAAATGGAACAATTAATATTTAACAATCTCCTTGATCTTTTCAATGAGAAACGCGTAATCCATTTTTTTGTCAGAATTCTTATCCTTTTAATAACCGAAAAGACATAATGAAAACTGAAAATATTACCCCAGCGCTAACCAGAAAAGTAGCTGCTCCAATCTGACTATACAAGAGTCCTCCAGCAATTAACCCAATGATACTTGCCAGGCCACCAAAACTACCTGCAACACCCTGAACCGCTCCCTGAAGAACTGTTCCTGCACGTTTTGAAAGAATAGACATGAAAGAGGGCCACATGAGGCCGTTACCAAGTGCAAATAAAATCACAGCAACAAACACAGATATTATGTTATTTGATACGAATAAAACAAAATTTGTCCCTAAAATTATACTACCAATAATAACTAGTTTTTCCTCAGAAAATTTTTTTAATGCTTTACGTAAAACAGGTCCTTGGATGAAGACCATTATTCCACTTAATACTGCATAAAATATCCCCAACTGTGTTACTGACCATTTTAGTTCATTTGCTGCGTGAGTCGGAAATGAAGCATAGTATAGATTGAATCCAAGAAATATCAAGAAATATAATATAAGCAAAAAGGGAATTTGTTTTAGTTTGAAAACATCTCGCATTTTAGATTTAACAGGGGTCACGGGCTCGTAGCAATCTTTACACTCCTGAGCAAAAACCTTTCGAATAGTACCTTCTTCGGGGACTAAGATTGGATTTGATATGGGTCTGAATTCTTTTAATAGAAAGGCTATTACAACTAACGTGACCAAAGATAGTAATAGCGCTGCTAGGACTGGTAGTATTGTTCCATAAATTGTTCCACCTAAAATTCCAGCTAAAGCAGGACCTATAATGAATCCCAGATTAGAAGATATTGCCATTTTTCCAAAGTTCTTACTCCTGTTTTCATCTGATGAAATATCAGATAGGTAGGCATTTGCAACCGAAATATTTCCACCGGTAATTCCGTCAATTGCCCTGGCAAGAAATATGAGAAGCAATGGAACAACAACAATAATTGTTCCGAGATAGATTGAGTTAATAATAAAGGTCTCTCCAAAGGGAAAAATTAAAGCAAAAAGAAATAATGTCCATCCAATTGCTGTTCCTGCATTGCTTAACAAAAGAATTTTTTTTCTTCCATAAATATCAGACCACCTTCCTAAAATTGGAGCTCCAATAAGCTGGAAAGCAGGATAAGTTGCTGCTAGTAGACCATACACTATAGAATTACCTCCGAATTTCATAACTAAAAACACCAGGAAAGGCAAAACAATGCTAAATCCTAAAGTACCTATAAAATTAACCAACATTATTGGAAAAAGTTGAGTCGGCTTCTCCCTACTAATCATAATTTAGACATTAGTAATGTAGATAGAAAGTATTGAAAAATGTTTACCTGTTTTCATTTGTAAACAAAGGTGCGATTTTGCATAACAATTAATATTTTGTTATCTCAATGATTAGTTGATTGAGAATTTTTGATACGCTCACGAAAAGTAATATGTCATTGAGGCCTACAAACAAGGTAATTAGAATTTTTGTTTGTGGTCCTACTCTTTATGACAATTGTCACTTAGGACATGCAAGAGTATTTGTATTGGTAGATCTAATAACTAGATTACTTAAATCAAGAAACTATATTCCTCATGTAATAGTAAACGTTACTGATATCGACCCAAAGTTAAATAATCATAATATCAATCCTGATGTTATATTTAAGGCATTTATTGATGATATGAATCAACTTGAAATCAGCGATTTGATATATGCTAAAACTAGTGAATATGTAAAAGAAGCTATGGATTTGACGAAGGTACTGATCAAGAGGAGCTTGGCTTATTCTGTAAACGGAAACGTATACCTAGAATCCTCCAAATTCAAAGCATATGGTGCTCTTTCACATTTATCCAAAAGTGAATTATCGGATCAAAGATATGACATTGATATTAATAAGCGAAACGTAACAGATTATTTTTTATGGAACACCAGTGATGACTATGGAACAGAATTTAATGATAAGATCTTGGGGGATGGAACCCCTTGGTGGCATACACAGGACACTGCGGTGGCAATGTTTCATTTTAACGGTAATTATGATATACATGTTGGGGCTATTGATTTATGCTATCCACATCATGAAATGTTGCTCTCAAATTTGATAGCACTTTCACGAAAAGAAACACCTGTAAAGTGTTGGGTGCATGTCGGTATTTTGGATATTGAGAATAAAAAGATGTCCAAGTCTTCTGGTAATGCAATTTATATCAGAGAACTATTGAAAAAATACGATACAAATACACTGAGACTTTATTTTTACTCACATTGCTATAAGAAATTAATGAATTTTAAATTCTCAGAATTAAATAAATTCGACAGAATAAATAATATGATTAGGGACTTAGTGCTAAGGTCAGATTATGACAATGGAGACGAGGGTATTGGGAATGAGAAAGTTAATTATGCAAAAGAATCAGATACAATAAAAAAATTTAAAAATCATATTGAGGATGATCTAGATACGCCCAATGCGTTAGGGTTGTTCTTAGATACAGTAACGCAGGAAGATAAAATGAATGATGCAAAAAAGATGATGAAAATTTTTGGACTTAGGTATTGAATATATTGATGAAAATGAATCATCTTTTTGTTCTTTGTGGAGCAGGGTTCATAAAAAAATAGATTGCGTGGAATTATTCTCAAATTCTAAACTGGGAGATGATTATTTTTTTAATAGATTGAATATTAACAATAGTTGTAATAATGTTGATGATATCCTAAATTATATAAAGACTAATTACAACTACAACCTTAATAGTTATTATATACATTTGATTTGCAATAATGAAAATTCTGCCAGGTTGAATAAACCTAGATTCGGAACTATGAAAATCTTGAGTCTTGATGTTAACAAATATGTTATCCACAGTAATAAATATATTGTAATTGATATTGTTGATAGGAATTCCTTAAACTTGTGGATTGATGTATTTTGTAGATCTTTCGAGTCACTAAATGTAAAAGATGAAGTAAGTACCATTATTTCTAAACAATTTAAAAAACTTACATTATTGGTAGCACATTATTACTTGAATCACGTAAAGCATCCTGCAGGATGTTGTTTATTATTTGAAAAAAATGAGACAATTGGTTTGTACTGTTTGGGGACCACTCATGATTTTAGAAGGAAGGGTGTAGCAAGAGAGTTGATTAGCAACGCAGTAAAAATGGCAAAGAATAATGACTACAATTCAATGATTGTGCAGACTTTGACTAAAGAAAGATATGAAGAATTCTACAAAAGGTTAGGATTTAGAACGAGATACAAAAAGATGCTTTATACCTTTTACTTGAATTAGAAGAAAATTATGTTATTGAATTATCAGTTCGTACGTCTTCAAAAATGCAAGTTGGATGAAAATCGGGTGTCAATATGAATATTTAAATTAACATTGCTATTCAGAATTCAAGGGCTCGTAGCGCAGTTCATTTCAAGGGTTGAAGTGAGCGCAAAATGGATAGCGCGGACGCCCCCTAAGCGTCAGGTCGAGGGTTCA
>Ga0207428_10000880_pt1 | contig 33718 bp, 32 predicted proteins | sample RhiMethybrSRZTD1_FD_187600 | JGI IMG/M metagenome (GOLD analysis project Ga0207428, IMG submission 187600) | Populus rhizosphere microbial communities from Tennessee, USA - Rhizosphere MetaG P. TD hybrid SRZTD1 (SPAdes) (version 3) | ecosystem: Host-associated > Plants > Roots > Rhizosphere >...
CCGTCGGGTACGACGAAGTCTGCCGGGACGAACGGCTCCTCAAGCACGCGCCGAGCATCCGAGCTACTCGTCATCGTCCGCCGACCGTCGGGCAGCATCGAGGCGATGGCGGGCTTCGGCCAGGATGTTCACCGCATCTTGTTGCCTGGTCTGTGCTTCGGCGAGGTACCGCTGAGCGGTCACCTTGTCCCGACGCGCCTCGATCCGTTGGGTATCGAGCGAATTCAGCCGGTCCTCGGCCGCGTCTACCGCCCCCTCGGCGTCGGCAAGCTCGAATTCGGCCTGCCAGTGTGCAGCCTCGGCCAACGCGAGCTCCTCCTTTGCCCGGCGGACGTTTCGAAGCGCTTCGCTCTCAGCGATGGGCACGAGCTGGGAATCCTCGTCTGCGACCGCAGGGCGGTCCGGCACCACAACGAGGTCGATGGCGTCGCGCCGAGCGACCGTACGCCGCCGGCGGGCTGCCAGCTCGTCCTCTACCGGTGGAGGTGCCATCTCGGCCGCGGCTTCGGCCGGCACCTCAACGGGCCGCAACTCAGCAGACCTGACCTGTGCAGCGGTGGCACGCGGCCGCGGCCCGAAGCCGCTGTGCGAAAGCGGTCGCACCAGACGGCCATTGCGAATGGTGAGCGCGCCGGCAAGATCGACAAGGGCGGCCTGCAGGGTCGCCTCGACTTCGGATAACACCGTTGGGGTCAGCCGCAGGCCGGCGCTGGCGGCATGGGCCTGAGCTCGTTCCAGCAGGTCGGTGATCAACTGGCGACGCTGGTCGCTGAGGTTGCGCAAGTCCGCAACGACCAACCCGGTCTGTGCATCGCGCAACTCCCGGCCAAGCGTCGACAGACGTTGCATCGCCGTCGCATCGCGGGCCAGCAGGTTCACCAGCCAGGCGCTGCGAGTGGGGCGGCGAAGCTGCCGCAGCCGTTCGGCGATCTCCCGGCTGCCGGCAGCTCTGGCTGCTCGCACCAACTCGTTTCGGGCAGCAACGAAATCAGTGGGTGGAAGTGCGTAGAGCTCACGGACGATCTCGTCCAGCTCGCGTCCCATCATCTGCACAGTCATTCGGGAGCAAATTTAGCGTGGCTGCTGGCCCATGACGCAAGCTGAGTCAGGATGCCTCCGCGACGTGTGCTCCCTCCTCGGCCACGCAGCAACCGCCGAGCACCGCCATGCAGTCGATGATCAAGTCGTGTCGCAGGAGTTCCGGGAGTGTGCAACGAGGATCCGTGCAGTCCATGCTGCGATCACTGTGCACGACCAGTGTGCCGTGGCAGTTGTCGATCCAAAGGGGATCGATCCAGAAGGGGTCGATCCGCCGGTGGTCGATCCCCAGGTCGTCGAAGTCCGAGCCACAGTCCGGACAAGTACTCATGCGGGAGTAATAACACCTGGCACAGTCAGAACGCGGTATTGCCTCGGCGTGTCGCGGAGCCGGTACCGAAAAGTGGTCGCATGCGCCATGCGACACGCCGAGGCGGCCTGTCGCCTCCGACCACTTGCTAGCAGGCGGTCACCTCGCTTAGAGAAGCGGTCAGAATTTGTCAGCCGCGTTTCTTCGGGGGACTGGCCTCACGTCCGGTCTGCGCGGCCTTCTTGGGCTTTTTCTTGCTGGCACCGGCGTCGGTGTCCTCGGCCGCAGTGGCATTTGCGGGCGTACGCCGGCGCTCGCCGTTGCCCGTCGACCGGCGTTGCTTAGCCGCCTCGATACTGGCTCGCAGGGCGCTCAGCAGGTCGAGCGAAGCAGCGCCTCCGGTGCGGGCGTCCTCGGTCACAGCTTGACCGCTCGCCTTGGCATCGACCAGGGCGGTCAGCGTCTCCCGATGCATGTCGCGATATCTGCCCGGATCCAACTTGTCATCCGAGAGCGAGTTGATCAGCGCCTCGGCCATGGCTAGCTCCTGGCTCGGTGTTGACCACTCGTCGTTGTCGGCCAGGAAAGGGAAGCGGGGTTCGCGGACCTCGTCCGGCCAGAGCATGGTCGCGAGGATGAGCACATCCGCGTGCGCCCGCAACACGGCGACAATCTCGCGCTCGCGCAGCGTGACCTTGGCCACTGCGACGCGACCCTGCTTGCTCAGCGCGTCGCGTAGTAGTCGGTACGCCTTGGCGCCCTGGGGTTCGGGCTCCACGTAGTAGCTGCGGTCGAGATAGATGGGGTCAACGGCAGCTGTTGGCAAGAACGAGACGACCTCGATGGAGCGCGACGTCTTGGCCGGCAGCATCGCGAGATCGACGTCGTTGAGCACGACGAGCTCGCCGGTCGATGACACGTAGCCACGCCCGATTTCCTCGTACGGGACTTCGGCGCCGTCGATCGAGCAGACCCGCTTGTACTGCACCCGGCCACCATCACTGATGTGGATCTGGTGCGAAGGAACATTCTTGCTCTCGGTCGCGACGTACAACCGAACGGGGATTGTCACCAAGCCGAAGGAGATGGTGCCTCTCCATACCACCTGCATCGCTGCATCCTTCCGAACACGTGGTTGACCGCTTCCGCTCGACCCTTTCTTCTATTGTCCTCGCCACCTCCCCGCACGTACCAGACGGTAGGCGCAACCGATGTGGCATCGCCGCGGCCCACAGCCGCAACGAGAACGCACCGTCTCAGCGCGCGTACGCCAAGACACCTCGGCGACCTAGCTGACGGCGAGCGGCTCCTGGGCAATGGCGCGGAGTCGCATATCAGCCTCGGACTTGGCGGCCCTGGCACTGCGACGCAGCAGTTGCTCCGCATCATGCGCGGTGCGGCCTGGAGTGTCGTTCCATCGAGTCAGGTCCTGAACCCGCTGGGTACGGACCACTGGGGCAGGCGTCCGGCGGATCATTTCTTGCGGGGTCTTGAACAAGGTGTGCCAGGTCAGATCCACGGCGCGTTGTACTACCTGCGTCCGAATCTGAGACAAGCCGCCCCCAGCTTGGACGATGGCACCTACCAGGCAGGCCTCAATGACGGGATGGCCCGTCATTTGCTTGGCGTTGTACGCATTCACGGTCCTGATCTGACCTGTGTCGTCGCGATATGCGAACCACCTGTGCTGCAACCAGCCCATGCGTACGAAATCAGCGGCCTCGTTGAGGATGCTGGCGATGTGGTCGAGCTCGGCGAGTCGCGCGCTGGTCTGGTCGCGTAGCCGGAGCTCGCGCACTTGTCGACGCCTGGCCCGCCAGCTGATCTGGGCTTCGGTTATATCGGTGCCCGCAGCCTCGGGCGCCGAGACGATAGAGGCTGTCATTGGCTACTCCCTACGTGACGGATGCCAGAGTAACTTTAGTTCGACCTCTGAAGCATGGCTACGCTGATGCGCTTGAGGAGGCGAGTACCCGGCTGATTTTGAGCCGAAACTGGACCCGAGCGGGGCGAACTTTGCGCGGATGTCGTCGGCTACGTCTGACGGCAGGCTGACGAAGTACCAAGGAGCGGGACCGTCCGACTGCCACAGCTGGGCGCGGAAATGTGTACACGTTGCTAGTCCAAGTGCTAGTCCAAGTGCTTGTCGAAGAAGGCCACGGTTCGCTCGATCGAGCGTTGCCACTGGCGCTCGAAGGTGTGGCCTTCACCACGGTATTTGACGAAGGTGACATCTTTTCCGTCGGCTTTGAGTGCTCTCACTGTCGCCTCGGACCAGCGGATCGGACAGGTCTGGTCCTCGGTGCCGTGGTGGACGAGCAGCGGTTCAGTGATCCGATCGACGTACGGTCGCGGTGAGGCCGCACGCCAGAATTCCTGCGACTTGTCTGGCAGGCCGTACGTCCGCGCGATCCGCCGATTTGTCTTCGAACGATCCTCGGACGGCCGGTAGAACTGCTTCCAGTTGTCGGCGGCCAGCGAGCTTACCGAGGCGTAGATGACAGCCGCATCGACAAGGCCCGGCTGGGCCACCAGGGCTGTCAAGGTGACCCCACCGCCCATCGAACGTCCCAGCCAGCCCACCCGATCCTTGTCCAGGAACCGCAGCTTCGAAGACTTGATCGCCTTCACGGCGTTGATCGTGTCGATCGCGTACGGCAGCCGCAGCTCGTAATCCACGTTCGGGTCGTTGTCAGATGACGCATGTCCGCGATAGTCCGTATGCAGCACGACGTAGCCATGACGCGCCAAGTAGTCGTGTTCGCGTGGCATGCCCTGGCCGGGGAAATAGGTGTCGGGATCGATGTAGCCATGGTTGAGCACCAAGACGGGAAAGGGGCCCTTGCCGTCGGGGACGTTCATGACGCCCGAGATCTTGAGCCCGTCACCCCGGTAGGTGATGAGGTAACGCTTGTACGCGCCGTAGTCGCCGAGTAACCGAGCGAGCTTCAGATTGCTACCGTCGTACTTCTTGTTGATCAAGGCCTGAATCGAGATCGGATCCGGCGGCTTGGGCGTTTTGGTCCCCTTAGGCGTCGGAGTGCTGGACCTACCTGCGGTTGGGGAAGCCGAGGGCGTTGACGCCGACACGACAGTTGAGGTGGGCGAAGCCGCTGGAGTGCGCGCGGTGTTCGGCTCGGTGGCATTGCAGGCAACCAAGACCAAAGCGGCCGGCAGCACCCACAGCGCCCTCACACAGCCAGTATTCGCGCTGATCAAGGTCAGCATCGGCCTTCTCGATCCGCGTCAGCTGTTCGTTCACGGGGGTCCGGGCGAGGGCTCGCGCCGATTAATGGCAGGCTGAGGTTGGTCGTCGAAAGGAGTTCCCATGCCCACGACCAACGGAGCGACGGCAGCGGACGCCGGAACGGTCGACATCGGTGGCGACATCACGGTCAACCGTCTGGGCTTCGGAGCAATGCGCATCACCGGTCGAGGAATCTGGGGCGATCCGCCCGACCGGAACGAGGCACGAGCCGTGCTGCGCCGAGCCGTCGAGCTGGGCGTCAACTTCATCGACACAGCCGATTCGTACGGCCCCGACGTGAGCGAGGAGGTCATCGCCGAAGCGCTATATCCGTATCCGGACGATCTCGTCATTGCCACCAAAGGCGGACTTCTGCGACCCGCCGCCGGGCGGTGGGATCCCGACGGCAGGCCCGAGCACTTGCGCCAGGCCTGTGAAGGGAGCCTTCGACGCCTGCGGCTGGACCAGATCCCGCTGTACCAGTTCCACCGGCCCGACCCGACCGTGTCGCTCGAAGACTCGATCGGCGCACTCGTAGCTCTGAAGGACGAAGGCAAGATCCGCCACATCGGGCTGTCAAATGTCAACCAGGATCAGCTTCGTCGGGCGCAAGCGCTGACCCCGATCGTGTCCATTCAGAACCGCTACAACCCCGGCGACCGCTCGTCGGACGCGCTCGTCGACCTCTGCGAACAGGAGGAGATTACCTTTCTGCCATGGGCGCCGATCCAGAACCTCGACCGACTGCCGACGCTATTGGACATTGCTGAGCGGCACGGCGCGACGGCGTACCAGGTCGCCTTGGCGTGGCTACTGGCCAGGTCCGAATCGATGTTGACGATCCCTGGCACCGGCTCGGTGCGCCACCTCGAGGAGAACGTGGCCGCCGCCGGCCTGCGTCTCGATGCTGAAGAGATCAACGGCCTCAACGAGATGGGCTGAGCGCGTACAGGCTCGCGCCTGCTACGGAGGTAGCAGGTGCTCGGCCACTACGGGCGGATCGGAGAAAGCCAGCGCCGCCTCCTCGACCACTTGATCAGTTGCCGTCAGGCGCCCCTCGTGCTGACGGAGGTGTTCTTCCCAGGAGGAAACCCGGAAGATTTCGACGAAGCGATCCCGATGTTCGGCGTCTCGGTACAACTCCCATCGGGTCGCACCGGTACGAAGTCTGGATAGCCGGAGCTGATCCATTGCGATCAGGAAGTCGGCCTGCCGTTCCGTCGCGACGGTGAAATGAACAGCAACGAGGACGGGTCCGGTATCGGGCTCGGGGTCGAAGGCAACCCGAGGGTCGCCCCAGTAGACGGCCAGCTGGGGGTCGAGGTGGCCGGTTTCGGGCAGTCGCCAGATCAGGCCGGCAAGAGCCGCGACAAGCACCACGCCGGCCGCTGCAAGGATGGCAGGTCGGAGGCCAAACCGGTTGGCGATGAGCCCCCAGGTCAGCGCCCCCGCGGTCTGGGAGCCCATGAAGATCACGACATAGATGGCCATGCCGCGGGCTCGCACCCATCCCGGCAAGACGAGCTGCATCTCGGCCTGCAGGGTCGAGGTGATCGCCATCCAGGCAACCCCACTGAGCACGAGGGCGGCGAGCGCTACGGCGAAGTTGGGGACCAGGATGACGACCGCCAGCGTGGCGGCGTAGAGGATGCCGGCGGCGAGCAGGATTCCGCTCATGGAGAAGGTTTTGACTCGCCCGAGTACGAGGGCACCGAGGATGGCGCCTGTCCCGAGGGCAGCGAAGAGGAGGCCGAAGCCGTCGGCTCCCTGCCCGAGATGCTGGCTCGCGATGATCGGAAGCAGTGCCCACAGCGCCATGGCCGGGATGACGAACATGATCGCCCGGAGCATGATCCGGCGGATGACAGGTTCATGCCAGACGTAGCGAGCTCCGGCGCGGAGGGCCGGTACGAACCGTTCCCGGCTCGCCAATTGAGGGTTCGGGCGACGCCAGGCGAGCAGCGCGATGGCCAAGAAGACCACGGAGGCCGCATTCAGGGCGAAGACCACCGAGGCCCCGCCGAGATGAGCGATCACGAATCCAGCGATGGCCGGTCCAATGGCCCGGGAGACGTTGACGCTCACCAGATCGAGCCTGGATGCCGCCCGCAGCTCTGATCTGGGGACAATCTCGGGGATGGTGGACGCCCACGTGGGCAGTTGCACGGCCGTGCCAACGCCGAGAAGGAAGGTGAAGGCGATCAGCAGCGCTGGTGGCATCTGCCCTGCGGCGGTGAGCACTGCGAGCAGGATCCCGACGATGAAGAAGTAAACCTGAATCGTGAACAGCAGCCAGCGTCGATCGAAAGAGTCGGCGAGGACGCCGCCGGGCAGTGCAAGCAGCATCACGGGGAGTGTTGTGGCCGCCTGCACCAACGAGACGAGCGCGGCTGCGTTGGGCGCATCGACGAGCAGCCATTGTGCGCCGACGGTTTGCATCCAGGTACCGGTCCAGCTGATCAGTACGCCCAGCCAGAGCCAGCGGAATGCGCGATGACGGAACGGTGCGAATGCAGAGGAATCGGCGGCAACCGCGACTGCGGCGGACCGTCCTGACGGGACCGCGCCCCCAGCGGCTTCCTCGCCGCCTTGCGTCATCTCAGCTCCCTCGACTTCTCATAACCGGGCTGTTTCTGCGATCACGCCCCACTTCTACCCTGACGCCCACACATAGGTGGGCGTCAGGCTAGACAAAGACACCAGCGGCCGTTGCACGTAGCGAACAATTCCAGGGCGTCCTACTCAACGGACTCGCCCAACTGACGGGCGTGCGGTTGCCATGACCCAGCCTGAGCGCGCAACATCGCAGCAGGGCTCCCCGGCGAGGCAGCGGCTCAACCCCGATACTGTCAGTGAGAGCTGGTTCCAGCCCGCCGCGCTCACCACCGCTGCTCCCACAGCGTAAGGAGCTCGTGAATGTCTGTGATGTACGCGAACGAACTCGATACGCCCGCCCCGCTGTCCGGGCGTCCCCTGGATCGGCGAGAGAGAGGTGGGTGTCATGTACGAAGCGCCGTATGAACTGGGCGCGGCTGCCGATGGATATCCGCTACGGATTCGGGCTCGCGGCTGGTCGGTGCTATCCAACCCGATGCTCAATCGGGGCACCGCGTTCACGCCCGACCAGCGGCGGGCACTGGGGCTCCAGGGGCTGCTGCCCAGCGGCGTGATGGGCCTTGAAGGCCAGCTCCGCCGGGTGTATGCGCAGTACCGTCGGCAGCCAGATGATCTGTCCAAGAATGTGTTCCTGGGCAACATGCGTGACCGCAATGAGGTGCTGTTTTACCGGCTTCTCACCGAGCATCTGGAGGAGATGCTGCCGATCGTCTACACGCCAACGGTGGGAGAGGCAATCGAACGGTACAGCCACGAGTACCGCCGGCCACATGGGGTGTACCTCTCGGTGAACCACCCGGAGGACGTTGAGGAGTCGCTGCGCAACTACGGGCTGGCCGAGGATGATGTGGACCTGCTGGTGGCCACCGACTCAGAAGGCATTCTCGGTATAGGTGATCAAGGGGTCGGCGGCATCGAAATCGCCATTGGCAAACTGTCCGTCTACATCGCTGCGGCCGGCCTCCATCCCCGCCGAGTGATCCCAGTGGTGTTGGACATGGGCACCGACAACCTGCGGCTGCTGAACGATGAGATGTATATCGGTAACCGGCACGCCCGGGTGCGCGACCAGCGCTATGACGACCTGGTCGATGCGTACGTCTCTGCGGCGACCAAGCTGTTCCCCCACGCATTGCTGCACTGGGAGGACTTCGGGGCGAGTAATGCTCGTCGCATCCTGAACAAGTACGCATCGGATGTGTGCACGTTCAACGACGACATGCAGGGGACTGCGGCGGTGGTGATGGCCGCCGCGCTCGCCGCCGTAAAGGCCGCCGGTAACCGGATGCGCGATCAGCGGGTGGTGATCTACGGGGCGGGCACCGCCGGCTGCGCGATCGCCGACATGTTGCGCGATGTCATGATCTCAGAGGGTCTCTCGGAGCACGAGGCCGCTAGGCGGTTCTGGGCTCTAGACAGACCGGGGCTGCTCACCACCGACATCGCTGAGCTACGGGACTACCAACGGCCGTACGCGCGGCCGGCAGCGGAGGTCGCGGACTGGTCGCGACACGGCGTCCGCGACGGGCTGACGCTTGCCGACGTAGTGGCGCATGCTGAGCCGACCATGCTGATCGGCACCTCTACCCACACCGGCGCGTTCACCGAGGGCATCGTTCGGCAGCTGGCAGCCAGCGTGGATCGACCGATCATCATGCCGCTGTCCAACCCGACCTCGAAGGCCGAGGCGATTCCAGAAGATCTCGTTCGATGGACCGACGGGCGCGCACTCATCGCTACCGGCAGCCCCTTTCCCCCGGTCAGCTACGGGGGGCGTACCTACACCATCGCTCAGGCCAACAACGCGTTGGTCTTCCCCGGGCTGGGCCTCGGTGTGGCGGTGGTGGATGCCGAGCGAGTCACCGACGGCATGATCGCCGCAGCGGCGGCCGCGATAGCTGAGCTCACGGACGCCGGTAGTAAAGGGGGCGCCCTGCTGCCACCGGTCACCGACCTGCGGATGATCTCAGCCACCGTCGCCATCGCGGTCGCCCGCGCGGCGGATGTGGAGGGCCTGGCACAGAAGCCGCTCACCGACCCGGTGCAGCAGGTTCTCCAGGCGATGTGGCGGCCCGAGTATCCGGAGTTCGAACTGATCTGAACCTCTCCTGACAGTCTCCGTCGACCTTGACAAACGTCTTAATACAACCGTATGGTTGTATCAAATGCAAATTGCTCCACCTGACTTCGACCGCCTTTACGGGGCGCTGGCCGACGCCACCCGGCGCGACATCGTGCGCCGGGCGATCGAGGGTGAGGAGGGGGTGGCGGAGCTGGCGGAGCACTACCCGATGAGCTTCGCGGCGGTTCAGAAGCACATCGCCATCTTGGAGCGGGCTGGCTTGGTCACGAAGGAGCGCATCGGGCGCCGCAAGGTTGTCCGGACCAACGTCGAGGGGCTGCGCGTCGCTCGGCGCCTGCTCGACCACTACGAGCAACTGTGGCGCGGGCGGGTCGCCCGTATGACCGCTCTACTCACCAATGAGACGAAGGAGTAAAGACCGATGACCGTCACCGCCGTCCGCAAGGACCCTGAAAAGCTGACCTTGACCCTCGACGCGGACTTCGACGCGTCTCCCGACCGGGTGTGGCAGTTGTGGGCCGATCCACGCCAGCTCGAGCGCTGGTGGGGTCCACCGACCTACCCCGCCACTGTTACGGCGCACGACCTGCGATCCGGTGGTCGGGTCGATTACCACATGACCGGGCCCGAGGGTGACCGGTCGCACGGCTACTGGGAGATCCTTGAGGCCGATGCGCCCCGCCGGCTCGTTTTTCGCGATGGTTTCGCTGACGCCGATGGCAGGCCGAACTCCGACATGCCGCTGAATGAGGTCCGCGTCATGATCACCGCGGGCGGCGGCGGACTGACGCGGATGTCGATCGAGAGCATCTTCCCTGATGCCGCAGCGATGGAGCAGATCTTGGCCATGGGGATGGAACAGGGGCTGATGGAGGCGGTAGGGCAGATCGACGCGATCCTGGCCGAAGACGTCGCGCCGACGCCGGGCCGATGAGGTCGGCCGCACCACGCAGTCAATACGAGGACCCGAGTTGGCAGCGTCCCAGTGGGCTATAGCCAGCGGAGGCGCTGACAGTCGGTAATGAGATCCGAGAAGATCGCGGAAAGAGTGAAGAAAAGAGGAATTTGTGTCCACGACGACCACTCACATGACGACCCATACTCTTGACGTCCCCGGCGCAACGCTGACGTATGACGTTCGGCGGAACGAGGCCAGCACCGAGCCGATCCTGCTGCTCATCGGTTTGCCGATGGGCGCAGCCGGCTTCGGCACCCTGGCGAAGCACTTCGCCGATCGCACGGTCGTCACCTATGACCCACGCGGGTCCGAGCGCAGCGTCCTGACCGATACGAACAGTCCGATGACGCCCGATGCTCACGCCGACGACCTGTATCGGCTCATTCAGGCGATTGGCGGGGGACCCGTGGACCTGTTCGCCAGCAGCGGCGGCGCGGTCAGCGCGCTCGCTCTTGTCTCGAAGCATCCGGAGGAGGTGCGGACGCTTGTGGCGCACGAGCCGCCGTTGGCCACGATTGTGCCCGACCGGGAGTACGCGCTGGCGGCGTGCGAAGCGGTCTACGAGACCTACCAGCGCAGCGGGTGGGGCGCCGGCATGGCGCACTTCATCGTCGTCGTCAGCCACCGCGGTCCGTTCACAGCGGAGATCGTCAGCCAGCCGGCTCCGGACCCGGCGACGTTCGGCATGCCGAACGAAGACGACGGTTCTCGGACTGACCCGATGCTCGCTCACAGCGTGATGACCAGCACCCATTACGAGCCTGACTTGGTCGCACTGCGTACGGCGTCGACGCGGATCGTCGTTGCCGCTGGCCGTCGCGGACCGGCTCGGCGTCGAGCTGGTGATCTTCCCGAGCGACCATGCCGGATTTCTCGGCGGCGAATACGGCCAGACCGGGGAGCCGGACTCATTCGCCACGAAGCTGCGCCAGGTGCTCAGCGACGCTTGAGAAGTCTCCCCAAGCTGCGAGCGTCGGCATCGCGCGAGCAGTTTAGAAGCAAAGGAGGCCTACGATGCAGCTCACCGTTACGACCTTCCTCTCGGTCGACGGCGTCTACCAAGGCCCCGGTGGGCCTGAGGAGGACCGCAGCGGCGACTTCGACCGGGGCGGCTGGCTGGTCCCTCACTTCGACGAAGCGACGGGCCAGTTCATGGACGAGATCTTCCGAGAGGTGGACGCCTTCCTCCTTGGCAGGCGCACGTACGAGATCTTTGCCGCCGCGTGGCCGAACGCCACCGATCCGAACGACACGGTGGCGAGGAGCCTCAACACGCTGCCCAAATACGTGGCGTCGAGCACGCTTCACGACCCGCAGTGGGCGAACACCACGGTTCTCCAAGGTGACCTCGCGTCCGCCGTGCAGCAGCTCAAGGAGCGCGAGGGGCGCGAGCTCCAGGTCCACGGCAGCGGCAGGCTTGTCCAGTTCCTGCTCGGCAACGACCTCGTCGACCGCCTGAACCTGCTCGTATTCCCCGTGATCGTCGGCGCAGGCCGACGACTGTTCCCCGACAGCGGGATCGCGACGGGCCTGGCACTTGACGAGTCGCGGACCACCCCATCCGGCGTGGCGATCGCGGTGTATCGCACTAGCGGGCGTCCCGAGTTCGGAACGGTCGAGGTGACTTGATCGGACAGTCTTTGCGGCGTGTTGGCGTCAACCACCAGTAGTCACCTGCCGAACCTGCCTGATTGCCTCTGCTACTCCGCCCTGCCACGGCGGTCCGTGTCCGGGTAGCACCCAGGTGGCCTGTACGGCCTCCAATTTGGCGAGCGACACCGATGCGCCCTCGGGGTCGAGTGTGAAGGGCGCGGGCCGGGGTCCGCGCTCCCCGGTCAACACGTTGCGAGTGGTCATGGCGTCGCCCACGAACAACGCGTCCACCGCAGGCACGTGTACAGCGACACTGCCCGGTGTGTGCCCCGGAGTGTGGATGATGCGCGGGGATCCGGGCAGATCCAGCGTCTCGCCATCGGCGAACGTCACGACCTCGCGGACCGGCCGGGTGCGGAGACCTCCGTGGCGCGCGCCGTACCAAAGGAACCCCAACAGCGGTCGCACCTTGATGGGTCCCCAGCCGGAGTTGGGCTTGCTCATCTCACCGCGAGCCCGAGGCGCATCGAGCTCGTGGACGCGTACCGCGATGCCGTTTCCCTGCCTGAGTCGTTCCGCGAAACCGATGTGGTCGCTATCGCCGTGAGTCAGCACGATGCCCCGAACATCAGCCAGTGAGCAGCCCATCAGTGCCAGCTCGGGCTCCAGCTCACGCCAGTGGCCAGGCAGACCAGCGTCGACAATCGTGACGCCCGCAGCATCTTGGACCAGATAGACATTGACGATGTCGGAGCCGATGCGGTGCAGACCGGTTGCGAGCCTCATCGAGTCATCTCCTTGATCTTTGTTGATCTTGTTTCACTGACCCGGACGGAGTCAGCTGTTGCTCGGCGGCGTCAGCTGCTCCCCCGGGGTAACACCGACGCCGCGGCATGCGCATCGGTTCCACGAGACTGGTCACCCTGGAATGGTGCTCGCGCGAGCTTAGCCTCCAGGCCGTCAAGGATGGCTTGGAGGCCTGTCTCGAAGCTGTTTTCGGGTGTGGCGCCGTAATCCGCAGCGCCCGTTACGACCCGGGTGCGCAAACGCGGAAACTGCACTGCGATCTCCTTCACTCTCGCGATGTGCTCCCGTATCAGTTCCGAGGCGTCACTGCCGCCGCGGTCGAGCTTGCGGGTCAGTGAAGCCGCTGCCGCTGGGCCGAGGGCGTTGCCAAGCACGTACGTAAAAACTATGGCCGCCGACTGATCGGCTTGGGCGCCGACGAAACCGGCCGTTTCGAAGATCGCCAGGCTGTGGTCATCGTGGCGGGCCTTCCCAGCACTGAGGATAAGAAAAGAACCGAATGCCTGCAGGAGCCACGGGTGCCGGGTCAGCATCGTGTAAAGACCGGCTGCCATCTGCTTTGCGGCTTCGCGCCAACCGAGTGTCTCCAGGTCGGGCAGGGGAATCTCGTTCCAGGCCTGGTCGCCGGCCAGGGCGATGAGATTCTCCTTGCTTCCTACGTGCCAGTAGACCGCCGTAGCTGCAGAGCCCAGCCGTTGACCAAGAGCGCGCATGTTCAGACCTTCCAGACCCTGTGTGTCGAGCAACTCGATCGCGGCCTGGACAATCTGTTCCCGAGTCAGCGTGTCACGCGGCATGCGCTCAAGATAACGCCCACTTGAACACAGTTCAACGCACTTGCACGCCGTTCAAGTCGTGAGGTATCGTGCTGACTTGAACGATGTTCAAGTTGCGCCGGAGACCAAATGTTGTCGCATTTCGTCCAGGCAAATGCCTTGGAACTCAGCATTCCCGGCGTCGCCGTCGGGGTGTGGGCTGACGGCGAGAAAAGTTACGCCTGCCACGGCGTGACCAGTCTCGACAACCCGCTACCCGTCGATCCGGACACACTCTTCGAGCTGGGCTCGGCCACGAAGCCGTTCACAGCGACCGCGCTGATGCACCTGGTGGCGCGGGGCCAGGTCGAGCTCGACGCCCCCGTGCGCCGCTACATCCCGGAGCTGCGGCTCAAGGACGAGCGAGCGGCAGCCAAGATCACCGTGCTCAATCTGCTCAACCACACCGCTGGCCTGGATTGGGCGCTCCTCGCCGATACTGGTGATGGCGACGATGCCTTGGCCGCCTACGTAGCAAGGCTGGACGAGCTGAAACTGATCGCTGCGCCCGGGATCCGTGCGTCCTACAGCCAGTCCGGATACAACCTGGCCGGGCGGATCATCGAGAAGGTGACGAGCCTGACCTACGAGAACGCGGTCGCGTCGCTGCTGCTCCAGCCGCTCGGGTTGGCACATAGCTTTTTCCTGGATAGTGCGATCATGACCCGGCGCTTCGCCGTGGGGCACAACCCCGATGCGAACGGCAGGCTTGCGGTGGCGCGTGATTGGAAACGCTGGCGCAGCAATAACCCCGGCGGCGGCCTCGTTTCTTCGGCGAGGGATCAGCTGCGATGGGCCAGGTTCCACCTCGGGGACGGCAGCGCGGAAAGCGGTGAGCAGGTTCTGCCCGTAAAGATGCTGCAGCAGATGAAGGAGCCGACGGTCGAGCTGCGCGGCAGCACTCTGGGTGATGCCTTCGGCATCTGCTGGTTCCTGCGGGACATCGACGGCGTTCGAACGGTCGGCCACGGCGGCTCGGCGCACGGCCAGTTCGCCGAGCTGCTCATTGTGCCGGAAAGGAATTTCGCAGTCGTCTCGCTCGCCAACGCTGGCCCGAACGGCATCCCCTTCAACCAGGCGGTCGTCCGCTGGGCACTGCAGCACTACCTCGGCGTGGTGGACCGCGACCCCGAACCGCTGCCGTATGATCCAGCGCGAGCCCAGGAATTCGCCGGCACGTACGAGAACGACGCGATGCGGTTCGTGATACTCGCGGGAGAGACTGGCATGGCGCTTGAAGTTGGGCTGAAACCCGAGATCCGCGCCGGGTTGGCCAGCGACGCGCCCCCGGACTACCCGCCCGCCGCCATCGGTCTACTGCCGGGGAACGGCGACGACTACATCTTGATCGAGGGCGGCATGAAGGGACAGCGCGGCTTCTTCACCCGCGACGAGGACGGCACGGTCGTAGGTGTCGACCTTGCCGGTCGGATAGCCACTCGCGTTTCCGCAGGCGAGCAGTTCCGCGAGAGTTAGCAGACCCGTGCTTCGACGTTGGCCACATCGTCACCGCGAGCTTTTACTCTCGTGTCGGGTCGGCCACCGCAACCCTTAAAGCCCGCCTAGGCCGGCCCTTTAGCATCGCTAGGCCGCGCCTCGAACCCTCTCGAGGCCGTCGAGGATTAAGTCCAGGCCGTACTCGAACTCCTCCCCATAGTCGTAGCCAGGCTTCATGACGTGGTCGGTAAGGATTTCCACCATGTTGGGGTATTCGTCGCGCGGGAAGGGTTCGAGCATCGACTGTGCGACTTCCGCGACATCGTCCGCGGTATCGAATGGGAGGTTCAGCTTCGTCAACGCGAAGCCGTAGATGTAGCTGTCCAGGAGCGAGTAGGCATGGGCGGCCATCGCGATGTCGAAGCCGCCGGCCCGAAGGGTGCCGATGACCGAGTTGTGATGTCGCAGGTTAGCGGGGCCGGGCCGTCGCCGGGATTCCATAAGCCCGATCGCCCACCGGTGGCGTAACAGCGCGTCGCAGACCGCGATCGCCCGCTGCCGCATGGCGCTCCGCCACTGGTCTCCGCTGTGAGGCAGTTCTATCTCTGCGAACACAAGGTCGACCATGCCGTCGATGAGGTCGTCCTTGTTCGCGAAGTGGTAGTAGAGAGCCATCGCTTCGACGCCAAGCTCCTGGCCCAGCTTGCGCATGGAAAGGGAGTCGATGCCGCCTTCATCTGCTCGGCGGACGGCAGTCTTCAGCACCCGCCCGCGGGTCAGCGGTGTGCGGCGCCGCGACCCCCCTTTGGTCTGCGCGCTCATAAGGCTCCTTCTTGACCGACCTTTTGGGAGGTGAGCCAGAGTTTGACAGTGGTTACTATACACCGTATGGTTTACGACGTAAGGTTTACACCGTACAGTCGGCGAGGAGAACATCAATGAAAGCAATCGTCCAGGACCACTACGGCTTCGAGGATTCGCTTGGGCTGGGCGAGGTGGACACCCCTCCGATCAAGGACGACGAGGTTCTGGTCCGCGTCCACGCGGCGTCGGTGCATGTCGGGGACTGGATGCTCATGACCGGCGTACCCAGGTTCATGCGGCTCGCGACAGGGCTGCGAAGGCCGAGGAACCGTGTTCCTGGCACGGATGTCGCCGGAACGGTCGAGGCGGTCGGCAAGGACGTGACCAAGCTGCGACCTGGCGATGAGGTATTTGGATGGTGCACCGGCGCGTTTGCAGAGTACGCCCGCGCGAAGGAGAACCAGTTCGTTACGAAGCCCGCCAACCTCACCTTTGAGCAGGCGGCCGCCGTCGGGGTGTCGGCCACGACGGCACTCCAGCAGCTGCGCGACGAGGGCAAGATCCAGCCGGGCGAGAAAGTGCTGATCAACGGCGCGTCGGGCGGGGTGGGTACGTTCGCCGTCCAGATCGCAAAGGTTTTCGGTGCCGAGGTGACCGCAGTATGCAGCACGAGGAACGTGGACATGGTGCGCTCCATAGGCGCCGACCACGTCATCGACTACACGAAAGAGGACTTCACGAAGGGCGGCCCACGGTACGACTTCATCCTGGACAACGTCGGCAATCATTCGTTGTCAGCGACCCGGCGGGCCCTGACTCCTAACGGCAGGCTGCTGCCCAACGGTGGAGGGCACTCCGGCGGCGCACTGGGCAACTTGATCAAGGCGCACTTGTCGGCATTCTTCATCCGGCAGCAGGCCCGTCCGGCGATCAAGTTCCAGAACCCGGCGGATCTGGTCGCCCTGAAGGCCCTGGTCGAAACGGGCAAGGTCGTGCCGGTGCTCGATGCAAGCTATCCGCTGCTCGAAACGCCTCGCGCAGTTGGCCATGTCGGTGACGGACACGCGCGTGGGACCGTCGTGATCACGGTGCCAGCTTCGACGCACTAGGAAGTGCGTGCGGGCCGCCCTCGTCGCGAAGACCGGGGGCAGCCCGCTCAGCTGGTAGGCCCGCTTTATTTAGAACGACAGCAGACGATCGAAGAAAGAGCGATGCGGCCAAGCGCCACGCGCAGATCCTCAGTAGTGGTCTGCTCGCTCTCCAAGCCCTGTCCCAGGTCGGCGCGCTGGCTGCGGAAGAGCTCTTCCAGCTCGTCTAGCACTTCGCCAACCAGCTCGTTGGCACGTTGCACGGCACCGCGGGGTTCGTCGACGAATTCGCCCTTGAGCTCATTCCACCGACTGTTGTAACTTTCGGCCCGGTCAGGAGGGATCAGTGTCGTGCGCTGCTCCGCGTCGGTATCCGCCTGCCGACCACCGTCAGTTTGGGCGCGTCTCGCCATGTCAGGACGCTGCTCGCCCTCGCTGGCTGCAGCCTCAGTTGGACGGTCAGCGTCGACGTCGGCATCCCTTGCCGTGTCGGAGCTCTGCCGCCGCTCGTCGCCCGCGTCGGACCTACGGTCAGCGCCGACCTCGGCCTCGCTCGCGGTGTCCGGGCTCTGCTCGTCCTCGAGGGGACCGCCCAGCCGCTCGGCGGCGCTGCTGGCCTCGCCCCTGGTCTCGGTCGAACCCGTGGTTGCGCCGTCGGTAGTTCTCGCCTCAGTGTCGCTCATGCTTTGGCCTCCCGTTCCGTCACCTGGTTGTCGTGCTCTTTGTTGTTGTCGTGCTCTGTCTGCGTACCGCTGTCCCGATTGCGATCCCCGTCGTCCGCCAGCAATACCTGTACCAGCGACCGGTAAGACGTCACAGCTTGGCGAAGATCCTCGGTGTCGACGTTGCCGTCCTGGTTTGCCTGGGCGATGCGGCGGGCCTCCCGATAGCGCTGGGTGACTTCCGCCTCGAAATCCTCGCGCTCAGACGAGTCGAGGCTGCGCAGCTCTAGCTCCTCGTGCCGCTTGGAGCGGTCTCGCAGCTCGGACTCCGCCTCGCGTTGGCTATCCGACTGGTCGAGGGCGCGGTCGTACTCCGGTCCGAACTGGTCACGCAGTTGCGCGGTCCGCTTCTGCTGAGCCATCCGATAGCCGACGACGACGATTGCGGCGACCACCACAACGGCCACGACAATCACGATGATGAGAGTGATGTTGCTCATGGCCACGAAGTACCCGCGCAAACCCAAATCAGTGGTAAGCACAAGACCCAGGCCGTTGCGAGCTCGGCGTACCGTGCACGCCGCCGGCAGGAGGGCCGCGAATCCTCGCCTGGCCGGTTAGTAGTCGACGGCGTCGCGGATGAGTGGGCAGGTCATGCAGTGGCCGCCGCCACGACCGCGGCCGAGCTCGGCACCGACGATGGTAATGACCTCGATGCCGGCTTTGCGGAGCAGCGAGTTGGTGGTGGTGTTGCGGTCGTAGGCGATCACAACGCCGGGTTCGATGGCGACCAGGTTGTTGCCGCTGTCCCACTGTTGGCGCTCGGTGTCGTAGACATTGCCGCCGGTGTCGATGGCCTGCAACTCGCTCAGTCCGAGGGCGGTCCGAACGACCTCCAGGAAAGGCCGGGTTTCTTCAGTGACCTCAAACCCTGGTGCGGAATCGCTCGGCCGGAGGGTGAAGGGGTGGATGCCGTTCACGATGCCCGGGTAGATCGTGACGCGGTCGCGGTCGGCGAAGGTGAAGACCGTGTCCAAGTGCATGGCCGCCCGCAATTTCGGCATGCCGGCCACGATCACCTGCTCGGCCGCGCCTTCAGCGAAAAGTTTGGCGGCGACCTGCCCGATCGCCTGGCGGGAGCTGCGTTCGCTCATCCCGATGATCACCACACCGTTGCCGGGGACGAGCACGTCACCGCCTTCCAAGGTGGCCAGGCCCCAGTCCAGCTCAGGGTCCCCCCACCAGACCTTTGAGCCTACGAAGTCTGGGTGGAACTGATAGATCGCCTTCATCAACAGCGTTTCGTCGTGCCGCGCTGGCCAGAACAGCGGATTCAGCGTGAGGCCACCGTAGATCCAGCATGTGGTGTCGCGTGTGTAGAGCGTGTTCGGCAGCGGCGGCATCAGGTATTCGCGGCCTCCCAGAGCCTCCCGGGCCAGACTCATCGTCGCAGAACCAGGGTCAGAAGGCAGGTCATCGGTTGCGAGGCCGCCGATCAAGAACTTGGTGAGGGTACGCGCATCCAGGCTGTCGAGATATGTCCGGGTGTCGTTGACGAAACCGGGGCCCACCTCATTCGCGATGATCTTGCGGTCCAGCAGCCACGACTTCGCCTCAGGGTTTCCCAGCGTCTCGGCTAGCACCTCGTGCAGCTCCACCACTTCAACGCCGCGATCGCGCATCTTGGACATGAAGTCGAAATGATCACGTTTCGCGTTCTGCACCCAGAGCACGTCGTCGAACAACAGCTCGTCGCAGTTGCTCGGCGTCAGCCGGCTGTGGGCCAGGCCCGGTGCGCAGACCAGCACCTTGCGGAGCCGACCCACCTCGGAGTTCACCGAGTACTCACTGGAAACCGGTGCAGCCTGCGCCATTCGACTCCCCTTCCGACAGGCACCCGGCTCGGCGCCGTGAGCACGATTCGACGACCCCGCCGACGAAGGCACGACCTCCATCGGCTCGAACGCGGGAACGGTCTGAGGTTTCTTTGGGCGACCATTGGCGCGGTCAGGAATAAACCGTGATGGCAACCGCCAGCACGGAGATCATGCTACGGCTCGCTCGCTTCGCGTCACGAGTGACCTGGGCCCGACGGTGTTGACCGACGTCCGACGAGGTCGACCACCGAGGCGGTGAGCCGAGCTTGTTCGGCGGCCCACGTGAGGTGGTGCGCAGCGAGCGCTTGACGCGGATCCGGAAGGTGAGCGGCCGGATCACCGGAGACCAGGGCATCCAAGAAGGCGCGGATGAGTCCAGCGTCGCCGCCGCCGTGACGCTCCAATCCCTTCGGCACGTCGACGGTCGGGATCGGGACGCGCTCGCGTCGACCGGTGCGGAAGTCGAGCAGGTCGAGGACCTTGCCGTCGCCCTCGATGCACCCGTGGGTGCCGAACAACTTCGTCCTGCGGAACTGATAGCCGGTGAAAGCCGTAGCGGTGAAGCTCGCCGTGACGCCACCCTCGTACTCGATGGACACGACCTGGTGATCGACGACGTCGTTGTCGCAGGCATAGACGCAGCGGCCGTACGGGCCGTCCCGCAAGGCCGCTAGGACACCTTCGACGGTCAGGTCGGACGTGACGGTCCGCAGCGGCCAGCGTTCCCAACCGTGGTCGCCCAGACAGGGCAGATAGATCTTCAGCGCGGAGTATGGGCAGCTCTCCTGGAGCACACAGTCCAGGCAGCGGTCGGCGGCGTCGTCCGGACGCTGATCGGCACGGAAGTGGTACAACCCGCCGAACGACGACACCCGACGCGCTGGGCGGCCGATCAGATGACTGAGCCAGTCGATGTCGTGTACGCACTTGGCCAGCAGCATGAACGAGGACTCGTCCTTACGCCGCCAGTTGCCGCGGACGAACGAGTGTGCGAAGTGCCACCAGCCGATCGGCTCGAGATGCTCCACCGATACCAGTTCCCCGATCCGACCTGAGTTGAGCAAGCCCTGCAACGTCAGGCTGTACGGCGCGTACCGCATCACGTGGCAGACGGCAAAGGTCGCGCCGGCGCGCTCGGCCGCCTCGACGATGTCGTCGCACTGCTCCGGCGTCGTGGCAATCGGCTTCTCGAGCAGGAGGTGGTAGCCGCGGGCAAGCAACGCGACTGCGGGTTCGTAGTGCAAGCGGTCTTGGGTGGCGACGACGACCACGTCGGCGATCCGCGGCCCACTGAGCAGCGCTTCCCACCCGTCGAACCGCCGGTCGGCGGCAACGGCGTGCCGATCGGCCAGCTCCTCGCGGCGGACGTAATCGGGGTCGGCGACTGCCACGACCTGGGCTCGACCGTCGGCCGCGGCCAGGTCAGCGTAGGTCTGGCCGCGGTTGCCCGCCCCGACCACTGCGATGCTCACCGGCTGTGTCATGCAAACACCCTAGAAAGCTCCTGTCTTCGAGCCGCGCTCCGAATCATTGGCTCGCGTGTGGGCCAGGAACGTCTGCTCTACCCCGCCCTGCAGAGACCGCCAGCACTCATAGCAGCAGTCCAAGTGGTGCTTCGAACTCGACCTTCGCAAACACTCCGTTGTGATCACTCGCGAAGATCGGGAATGCTGTCGAGTCGGTAAGCATGATCGCCGCAGCGTAGGGCTTCACCTTTGGCGAAGTCAGGACGTCATCGATCCACTTACTTTCTCGCTTGGTGATTTTCCAGCCATTGAATGTGTTGCACGTCTGGCGCGTGATCGTCGACAGCTTGGCACGTAGGTGCTTGTATCCAGCATCACTGGCGATCTTGCGAACCGATGCATTCGTGGGAATCGAGTTGAAGTCTCCAAAGATGATCACGCGCTCGTGATCAGGGCGTTCCTGGACGTGCTGGATCACCAACCTGATCTGCTTTTGCCGGATGGCCTCTTCGTTTGGAATGTTCACCGCAAGGTGAGTGCTGGCGAACCAGGTGAAGCCCTGAGTCTTGATCGACTGCAGTTTGAGCATCGTGAGTGGGCGCGCCCTGGGAATACCCAGCACGGTGTACGGCAAACCGGCCTCGAACTGGTCAAGAACGATCCACTTCGTCGAGTCCCAAATGATCTTGGCCGTGCCTGATCCCCAGAATGTCCAGTTGGGCCCGAGACCATTGGTGATGTCGACGGCCATGTCGTTGCGGGTCTCCTGTACCCCGATCACCGAGGGAGCGCAGTTGTTGATGAACTTGATCAAGACTGGCAGTCGCCTATTCCAATGCCGACTTGGGAAGGGGATGTCGGCCATGGCGGTTTTGTTGCGACAGTTGATCGACAGCGTACGCGCCCGAGTGATCACCGAGCCATCACCTGCAAGCGGCGATCAGCGACTGTGCCGGTGCTGCCAGCGTTTACACGGTATTGCATCCCGAGCGGATGTGATTCTGCAGCCAAAGTGATCAAATGCGAGGCTCCTTGCCGGGTTGGGTTGCCCGTAGTCACTGTCTGGCTCTGTCCGGCCTGCGCTAGCCCCGTCACCACGTGAGGCATCCGTCGCGCCCGTGCTCCACATGCTATTGAATTCACCCGCTGACCGTAAGGCTCGTACAGGTAGTTGATCTTGTACGCCGAGAGGACGTGACTGGGCTTTTACAAGATCAATCTCGGCAATCGCATCCGCGCCAGCCAGCCGTGATCGCCCACCCGGCATTACGGCCGGTGAGGCTGCGGGCGTAGTGTTCCGCGGGGTTCCGCGATCTTCCGGGAGTGACTGACGTGATATCTGAACCAGCCCGTGAGGAACCTGCTGAAGAACCTCGGCGCCACACGGACGCGACAAGAGTCCGCTTCGGAATCGTCGGGGCAGCGAGGATTGCACCTCGCGCCATCGTGAGGCCCGCCGTCGACGAGCCTGAGGCTGAGGTGATCGCCGTCGCGGCACGTGATCTTGAACGCGCCCGACGGTTCGCGGCAAAGCACAAGATTTCCAGGGCGTATGGGTCCTACGCCGAACTGCTCGCTGACCCAAGCGTCGACGCCGTCTATATAGCCGTGCCGAACGGGCTGCATGGACGCTGGACCAAGGCCGCCCTGGAGGCTGGCAAGCATGTGCTGTGCGAAAAGCCCTTCACTGCCAACGCCGAGGAGGCGGCATCAGTCGCCGAGGCTGGGCGGCGCTCGGGCAGGATTGTGATGGAGGCGTTCCACTACCGGTATCACGCGTTGACGAAGCGGATGCTGGAGATCCTCAACTGTGGTGAGCTCGGCCGAATCACCAAGATGGAGGCGTGGCTCTGCTTTCCCCTGGTGCCGGCGAACGACATCCGGTGGGACTACCGGCTTGCCGGTGGCGCCCTGATGGATGCCGGCTGCTACGCGATCCACCTGCTACGGACGCTAGCGGGCGCGGAACCCAAAGTTTTGTCCGCGACGGCCAAGACCCGTAGCGCTGCGTCGGACAGGCTGCTGAAAGCCGAGCTGGCTTTCCCCGGCGGTTTCACCGGGTTGATCACGGCATCCATGCTCTCGCGCCGGCTGCTGGGCGCCGGTGCGCGGGTGAGCGGAACCCGCGGCACCATGGATGTGCTCAACCCTTATGTGCCCCAGCTGGGGCATCGCCTCGTGGTTCGCTCGGACACTCGCCGAGCGGTCGAGCATGTGCCGCGGCAGCCGTCCACCTATGCCGGTCAGCTGCGCGCGTTTACGGGTGCCATCTTGCGGGGCGAACCTCTGCTCACTGGACCAGACAACGCGGTCGCCAACATGGCGGTGATTGACGCGTGCTATGCAGCGGCTGGGCTCCCACGGCGAGAACCCAGTCGCTGAACGCTTCGCCGCCGGGCTTACCGGGTGCGCGGCACCCGGTTGTCGGAGGCCTACTTCGCGACCCGGTAGCGCAGGTGCGTGACGCCGGTGCCCTCGACCACCGCGACAGGCCCCTCGAACTGCACCGGCGTGGCGGCGAGCCCGGCGAACAGCCGCGTACCCCCACCCAACACGACCGGCACCAGCTCGACGCCGACCTCGTCGAGCAGCCCGGCCTCCAGGCATTGCCGGGCCATCTGCCCGCCGTTGACAACGACGTTCTTGTCTCTGGCCAGCTCTTTCGCCTTTGCCACCGCCGCCTCGATGCCGTCGGTGACGAAGACGAAGTTCTCGTCATCCTCAGGACGGTCGTCGGGGCGCCGATGGGTGAGCACGACCGTGGTCACGTTCATCGGATGGCGCCCGCCCCAGGCGTTCGTCATGTCGTAGAGGTGCCGGCCGACGACCAGCGCGCCGGTGTTCTGCCACTCCGGCTTGATCAGCTCCGCGCTCGCCGCGGAGATGCGGGGCGGTGGCACGTCGGAACTGGCCGACGGGATCTCGACGTCGCCGTTGCCGTACCACTGGAACAGCAGATCGAAGCCACTTTCCTCTGGTCCGGCGATGTAGCCGTCGAGCGACATCGTGCCGCCGGTGATGACCTTGCCCATCTCATCGTCTCCTCCGCTGGTGGCTGTGTCGTCAACGTGTCGTAGGGCAGGCCCCGTGGTCAGCGCTCGGAGAGGGCTGGCGTGGGCATGTTGTACGGCGTGATGACGTGGATGTTCGAGGGCCAGGAGTGCGCAGCTCCAGGCAGCGCCTTCTGCGCCTGCATGATGGCATGACAGGCCCGCCGCATGTCCAGATTGAGGTCGTGATGCAAAACGGCTGATATCCGGCCGCTTCGGAGCAGCCGGGTGTTGTCCTGGTCGAGGTCGTGTGCGACGAAGACCGCGTAGGTCCGGCCGATGGACGCGAACGCTTCAACGATGGCCATGTTGCCGCCTCCGATGGAATAGACCGCGTTGATATCGGGATCGGTCTCCAAAGCTCCCAGAACGAGACCACGCATGGTCTCGTCAAGACCGTCGCTGTTGTCGATCTCAATCAAGTGTCGGTTGGGGTATCGGCTCCGCATGGCGCTGCGGAATCCCATCTCCCGCTCCTCTTCGCCTCGGAAGAAGTCACGGCTCAGGGTGACGAGGACGTTTCCGGGCCGATCACCCAGCCAATGCCCCATGAGATAGGCGGCGGTCGCACCGGCAGCGCGATTGTCCATACCGACGTAGGCCAGCCGCTGGCTGCCGGGTAGGTCGGTTACCAACGTGACGACGGGGATGCCGGCTCGGGTCAGCCGCCAGCAGGCGGTGATGATTTCCGGCATGTCGGGCGCCTTGAGGATCACACCTTGTGACCCGCGCATCCGGATGCGGTCCAGCATTGCCACCAATTCCTCCGTCGGACAGGTCTCGCGGAAATGGAAGCGGCACCGGACGGCCGCCGGTCGTAGGGATGGTAGTTCCGCCTCCAAGGCGTCGCGCACGGCAGAAGAGAACCGCTCCGGCGCTTGCATGACAACGTCGACGATGAAGGTTCGACTGCCCAGCCGCAGCTGCGAACGCTGCCGATCCAAGTCGGTGATGGCCTGGTGCACCTCGCGCACAGTGCTGGCGCGCACGCCACCTCGGTCGTTCAGTACCCGATCGACCGTGCGCTCGCTCAATCCGGCCTGCATAGCGATTTCGCGAATCCGGTAAGGATGGCCCACGGCTACTCCTGGCGGTTTTTTGGCGGATTTCTGGCGTTGACGCGGCAGTTTTGACTCTTAGGATGACATGCATCGATCGACACCGCACAGGTGTACCGAGCGGCTGTCAGCGGTAATCCCTACGTCAACGCACCTCTGCGTAGCCATTCCCTGACGCGCCCGTTTCACCCGAACGGAGTTCGGTACGAGCTGACCACGACTCTCGCAGGAGGAACTCTCCATGGATCTGACGCCCATGCTGATTGGCGGAACCTGGCGTTCGGCGGTAACCGGGGTAACTGAGGACGTCACATCTCCGTACGACGGCTCGGTCGTTGGCAATGTGCCGGTGGCCGGACCAAAGGACGTCGAGGCCGCCCTGTCGGCCGCCGAAGCGGGCGCGGCTCGTTGGCGTCGCACGCCGGCAAACGAGCGGATGGAGATCCTGCTACGCGCGGCGAAGCTTGCCGATGATCGAGCGAGTGAGATCGCTAGCACAATCAGTTCCGAGGTCGGCAAGACGATCACTGAGGCGACCGGCGAGGCGTCACGCTCCGGGCAGATCATTCGGCTTGCGGCGTTCGAGGGCACCCAGTTGTACGGCGACACGCTTCCGCTCGATGCCAACCCGGGAACCGGTCCGGACAAGATCGGCTTCACACTTCGACAGCCGTGCGGCGTCGTGGTCGCGATCGCCCCCTTCAACTACCCGGCGCTGCTGGTCCTGCACAAGGTCGCTCCGGCGCTGGCGGCGGGCAACGCCGTGGTCCTCAAACCGGCCCGTACGACTCCCCTGACCGCCCTGGCGCTGGCCGCATGTTTCATCGACGCCGGATTGCCCGAGGGAGTGCTCTCGGTCCTGACCGGCCCAGGTGGTGAGTTGGGCGACCTGTTGGTCTCAGATCCTCGGGTACGCAAGGTCTCGTTCACCGGCTCCACGGCGATCGGTGAGCGCATCACCCGGATGGCCGGAGTCAAGAAACTCTCCCTGGAGCTGGGAGCGTCCTGTCCCGCGATCGTTCTGCCGGACGCGGACCTCGACTTGGCGGCCAGCGCCATCGCTGCCGGTGGTTATGTGAACGCGGGCCAGGTCTGCATCTCGGTACAGCGCGTCATCGCCCACCCAGCGGTAAGCGAGGACTTCATCGACGCACTGGTCCCGAAGGTGGAGGCCATCCGCGTCGGCGACCCGTCCTCGCCGGAAACCGACATGGGGACGCTCATCAGCACCGGCGAGGCAGAACGGGTGCAGCAATCGATCGCAGCGGCCGCCGCGGGTGGAGCACGAGTACTGATCGGCGGGGAGCGGGACGGCAGTATGGTGGCGCCGACGGTGGTAGCCGATGTGGATCCGTCATCGCCATTCGCGCAAAACGAGTTGTTCGGGCCCGCCGTGGCGGTCAGCACCGCGACGGACTGGGAGAGCGCCATCGCACAGGCCAACGGCACTGCCTACGGCTTGGCGGCGGGCATTTTCACCTCCGACATTGCCGGGGCCGTTCGCGCCATCCGAGAGATCGACGCAGGCAGCATCCACATCAACTGGAGTCCGCTCTGGCGTGCCGACCTCATGCCGTACGGAGGTCTCAAGGAAAGCGGGATCGGCAAGGAAGGTCCTCGATCGGCCGTCGAGGAAATGACAGAGGTCAAAACCGTCATCCTGCACGGCCGGCCGTGGTAGCCGATGCCACCAACAGTCGCTGGTGGCTCCTGCAGAAACGCACGTGCACGTTCACTGCTCTCACGATGCACACGTTGCAGCGTGTGCATCGTGATGGAAACGAACGTGCACGTGCATTGCTTCACCGCCGCGCCAACCCAATTCGGTAAGGAGATCAGCTCATGGACACCACATCAGGCGGCACGGTGCGGCTAACCGTCGCGCAGGCCCTTGTGACGTACCTCTCGCGGCAGTATTCGGTCGCTGACGGGCACCGCCGTCGACTGGTGCCCGCCGCGCTAGGAATCTTCGGTCACGGGAACGTGGCCGGGTTGGGGCAGGCGCTGGATCAACTCAGCGACGCACTGCCGTTCATTCAGGGTCGCAACGAGCAGGCGCTCGTGCACATGGCATCTGGCTACGCAAAGGCGACGCGGCGGCATGCGACCTTGGCCGTTACGGCGTCGATCGGCCCGGGCGCGATGAACATGATCACCGGGGCGGCGCTGGCGACGGTGAATCGGTTGCCGGTGTTGTTACTGCCCGGAGACACCTACGCGACCCGCCGGCAGGGGCCGGTGCTGCAGCAGCTGCAGCACCCGATCGAGGCCGACGCATCTGTCAACGACGCATTCCGACCCGTGTCCCGGTTCTTCGACCGGATCAGCCGGCCCGAGGCGCTGCTGACCGCGCTACCCGCTGCAATGCGGGTACTGACCGATCCGGCACAGACCGGCGCTGTGGTGCTCTCTCTTCCGCAGGACGTCCAGTCGCACGCGTACGACTGGCCCGGAGAACTGTTCGAGGAGCGGGAATGGGTGATCCGCCGGCCGGTGGCGGACTCCGACGAAGTCAACGCCGTCGCGCGAATGCTGCACAATGCGAAACGACCGCTGATCATCGCTGGCGGTGGTGTCATCTACTCCGGCGCCACCCCGGAGCTGGAGGCCCTGGCGTCCACCGCTGGAATCCCCGTCGCGGAGACCTTCGCCGGCAAGGGGGCGATCCAGCAGCGGGCGTGGTGGCAGCTAGGCGGGATCGGGCTCGAAGGCACCCCGGCGACCAATGAGCTGGCCGCATCCGCGGACCTGGTTCTGACAGTTGGGTCACGGCTGACCGACTTCGCGACGGCATCGCAGTCACTTTTCCAGAACGAGGACGTGCGGTTCGCCAGCATCAACATCGACGGGCAGGACGCCGGCCGGCTAGGAGCAATCGCGATCATCGCGGACGCGAAGCGAGCGCTAGCCGCATTGACCGACACCATCAAGGAAGCGGGCACAACGAGCCCGATGGATTGGCAGCGCACGGTACGCGATCGTAACGACCAATGGCAGGCAGAACGCGCCGCCGCCCTAGACCCAGACGTGCCGTTCGACAAGTCGGCGGTCTCCATCGACTCGGACGTTGTCACCGACACAGCCGCGGTACTCACCCAAGGCCAGATCATCGGCCTGCTGCAGGAGCAGGCGCAGCCCGGCGACACGATCATCGCCGCGGCCGGTGGGCCACCTGGGGACCTGCAAAAGGTATGGGACGCCACCGAGCGCCGCTACTGCCACCTGGAGTTCGGCTTCTCCTGTATGGGCTACGAGATTCCCGCGGGATTGGGGGTACGGCTGGCGGTGCCGGACCGGAGCAAACGGGTTGTCTCGTTCATCGGAGACGGCACATTCCTGATGGCTCCGACTGAGCTGGTCACCGCTGTCCAGGAGGGGCTGCCGGTCACCGTCGTGATCCCGGAGAACCACGGCTACCAGGTAATCCACCGGCTGCAGATGCTGCGGAGTGGCCGGGAGTTCGGCAATGAGTTCCGCTATCGGGACGGCGCTCTGACGATCGCCGACGAGGCGGCCAACGGAAAGCCGGTCCGGTTGGAGGGTGACTACCTGCAGGTGGATTTGGTCCAAGTGGCTCGCGGCCTGGGGGCACGGGCGGTGCGGGCGACTACTGCCCAGGAGGTCCGCGACGCGCTCGCCGAGACTCGTGACCACGACGGGCCCGTCGTGATCGTGGTTCCCACCATCCCGCACGCCGACCTGCCGCCCGCCGGTGTCTGGTGGGACGTCGCCCCCGCTGAGGTGTCGGACCAGGACACCGTCGCGCAGCTGCGTACTGAGTATGAGGCGGGGCTGGCCACTCAGCGGTGGTTCGGATGACCACCTCCGCTGTCGCGGGCAAGGTCGCATCGCCGCTGGACGAAGGGAGGCTGCGCAGCCGTCTTGCCGCCGGCGAACCCACGGTCGGCATCTTCGTCGGCGCAGCCTCGCCGGTCAGCGCGGAGGTCTGCGCGGCAGCCGGCGTCGATTGGGTACTGCTCGATCTGGAGCATGGCGCCGGAGGGGAGGAGCAGGTCGGCACGGTTGTTCTTGCAGCCGCTGCGTACGGCGTCCCGACGTTGGTGCGCGCTGAGTCCGCAGCGCGGATTCGTCTCGGCCGGGTGCTCGACCTTGGCGCGGCGGGCGTGATGTTGCCGCGACTGGACACCGCTGATGAAGTCCGTGAGGCGCTGCGGCACCTGCGGTATCCCCCAGACGGTGACCGGGGCGTGGCCACGTACAACCGAGCGTGCCGGTTCGGCCTGGACCCGGGAGCGCTCGAGCGCGCCAACGCCAACGTTCTGACCGTCGTGCAGATTGAGTCGGCGCGGGCCGTGGAGCACGTAGAGGACATAGCCGCCGTGGACGGCGTCGACGTCCTCTTCGTTGGACCGCGTGACCTGAGTCATGACCTTGGCGTACCCGGGCAGACCAGCGCGCCCAGCTATCTCGCCGCACTCGGCCGGGTGCGCACTGCGGCCCAACGGTTTGGAAAGAGCTGCGGACTACTCGTGCCGACCGGGACGGCCGCCGCCGAATATCTCCCGCATGGCTGGAACTTCGTGGCCGTCGGATCCGATTCCACGCTGCTGGCCAACGCCGTCACTGCGGAGCTCGAACGGGCTCGGGCTTCGGGATAACAGATACGCCGGAGCGAATGAATCCAGCTACCAAACTCGAGAATTCACACACGGAAGGCACGTCATGTCGAGCACGAACAGCAACCCCGGCAGGGAGATCGGCGTCGGGCTGATCAGCGTTGGCTGGATGGGCAAGCTGCACACGCGTGCGTACCAGGCTCTGCCGCTGGTCTATCCCGAGCTGGGATTGCGCACCCGGCTGGTGCACGCGGCGGACACCGCGCCGGATCGGGCGGCGTACGCCCGCGAGGTTCTGGGCTACGCGAAGGCGAGCACCGATTACCACGACGTGCTGTCCGATCCGGATGTGGACGTGGTCTCGATCTGCGCCCCCACAGGCCTGCATCGAGAGATCGGCGTCGCGGCCGCAGAGGCTGGCAAACCCTTCTGGATCGAGAAGCCTGTCGGGCGGGACGCCAGGGAGGCGGCCGACGTGGCCGCGGCTGCGGACAAGGCAGGCGTCGTCACCTCCATCGGGTACAACTACCGCCACGCACCTGCCGTGGAACACGTCCGTGAACTGGTCGCCCGGGGGGACCTCGGCAGGATCACCAACGTCCGTGCGGTGTTCTTCAACGGCTACGCCTCGGAACCCAAGGGGGCGCTGTCGTGGCGGTTCATCCGGGAACTCGCCGGCGCGGGTGCCCTCGGTGATCTGCTCAGCCACGTCATCGACCTGGTGCAGTACGTCCTCGGGCCGATCGGGGAAGTCAACGGGCTGACGAGCATCGTCTACACCGAGCGGCCCATTCTGCCGATGGGTTCCGGCACCCATTTCGCCGTCATCGAGGATGGCGAAATGGGAACGGTGGAAAACGATGACTATGTCGCTGCATTGGTGCGTTTCGCGCCTGACTCCGCGGCGGCGGGGGCAGTCGGAACGCTGGAGGCATCACGCGTCATCGTCGGGCCTCAATGCGGTCTGGCCTTCGAGATATACGGCACAGAGGGCTCTGCGACCTGGAACTTCGAGCAGATGAACGAGTTGCAGATATGCACTGGTCGTGGCGGTCCTCACTCCGGCTATACCACCGTCCTGGGCAACGCGCACTTCGGGGACTACGCCCACTTCCAACCTGGTCCAGGCCACAGCATGGGCTACGACGACCTCAAGGTGATCGAGGCGAAGAAGTTCCTCGTCGCCGTGACTGGCGGGGAGCGCCGTAACTCCACGGTCGATGACGCTCACCATGTAGCTGAGGTCATCGCAGCCGTTGCCACATCGGCGGAAGTCGGCACATGGCAGCGGGTCCCGTTGGTGCCTGGCGCGACCTTCGGCGACTATGCGACGGCATCCACTGTTGCGAGCGGGGGATGAGCCCCATAGCTGCCCACCGGCCCGTCGTCGTCGGGCTCGGCGCGGTGGACCCTCTGCTAGTTACCGGCATTCTCGGCGATGAGGTCTCGTTCGTCGCTGACCCTGGTTCGGAGGATCTCGCTGGCGCAGTCGGCGCGATCGTGCGGGCCGATGCAGTCGTCGACGCGGCCTTCCTGGATTGCGTCCCCCGACTCCGGGTCCTGGCCCGCACCGGTGTTGGGGTCGATCTGATCGACTTGCCGGCCGCGAGCGCTCGGGGGATTCCGGTGGTCATCACACCCGGAGCCGGGACGCGGGCTGTTGCCGAGGGTGTGCTGGCGATGGCGCTGCACCTGGTCAAACGGTTGGGACCATTGACCGATCTGGTGCGACAGAACCGCTGGGCGGACCGCGCTCGAGTGCCAGTCGGTGACCTGGACGGCGCGACCATGGGCATCGTTGGCTATGGGCGCATCGGCCGGCGCGTGGGCGAGCTCGCCGAAGCATTCGGTATGCGGCTGGTCGCGTACGACCCCTTCAACCGACCCCCGTCGCGCATCGCGTCCGCCGACCTTGCAGGAGTTGCATCCACGAGCAACGTCGTGACGCTGCACGTACCGCTGACGAACGAGACGTATCACCTTGTCGATAAGGCATTTCTGGATCACATCCAGCCGGGCGCAGTTCTGATCAACTGCGGTCGGGGCGGGCTGGTCGACCTCGATGCCGCTCTGGCCGCGCTCCAGTCCGGGCGCCTGGCCGGGGTGGGACTGGACGTGTTCGACCCCGAGCCACCGTCGCACCACCCCCTCTTCGACCACCCGAACGTGGTCCTGACTCCCCACCTGATGGGGCTGACCCGTCGTGCTACGGCTGCAACATTCGCCGATGCCGCGCGCGGCGTCGTCGATGTCCTCAACGGTCGCTCACCTGCGGCTGTGGCGAATCCGGACTGGGCCGACCCACACCCGTCGACGGCGACTGAGCACCCCTCACGACGGCTGACCGAAGGTCTGGAGCGAATGAAGGAGGTGCGTACCACATGAGTAGCGCCACAACCACGACGCCGGCGCACAAGATCGCCGCTGCGCCGATCTCATGGGGGGTTTGCGAGGTGCCGGGCTGGGGCTACCAATTGAGTCCCAGGCGAGTGCTGGTGGAGATACGAGAGATAGGCCTGCTCGCCACCGAGCTCGGCCCAGAGGGCTTCCTCCCGAGCGATCCGGCAGCAAGGGCCGTTGTCTTGTCGCAGCACGGACTGCAGGCCGTCGGCGGGTTCACACCCCTGTTGCTACACGTGCCGGATCACGACCCCATCCCGGCGGTTGACCTCATCCTGGACGACTACGCCGCATGCGGCGCCAAGGTCCTCGTGCTCGCAGCCGAGAGCGGCCGCACCGGCTATGACACTCGTCCTGAGCTGGACGGCGACGGCTGGGAGACTCTGCTGTCCAACCTGGATCGGGTGGCTGACCTCGCCGCAAGCCGGGGAATCAAGGCGGTCTTGCACCCGCACGTGGGCACGATGATCGAGAAGGGGCACGAGGTGCAACAAGTGCTTGACGGATCCTCGATCTCGCTGTGCCTGGACACCGGCCACCTGCTGATTGGCGGCACCGAACCCGCCGAGCTGGCACGTCAGGCTCCCGACCGGATCGCGCACCTGCACTTCAAGGACGTGGACTCGACGATTGCGGCAAAGGTCCGGTCCGGCCGACTTACCTACAGCGAGGCGGTCGGGAAGGGTATGTATCGCCCATTGGGAACCGGAGACGTCGATGTCCCCGCGATCGTCGGATACCTGCGAGCGCAAGGCTACGACGGCTGGTACACGCTTGAGCAGGACACCATACTCACCGAGGAACCCACGGACCACGGACCTGTCGAGGACGTCGCGTCCAGCGCCGATTACCTCAGATCGGTGCTCCGTCGTACCGGATGAGAGCTATGGCGTTACCGTCCAAGCCGCCGAAGATCTCCCTGACAGGAGAATCCCATGGAACCGCTGCGCATCGGCGTTCTCGGCGCAGCTCGCATCGCCGAAATCGGCATTGTCGCGCCCACTCGCGCTACGGGTGACCGTCTTGTCGCTGTCGCCGCGCGCGACCGGCGCCGCGCCGAGAGCTTCGCAGCGAAGTACGGAGTTGAGCGCGTGCATGACACCTACGCTGACGTCGTCTCCGACCCAGACGTCGAGGTGGTGTACAACCCACTGGCCAATGCTTTGCATGCCCCGTGGAACCTCGCCGCGATCGGCGCCGGGAAACACGTGCTCACAGAGAAGCCGTTCGCCAGCAATGCAGTGGAAGCGCGCGAAGTCTGCGACGCGGCTGTCCAGGCGGGGGTCACGGTCCTGGAGGGCTTCCACTACCTGCACCACCCGGTGACGCGCCGGCTTCACGCACTCCTGGAATCGGGCGACCTGGGCGAGCTAACGCGTGTCGAGGTCGACACAGTTATGCCTGCCCCGGCCGACGATGACCCCCGCTGGTCGCTTGATCTGGGCGGGGGCGCCTTGATGGATCTCGGCTGCTACAGCCTGCACGCTCATCGGGTACTCGCGCCCTACGCCGGCGGCCCCCCACGCCTCATCGCCGCCAGGGCCGGCGAAAGAGCCGGACACGCTGGGGTCGATGAATGGCTTACAGCGGACTTGGAGTTTCCCAACGGTGCAACAGGGCGGGCTCACTGCGACATGGCTGGTAGCGAGTGGCGCATGACCTATCGAATCGTCGGTACTCGCGGTGAGGCCACGGCCATGAACTATGTACTGCCGCATCTTGACGACCGAGTGATCGTACGAACCGGTGCCGAGGAGCGGGTCGAGGAGCTCGGAAAGCGGTCCAGTTACACCTATCAGCTCGAGGCCGTGGCCACATGCCTTCGCCACGCT
>Ga0207428_10000881_pt1 | contig 33707 bp, 25 predicted proteins | sample RhiMethybrSRZTD1_FD_187600 | JGI IMG/M metagenome (GOLD analysis project Ga0207428, IMG submission 187600) | Populus rhizosphere microbial communities from Tennessee, USA - Rhizosphere MetaG P. TD hybrid SRZTD1 (SPAdes) (version 3) | ecosystem: Host-associated > Plants > Roots > Rhizosphere >...
CTCGGGCTTTCCGACGCGAAGCGACGTATCGACATCGACCAGCCCGGGAATCGACCGCGCCGTTTCCGCCAGCGAGTTGCTCGCGCGCTCGAGCTCGGCGAGGCTCGGTCCCTGCATCACGAACATCACGTCGCCCTGCGCCTGACCGCCGCCGCCACCGCCGCCGCCGATGCCGGGCGCCTGGAGCGATGCCTTCAGCCCCTGCTTCACGTACGGCGGCAATACTTCGCTGCGCACCAGGTCCATGATCGCGAACTGATCACGCGACCGATCTTCGATGTCCTTCAACCGCACGTAGATCGAGGCCGTGTTCAGCGTGCCCGCGGAGTCGCCGGCCACCGTGATCATCGTGTAGGTCACCTCGGGCACCTGTCGAATCGCCGCGGCGACGCGGTTGGCGAACACCTCGGTCGCCTCGAGGCTGGTGCCTTCGGGTGCGCGCAGGCTGAGGTCGAATTCGGACTGATCGTCCTGCGGGGTGAAGTTGACGCTCACCATGCGGAAAATCGGCACGCTCGAGAGCAGCACGAGCACGGCGAGCGCCGCCACGATCCCGCGATGCGCCATCGACCATTCGAGCATCCGCGTGTAGACGCGATCGAGCGGCCCGAAGATCTTCGAGTGCTTCGAGTCGTGAAGGTGATGCTCCTCGTCCTCGCGGCGTGGCTTGACCTTCAGCCAACGCGCGCACATCGTCGGCGTGAGAGTAAAGCTGACGAGCAGCGACACCATCACGGCGAACGCCATCGTCAGACCGAAGCTCCTCATGAAGCGGCCGACCATCCCGCTCATGAAGCCGACCGGCGCGAAGATCGCGACCAGCGATAGCGTCGTCGCCAGTACGGCCAGGCCGATCTCGCGCGTGCCTTCGATGGCGGCCCTGATCGGCGTCATGCCTTTCTCTTCGATGAACCGATAGATGTTCTCGAGCACGACGATGGCGTCGTCGATGACGATGCCGACGGACAACGTCAGGGCGAGCATCGTCAGCATGTTCAGCGTGAAGCCGGCATACCAGACCAATGCGAAGGTCGCGACGATCGACGTCGGAATGGCGATCGCGGCGATCACCGTCGAGCGCACGTTGCCGAGGAACAGCAACACCACGAAGGCGGCGAGGAATGAACCGACGATGAGGTGCTCTTCGACGCTGCGGAAGGACGCCTCGATGAACTCGGCCTGGTTGCGAACGATGCGCAACTCGTAGCCGGGCGGAAGCGCGGCCTGAATATCTTCGAGGCGCTCCCGGACGTTGCCGACCACTTCCACCGTGTTCGTGCCCGACTGCTTGCGGATCTGCAGCAGCACGGTCGGATCGCCGTTGATGTTGGCCAGCGTCGTCGCCTCGGCGACACCATCCTCGACGCGGCCGATATCCGCCACCTTCACCGGATGGCCGCTGACCTCGCGAATGACGAGGTCGCCGAACTGTTCGGGTGAATCGACACGACCGCGCGTTCGCATCGTGATCGACACCGCGCCCTGGTCGATGCGCCCGCCTGGAACGTCCGCGTTCTGCGTCTGCAGCACGCGCGAGACGTCGTTGACCGTCAGGTTGTAGGCGCGCAGACGGTCGCCGTCGACCCACACGTTGATCTGCCGCTTGCGGCCGCCGAGCACGAGCACCTGGCCAACGCCATCGGCGCTTTCGAGCCGGCGGCGAAGCACCTTGTCGGTGTATTCGGTGACCTCGCGGATCGGCTTCTTCGCCGTGACGGCAATCGTCAGGATCGGGGCGGCATCGGGATCCTGCTTCTCGATCGTCGGCTGCGTGATCGTGCGTGGCAGCAGCGGCAGAATGCGATTGATTCGATCGCGCACCTCCTGCGCCGCGACGTCGGCGTTCTTTTCGAGCCGGAAGGTCACGTTGACCTGCGAGATGCCCTCGGCGGAATTCGAGCTGAGCTGATCGATGCCGCTGATCGTGTTGACGGCTTCTTCGACCTTGTCGGTCACCTCGCTCTCGACCTGCTCCGGCGCGGCACCGGGCAGACGAGTCGTGATGCTGACCGTCGGGAAGTCGACCTGCGGCAACCGGTCGACACCGAGTTGTCCGAAGGCGAATGCGCCGACGACGGTGAGCGAGAGAATGAGGACCGACGCGAAAACGGGACGCCGGACGCAGAGCTCAGCGAGCCATTGCATGAACCATTACCTGACGTACTTCAACATGCTAACGAGCCGGCGCCACCAAGGCTCCGTCCACGAGTTGGGTGACATTGCTGGTCGCCACGCGTTCACCTGCTTTCAGTCCCGTGGCGATCTCGACGAGATCGTCCACCGCTTGCCCCACGGTGACCAGGCGCTCTTCCGCGCGCTCGGTCGCGACCACGAACACACGCGACGAGCCGGACACCGTGCGCACCGCGGCGACGGGTACAAGGATGCCAGGCTTCTTCGACTCCTGTTCGATCTGCGCCGTCGCAAACGAACCGGGCTTGAGCGCCGCCTCGTCGTTGGGAACCACCGCTTCGACGATCAGCGTGCGCGAGTCGGTCTGCAGCGCCGGTGACACGTAGCGCACCTGGCCCGTGAACGTTTTGCCCGGGGCGGTATCCACTTCGAGCGACACGGCTCGACCGACGCCCACTTCCACGCTGTATTGCTGCGGCACGGTGAGCTGCAGCCGCAGCGGATTCGTGCGCAGCACCGACGCGACCTTCATGCCGCGCGTGACGTAGTCGCCCACCGACACCATGCGCTCGCCGACCACCCCGGAAAACGGCGCGCGGACGACGGTGTCGGCCAGCGCTTTGCGGGCAAGGCTGACACGCGCCCGCGCCGCGAGCAGGGCTTGAAACTGCTGCATCGAGGTATTGCGGGCGATGTCGTACTGACGACGCGCGACTTCGGCCTGCGCGCTGCGCTGATCGAATTCGGCTTTGGAGAGCAGCTGCTTCTCGAACAGCATCTTCGCGCGGTCGTAGTCGCCCTGCGCGAGCGTGACGTTGGCTCTCGCGTTGGCCACTTCCGGCACACGGTCGAGCGAGAACCCCGCGCCGTCGCCGAGGCCGAGCCGTTCCTCGAGCTGTGCCGCATTGGCCTGCGCTTCGGCCGCCTGTGCCTCGGCCTCGACCGCGGCGATGCGGATCAGATCGGCGCCTTGCGTAACTCGCGTGCCCCGCTCGACCGGCGTCGCCACCACTCGTCCTTGGGTTTCAGCCGCAACGTCCGCTTGCTCCTCGGCCGTGAGAGTGCCCGTGACTCTGATGAACCGGGCGAGGGGCCGCTCGATGGCAGCGGCAGAGGCTACCGGGATGGCCGCGGCATTGCCAGCGGTCGACTTCGCCTCTCCGGTCGTGCTCCGGCAACCGGCACTTAGAAGGAGGATGACGGAGATGAGGGCGGACAGATTCCCGGGGGTCCAGCGCATGGATACCTGTACTCTACTGGACCGCCCCGGGGTGTCACAACGCTACGAGCCGGCCAGCGCCTTCTGAATCGCGCTGCGAAGCGCGGGATCCTCGGGCGTCACCTGACTCGGAAAGAACGCCACAACCTTGCCCTGCTTGTCGACGACGTACTTGCTGAAGTTCCAAGCCGGAAGGTTCCCGGACGAACCGAGGAATGAATAGACTGGCGACTGCCCCGCCCCCTTCTTGGTCACGACTTTCTCGAACATCGGGAAGGTGACGTCGTAGGTCAGTTTGCAGAACGTCGCGATCTCCTGCGCCGTCCCCGGTTCCTGGCCGCCGAAGTCGTTGCTGGGGAAACCGAGCACGTTGAAGCCCTTGCCTTTCATCTCGCGCTGCAGCTTCTCGAGCCCTTCGTACTGTGGCGTGTAGCCGCATTTGCTGGCCACGTTGACGACCAGACTGACCTTGCCCTTGTACTGCGCGAGGTTGCCGGCCTTGCCATCCAGGCTCTTGGTGTTGAGGTCGTAGAACGAGGTCACGCCGCCTCCGCTTCCCTGCTGGGCTGAGCCGGGCTGCGCACCGACGAGCACGAGACCGACGATGAGGCCCAGAATCGCTACCGACGTCTTCAACATAGCAGCTCCTTCGGCTGTAGATTGTACGCGCCGCGGGCTTACAATGCGCGCGGTTCGAATCGGAGGGCTCATGAGAACAGTGCGTGCGGTGCTCTTCGGTCTCCTCGTTGGCACGGTCCCACTGAGTGGGCACCATTCGTTCGCGGCCGAATACGACGGCGACAAGCCGGTCACCGTATCGGGCGTTGTCGCCAAGATCGACTGGATGAATCCCCACATCTACTTCTACGTGGATGTGAAGGACGACAAGGGTGCGGTGACGCAGTGGAAGTTCGAAGGCTACCCCCCGAACATGCTGGTGCGTCAGGGATGGAAGCGGGACGTGACCATGAAAGTCGGCGACACGGTCAAGGTGTTCGGCTGGCGAGCGCGTCTGAACCCGACGCAGGCCGCCTCGCGCAAGGTGACGTTTTCGAACGGAACCGAACTGAATTCCGGGCCCCCTGCCGGCACCGGCGGCCAATGAGGAGCACGGCGATGAAACGACCGCTGGCGTCCGTCGTCGCACTCCTCGCGTCTGCGATGCTCGTCACCACGACGCTCGCGCAGACGCAGAAGCCGGGGCTCAAACCGATCCCTCGAACCGCCGACGGCAAGCCTGATCTGTCTGGCGTGTGGGTCGGCGGCGGATTCGCCCTGCTGTTTGGCGACGCGGAAATCGAGGCGATTCGCAAGGCCGACGAGGCCGCCGGAAGGAAACCGCTGCCGCCGCCCGAGCCGCCGCCCTATAAACCCGACGCGGAAAAGAAGCGGCAGGAGTATCTGGCGCGCAAGGGGATCGACGATCCCATGGCACGCTGTCTGTTGTCTGGCGTCCCGCGGATCACCGTTCGTCCGCTGCCGTTTGAAATCATTCAACAGCCGCATCGCGTCGTGATCCTGTATGAAGTCCATCACGGCATGCGATTCATTCCCACCGACGGACGCCCGCATCCAGACGACATGGAGCCGTCGTATCTCGGTGATTCCATCGGGCGCTGGGACGGCGACACGCTCGTCGTCGACGTCGTCGGCTTCAACACCAACACGTGGCTGGCCGGCGTCGGGACACACCATACTGAAAAGCTGCGCGTGACCGAACGTTACACTCGCGATACCTACGACACGATCGTCTACGAAGCGACGATGGAGGATCCGGACGTCTTCACCAAGCCGTGGAAGATGTACGCGACGCTGCGGCTGCGGCCCAACGAGCGGATCCGCGAGTACGAGTGCATCGAGAACAACGAAGACATCCAGCGCTTCGAGAAGCTGCTCGAGACCGACTTCAAGAAGTGACGTCGTGTCCGCCTTCACGCGGACCAATACTGTGATCTCCACGCTTTTGAACCGCTGACTCCATCGCCGTGGATCGCGCCGAGCGATGCTCTCGCGATCACGGCGTTTTCTGCGCGCTCTCCGCCACCCTGATCGGGTGAGCCAATTGCATCGCCCACGCGTCTGACAAGAGGGGCCCCGGCCTCAGGCCTCGCGCCCCAGACCGCGAGGCGACTATGGATCGGGCCCGTTTGATCCTGATCGGTACCTGTGTGTGCGCAATGGCCATCGCACGAGGCACAGTTGCGCAAACGCCCATGCCAGAGGGCTGGGTGGTGTTGCCCGTCGACGAATATCGTGCACTCCGCGAGCGCGCCACGCCGCAGCCGGCCCAACCCGCAAGCTCTCCGATCGATGCCACGCTGACGCGGATCGACTACGAGTTGGTCGCCGACGTCGAGTCGGCATCTGGCCGCGCGCTGCTCACGATCGACGTGCTGCGCGAGGGCTGGACGCGCGTGCAGATTCCCGCCGGGTTGATGGTGCGCGACGCGCGGATCGATGGACAGCCGGTGTCGCTCGTCGAAGGTCCACCACCGCACGTGCTGCTGTCGCGTGTCGGACGCGTGGTGCTCACGCTCGACATCGTCATGCCGCTCGCCTCGTCGGCCGGCACCGAGTCGATCGCACTCCCCTCGTCCACGGCGCCGATCTCGCGTGCGTCGCTCGTGCTGCCGCGCAGCGGCGTCGATCTGAACGTCAGCGGCGGCTTCATCGCCGATCGGAGCGAGACGGCGACGGAGAGTCGATGGACGGCGTTCGGCCGGCCCGGGCAGGCGCTCACACTGAGTTGGAAGCGGAAGGTCGACGATCGCCGCGCGGAACTGCCACTACGCACCCGCGCCCGGGTCACCTCGATTGTCGGCCTCGGCGAAGACGTCTCGCCGGTCGCCGCCAACGTTCGTATCGAAGTGCTGCAAGGCCTCGCGCGCGAGGTGTCGCTCGCGCTGCCGCCTGGTCTCGTCGTCAACCAGGTGAACGGCGCCACCGTTGGCGACTGGGACACCAACGACGGCGCGCTGCGAGTACGCTTGCTCGATCCGATCAGCAGCGAAGTGTCGTTCGTCGTCCAGGGCGAGACGCGTGCGCCACGCGAGGGAGCGATCACCGTACCGATCGTGCGTGTGCCGTCCGCCGAACGCGAGAGCGGCGGCATCGCGGTCGACGTCGTCGGCGCCGGCGAGATTGGCGATCGTCAGACCCGCGGGCTCGATCCGGTTGATCCCGCGGACCTCGGCGAGATCGTCGCGGGACGGGAGTCGCCGTCGATGGTCGCCTATCGGTTGCGGCCGCTGGCCGGCACCGAAGCACGATCGCTGACGGTGACCGTCGTGCGCTACACCCCGCAGGCCGTGCTGATCGCCAACGTGGAAGAGGCGCGCTACCGCGCGCTCGCCGCGGAAGACGGCGGCATGCTCGTCGAAGCCCGCTACGCGGTGCGCAACAACCAGCGCAGCTTCCTGAAGGTCACGCTGCCCGCGCGCGCCACACTGTGGAGCGCGAAGGTGTCGGGTCAGCCGATTCGTCCCGGCGTCGCCGAACAGGGCGCCGTCCTGCTGCCGCTCGAAAAGGGCCGCGCCGGCGAGGAAGCGCCGACGTTCGTCGTCGAAATGGTGTATCTGCAGCGCACGGAGAGCTGGCTCCCCAAGGGACGCGCTCGGCTCGATCTCCCCGCGCTTGATCTTCCCGTCTCGCGTACTGGTCTCGAACTGCGCTACTCGCCGCGGTATCACATCAACCTCGAGCCGGGCACGTTCCGTGTCGAAGACGACGCCGGACCGTTTGCCGACGCCTTGCGCCGCCCCGTGACCTTGACGGTGAGCGGCGGGACCGCGGTCGGCGATGCCGACAACACGCGCCGCCTTCAGGCGCTGGTGGATCGCTTTCGCGCCGAGTCAGGCGGACGCACGGTCGCGGGCGCATTGCCGGTCAATGTGACGTTCCCGGCATTCGGTCCATCGATGTTCCTGGCCGCGGAGCTGACCGCCGAGTCGCGCGCGCCATTCGTCGAGTTGTCGTTCAAGCGAAGGTGAGGGTGCCATGCTCGCTCTCAGATTCTCTGTGGTCAGTGCGCTCGTACTTGCGGGGGCGCCGTCGTTTGCGCAAGCGCCTCCTCGGCCCAATGACACGCCGCGTGCGGTGACGCTCCCGCTGGCCGAGTACAACCGGCTGATCGATCTCGCCGCCCGTCCCCCTCAGGGACCGACCACGCCACCCGTTGGCGCGGTGCTCGCGAACGCGGACCTTCGCATTCGCGTCGATCGCGACACGGCGCGAGGCGTGTTCACGATGACGGGCGACGCGCTGCGTCCCGGCATCAGCCGCGTCGGCCTGCTGTCTGGCGCCACGGTCACGGAAGCGAACGCGGCCGGGCGGCCGCTGCCGCTCGTCGCGGACGGGACGGCGCACACCGCGCTCGTGCCTGGCCCCGGCCCGTTCTCGCTCACGCTCGAATGGGGCGCACCACTCGTCTATCGCCCCGGGCGGGCGACGTTCGTCCTTCCTGTTCCGCAGGCGGGAACGGCGCGGGCGACGATCGACGTGCCGGGCGAGCAAGCCGATGTTCATCTGTCTGCAGGCCTGATTACCCGGCGAGCCATCGCCGGCGGCCGCACCGTGATCGAGGCGACACTCGATCCGGGCTCGTCAACCGACGTGTCGTGGTCGATGCGCGACAGCGCGCCGGTCGCCGCCGCGCGCGAGGTCCGCACCGTGGCCGACGTGCTGACGCTGCTCACGCTCGGCGACTCGGACCTGCGGATGGCCGCGCTCATCGATCTGACGGTCATCCAAGGCCAGGTGCGCACCGTGGCCGTTCAGCTTCCGCCCCGCTACGAACTCACCGGCGTGTCCGGAAGCACGGTCGAAACCAGCGAGCGGCGCGACGACGAACTGGTGGTGACGCTCACGGAGCCGTCGGCGCGCAGCCACCAGCTGCTGATCACGCTCGAGCGCCCGCACGAGGGTGGGTCGTTTGCGGTCGATACGGGGTTCATCACGGTTCGCGACGTCCAGCGCGAACGTGGTGAGATCGCGATCGACGGCGTCGGCACGCTGGAGCTCGAGGCACCTGAGCGCAATGGCATGCTGCGCATCGACGTTCGCGAGCTCAACCCGTCGCTCCGGGCGCTGTCGCGCTTGCCGATGCTCTCGGCGTTTCGCTATCAGCGCACCGCCGCCATGGTGCCGGCGTTGTCGCTCGACGTGAAACGATTTGCCGACGTCGGAGTACTTGCCGCCGTCGCGGATCGCGCGGTCGCGACGACGCTCGTGACAAGCGAGGGACGCGCGCTCACCGAAGTGGCGCTGCAGATTCAGAACCGCGCGCAGCCGTTTCTCAAGGTCACGCTACCGGCGGGTGCAACGATGGTGTCGGTCGACGTTGCGGGCGAGACGGCCAAGCCCGTGCTCGGCGCCGACGGGATCCGCGTACCGCTGTTGCGCCCCGGGTTCCGGCCGAGCGGAACCTATCAAGTGTCGTTCGTCTACGTGCACGCGGGAACGCCATTCGCGCGCAAAGGCGAGATGCAGATGATGCTGCCCCGGATGGACATCCCGGTCGCCATCGTCCGGTGGGAGGTGTTCGTGCCCGAGCGCTACAAGGCGCGCACGGTCGATGGCAACGCGATCGATCTGGCATCGGTCGCCGATGTGCCGGGCGCGGCCGCGACGGTGGCCGGGTTCAATGCGCCAGTGGCATTGGTCGCATCTCCGTCTCTCGCGGAGACCGTTCAAACTGCGGCCACGGTGCCTGGGCAGATTCGTGGGCTCGCACGCGACGCAAGTGGCGCCGTCCTTCCGGGAGTGACTGTGACACTGACCAGGAACGGCTCGACGCGGACCGCCGTGACCGACAGAGCTGGCATGTTCGTGTTCGACAATGTTCAGCCCGGCGACGTGACGGTGGACTCGCGTCTAGCGGGGTTCGATAACGCTCGCATGACCTTCGTCTACCACGGGCAACCGCTGCAGCTGGAACTCCCAATGCGAGTGGGGGGCCAGGGAGAGACGATTACAGTCACCGCGGCGTCTCCGGTCGTCGACGTCCAGTCGACCGCGAGGGCTGCCACGTTGAGCAACGAGAGCGCCGGCGTGGGGCGCCTCGACCGAACGCCACAGACCGTCCCGCCGTCGCAGAACGTCATCAACCTCCAGCGGCGCACGTCCGGCGTGCTGCCGATTCGCGTCGACGTGCCGCGCGCCGGAACGTCGCATCAGTTCGTCAAGCTGCTGGTCGTCAATGAAGAGACGGCAGTGACACTGCGGTACAAGCGAAGATAGGGGCTAGAATCGTCGCCTATGACAGCCCTCCACGCGCGTCGCAATCAGCCCGCTGACGACAACGAGCCTGGCGGGATGATGGGATTCCTCGAACACCTCGACGAGCTGCGTCGCCGACTGATTCGCGCGCTGATCGCGCTGGTCGGCGGCATGGCGGTGGCGTTCTTCTTCGTCGACCGTATCGCGGAGTTTGCGCTCGGTCCGGCGATTCGGGCGCTCCCACCGGGCGCGAAGCTGATCACGACGAGGCCGGGCGAGGGCATCGCGTTCTATTTCGACCTCGCGCTGCTCGGCGGCGTAGTGCTGGCGGCGCCGTTCATCACGTATCAAGCGTGGCGCTTCATCGCTCCAGGTCTGTACGCTCGCGAGAAGCGGTTCGCATGGCCGTTGATGCTGATGGGCGCGATCGGTGCGATTGCCGGCGCGGCGTTCACGCACTACCTGCTGTTCCCGTCGACCATCGAGTTCTTCGGCCGATTCAATTCGAAGTTGACGATCTACACACCCCGCCTCGAGGACACGTTCGGCCTCTACAAGAGCCTGCTGCTCTCGATGGTTGCCGTGTTTCAGATTCCGACGCTGGTGTTCTTCCTCGCGTTGATGGGGCTGGTAACAGCGAGATGGCTCTGGCGCAACGTACCCTACGCGACGTTGATCATCTTCATCGCCGCAGCCGTGCTCACCTCGTCGCCTGACTGGTGGAATCAATCCATCGTCGCGGCGCCGATGCTCGCCATGTATCTCGTCAGCATCGTCGTGGCGTGGCTCGCGGCACCGCGTGGTCGCGTTCGCCCGGACAGCCGCGACCACCTCCGTCTCGTCTTCGCGGCAACGGTGATCGATCAATTCCGGCGACGTCAGTCGAAAACGCTTTCGAAAGCGTGTGTGCGTAAAATGTCGTGAACGCCGGGCCTGACAGGCCCGGCGCCAGCTATACGAATTACCACTACAGTCGTTACCAGATCCCCTTGTCAGCCGACGGGTCGCTGGATTACAACGTGCGCCACGAAGGAGATCGTCGATGAGCGCAACCGCCAACGGCTACACGGGGCAGGCCGTCGTCCAGCCTGGAACAGCACCGCTCACCAATGGACGGATCGCACTGGCGGGTCTGGCGGTGTTCCTGCTCAACCAAGTCGGCGCCGTCCTCGTGCACGGCTTCCTGCTCGCCAACGATTACGCGCCGTTCGAGGGCACGCTGCTGCGTGCGAACGGGGATGGGACGCCCGACTGGCAGTTCATCTTCCTGCCGGTCCGGCACCTCTCGTTCACGATCGGGCTGATGTGGTTGTTCCGCATCGCGCGGGAGGAGGGAGACGCGTGGGTCGCGCGCGCACTGAAGCTTGGCGTGATCTCGTACTTGATCGGCCCGGGACCGATGTTCCTGGTTTGGTACGCCGAACAGCCCTGGCCCGGCGCGCTGGCGGCCAAGCAGCTCGGTTACGAGCTCGTGATCGCCCTCGCGCTCGCCCTCGTCGCCGGTGCGATGCTGCGACCACGGCGAGCGGCCGCGTGACCGGACCCTATGGCCGGACCCTCCTGGGGCCTGAGGCCTGGGCCCTGGGGCCTATTGTTTCCCGAACCGCTGGTTCTCCTCGCAGATGAACTCGATGATCTCCTGATCGAGCATCAGATCCTGATTGATGCGCACCGTCCACGGCCGCGTGTACGCCTTCTTGTCTTCGACCGTGACGTCGATTTCCATCTTGCCGAACGTGGGGCGCCGAATGCGCTCGGTCATCTTCGCCTGATCGCTCATCGGCGTGCCGATGATGTCGAGCCAGCCATCGTCCCGAAAGCCGGTGCTCTCGACGACGAACGTGTCGCCCTCCCAGCGGCCCACGGAGTAGCCGTAGTACCACGGCTGCAGGTCGTCGGTGACTTTCGGCAGCGCCCGCCCATCCGTGAAGATTTGCCGGATCCCTGAGCTCGCCTCGTACAGGATGACGAGCACGTCAGCCGTTTGAATGAACTTGCGCGGGGCACCTTGGGTGTGGAACTGCATGATGCCCATCGGCAGGCAATGCGCCTCGGGGTTGTCCTTGCTGTTGCCGGCCATGCGCTCCTTCAACACCGCCTGCGCCCACGGCGTCATCGGCAGCCCTTCCTTGATGTTCGCCGCGACGTCGCGGAAACCGGCGACGGGAGGATCGCTTGGCGGCGGCGCCGGGGTCCCTTGACGGCCGAGCCCGCCGACGCCGCGCCAGAGACCCGACAGGTCGACTTTGCCGTCAGCGGTGCGCGGCGGCGCCGCGTTCAGATTGGGCTCGCCGTTCGGCTGCTTCGGCACGTTCTTCGACGGTTGCCTCGGCCACTGCGCCGAGGTCGTCGTCGACAGCCCGACCACGAGCGCCACTGTGCCGACGAGCCTGAGCACCGCTGTCATGTCTGCCCTCCTGCAGGCGTACCGGCGTATTATGCTCGACAAACAGGAGCTCAGATGAAGGTCACGTCAGTCGCCGTGTTTGCCGCGATGGCTATCGCCGCGACAACCATTCGCGTGGCGGCACACCACTCGTTCGCCGCGGAGTTCGATGCGAACCGACCGTTGACGGTCTCGGGCACCGTGACCAAACTCGAATGGACCAATCCACACGCGCGCCTGTATGTCGACGAGATCGACAAGGACGGAAAGGTGGTCAGCTGGGACTTCGAGCTCGGCCCACCCAACGGCCTGATGCGGAATGGCTGGAACCGGAATTCGCTGAAGGCTGGACACAAAGTGACCGTGTCCGGCTTCCACTCGAAGACGAACCCTCACGTCGCCAACGCGCGCACGGTCACGCTGGCGGACGGCAGACGCGTATTTGCAGGCTCATCATTCGACACCGGTCCCACTCAATAGTCACGACAGAGCGCGCCGGCGGCGATTGATTTACGCGTGCGCAGGAACTGCCGCCGGCGTCGAGATCGAGCGCAGCGCGTCGAGCAACTCGGCGGCTGGGACCTCGGCGCCTGAGCGATAGTCGGCTCGTCTGGCCAAATCGCCAAGCGAAATGATGCCGACGAGCTTGCTGTCGCGATCGAGGACCGGCAGACGACGCACTCTATGCCTGCCCATCGTCGCCAGCACCGTCCGCACGTCGTCTTCAGGACGGCAGAAGTGCACCTCCGCGGTTGACATCACGTCGCGAACGACGAGGTTCGCGGGTGGCAATGATCGAGTGGCCGTCGCGATGCAGATGTCGCGATCGGTCACGATCCCGAGCAGCGTTTGGCCTACGTCCACCACCGGCACGACTCCGCAGTCGCAGTCCCACATGATCTGCGCGGCTGTCGCCAGGTTCGAATCGGGGCTGACCGCTCGCACGTCCGACGTCTGCAGGTCTTTCACTCTCATGGAACGCGCCTTTCCTGATCGCCGCTCAGGGCGACCTGCCGCGATGCACCACTGATTCGCGGGCTCAGCTCGCACGTAGCCGAGCCCGGGGCTCGAACGTGCACAGCAATGTCGGGCCTCGTGCAAGCCTTCTGCCCCCGGTGAACACGCGGCTGTCATGGGGAGTCGGGACCAGTCCTCGCAAAGGTGTGTAGGGAAGAACGACGCGAGCCACCACTCTCCTGCACCAGCAAGCTCGGCCAGTTGTCCGCATCTCGACGGCCTGGCCGATCGTTTGGAGAACTGAAACACATCCACGCTTGCGCCGCGGATCGGACTCTGGGATCCTGTGGCGCGATGGCGCGTTATCTGTGTTGGCTGATCGCGGTCCTCGCGATCACTTTGTCGGGATGCGCGTCGCGCAACAGGCCGCCGACATCCGCACCGGCTCCAACCCCTGCTGCCACACCGGCGCCTGCGCCGACGGCCAAGCCACAAGCCGTGCTCGAGACGCGGGAGGGCCTCGCGTCGTACGACGTCTCCGGGTTCGAAGGTAAGGTCACGGCGAGCGGGGAGAAGGTCGATCAGAGCGCGATGGTGGCCGCGCACTCGAGCTTCCCGTTCGGCACCGTGGTCCGCGTGACCAACCTGGCTAACGGCCGCCGCGTCATCGTCCGTATCGTCGATCGTGTCCCGGCCGCGGCCGCTCAGAAAGAGAGCGTGCTGATCGACCTCTCGTCGAGCGCCGCGCGCAATCTGGGAGTCGCGGCGAAGGGCCGCGCGAAGGTCCGTCTAGAAGTCCTGCGCTGGGGCAGGTAGAACATTTGTGATTAGTGATTAGTGATCTTTGATTAGTTGGTGATTGTCGATTTTTGATTGGTGAATGAGAGCGCGTCGCCACGGTCGCCGACGCCTCTGCTCCGTCTTTCAATCACCAATCATTAATCACCAATCAACAACGAATCACTAATCCAAAATCACAAATCAAAAATCATCTGGTCTCCCGGCCAGCGCCCCACTTCCACTTGTCTGACGGACGCTCAATCCGCTTGATCCGGATCCGGTTGTCGTTCAGGTTGCGATTGGGTGATGCCCAGATGCGGAGGCGATCGCCGACCTTGAAGAAATCCTTGGTGATCCCTTCACGATCGAGCCGCGATACGCTGGCCCACTCGCCGGAATAGATGCCGCTCCTGCCGAAGTTGTCACGGCCCTGGACGTGAATCCAGGAATGAGGGTTCTTGTACTGGAACTCGACGACCTCGCCTTCGATCTCGATGGTGTCCGCCTCGATGTAGTACTCGGCGAACGAGTGGTGCGCGAGCAGACGGGCAGAGACAACCAGAGCGCCGGCAACCAGCAGCACAACGCGCAAGCCGAGAGATTGTGAGCGCATCCCGACCTCCATGCCCACCCCCGCATGGGAAAGTCAGAATGATTATAGGCCTAGAGCCTCGAGCCCAAGCCAAGCGCCTTCACAAGTGCTGTAAGGCTCGATCGGCCGCGCGGACGCCGGTGTCGTGCGCTTCCTCGAACAGGGAGAGCCCGCTCACGTCCGAGTGCGCGAAGAGCAATCCCTCATCAGCGGCGGCCATGCGCTGACGGGCCGCCCGTGACAGGAATCCTACGGTCGGCCGGATCATCGCGTGGCCGGCTCGGAGGACGTCGAGGCGCGAGACGCAGTCGTCGATGTCGGGGTGCACGCGCCGGAGGTCGGCCAGGATCCGCGCCGACAGGGTCTCCCACGTCTGCTGCTGCAGCCACATCCGATTCGACTGCGGCGAGCCCTGTGCCAGCGCCCAGTAATAGGTCCAGATCGTGCGCGGCACCTCGGTCGCGAGCGATTGATGGGTCGCGACGACGTAGCCGAGCGACGGCGAGTCGAAGACCACGTTCTCCCACGCCGGTTCGACGCCTGCTGCACGCGGCCACCGTTCGAGGACGAGATTGGCTGTGACCCAGGGCGAGTAGTCGAACCCCTCGATCGCGAACAGACCGGACGTGAGATGCGGCAGCAGAAACGCCGGCGCCGCGTAGATCACCTGGTCGGCCTCCCAGATGCCGGCGTCAGCCGTAACCGTCCAGCGTTTGCCCGTGCGCGCCAGACGCTCGATCATGACTCCCGTCTCGACACGAGCGCCGATGCGCTCGAGCAGGCGTCGCACGATCCAGCCGTTGCCTTCGGGCCAGGTGAGCGGCCCTGGCTCCTCGGGCGGACGCGAAGCGAAGTAGTGGATGCCCGCCCACGCCGAGACGTCGCCCACCAACGCGCCGTAGTCGTCGCGACAGCCGTAATCGACCCACCATCTCAGATAGAGGGAGTCGAGCCCTTCGCGATCGAGCCACGCCGCCATCGACAGGCGATCGAGCGCCGCGATGTCGGAGGCATGCGACCCCACGAGCCGGCCGCGCGAGGACGGGATGGTGAACGCCCCGCTCTCGCGAAACGCGCTGATGCGATCGTCGAAACGCTTGAACTGGTCGCGATCGCGCGCGGTCGGACCGACCTGGGGCTCAAGTCCTTCCTGCCAGCGGCCGTGAATGAACAGCCGCTCTTGCGGCGCGAAGCACACGGCTCGTTCGTTCCAATGGTCGCCGTCGAGGACGCCGATGTCGCTGAAGAACGCGCGCAAGCCCACGGCCTCAGGACCGGGGATCGGCACGTAGTGTGCCCCCCATGGATATGGCGAGATCTCGTGCTCGCCCCACCGCGAGTTTCCTCCGGCCTGCTGCTCCATCTCGAGCACGACGAAGTCGGTGAACCCGCGCTGCTGCAGCCGCCACGCGGCACTCAGCCCCGCGATGCCGCCGCCGACGATGACAATTGGCTTTCGCTCGTTGCGACGCCTGGCTTCCGTGGTCGTGGTGGACCGGAGTCGATGCCCGCGCGCACCGCCATCGTCGACGATCACGCCCGTCGGACCGCGGCGGCTCTTGCAGGACATGCCGACAAGGGCGGCGCTGAGAAAAAGGCGCCGCGAGATGGGCGAATAGAGCATTCGTGATTAGTGATCTTTGATCAGTGATTCGTTGTTGATTGGTGATCTTTGATTGTCGACGTGTTGGCAACCGGGAGGAAGGGCCCCACGGCTCCGTTCTCGTGTGTCAATCAACAATCACAAATCGTCAATCAACAACGAATCAGAAATCACAAATCACTAATCATCATTCATGTTGCTAGCGGTTGAATGCGCGCCACTCCTGTTCGTAATAGCGGACCAGCGCCTGATTGTGGAGGCGATTCACTTCGACCGGCACGGCGCGCATGTCGACAGGAAACTCGAACAGCGGGTCGAGCGTCTCCAGCGTGAGGAAACGAAGCCCCGCAGGCAACTGCGCCGGACGGTGATACGCCGAGCGGGTGCCGAGCACAAATCCCCACTCCCCGAACGACGGGACATACACGTGATACGGCGTGGTCTGAAAGCCAGCGTCCTCGATGGTGCGGACCACGCACCAGAACGACTGTGGAGCAAAAAGCGGCGAGCTGCTCTGGACGGTGAACGCCCCGTTCTCTGAAAGATGCCGGCCCAACATGCGGTAGAACAGCGACGTGTAGAGCTTGCCCAGCGAGAAGTTCGACGGATCGGGCAAGTCGACGATCGCGAAGTCGAACAGATCGTTCGTCTGCTCGAGCCATACCATCGCGTCCGCCGATACGACGCGCACGCGCGGGTCGCCGAACGAGCGTTGATTCAGCGCCACCAGCTCGGGGTGCGTCGAGAACAGGCGCGGCATCTCCGGATCGAGATCGACCAGCGTGACCTGGCCGACCTCCGGATACTTCAACACTTCGCGCAGCGCGAGGCCGTCGCCGCCACCGAGGATCAGCACGCGCCGGGCTTTCACCGACGCCAGACCCGGGTGCACCAACGACTCGTGATACCGGTACTCGTCGCGCGAGCTGAACTGCAGGTGCGAATTCAGGAACAGGCGCAGATCGTCGCGCCAGGCCGTCAGGACGATGCGTTGATAGGGTGTCGTCCGTGCGAACACGACGTCATCGGAGTACAGGCCGCTCTCGGCAACGTCGAGCAGGCGATTCGCGCTGACCATCCCGCCGCTGAGCACCAGCATCACGAGCACGGCGATCGCGGCCAGCGATCGACGCTGGGGAATCGCGTCCCTGAAGAGATACAGCGTCCACAGGGCGACCGCGCCGTTGACGAGACCGAAGAACATCGCCGCCCGCAGCAGACCGAGCTGCGGCACCAGCAGCGTCGGAAACAGCACCGATGCGATCAGCGCACCCAGATAGTCGAACGTCAGGACGTGCGCGACGACGTCCTTGAACTCGAACCGGTCACGCAGGATGCGCATGAGCAGCGGGATCTCGAGGCCGACGAGCGTGCCCACCACCACGACGAGCGCATAGAGAATCGGACGGAACACCTCGGTCCAGCCGAAGGCGAAAAACAGGATCGCCGACGACAGACCGCCGACGAGCGCAATCAGCACCTGAACGACGACGAACTGCCGCACCAGCGCGCGAGTGATGAACCGCGACAGCCACGAGCCGATGCCCATCGCGAAGAGATACGCGCCGATGACCGTCGAGAACTGCGTGACGCTGTCGCCGAGCAGATAACTGGCGAGCGCGCCGGCAACGAGCTCGTAGACGAGCCCGCAGGTGGCAATGAGAAGAACCGCCGCCAGCAGCGCGGGGGCCATGGGAGGGAATACAGGTGATGGAGGCCGTTAGCGGGTGGCTGAAGCCTGCCCTGTAATGCAAAATGCAAGAGGCAAAATGCAAAAGGGAGACTCCTCGAAGATTGCCGACGTTTTGCATTTTGAATTTTGCATTTTGAATGACGTCCTCACCCTCTTTATTGCCGCGTCATTAGTGAATGGCGGCGGCGATGATGATGCCGAGACCGAGCGACACCAGTCCGATCAGCGTCGCGACCGCGGTGTTCTGCCGCTCGCAGATTTCGCGCCAGAGCTCGAACGGCGTCAGGCGATCGAGGATGACGAATGAGATGGCGAACACCGCGATGCCGATCAGGGCAAACACCAGGGCCGCCACCATGTTCGAAAGCAGGTCAGGCATCGGTCACTTCCCTCCCGGATAGCGACGCAGCGTCCCGTAGACCGGACGATACGCGCCGGGATTGGCGCGCAGCGAGCGCGGGACATCGTCATTGCGACTGACGTTCGTCAGCGACCAGCCGCGGTACTCAGCGACGCCGAGCAAACCAAGCACGGCGACGCTGTACAGCAGGTACCCCATCTTCCACATCAGTCGTCGTCCTCCTCGTCATCGTCGTCATCGCCGCCGTAGTCGCTCTCGTACCAGCGCCGGCGTTCGAATGCATGATGCCGCCAGGAGATGAACAGCGGCGGCACCGCCAGCAGGCCGAGCGCCACACCGTAGAAGAGCCACACCGGCGTGTCACGATGGACCTCGATGGAATAGACGATCGGCGTCCGCGTGGCCGTATCGCCTTCGGGCTCGACTCGCAGGTAGTAGCGGCCGGCCGGTACATTCGGCACCACGACGCGGCCGCGCCGCGATCCCGAAGACCAGGATTCGCCGTCTTCGACGCCGAAGTAGTACTCCAGCTCGCGACCGAAGTCCAACGCGACGTTGGTCGTCTCGTTGACCAGCGCGAGATTCACGAACATCCAGTTGTTCGAGAGATTGGTATCGAGCGACACGCCGACGCTCGACGGCCGCCCGTCCAGCGTGAACGCGTCGGTGACGAATGCAGAATTCTGAGAGAACGGCTCGAAGACGTAGCGGCTCTGGAACACGGGGCGGTCCGACGTGAGGAGCCGCAGCACCGCAACGACGAGAACCACCGCGGCAAGCGCCAGGAACATCCCCCATGCGGGCCAGACCTTGCCGGCATATGGCGATGGCTGGTTGACGTAGACACCTACCGGCGACGGCGGTTCGCCCTCGACCGAGAAGGCGCGCCACAACGCCTCGCCGTTGACGTAGGTGCCAAGCGACCACGTCGCCTCCTTGGCCGTGCCCTCGGACGAGAGCACGAACGGCGGCGACGTGTAGTCGTGCACCTGCACCGTCTCGCCGACACGCACGATCCACGGGAATTCGCCGAGCACGTACGTGGTGCGCGCCGACGCCGACTGAAAGTGCTTGTAGGTGCGGCCGTTCAGCTCACGCACCGCGTGCTGCCCGATACCGTGCCCGGAGGGCTGTTCGTCGACGACGGCGATGTCCGACCAGTGTCCTTCGTACTCGCTGAGATAGCGGAATCCCTGCTGCGGGTTGAACAGGACGTACTCGTGCCACGAGTAGGGAACACCCTCCACGGTGATGGTGCGCTGCTGGAAGCCGACGACCTCGTAGCGCGCACCGTGCCAGTCGCCGCTCGCGCCGAGTGGAATCTTCGGCGTGATGCGCTCGCGGTTCTTGACCTCCTGCAGGATCCCGACGTTGGGATCCGTCGCATCGGCGATCGATCCACAACTGTCGCAGACGACCGATAGCGAGTGCCCCGCTGCTCTGATCACGAGCGGAGCGGCGCAATTGCGGCACTTGAGCGCGCCGACCGGGACCACACGCGACTGATCGGCGGGCCGCAGGTTGCGGAAGCTCAGCTCCGCAAACGCCACCGACTGGCCGGCGTACACCGTCGGCGGGCTGTCGGTGTAATCGATCGTTGCGACCCGCCCCTCCTGCGCTTGGAGGTCGGCGAAGCGCGCCAGCTCACGATCCCACGACTCGAACGGCAGCTCGCCTTCCGTGCCGCGATACCGCGCGTCGGTGATCGTCGTCACTTCGTACTCGCGATCGCGCACGTGGATGGTTCGGCCCACCGTGAGCTCGCTCGCCGCCGGGACCTGCACCGGTTCCGGGACGCGCTCATACATCGCGTAGCGCAGCTGCGCGTCCGAGAGCCACCCCGTCTTGTGGTCGCTGAACAACACGTGCCACTCGCTCCACGTGCCGTTCTCGTACGCATACGCGATGCGGCCGATCACCTCGAACGCGCGTTTCTGATACCACCCGCCAGTGCCAATCTGGATCAGCGACGTGTCAGGCGGCGGATTGCTCACCTCGCCAACGCGCGCGACGTCGAGATCGTGCCGCACGATGATCGACCGGCAATGACCGCAGACCGTCTGTACGGATCCCGACCACGCAAACGTGAGAGGCGCGCTGCAGTTGGGGCAGGCCGCGGCCGGTCGGTTCATAGCAATGCAGAATTCAGAATGCAGAATGCAGACACTGTCTACGTCGAAGAATCCGGGTGGAGTGCGCCACGCCCGACACGAACATCCGTCGTGCTGCGAACGGTCTGAATTCTGAATTCCAAATTCTGCATTTCTTTGACGAGCACACCGTACTGGCGTTCAATCCGCCTGACCCGTACCTCTTGTGCCCCGACCGAGCGGCGGACGATGCCGTCCACGTCCCACTCCTCGCGTGCGACGCAGCAGAACACATTGAGGCAGAGGCTGGCGTGCTCGGGAAACGTGTGACACGCCAGGTGCGATTCGGCCAGAACCTGCAATCCGGTCACACCACCGGGAGATGGGAAGCAATGCCAGACCGCGGGTGCGACCGCGGTGAGCCGAGCAGCGTCGAGAATGGCGCTGAAGAGCGCCTCGAGCGCGCGGACGTCACGCAGCGCCGCCGGGTCGCACCCGGCGGCTTCAACGATCCATTCGACCCCGACGGCCGCGGTCAATCGTGGTGAATCGTGCAACCTAGTGGAACGTTCCCTGTGATTCTAGTGCGGGCGACCCTTTGCGTGGCCCACGAAATCGAATACGAAACTCAGGGTCGCCGACGTTCCATATAGCTTCGAGTCGGCGCTCCCTATACCTTGGCCGTCTTGAGCGCCGCCAGCACGCGCGCGTCGCGGAACGGCACACGGCGCAGGCGGACACCGGTCGCATCGAAGATCGCGTTGGCAATCGCCGCCAGCGTCGGTTTGCAGACCGTCTCGCCGGCGCCGTAATGCGGCAGATCCGGCCGCTTCGGATTCGGGTCGCCGTTGACGATCACGATCTCGATCGATTCCGGCGTGTCGGTATGCCGCATCGTCGGATAGCTGGCCCAGTCGACGCTCGTGACTTTCTCCGTGTCGAACTGCACCTCTTCGTGGAGTGTGCGGCTGACCGAGTGCAGCATGCCGCCTTCGAGCGTTCGGCGCAGCGCCTCCGGATTGATCACCAACCCGCAATCATGCGCGCACACCATCCGCTTCACCCAGACGTGGCCGGTCCGCCGATTCACTTCGACTTCCGCGATCTGCGCCACGACGGTCTGGCTGCGATAGGTGTAAGCGATCCCGCGACCAGTGAGGATCTCGCCGCTGCCGACGCGCTTCGCCGACGGACGCGCCTCCCACTTGAACGCGTCGGCGGCCGCCTTGATGCACGCGATCGAGCGTGCACGCTTGAAGCCGCTGTCGTCGTCTGTGGCGGCCGTCAGCAGGCGCAGCCGGAACTCGACGGGATCGGCGTTGGCGGCTGCCGCCAGTTCGTCGATGAACGACTCGGACGCAAACGTCGACTGCGGGCCGTTCGGGTCGCGCAGGTTGCCGGTCCGGAGCGGCGTCTCCCAGATCAGCGGCAAGCTGACGACGCTGCTCGTCATACGACGGTTGGCGATCGCGTACATCTCGTTCGGCGTGGCACCGCTGCCGCGCGCCGGCATCGCCGGCCGCGTCCCCATCAACTGTGAGATGAGTACGGTGTCGTGCTCGTTGTACCCGAGATGGTTGTAGTCGGCGACGCGCGCGTCGTAGTCGAATGCCACCAGGTTTCCTTGCGCGTCGAGCGCGCCGCGCAGCTTCACCGCGAACGCGGGACCCTTGGTGTCCCAGGCCGTCTCCTCGTTGCGCATCCACTGCACGCGAACCGGGCGGCCGATCTCCTTCGCCAGGAACGCGGCCTCGAAGCCGGCATCGTCGGCCGCGGTGCGGCCATACGCCTGCGGTCCTTCCATCCAGACGACGCGCACGCGGTCGCGCGGGAGCTGCAGGAACTCGGCGACGCCGTCGCGCAACCCGTACGACTTCATGTCGTTCGAGTAGATCGTCATCTGGCCGTTGGACGGATCCGCCAGCGCATGCGCGGGGCCGATCGAGACGTGCCCCTGGTACGGCACGTCGTAGTCAGCTTCGATCACCTTCGCGGCGCTCTTGAATGCCGCGTCGGGGTTGCCGACCACCGCCGGCGGCGCGCTCGACGTCGGCGCCGCACCGCGCATGTAGGTGAACAGATTCTCCGACGTCGGAAATGGCGCCGCCGCCGGCTTGTCCCAGTTGACCTTGAGCTGTCGCGCCGCGTTGATCGCCTGCTCTTCACGTTCGCAGACGACGGCGACGTAGTTGCCCTTGGTGACGACCTTGACGAAACCAGGCATCCCGCGCACCGACGATTCGTCCACGCTTACGAGCTTGGCGCCAGCCATGGGTGGACGGACGTTTCGCGCGTGAACCATCCCGGGCACCTTGACGTCGACCGCCCACGTCAGCGAGCCATCGACCTTGGCCGGAACGTCGTAGCGTGGCATCGACTGACCGGTCGCCTTGAGCTGCTGCACGTCCTTCAGCTTCGCGACGCCGGTGGTGGCGTTGATGTTGTTGCCCGTCAGCGCGACGTTGAACTTCTTCCCGCCGACGAGCTCGCCGTAGGTGACCTTCTTCGACGGATCGGCGGTGACCGAGATCACACCCTCGCTGACCGTGAGCGCGGTGACCGGCACGCTGAAACGATTGGAGGCCATCTCCAGCAGCACCCGCCGCGCTTCCGCTGCGACGCGCCGCATCGGATAACCGTCGGTCTGCAGCGCATCGGAACCGCCCGATCCACCCTGGTCGACGCTGACGTCCGTGCTGCCCATGACGCAGCTGGTGCGCTCGTATGGCATGTCGAGCTCGTCGGACATGATCTGGCGGAAGGCCGTGCCGGTTCCCTGGCCGAGATCGGTCTTGCCGACGAAGAACGTCGCCGTGTTGTCTGCCTTGATGACGATCCACGAGTCGAGCTGCTTGAAATCGACATCAGGATACGGGCCGGCGCCGCCGCCCTGCGCGACGAGCGGCATCTCGCTGACGAGACCGGCAGCGCCGATGCCGACGACGAGGTAACCAGAGGCCTTGAGGAAGTCTCGTCGAGTGGTCATGCGATCACCTCGCTGTTCGACCCTCGACGGGCGGATGCGATCGCCTTGGCCGCGCGTTTGATGGCGGCCTGGATCCGGTAATAGGTCATGCAGCGGCACAACGTGGTCGCCATGCTCTGACGAATCTGCGCATCGGTCGGCGTCGGATTCTTGTCGAGCATCGCCTTGGCCGACATGATCTGGCCGTTCTGGCAGAACCCGCAGGCCGGCACCTGCTCGTCGATCCACGCCTGCTGCAGCGGATGCAGCTTCCCGTTCTGCGACAGCCCCTCGAGCGTGGTGATCTCCGCGCCCTGCACGGTCGACACCGGGCGGACGCACGAGCGCACCGCCTCACCCTTGATGATCACCGTGCAGGCGCCGCACTGCCCGAGCCCGCAGCCGAAGCGCGGTCCCTTCAGATCGAGATCGTTGCGGAGCACGTAGAGCAGCGGCGTCGCCGGGTCGACGTCGACCGTGCGCGACTGCCCGTTCACCCTCAAAGCGATATTGGCCATAACGGTTTAGTTTGTACCTTTCACGAGCGCGAGTAAATCCGCCTTTGTCAGCACCCGATCCGGGTTCGGCGCGTGCACCGTCACGTGGCGGTCGAAGTCGAGCTTCAGCCGCTCGATGTTGGCCACGAGCGTCGCGATCGACGGGCTGACGGGCTGCCCGGGCGCCGGCACGTTGAAGTCGGCCGTGAACAGGATGCGCTCCTTCGGCAGGTAGGCGATCAGCATCGCGTCGCTGTGCTCGAGATCCTTGACGTGGTGGAGCTCCAGCGTACGGGTCTCGTCCTGCAGCACCATCTTCTCGATGACGCCCTCGACCTTTGGCTTCTTCTTCGACTTCCCGAGCGCGTCGCCGACGAGCGTGCGCGGCGAGCCGAGCGCCGCTCCGACGAAGAACTTGCTGTTGTCGTCGACGAGCAGGGTGATCCCTTCCGCCACGAACGGAGCCAGCCCGCCGGCATGATCGAAGTGCGGATGCGTGTTGACGACGTACTTGATCCGCTTGGCGGGAAACAGCCGCTTCGTCTCGGCGATGATGGCCAGTCCGCGCGCCTCGTTCTGCCCGCCTTCGAGCACGACGACGTGATCCTTGAATTCGACGGCCATCGCCACGTAGCCGCCGGTGATCCGGTAGACGCCGTCGGCGAGCTTCTCGGACGCAACCGCCGGCGGCGCCGGCGGCGTGTTGGGATTCGGCGCCGCGCCGCCGGCCGCGGGAGCCGTCAGCAACTCCTGAAGGTTCGGTGGATTGACGCGTACGTAATTGATCGCGACCACTTGCGTTTCCATCCCCACCTGTCGCTGCCGGATCTGCGTCGGCACCTTCAGTCCGTTGATGTCGCGATAGTTGCTGAACGCCACCTCGACGTGCATGTCGCCGAAAATGGGATGGTCGACCCACGTCTCGACGCGGTCGACGAGATTCTCAGGGTTGATGTAACCGACCACTTTGTACGCGATTCCCGAAGGTGCCTTCTGGGGCGGGCTCCACGTCACGACCCTGTAGAGGACGTCGTCGACCTTCCGCGAGCGGACGGTCGCCGGGTTGGTCGCGGCGCCGCGCAGGAAGCCCCACGGCGTCACCCAGATCTGATAGTGCTGCGGCCACGCCAGGTTGGCCGGCGTGATCCGCTGATCGAGCGTGCCCGGCTGCGGCGGCGGACCGCCGCGCGGCGTCGGCGGCTGCGTGACGCCGGTGGTGCGCGCGGCCGGTTGGGTGAAGTCGATCGTCCGCGTGTAATTCCCGACCGTCGTCGTCGTGAGGCCGAATGAGATCGTCCGGCTCTGACCGAAGTTGCCCTGGCCTGCCCCGCCTGAGTACGTAATCGAGGTCAGGTCGGTCGCGCCCATGGCCTTCAGCGCATCGGCAACGACCGCCTTCGCATCCTGCGCCACCGCGCTCGCGGGGAGAAGGACGACGAACGCGACATACGCCACGACTTGCCGCATAACTCCCTCCCGGTCCCCGCCAGGTAGTGTAGGGCGGGTCTTCTTCTTTGGACCCGCCATCGAGTGCGGCAATTCTAAATCACCCGTCGGTTTACCTATCGGCGCCGTCGATGCGCGCAAAGCTGACCGTGTAGCATGCAACGCTTGAAGGAATCAGGAATCGGGAATCAGGATTCAGACCTGGTCCAGCCTCGAGGAATCGGTGTGAGGTCTCAGCTGCGCTATCCTGGGCCTGCGAATCAGAGGACACCGCATGAAGACCACTACCACGCTCGCGGTACTTTCACTGGTGCTGGCGTTCGCCAGTCCTTCGCGGGCGCACCACAGCGCCGCAGCGTTCGACACACAGAAGGACGTCAAAGTCTCTGGGAGCGTGACCCAGTACCGCTACGCCAACCCGCACGTCTATCTGACGATTCAGATCAAGAAAGACGATGGGTCGACGGCGAGCATGGAGATCGAAGCCGGCGCCGCATCGGTCCTCAACGGCCTCGGCTTCACGAAGACGTCGATCGCGGTCGGTGATGTCGTGACGATCGTCGGCAACCCGGCGCGCAACAAGCCGGAGGGCCTGCTGCTCGGCAAAGATCTCTACAAGCGAGACGGCACCTACGTTCCGTTGAACATCGGCTCGCGAAGCGTCTACGACGGCAAGACCGCCACCGCGACCAGCATCGCCGGCACCTGGTTCTCGCCTCGCAGCGAGTTCGGCGCGTTCATGGGCAGCACTGGCCGCTGGGCGTTGACCGACAAGGGCAGGGCGGCCGCGGCGGCGGCGGACCCGAAGGCGACCACCCAGAAGGATTGCGTTCCGGTCGGTGCGCCGACGCTGATGTTCTACCCCGTGGCCAACACGATCACCGTCCAGCGCGATCGCGTGGTGATGAACGTCGACTGGATGGATTCGCAGCGTGTGATCTACCTCGATGGCCGCACGCATCCACCGGCCAGCCAGACATCACTGCACGGACACTCCGTCGGCCGGTGGGAGGGCAAGACGCTCGTCGTCGAGACCACCAACTTCACGGCGCACGCGAACGGGTTGTCGATGGCGCTGCCCTCGAGCACGCAGAAGCGGCTCACCGAACGATTCGTGGTCGGCGACGACGGCAAGACGCTGATCTACTCCGGCATCATGGAGGATCCGGTGTACTTGACGAAGCCGGTCGAGTGGTCCGGCAAGTGGGAGTACCGTCCGACGATGATCCACTCGAATCAGAAATGTGACATCGAGGTCGCGCGGAGGTTCCTACAACAGTGAATGTGAATGGCATTCCCCCTGCTTTAGCTCTCGGGGGAACTCCACAAAAAGGGGTTCGCACGCCCCGAGCATAAGGACAGCGATCACGTGTGCGCGCCGCGGATTCGCGGCGATTCCATGAGAAGAGAGCACCGCGAGATCTACAACAGACGAACGAGCTGTACGAAAGTCACAAACGATTGATGCGCGATTATTGTGATCGCTCGTTTGCGCGCGACACCGTCATCGAGCACGATCGGAAAAACATTCCCTCGCTGCATGCGGAGGAGACGCACCACCTCATCGACCTTCGACTGTCACGTCGCGGATCATCCATCGTCCGGTCACTCGGCGACACATCACGACGACGTCAACTCGCCTCAAATCGAATCGGATCACAATGAAGATGCGGCGTTGATGCCTCAAGTCGCGGTCGTGCTACTCACCCTCCCATCTCGATAACCGCCTCACGCTACCGCCGCGCTCGCAGGCGCAGCACCGTGGCCTGCCGCTTGCTTTCCCGTCGCGAGCCACTCAGCCATTTTGAAGGCACCGATGTAAGTCACGCCGTCTCGGACGGTTTTCCGAACGCTACGACCACGCATGAACGCGATCCCAGCGCGCGCACCAGCAGCGGTCCACGACATCGACGGGAAGTTTCTGCGCGTCGCGGGCGAACGGTTCCTGGTGCGGGGCGTCTCCTATGGCACCTTTGCGCCCCGTTACGACGGTCAGCAGTTTCCTGAGCGGGCGCACATTCGCCGCGACTTCGCGTTGATGGTCCGCGCGGGCATCAACACCGTCCGCACCTACACCGTTCCGCCCGCCGATGTGCTCGATGCGGCGTCCGATTACGGTCTTCGTATCGTGGCCGGATTGGCGTGGCCGCAGCACGTCGCGTTTCTCGACGATCGGCGGCTCCGACGAGACATCATCCGGAGCATCGGCGCTCAAGCGCGTGCGGTCGCGGGGCATCCCGCACTGCTGCTGCTCGCCGTCGGCAATGAGATCCCGCCACCCGTCGTGCGTTGGCACGGCGCGCGGTCCGTCGAGCGGTTCATCCGTGCCGCGGTTGACGAAGCCCGAAGTGCGGCGCCCGACGTCCCACTGACCTACGTCAACTATCCACCGACGGAGTTCCTGGAGCTGCCGTTCCTCGACGTGTGCGCGTTCAACGTCTATCTGCACCACGAGGCGGAGATGCGCGCGTACATCGCGCGGCTGCAGCACATCGCCGCCGGCCGGCCGCTGATCCTCACGGAGTGCGGCGCCGACAGTCAGCGTCTCGGCGACACCGGGCAGGCGGCGATGGCTGCGATGCAGGCACGAGCGGCGTTCAGTGAAGGCGCCGCCGGCGCGATCGTCTTCGCCTGGACCGACGAGTGGTGGCGGAACGACGTGCCGGTGGTCGACTGGTCATTCGGCATCGTCGATCGCGAGCGCCGTCCGAAGGCGGCGTTCACGGCGGTCGCGGAGGCGTTTCACACCGCGCCATTCACGCCGGCGCAGCGGGAACACTGGCCCGGCGTCTCCGTTGTCGTGTGCGCGTACAACGCGGCCGCGACGATCGACGATTGCCTCGACGCACTCGACCGCGTCGAGTACCCCGCCTTCGAGGTGATCGTCGTCGACGACGGGTCGACCGACGCGACCGCCGCGCGCGTGCGGGCGCACCCGCGGGCGCGGCTGATCGGCGTCGCGAATGGCGGCTTGAGCGTGGCGCGCAACATCGGGCTGCACGCGGCGCAGCACCCGATCGTGGCGTACGTCGACGCCGATGTCCGCGTGGACCCGTACTGGCTGCAGTATCTGGTGCAGCCGTTCGCGGCGCCCGACGTGGTCGCGGTCGGAGGGCCGAACGTCGCGCCGCCCGATGACGACTGGTTCGCGCATTGCGTCGCGCGCGCGCCGGGCGCGCCGAGTCACGTGCTCATCGACGACCGGATCGCCGATCACGTGCCCGGCTGCAATCTTGCGATCCGCCGTGATGCGCTGCTGTCCATCGGCGGCTTCGATCCGATCTTTCTGCGCGCCGGCGACGACGTCGACGTGTGCTGGCGTCTGCAATCGGGCGGCGGTCGCATCGCGTTCTCCGCCGCGGCGCTGGTGTGGCACCACCATCGAACGCATCTCTCTGCCTACTGGCGGCAACAGGTCGGCTACGGCGAGGGGGAAGCCTGGCTGCGGGTGCGGCACCGCCATCGGTTCTCCGGCTCGGGTGTGATCTGGCGAGGCCGGATCTACAGCGGCCTGCCCTTCGTCCGATCGCTGACGCGGCGGCAAGTGCACTCCGGCGTGTGGGGCACGGCCGCATTCCCCACCGTGTATTACACCGGTGCCCGTGCGCTGCAGTCGATGCCCCACACCGCGGAGTGGCAGGTCGGCGCCGCGCTCATCGCCGTGGGTGGCGCGGTGGCGTACGCACTGCGAGGGGACGCGGCATCGATGCTTGCCGTCGTCGCCGGTGTCGTCGCGCTCGGCGTAACGCTGGCGAAATGTGTGCTGTATGCCAGTCGCTCCCAATTGATTCGCGTGCCAGCGACCACGGCCAACGGCCGTCTCGTGAGCCGGCTGCGCTATCGCGCCACCATCGCCTGGCTGCATTTCGCTCAACCGCTTGCGCGTTCGTATGGATATCTCCGCGGCACATTGCGCCCGCCGGTGTCCGTGGTTGCGACCGGCGAGCCCGTCACGGCGATGCCGCCACCGGTGCGACGCACGAGCGCCGCCGAGTATTCGCTGCTGGTCGGCCGGCCCGCACACTGCACGTTCTGGAGTGAGGTCTGGACGACGGCAGACACGCTGCTCACGCGGACGGTGGAGCGGCTGCGTCAGCTGCGCGTCGGACGAGCGATTCAGGTCGACGACGGGTGGCGCGCCGATCGCGACTTGAGTGTGGCAGTCGGCGCGTGGGCGTGGGCGCACGTGCGAACGCTCGTCGAGGATCACGGCACCGGGCGCTGCCTGGTACGTGTGCGAGTCGACCTGCGTCCCCGGCCGGGCGCGATCGCGCTGGCCGCGGCCATCGCCTCGATGCTGGTGTTGGTCCGCGGCTATGGCCACACACCGACCGTCGTCGTCGCCGCAGGGAGTGCGCTGCTGCTCCTCAAGATCGCGCGTGACCTCGCGCGCGATGCCTCACAGATTCTCGACGCGGTCGCGGCCGTTGCCGACGACTTCGGCATGCAACCGGTGCGCGCGGTGCATCAGGCTCGCTTCAAAGCCGCGATGTCACGCTGGCGCCGGCTGTTGGCCGCCTCAGGAGGTTGATCGTGCACCTGCTGATCCGCCTTCTGCCGTATCTTCGTCGCTTTACCACGCTCGCGGGCCTCTCGGCGGGCGTGACGCTGGCGGCGGTGTCGATCGGACTGCTGTTGCCGTGGCCGCTGAAGTTGGTCATCGACAACGTCCTGGGCACCGCGCCCCTGCCGCCGCCGTTCGCCCGCTGGGTGGACGGGCTGGACCGCGTCGCGATTCTCATGCTCATCGTCGCCAGCGGCCTCGCGCTGACGCTGCTGTCGAATGCGCTGGCGATTGCGACGAGTTATCTGAAGACACGGCTCGAGCAGAGCATCATCCTCGACTTCCGCAGCGACCTGTTCCACCACGCCGAGCGCCTGTCCGTGGCCTTCCGCGATCAGGTCAGCACCGGCCGCCTGATTTACGCCATCAATTTCGAGGCGGCGGCGGCCGGCAATCTGATCATGGCGCTGCAGCCGCTGGCGCAGAGCGCGCTCACGGTGATCGGCATGGTGTGGATCACCTTCCGCATCGACGCCGTGCTGGCCCTGCTGGCGGTGACGGTCGTGCCGATCCTGTATTACGCGATCGGCTACTACGCCACCCACATTCAACCGCGACTGATGCAGGTGAAGTGGATGGAGGCCGACGCCCTTTCCATCGTTCACGACGCCATGTCGATGGTGCCCATCGTCAGCGCGTTCGGCCGCGAGGAGCACGAGCTCTCTCGCTTCCGGCGCCAGAGCCACGAGACGTTACGCGCGCGCGTCGGGATCACCACGCGGCAGACGTTCTTCTCGCTCTGCGTCAACATGACTACCGCGACCGGCACGGCCCTCGTGCTCGGCTTCGGTTCATATCAGGCGCTGCGTGGCCGGTTGACGCCCGGCGATCTGCTCGTCGTGCTGTCGTATGTCGCGGCGGTGTACAAACCGCTCGAGGCGATCAGCTACACACTCGGTTCGCTGCAGGACAACCTCGTCGGGCTTCGATTGGGATTCCACATCCTCGATACGAAGCCGCTGATTCAAGAGGCGCCAGACGCCGAGGCACTGCCGGAGGACGCCGGACGCATTCGATTCGACAACGTGTCGTTCGCCTATCCAGGACGAGTCGACACGCTGAAGAACATCTCGTTCGACGTCGAGCCGGGACAGGTCATCGCCATCGTGGGACCGACCGGCGCCGGCAAGACGACGCTCGCCAGCTTGATTCCCCGCTTCTACGACCCGCTGCAGGGCCGCATCCTGATTCATGGCCGCGACATCCGTCAGCTGACGCTCACATCGCTGCGCGATCACATCAGCATCGTGCCGCAAGAGCCGCTGCTGTTCGCCGGCACGATAGCCGACAACATCCGCTACGGCCGCCTCGACGCGTCGATGGACGAGGTGATCGCGGGGGCGCAGGCCGCCAACGCCCACGACTTCATCGCTCGACTCGCCGCCGGGTACGAGACACAGATCGGCGAACGAGGCGTGCGCCTCTCGGGCGGCGAGCGCCAGCGCCTCTGTATCGCTCGCGCGTTCCTCAAGCAGGCACCGATCCTCATCCTCGACGAGCCGACCGCCTCGATCGACTCGCGCACCGAAGCGGTGATTCTCGACGCGCTCGACCGCCTCATGCTCGGGCGTACCACGTTCATGATCGCCCACCGCCTCTCGACCGTTCGACATGCCGATCTGATTCTCGCGATGGATCACGGCGTCGTCGTCGAACAGGGGACGCATGACGAGCTGCTCCGGCGTGGCGGCCTGTATGCCCAACTGCACGACGCGCAAACCCGGCGCCTCGAGCGAAAGCGCGCGGCCATCGTCGCCGTCGCAGGAGAGCCCGCATGACGCGCGCACCGATTGTCGTGCTCGGCGCCATGACGCGCTACCCGGTCTCGGGAATCGTCTGGTTGACGATGCAGTACGTCCTCGGGTTCAGCCGGTTGGGCTACGACTGCTACTACGTGGAGTGCCACGGCGGCACACCGCGGGCGTTCGTCGAGAACGGCGACGACGGCGCGGCGGGAGCCGCGGCTTTTCTGGCCGATCTGATGGCGCGCTTCGACCGGTCGGATCGATGGGCCTTCCACGCCAGCCGCGGCAGCGGCCAGTGCTACGGGATGTCCGAATCGCAGTTGATGCGGCTGTATGACTCGGCGGCGCTGATCGTCAATTTGCACGGCGCCACCGTGCCGCAGCCTGAGCACGCGGCAACGGGACGCCTCGTGTATGTCGGCACCGACCCCGTGCTGATCGAGATGCAGCTGCATCAGGGATCGCGTGAGGCGATCGAGCTGCTCGAACCTCATGCCGCCTTCTTCACGTGGGCCGGCAATTACGGACAGGCCGATTGCAAGCTGCCGACGTCGCCCCGCTTCCAATTCCAACCCACGCGTCAGCCGTTGCTCCTCGATCTCTGGAACGACGAGTCTCGCGTCACGTGCGGGCGGTTCACGACCATCGGCGGCTGGCGCCAGTTGTGGCGCGAGCTCGAGATCGACGGCGAAACCTATCACTGGAGCAAGCACTACGAGTTCATGAAGTTCCTGGCGCTGCCGGCGCGATCGGACGAGACCTTCGAGCTCGCCTTGACGAGCTACGACGACTCGGATCGCGAACTGCTCGAGGGGCACGGGTGGAAGGTTCGGGACGCCGCGCCGCTCTCGGCCGATCTCGATCTGTACCGCAGCTATATCTGCGAGTCGCGCGCCGAGTTCACCGTCGCCAAGGACCAGAACGTGCGCCTTCGAACCGGATGGTTTGGCGATCGAAGCGCAGCGTATCTCGCCGCGGGCAAACCTGTCGTGACCCAGCAGACCGGATTCGGCTCGAGCCTGCCGACCGGCGATGGACTCTTCGGGTTCACGACCGTCGACGAAGCCGCGACGGCGGTCGATGCGATCGCCTCCGATTACGAGCACCACGCCGCCGCGGCGCGAGACATCGCCGCCGGGTACTTCGATCACCGCGTGGTCCTTCCGTCCCTGCTCAGTGCGTGTGGAGCGTGACCCATGGATTCAAGCACCCGACGACCGGCACCTGATGCGAGGGCGATGAGGACGCCGCCGGAACCGGAAACGGTCACGACGTCACTCTTCCCCGCGGAACGGTCGAATGGCGGCGCGCTCAGGCGTCGTCAACGGCAACGCGGGCTCAGCACTACGGGCACGTTCACCGCAATCGCGCCAGCCACGGTCGAGATGGTGACGGCGACGCCTGCCCTGTCGTCGCAGACGGCTGTGGATGCGATCCGCATCACCGCGCTCCACGCGCTCGAGCGAACGGTGCAGCATGTGAACTCCGCCACCATCGGAGTCGTCGGGCTGCACGCACCGGCGTTGGCCGAGTGGCTGCGCCGCACCGGACGCACCGCCGAGCCCGTGACGGTGCAGGGCACGCACGCCGATTCGAGCGCGCTCGCGTCGCGGCGGTCGAAGTGGCCGGCGATCGTCGCCGTCGACTGCATCGAGTACGCACCGGACCCGGCGAAGTTCCTTCGCGAATTGAAGCGAGCGTTGAATCCGGAGGGACGGCTCGTGGCCGTCGTTCCGAACCTGACGCACGCGAGCAGCCGCCTGGCCATGCTGCGCGGGCACAACCCGCTGCGGAGGACCAGCGCCGGCGCGCCACGGCATGCGTTCACGGCCTCGGAGATCGAAGGGCTGTTGGACGACGTCGGTTTTGCGGTGCTCGGCATCGAACGCGAGCTCGACCGGGTCGAGATCCTTCAAGACATCGGCGCGGGAGTTCCGGAGGCGGTGCTCGCCGTGCTCGCCGACGATGTCGATGCCTTGACCACCCATTTCGCAATTCTGGCGGGGCCGCATGGCGCCTCGACGACCCGATTCCTCCACCGGCGTGTTCGCGAGCTCGCGGCCGAACGAGACGCCAGTGCACGTGCACTCGATCAGCTCGTTCGGCGAGTCACGCTGCTCGAAGCGCGTCAGGGCGATCGAGTGGAGACCCTTCCTTCACCAAGCATGGCGTTGACGCCGTCATCGGTCGGCGAGACGCCGCGCCCTTCGGACCACAAGACGATCGCCGACGTGATGGGCGCCATCACCCGCGTCGAAGAGGAGTTGCGCCACACCAACGCTCGTGTGTCCGCGCGTGACGAGGCCGATACCACGCGCGACGAGGCGCTTCGACACGCCAGTGAGCCGCTTCGAGCCGCGGTCGGCGAGCTGAAGTCGACGATCGCACAGATCGAAAAGGCGCGTTACCGCAGGCTCGTCGCACGCGCGTGCCAGATCGTCAATCGTGACGTCGCACGCG
>Ga0207428_10000882_pt1 | contig 33668 bp, 33 predicted proteins | sample RhiMethybrSRZTD1_FD_187600 | JGI IMG/M metagenome (GOLD analysis project Ga0207428, IMG submission 187600) | Populus rhizosphere microbial communities from Tennessee, USA - Rhizosphere MetaG P. TD hybrid SRZTD1 (SPAdes) (version 3) | ecosystem: Host-associated > Plants > Roots > Rhizosphere >...
GGCTGGCCTGGTGCGCGGCGCCGTAGCCGTTGTCGATATTGACGACCGAGACGCCCGACGCGCACGAATTCAGCATCGCGAGCAAGGCGGCGATGCCGCCGAACGACGCGCCGTAGCCGATGCTGGTGGGCACTGCGATGACGGGCCGGTCGACCAGCCCGCCGACCACGCTGGGCAGCGCGCCCTCCATCCCGGCGACGACGACGAGCACGTTGGCCTCGGCGAGCAGATGGTAGTGCGCGAGGAGCCGGTGGAGCCCCGCGACGCCGCAGTCGTAGACGCGCTCGACGTGGTTCCCGAGCGCCTCGGCCACGAGTGCTGCTTCCTCCGCGACCGGCAAGTCCGCGGTGCCGGCGGCGAGCACGGCGATCAGGCCGAGACCGGCGCCCGGCTCGGGCCGCACGATCAAGAGCCTCGCGTCGGCGTGATAGACGTGCGGCAGACCGGCCGCGGCCACCGCATCGGCGACAGGGCGCTCGGCCCGGGTGGCCAGCACGTTCGCGTGACGGGCGGCGAGGCGCTCGACGATTGCGACCACCTGCGCCGGCGTCTTGCCGGGACAGAAGACGGCCTCGGGCGCGCCGCCCCGGAGCGCGCGGTGGTGGTCGACCTTGGCGAATCCGAGATCTTCGAAGGGCAGGTCGCGCAGCTTGCCGACGGCCGTGTCGACGTCGACCCGCCCGGCGCGCAGATCCTCGAGCAGCGCCCGCAGGACGTCCCTATCCACCGTTCGCTTTCGACCTGAGATTCAGGAGCAGATTCGCGCTGCCGGACTGAAAGCCCGCCAGGTCGAGCGCCACGTAGATGTACCCGAGCTCTCGCAGGCGCTTCACGATCGTCTCGCGAAGCCCGTCGTCCCAGAGCTTCGCCATCTCGGCGCGGTCGACCTCGAGCCGGGCCAGACGATCGTGGTGCCGCACCCGGAACTGACGAAAGCCGAGCGAGCGGATGAACGCCTCGGCGGCGTCGACCTGGCGGAGCTTTTCGGGCGTGATCCGGTCGCCGTACTGGAAGCGCGAGGACAGGCAGGCGAACGACGGCTTGTCCCACGTGGGCAGCCCGAGCTCGCGCGAGAGCGCGCGGATCTCGTCCTTCCACAGCTCGGCCTCGATCAGCGGCGCGCGCACGCCGCGCTCCTGCGCGGCCTTCATCCCCGGACGGTGGTCGCCGCGGTCGTCCATGTTGGCGCCGTAGACGAGCGCGCGGCACCCCTCGCGCTCCGCGATGGGCGCGAGCTTGACGAAGAGCTCCTCCTTGCAGAAGAAGCAGCGGTTGGTCGGATTGCGCGCGTAGTCCGGATTCTGCAGCTCCTCGGTCTTGATCACGAGGTGGCGCATGCCGAGCAAGACGCCGAGCTTCATGGCCTCGTCGAGCTCGCTCGCCGGGTAGGTCTCCGAGTCGGCCGTCGCCAGTAACGCGCGGTCGCCGAGCGCGTCCTTGGCGGCGCGCGCCAGCAGGGTCGAGTCGACGCCGCCCGAGAAGGCGACGACCACGCTTTCCATGTCGCGCAGCACGTCCACCAGACGGTCGTACTTGGCCCGCGTCATACCCTTCTTATTGTCGCGCGCATGTCACCGCCGTCGCGTCCTACGGCTCGACCCGGATCAGGTCGTGGAAGGCCGTGTAGCGCTCGGCGATCTCGGCGGGCGTCAGCCGCGTCAGCCGCTTGAGCGAGAAATCCTCGACCGTGAACGACGCCATCACCGTGCCGTAGACCACCGCTCGGCGCATCGCGGCCGCGTCGACCCGATCCTGGGCCGCCAGATAGCCCATGAAGCCGCCGGCGAACGTGTCGCCGGCGCCAGTCGGGTCGTAGACCGACTCGAGCGGGAACGCCGGCACGAAGAACAGGCGGTTCTCGGTGCTCAGCAGCGCGCCGTACTCGCCGCGCTTGACCACGACGGTCCGCGGGCCCATCGCCGAGATCGCGCGCGCCGCGCGGATCAGGTTCGGCTCGCTCGCGAGCTGCCGCGCCTCACCGTCGTTGATCGTCACGACGTCGACCTCGGCCAGCACGCGCCGGAGCGCCTCGCGCTTTCCGTTGATCCAGAAGTTCATCGTGTCGAGCGCGACGAGTCGCGGACGGTCCTTCATCTGGCGCAGCACGTCGAGCTGAAGCTCGGGATCGATGTTGGCCAGGAACAGGAACGGCGTGCGCCCGAGCCCATCGCCGAGCACCGGCCGGAACTCGGCGAACACGTTCAGCTGCGTCTCGAGCGTCTTGGCCTCGTTGAGGTCGTAGCCGTACTCGCCGGACCACCGAAACGTGCGGCCCTTCGAGGTCTGGAGCCCGGAGGTGTCCACGCCGCGGTCCTCGAGAAGCTTCATGTGCGCCTCGGGGAAGTCCTCGCCGACCGTCGCGACGAGGTGGATCGAGGTGAAGAAGCTCGCCGAGTACGAGAAGTACGTCGCCGAGCCGCCGAGCGCTTCCTGCACCTTGCCGAACGGCGTCTCGACGCTGTCCAGCGCGACCGAGCCCACGACCAGGAGGTCAGCCATGTTTGCCTCGCGATGACCGAGCTCCCGGCTTGGGGAAGTACCGGTCGAGGAAGAGTGCCAGCCGCTTCCGCGTCGCCGGCGGAAAGGCCTTCGGGATGGTGATCACCGCGTTCTGGAGCGCGCTCGGGCACCCGCACTGCCGCGCGGGCGGGATCGCGGGGATCACCCGGCGCAGGACGTCCTTGGCGGTGGCGACGTTCTTCAGGAGATTCTGCACGACCGCCTCGACCGACACGGCCTCGTGCGTCTCGTGCCACACGTCGTAATCCGTGGCGAGCGCCAACGTCGCGTAGCAGAGCTCGGCCTCGCGAGCGAGCTTGGCCTCGGGCATGTTGGTCATGCCGATGACGTCGACGCCCCAGCCGCGATAGATGCGCGACTCGGCCTTGGTCGAGAACTGCGGGCCCTCGATGCAGATGTACGTCCCGCCGCGGTGCACCGTGACGCTCGTCTCCTGCGCGGCCTTGGCCAGCACCGCCGCCAGGTCGGCGCAGACCGGCTCCGCCATACCGACGTGGCCGACGATGCCGTCGCCGAAGAAGGACGACACCCGGCGCCGGGTCGCGTCGAAGAACTGATCCGGGACGACCAGATCGAGCGGCCGGATCGCCTCCTTCATGCTGCCGACCGCCGAGATCGAGAGCACCCACTGCGCGCCGAGAAAGCGCATGCCCCAGATGTTGGCGCGGAAGTTCAGCTCGCTCGGCGTCACCCGATGACCCCGGCCGTGGCGCGGCAGGAAGATCACCCGGCGGCCGGCGAACCGGCCCACGCAGTAGGCGTCCGACGGCGCGCCGAAGGGCGTCTGGACCTTCTGCCACTTCACGTCGCTGAGCCCTTCGAGCTCGTAGAGACCGCTGCCACCGATGACGCCGATCGCCGGCTCGACGGCCTTCATCGACCAGCCGATCCGACGAGCTCGCCGAGCGTGCGATCCCCCTCGACACAAGTGACGCACACGGTGACGAGCGTCCCGACGATGTCCCGCGGCCCGGCGAACACCACCTCCACGAAGTTTCCGCTGAGTCCGACGAGCCCGCCTGTCTCGCGGTCCACGGTCTCCAGGACCAGCACATCCTCGACCTGACCGACCAGGGTGCGGCGAAACTCTTCGCTCTTCGCGCGGCCGATATCCCGCAGCGTGCGGCTCCGCGTCGTGATCGTCCGCGCGTCCAGACGCTCCACGAGCGATGCGGCCTCGGTGCCCGTCCGGGCCGAGTACGGGAACACGTGCAGATAGGAGAACGGCATCGTGCGGATGAACTCGATTGTCTCGGCGAAGTCCGTCTCGGTCTCGCCCGGGAAGCCGGCGATGAGATCGGCGCCGAGACCAAGCCGCGGGCACGCGGCAGCCAGACGCTCGACGATCGCGCGGTACATCCGTGTGTTGTACGGCCGCCGCATCGCCTTCAGCACCCGGTCGCTCCCGCTTTGCAGCGGGATGTGGAAGTGGGGCGCAACCACCGGCGACGTCGTCACCACCTCGATCAGCTCCGGCGTGAAGTACGCGGGAAGCAGCGACGAGAGCCTCACCCAGTGAAGGCCGGGTAGCTCGGTCAGCGAGCGCACCAGCGCGGCCAGGCTCGTGCGCGGTGTGAGATCGGCGCCGTAGTGACCGAGGTCGACGCCCGTCAGCACCAGCTCGGGATGCCCGGCCTCGACAAACCGGCGGGCCTGGTCCAGGACGGCCGCGGCGTCGAGGCTGCGGCTCCCGCCGCGCGCCAGTGGCACCACGCAGAAGGCGCACCGATGCTGGCAGCCGTCCTGCACCTTCAGGAACGCACGCGACCGCCCGGCCGGGCGCGCGGCGGCCGGCGTCACTTCCATCGCGTGCACTTCGCCGATGTCGGAGACGTGCACGCGCTCGGCGGCCTGGTCGCCGCCGACGCCGATCCGCTCGAGCAGATCGGGCAAGCGATGCTTGTCCCCGTTGCCGACGACCAGATCGACCCCGTCCATGCCGGCGACCGCGCCCGGGCTCGTTTGCGCCCAGCAGCCGGTCACGACCAGGGTCGCCGACGGGTTGGCGCGCGCTGCGCGTCGAATGGTCCGGCGGTCGGAAAGCTCAGCGCGGGACGTCACCGTGCACGTGTTGACGACGACCACGTCGGCGGGCTCGTCGAAGTCGACGGTGCGGAAGCCGCGCGCCTCGAGCAAGGTCTGGATCTGCTGCGTGTCGACCTGGTTGAGCCGGCACCCCAGGGTCGTGAACGACACGGTCCGGGCCGCGCTCAACTCAGCTGGCACTGGCGCCGGCGGCGACGGATTGCTCGCGCAGCTGTCCGCACGCCGCGCCGATGTCCTCACCCTTGCTCCACCGCACGGTCGTCGTGATCCCGGCGTCGAGCAAGACCGACTGGAACGCGAGGATCCGGGCCAGCGGCGGCCGCCGGAAGTGCGAGCCCTCCCAGTCGTTGAACGGGATCAGGTTGACCTTCGCCTTGATGCCGCGAAGCAACCGCGCCAGGCGCTGGGCGTCGTCGACGGTGTCGTTGACGTCCTCGAGCATGACGTACTCGAAGAACACCCGCTGCCGCGAGGCCAGCGGATAGCGCTTGACGGCGGCGAAGAGCGCCGCGAGATCGAAGGAGCGGTTCACCGGCATCAGGCGCGAGCGCACCTCGTCGGTGGTCGCGTGGAGCGAGATCGCGAGATTGACCTTCAGGTCCTCGCGGCCGAGCTTGTCGATGCCGGGCACGAGCCCGACGGTCGACACGGTGATGCGGCGCGGCGAATAGCCGACGCCGAGCTTGAAGTCCGTCAGGATCCGGAGCGCCTTCACCACCTGCGCGTAGTTGGCGAGCGGCTCACCCATGCCCATGAACACGATGTGCGTGGCGCGCCGGCCCTCGCCGAGCAAACGGTTGGCCGCGAGGACCTGGCCCACGATCTCGCCGGCGGTCAGGTTGCGCTCGAGTCCCATCACGCCGGTCAAGCAGAACCCGCACGCGAAGCCGCAGCCGACCTGAGTCGAGACGCACAGCGTGATCCGGTCGTCGTCGGGCATCAGCACGGCGCTGATGCGGCTGCCGCCGGACAGCGCGAAGACGAGCTTGCTGCTGCCGTCCGCCGACGGCGTCTGCCGTTCGAGCTCCGGGATCTCGGCGGTGGCTCGCTCGGCGAGCGCCTGACGGAACTCCTTCGGCAGATCGCTCATCGCCTCGAGATCAAAGACCGACTTGCGATAGAACCACGTCGCGAGCTGGCGGCCTCGATAACGCGAGGCGCCAAGCTCGACGGCGAGCTCCTCGAGCTCAGAGGGCAAAAGACCGACGAGATTCACGCGCGACATGGTTCATGGAGGATATCACGGCGGTTGTCCACCGATGTTGTGACCGAGTCGTGGATAACCGTGTGCGTGACCGGTTCGCGCAAGCGGATTTTCAGCGGCTTAGACCATTTCGCTCACTCGATGAGCACCTGCGACCCCGAAAGCAAGGTGTCGATCTGCCGCGGCAGTCCGAAGAGGCGCAGCCGGTCGCCCCGACGCAAGACGGTCTCGGCTGTCGGGTCCGCGATCTCTTCGCCGGCGACGCGCGTCACGGCGACGACGGTCACGCCGAAGCGCTCGCGGATGCGCGCTTCGCCGAGCGATTGCCCGACGAGATCACCACCTCGCAGGCTGACCTCACGCAGCTGGGGCAGACCGGAGCTGGCTTCCTCGGCCTCGGCCTTGGCCCGCTCCATCGCACCTCGAAATCGGTTGAGATAGGCCAGCACCCGTTCGCGCGGGAGCGACAGCCGCTCGAGCGCGTGGCGGATCAGAGTGGATGCGGCCTCTTCTTCCGGCTGGATGACCTCGGCCGCTCCGGCATCCATGAGCCGTGCCCGCCACGCCAGATCGTGCACGCGCGCCAGGATCTGCACCGTTGGATTCGACGCCCGGATCCGGCGGACCGCCTGCCGCGCGCGGTCGTTCTCGGGTACCGCCAGGATCACCAGCGAGGCGCGCTCGACCTGAGCCGCCGCCAGGATCACGCGCTGGGCGGCGTCGCCGAACACGGCGGGCACTCGACGCGCGCGCAAGCTCTTGACGATGTCGGGATCGGTCTCGATCACGATATACGGGATCGCGAACGTCTCGAGCGCCTCGCCGATCGCGCTGCCCACGCGGCCGAAGCCGCACAACAGGACGTGTCCGTCGAGCGGCGGCGTCGACGAGAGCCCCAGCACCGGCTCCCGGCGCTCCGCCAGCCGCGCCGGCCCGATCCAGCGCGGCACCAGACGGACGAGCACCGCGTTGATCAGGATCGTGATCAGCGACGCGGTCAAGGTCGCGCTGTACACGTCGTCGCCGACCTGGCCCGCCTGGCGCGCCACCTGCACCAGGATGAACGAGAACTCACCGATCTGCGCGAGGCCCACGCCGACCAGGAGCGCGGTCGACAGCGGCCGGCGGAACAGCAGACAAACGATCGTCCAGATCAGCCACTGGCCGATCACGACCAGCCCGACCAGGACGCCGAGCAGGGGCAGGTTGTCGACCACCACGCGCAGGTCGATCAAGACGCCGACCGTCACGAAGAACAGCGAGACGAACGCGTCGCGCAGTGAGAGCAGCCGCGACAGCATCTCGTGCGCGTAGTCCGACTGGTTGATCAGGAGCCCGGCCAAGAACGCGCCGAGCGCGACCGAGAGACCGGCCGCCTGCGTCACAGCCGCGGCGCCGAGACCGAGCGCCAGGGTCACGAGCAGCAAGAGCTCGTCGTTCCGCGTTCGCGCCACGCGCGCCAGGATCGCGGGTAAGAGGCGCGAAGCGACATAGAAGAACGGTAGCAGGATCGCGCCGGCCGTCAGGAGCGCCTTCGCGACGGACACAAACCGGTCCTGTATCTCGCCGAGGGCCGGGATCAGGATGATCAGCACGACCGCCGCCAGGTCCTCGACGAGCGTGATCCCGATCATGATGCGGCCGTGGCGGCTGTGCAGCTCGCCGCGGTCCATCAGCAAACGTGCGAGCACCATCGTGCTCGCCGGCGACACGACCATGCCGATGACGGCGCCCTTGATGGGGCTCCAGCCGAGCAGGGTACCGACCCCCAGACCGAGGACGGTCGACATGATGATGCCGAGCGGACCGCCGACGAGCGCGATCCACTTCACACCCATGAGGTCCTTGAGCGAAAACTCTATCCCGAGCGAGAACATCAGCAGCACGACGCCGATCTCGGCGAAGAGCTCGAACGTGTGAATGTCGGTGACCGCCGGCCCCGGCGTGAGCGGGCTGATCAGGAGACCGCCCAGGACGTAGCCGAGGATCAACGGCTGGCGGGCCAGCCACGCGAGCGAGCCGCCGAGCACCGCCGCGACGAACACGTAAGCGAGGTCTCGGAAGAGGATCGGATCCGCGCTCATGCCGCGCGCACCGCCACGTAGAGGTCGAGCAGATTCGTGCGGGTCGGGCCGGACACCAGGAGATCCTCGCTCGCCCGCAAGAAGCGGTAGGCGTCGTTGTCAGCGAGCGCCTGCCGCGCATCCGCGCCGGCCGCCGAGCCGCGCGCGAGGCTGGCCGCGTCGACAATGGCGCCCGTCGCGTCGGTTGGGCCGTCGGTGCCGTCGGTGCCGGCGGCCAGGATCGTGATGCGATCGCTCGGCGCCAGCTCCAGCGCCGCGGCCAGCGCGAACTCCTGACAGCGCCCGCCCTTCCCCTGCCCGCGCACCGTCACCGTGGTCTCGCCGCCCGCGATCAAGCACGCCGGCGGCGGCAGTCGCCGGGCCCAGGCGACGAACTCGCGCGCGACCTCGCGGGCTTCACCCTGCAGCTCGCGCGTCAGAAGCTCGGTCGTGTAGCCCAGGCGCCGTGCCGCCGCGACGGCGGCGTCGGTGACGAGGGCGTTGTTGCCGATGACGAGGTTCGTGACGCGATCGAACAGCGGATCGCCAGGCTGGGGCGTCTCTTCGATCCGGCCCGCGCACCCGGCCTCGAGACGCCGCGCGACCGAGGCCGGGATGCGGTCCGTGAGCCCGCGTCGCGCCAGCACGCCGAGCGCGTCGGCGAAGGTAGCCGGATCGGGCGCCGTCGGGCCGGAGGCGATCACGTCGAGAGGGTCGCCGATCACGTCCGAAAGCGCCAGGGTGAGCACCGTGGCCGGGGCGGCCGCGCGCGCGAGCTGGCCCCCCTTGAAGAGCGACAGGTGCTTGCGGACCGCGTTGAGCTCGCCGATCGTTGCGCCGGACGCGAGCAGGAGCCGCGTAACCTCCTGCTTTTCGGCCAGGGTGATCGGCGGCGCCGGCGCCGGCGTCAACGCCGAGCCGCCGCCGGAGACCAGGAACAGGACCAGATCGCCCTCGCCCGCGCTTCGCGCGATGTCGAGGAGCCGCGCGGAGGCCGCGAGCCCGCGCGCGTCGGGCACGGGATGGCCCGCCTCGGCGATCTCGACGCGGGAGAGCCGCCCGCCGTAGCCGTCCTTGACCACGACGAAGCCGCCGGCCACCCGGTCGCCCGCGACCTCTTCCGCCGCGGCCGCCATCGCCCCGCTCGCCTTGCCCGCTCCCAGCAGAAAGACGCGGGCATAGCGCGAGTCGATCTGCAGATGGCGTCGCACGAGCGGCGCCACGTCGCCGGCCGCGAGCGCCGCATCCCAGATGGCGCGCATGGCGTCGCGCGGCGTCACGGCTGGAGCTTGAGGAGGCGCTCTCCCGCGTCCCGAAGCATGTCGTCGGTCTTCGGGAAGCAAAATCGGATCTTCGTACGGCCGAGCTCGGGGTGGGCGTAGAAGGACGAGCCCGGCACCGTCGCGACACCGACGTGCTTGATGAGCCACATCGCGAAGGCGGTGTCGTCGGGGACGTCGAAGCGCTTCATGAAGTGCGCGACGTCGGTCAGGATGTAGTAGGCGCCCTTCGGCTTCCAGGCCACGAAGCCGGCCTTCTCGACGTAGCCCCACAAGAGGTCGCGCCGCGCCTGATAAGCCTCGCGCAGCCGGACGTAGTACGAGTCGGGCAGCTCGAGCGCGGTGACGGCCGCCTCCTGCAGCGGGTGCGGCGCGCCGACCGTGACGAAGTCGTGAGCGCGGCGGATGCCGACCGCCAGGTCGGGCGGCGCGATCGCGTAGCCGACTCGCCAGCCCGTCACCGAGTAGGACTTCGAGATGCCGGAGATCGTGATCGTGCGCTCGGCCATGCCCGGCAAGGTGGCGATCGGCGTGTGACCGAGACCGTCGTAGACGATGTGCTCGTAGATCTCGTCGGTGATCGCCAAGAGATCGTGCTCGCGGCAGAGATCGGCGATGATCTCGAGCTCCTGGCGCGAGAAGACCTTGCCGGTCGGGTTGTTGGGGCTATTGAAGATGATCGCCCGCGTGCGCGGCGTGACGGCCCGGCGCAGCCGATCCGGATCGAACGTGAAGTCCGGCGGCTCGAGCGGCACGAACGTGGGCTGAGCCCCCGAGATGATGCAGCCCGGCCCGTAGTTCTCGTAGAACGGCTCGAAGATGATGACTTCGTCGCCCGGGTTCAGCACGGCCAGCAGGGTCGACAGCATCGTCTCGGTCGAGCCGCAGCAGATCGTCACGTGGCGGTCGGGCTCGATGTCCATCCCGTAGAACCGGCGGTACTTCGCGGCGATGGCCCGTCTGAGGCTCGGCGTGCCCCAGGTGATCGCGTACTGATGGAAGTCGCCGTCGATCGCGCGATGCGCCGCCTCGATGAGCTCGGGCGGCGGCGGGAAGTTCGGCATGCCCTGCGCCAGGTTCACGCCGCCGAGCTGGTCGACGACGCGGGTCATCTCGCGGATGACCGACTCGGTAAACCCCTGGACGCGACGCGAGATGCCTGGCACTAGGGGATTGGATCGCAATGGGGGGCCGCGACGGGCCCCCCAAGCCCTCCGCGCTCGGAGACGCCCCGGCAAAGCCGGTGCGCCCCTCGTCGTGGCGCGGTCATCACGGAACGACCACGTCGCGCTCGATCGGATCGACCTGGACGCCCTTGTCCTTGAGCCACTTGACGCCGCGCTCGAGAGCCTTCTCGTCGGCCTCGAGCTCGAGCGCCATCCAGCCGTGGTCGGCCTTCACGTCGGCGCGGCGGATGTTGATCACGATGTCGAAGTCCTTCACGAGCCGGTAGACGATCGGTTCCTGGATGAGCGCAGTCGGGAAGGTCAGCCGGACACGCATGCGCGTCATCGTGAGCACCGCGGCGTCTAGCCTCCCGCGATGGCGGGCACGATCGAGACCTCGTCGCCGTCCTTCAGGGCCGTCTTCTTGGCCTGGAGGAACCGGATGTCCTCCTGGTTGACGTAGATATTGATGAAGCGACGCAGCTCGCCGCTTTCGTCGAGCAAGCGGTCTTTCAGACCCGGGTACTGCCGCTCGAGATCGCCGATGAGGCTGTCGACCGTTTCGCCCTTGGCCTGAATCTCCGCGCTCCCCTTCGTCAGGGTGCGCAGTGGTGTGGGAATCCGTACGAGCACCGCCATCGTTTCCTCCTACGACGTTTGGGACTTGAGATCGGCCAGCGCGCGGTCGAACGCCGACAGCGAGGGCTTGATCTTCACCTGCGCTTCCAGGCTATCTTGTAAACAGTCCGGCGTCTTGAGCCCGTTGCCCGTGATGCAGATCACGATCGACTCGTCACGCGGGATGACGCCCCGCTCGATGAGCTTCTTGGCCGCGGCCACCGTGACGCCGCCCGCGGTCTCGGTGAAGATGCCTTCCGTGCGGGCCAGCAGCAGCATGCCCTCGACGATCTCCTCGTCGGTGGCGTGCTCGCCCGAGCCGCCCGACTCCTTGGCGGTCTTGTAGGCGTAGTAGCCGTCGGCCGGGTTGCCGATCGCGAGCGACTTGGCGATCGTCGACGGGCGCACCGGCACCAGCACGTCGGTATCGTTCTTGATCATCGTGACGATCGGCCCGCAGCCCAGCGCCTGCGCGGCGTACATCTTGGCGCTGCTCTTCTCGTCGATCAGGCCCAGGAGCTTGAGCTCCTTGATCGCCTTCCAGATCTTCGTGATCAGCGAGCCGCCCGCGCACGGGACGACGATGTGCGCCGGGGTCTTCCAGCCGAGCTGCTCGACGATCTCGTAGCCGTAGCTCTTCGAACCCTCGGAGTAGTACGGCCGGAAGTTCACGTTCACGAACGCCCAGCGGTACTTGTCCGCGATCTCCGAGCAGAGTCGGTTGACCTCGTCGTACGTGCCGTGCACGGCGACGAGCGTCGGATCGTAGACGAGGGTCGCGATCACCTTGCCCTGCTCGAGGTCGGCCGGGATGAAGATGTACGACTTCAGCCGGCCCTCGGCGGCGTGCGCGGCGACGGAGTTCGCGAGATTGCCGGTCGAGGCGCACGCGACGGTGTCGAAGCCGAACTCGCGCGCCTTCGTGACCGCGACCGACACGACACGATCCTTGAACGACCACGTGGGATGGCAGACCGAGTCGTTCTTCACCCAGATCTCGCGGCAGCCGAGCTCGTCCGCCAGATTCCGCGCGCGAATCAGCGGCGTGAAGCCGACGTGGTGGCCCACCGCGACGTCGCCGTCGATCGGCAGGAGCTCCTTGTAACGCCACATGCTCGGCGGCCCCGCCTCGATCGAGGCGCGGGTGACGACGCCCTTGAGCGCGTCATACCGATAGTCGACCTCGAGGGGGCCGAAACAGAACTCGCACACGTGGGTCGGCGCCGCCGGGAACTGGCGGCCGCACTCGCGACATCGCAGACCGTTCCGGTTTTCCATTCAAGTCTCCATCGGTAGGGGAATTGAGCCCCGAGTTTTGCTGCACCGATAGCAAGACATTTGCATCACTTAACACTCAAGTTCGCACCATGTCAATTGCAGTATGATCCGAATCCGGTGGCTCGCGACGCGCTTTTCCCCTTTGCATTGCTGGCGTTTTACGGCCTCGCGTTCGGCGTCGCGGCGTTCGGCGCCTCGCCGCCCGCCTTCGACGATCACCCCGGTCAGCTCTATCGCCTCTGGCACGTGATCGCGCGCGGGCCGGCGCCGTGGGCGTGGAATCCGGACTGGTGGGCCGGCTATCCGGAGCTCCAGTTCTACCCGCCGGGATTCGCGTACCTCGGCGCGCTCGTGCAGCGCGCGTCCGTGAACGCCGTCCCGGTCGCGAGTGCGTACCAGATCCTCGTGTGGCTCGCCTACCTGGCGCCGGGCGTGACGACGTTCCTGGCGCTGGCGCGCATTCTCAGGAGCGGCTGGCTCGCGCTGCCGGCCGCGTTCGTCGCGCTCACGCTCTCGGCCGGGGTCGCGAGCGGCGTCGAGGGCGGCGTGCACGTCGGGATGCTCGGCGCGCGCCTGGCGTGGGCGCTGATCCCGCTGCTGTTGCTGGTGCTCGTGCCCTGGATCGACGAGGGCGGCCGGCCCTCGCGCGCCGCCGCGGTCATCGTCGCGGCGATCGTCCTGTTCCATCCCGCGGCGCTGCCCGCGGCCGTGGTGGTCATCGCACTCGGCGCGCTGGCGCGGCCGCCACGGCAGGCTCGTCTGGTCGCGGGCGCGCTGAGGCTCGTGGTCGCCGCGGCGCTGACCGGTTTCTGGACCTTGCCGCTGATCGTCCGGCTCGACAACTCGCGCGCGCTCGCGTGGGGCGAAGCTCCGGCGATCGGCGCGCTCGGGCTCGCGCTGGCACTTCTGGCGCTGGTGGCACTCGCGCGCTCACGCGGCGCCGCGGCGAGCGCGCGGGTCGTCGCGCTTCTTCCGTGGGTGATGATCGCCGTCGTCCTGGTCGTTCGGTTCGCGCTCGAGCCGCTCGGCCTGCGCTGGCTGCCCGCCAATCGCGTCGTCGACGGTGCGTGGATCGCGCTGATCATGGCGGCCGGCCTGGGCTGGTCGGGCGTGCGGCCGACAGCACCGGAGAGCGCCAGCCCGCTCTTTCCGCGCCGGGAGGTCGTCACCGGGCTCGCGGGTGTGCTCCTGGTGATCGCGCCGTTCTGGGTGAGCCAGTCGCGAGCGCTGATGCTCTGGCCTCGCGCGGCCGAGTGGCCGTCGCTGCCGTCGATCGAGCGCGGGCTGCGGCTCCCCGACCTCTGGGCCGCGCTGCGTGCGGCGCCGCCGGGCCGCGTGCTCTTCGTCAGGTCGGCGGTGCCGCTCGTCTACGGTGGGGCGGCAGGCCGGGAGTGGTATCGCCCGCACACGCACGTGACCGCGCTGGCGCCGGTGTTCTCGGGGCGCGCGATCGTCAACGGCACCTTCACCCACCCCTCGCCGATCGCCGCGCTGACGTATCGGGGCGATGCCGGGCCGGGTGCGATCACGCGTTTGGTCGAGCAGCTCGACGGCATCTCGCTTTTCGGTCAGCCGCTGGAGACGCTCGAGCCCGAGACCTTCAACCGCTACGCGGACGCGCTCGGCATCAGCGCGGTCGTCGCGATCGACGAAGACGCCGCGCGGCTGCAGGCCGTGGAGGAAAACGGCGCGTTCGCCAGAGCCGATGCGCCGGCGCCGTTTCTCATGTACGTCCGCCGCCACGGGATCGAGCTGCCGCGCGCGGTCGGCCGAGGCCGCTGGCAGATGAGCCTGGCGTCCGAGGGCGACGAGTGGGTGTCGACGCGCACCGCCTACTATCCGCTCTGGCGCGCTCGCGCGCAGGACGCGCCCGTCGAGACGCGACGCGGACGCCTGGGCGATTTGCAAGTGCGACTCGATCGCGCGGCCGGCGCGCAGACAGTCGAGCTCGACTACGGCCCCCGCACGCCGGAGATCCTGGGGATCGTCGTGACGGTGGTCGGCGTCGTCGCGCTCGTCGCGCTGAGGCGCAAGGCAGCGCCGTAGGCGCACATCGTGGACGCTTCGGCCGGGGTCCTCTTGTTCGCCGCCGGGCTCGTCGGCGGCATCGTCACCGCGATGGTCGGCGGCGCCTCGCTGATCACGTTCCCGGCGCTCCTCGCCGCGGGCCTGCCGGCGATCGTCGCCAACGCGTCGAACACCGTGGCGCTGACGCCGGGCAATCTCGCCGCCGCGCTGGCGGACGTCGAGCGGATTCCCCGGTGGGACCGGTCGTTCGCGGCCCTGGCGCTGATCTCGATCGTCGGAAGCGGCGCCGGCGCGGCGCTGCTCTTGGCCACGCCGGAGAAGGCCTTCACCGCGGTGGTGCCGCTGCTGATCGGGTTCGCGACGGTCCTGTTCGCCCTCGCCGGCCGGATCAGGCTCTGGATCGCGTCGCGTGCCGCCGGCGGCGCGCCGTCAACCGGCTCGGAGGCGCTCCTGTTCGCGCCGGTGGCGGTCTACGGCGGCTACTTCGGCGCGGGCATGAGCGTGATGATCCTGGCGATCCTGTCCGTCACCCGCGCCGACGAGTTCCGCGCGAGCAACGTGATCAAGAATCTGTTGTCGGCGCTGACGAGCTTCGTCGCGGTTGGGGTGTTCGTGCTGAAGGGAACCGTGGCGTGGCCGCCCACCCTGGTCGTGATGACCGGCGCGATCATCGGCGGCTTCATCGGCGGAAAGCTGGCCCGCGTACTGCCGTCCGAGCTGATGCGGCGCATCGTCATCGTCGTCGGCGCAGTCCTCACCCTGCTCTACGCGCGCCGCTACTGGCTCCCCTGACGAACTACGCCTAGCCGCCGACCGCCCCCGCGCCGGCGTCGGAGCACTCCTGGTCCTGCTCGCCCGTACCGCCGCCGCAGCCGATCGCGCCGATGAGCCGGCCGCCGCGCATGATCGGCGAGCCGCCGAGCGTCGGCAGGATCTGGCCCTGCAACACCGTCGGCGCGATGGACCAGAAGCCGCCCTTGGCGACCATGTCGGCCAGCTCGGCCGTGCGCTTCTTGAACGAGGCCGCCGCCATCGCCTTGGCCCGCGAGGTCTCGGTGCTGAAAAAGCCGGTGCCGTCGCCGCGAGCGCTCAGCACGAGGCGGCCGGCCTCGTCGACCACCGTCACCGTCATCGGGGCGCGCAGCGCACGGGCCTTCGCCTGCGCCGCTTTCACTGCCGTTTCCGCCATCTCGAGCGTCATGTCGATCATGGAAAACCCTTTTGCCGCTACACGAGCGGATCGTAGTTGAAGTACTGGCCCGACGTGACGTGCGGCACCAGGTGGTGCTGCAGAGTACCCGGGAAGACCTCGGCGAAGCTCTCGGGCGTCCAGCCATCGGAGTTGTGCACCCGCATGATCGGGCGCTCGTGACTGAACAGCATGATCTCCTTGCCGCGCACGCCGAAGACCTGTCCGTTGACGTCGCGGGCCGCATCGCTCGCCAGGAACACCGCCACCGGCGCGATGTGCGCAGGCGAGAGCTTCTTGATCTTCTCGACCCTCGCCTTCTGCACCTCGGTCTCGGTCGGGATCGTGCCGATCATCCGCGTCCACGCGAACGGCGAGATGCAGTTCGCGGTCACGTTATAGCGTCCCATGTCGAGTGCCACCGCCTTGGTGAGACCGAAGATGCCGAGCTTCGCGGCGGCGTAGTTGGCCTGGCCGACGTTGCCGATCAGGCCCGAGGTCGACGTCATGTTGATGACCCGTCCCCACTTCTGCTCGCGCATCAGCGGCGCGGCCGCGCGGGTCACTGCGAAGCTGCCCTTCAGATGCGTGTTGATGACGGCGTCCCACTCCTCTTCCGTCATGTTGAAGATCATGCGGTCCCGGAGGATCCCGGCATTGTTCACGACGATGTCGACGCGCCCGAAGGTGTCGACCGCCGTCTTGACGATCGCCTGGCCGCCCGCCATCGACGCGACCGACTCGTAGTTGGCCACGGCCTTGCCGCCGGCCTTCGTGATCTCGTTCACCACTTCGTCGGCGGGCGTGCTTTCGGCGCCGGTCCCGGCGGCGGAGCCGCCGTAGTCGTTGACCACGACCTGCGCGCCGTGCCGCGCCATCAAGAGCGCGATCTCACGGCCGATGCCGCGCCCGGCTCCCGTCACGACCGCGATTTTTCCCTTGAGCATCATGATGAGCGTCCCCCTGCTGCACAGTCAGCAGCCGGACGACGATAACACAGAGGCCGGGGGTCAGTGCCGCCGCGAGTCGAGCGCGGCGACGAACGCGCCGGAGAACACGAACACGACCGCCGAGTAGTACACGAACATCGCGAACGCGACCAGGACGGCCAGCGGCCCGTAGATCTCGTTGTAGAGGCTCACCCGCTGGATGTAGAACCGGAAAAGCTGCTTGGCGATCTCCCACAGCACGCTGGCCAGGATGGCCCCGGCCAGGGCCGGCGCGATCTTCACCTGACGGCGCGGGACGTACCGGTAGGCGCAGTAGAACATCACCGTCGAGAGCGCCAAGCTCAGCGGGAGCGCCGCCAGCTCGAACCAGCGCGGCGGGACTGGCAGCGTGTTGACCGCCAGCGCGCGGAAGGCGTGGTAGAGCCAGGTCATCGTGCTCACGGTGAAGAGCAAGAGACTCAGCAGGAGCGCCATCCAGCTGTCGCGTACCAGGTTGCGCAAGAAGCCACCGTCGCCCTTGACGCCGAGCAAACGGTGCAGGATCAGCCGCGACGCGCTCATCAGCGGCGTCGAGAACAGCACGAGCGCGGCCGTGCCCAGAAGGCCGGAGGCCGTGCGCGTCTCGACGATCCGGAGGAGCACGCGGCTGATCTGCGCCTGGTAGACGGGGAACTGCTGCGCGAGCTGGCCGACGACGTGGCGCGCGGCCTCCTGGGTCGAGAGCACGAACCCGACCATCGAGACGCCGAGGAGCAGGAGCGGGATCAGGCACACCAGGAAGAAGAACGCGAGGCCGGCGCTCATGAAGAAGCCGTCGGCGGCGATGAACCGTGAGACTGCCCCTCGCGGGGACGCGGTCACAACTGGCGGAAGAAGTGGGCGCGGTCGCCGCCCTTCACCTCGAAGCGTCGCATCTTGTTGTCGCGCATCACCTCGAGCGTCAGCGCCTCACCCGGCTCGTGGCGCCAGAGGCTCATGTAGAGGTCGCGTCGGCTGCCGACCTCCTCGGCGTTGAGCGACATGATCACGTCGCCTTCCTGCAGACCGCCCCGATCGCCGGGTCCGTCGGGCACGACGCCCGCGACCACCACGCCCTCCTCGATGACCTGCGCGAAGACGCCGAGCCAGGCGCGCCGCGGACGGCTGACGACCCGTCCGTAGCGGACCATCTCGTCGCGATGCGAGCGGAAGAAATCGGTCGGGATGGCCAGCGAGCTGCGCGCGATCTCGTTGAGGTTCAGCGAGACGGTGCCGGCCAGGCGCCCGGAGGTCGAGAAGATCCCGCCGCCGCCGTAGCCCGGGTTGGGCGCGTTCGAGATGATCGCGCGGTCGAGCAGATACTCCCAGTACGACTCGAACTCGCCGACGTAGGTGACGACACCGCTGGTGGCGCGCCGCTCCTGCGGCCCCATCGCCCCGAGCAGCACGACCTCGTCGCAGCGGTCGACCACATCGCCCGTTCCGACCTCCGCGGCGACGAGCCCCTGGCGGTTCACCTTGATCAGCGCCAGGCCCACCTCGAAGTCTTGCGCCACCAGCTCGGCCTTCGCGCGGCGTCCCTTCTGGAACGCGACCGAGATCGTCGAGCCGCCCATCACGACGTAGTTGACCGTCAGGATCAGACCCGACGAATCGACCACGACGCCGCTGCCGAGCCGCTCGTTGCCGAGGATGCGCGTCGACGGATGATCGCTCGAGACCTTCGTGTGGATGTACACGACGCTCTGCAGGAGATGACGGACGAGCTCGACGGAGGTGTCCATGAGGTCGGGGGCTACTTGCCTTTCAAATGATAGCCGAAGAACTCCGCGACCCGCCGGCGCGAGTCCGCGAAGGCGCCCGGATCGAAGGCGACGGTCGCGCCGCAGCACTCGTTGGGCTTGTTGTGGTTCGCAACCTCGGCCAGATAGGTCCGCGGCTGACCGATGACGTCGAAGTAGTGATAGGCGCGCGGATAGAGCACGATCCGCGCATCCGCGCCCCGCCGCCGCATCGCCTCGACCATGGCCACGCACGGCCCGGGGTCGGTCCAGTCGTCCGCGTCGCCGATCATCACCAGCAGCGGGCGAATCACGAGCTCGTCGACGAGCGAGTAGCAGCCGCCCGGGTAAAACGCGATCGACGCGCGAAAGCCGGGCTCGGGCACGACCACTCCGCGCAGGCGCGCACGCTCGAGGCTCGGCGCGTTGACCAGCGAGAGCGCGAACACACCGCCGTTCGACCAGCCGATGATGCCGACGCGCGCCGGATCGACGTAGGGCTTGGCCTGCAGGTATCGCAGCGCGCCGACCGCGTCGTCGAACCGCTCGGTGTTGGGGACGTCCGGCAAGCTCGGCGCGCACGACGCGCCCACGCGCCGCGGCCCCCAGCTGTCGACCAGCAGCGCCACGTACCCCTGATCGCGGAACCATCGCGACCACTCATGGTTCGACTCTGACACACCGGCGCATCCGTGCATCAGGACGACCGCGGGAAACGGCCCGGAACCGGCCGGTCGCAGCTCCCACGCCGGCACCGTGAGCGGCGTGCCGGGGGTCGCGTTCTGAAACGAAGAATTCGAAGAGGCGCAGCCGGCGATCAGGAGCAAAGCACAAAGCGCCGACAGCGAACGTCGGAGCATGATTCGAGCATACACCGCAGCCCAACGCGCGGCGAAGCTTGAAGGGGCGCGACGCCGCGGGTATTCTGACGCCATCCTCACCCTCGAGCACGCGCCGCTGCTCTTCGGACGCGACCCGAGCCCGGCGCTCGTTGCCTTCGATCTCGCCGAGGGCGGCCGAGCGATCCGGCTCTACCGGCGCACGGGCGCCGCCACCGTCACCGAAACTGTCCCTTTCTCGCCGTTCCTGCTGCTCGCCGACCGCGAGCTCGTGAAGAACACGCCGGGATTGCTCGATGTCGACGCGCTCGAGGGCCCGGGCGCGCTCTCGTGGCGGGCTCGCTTCGGCTCGTGGGCCGAGGCGCTCGGCGCGCGCGATCGCTGCCGCGAGCAGTCGGGCCAGCTCTGGAACGCACCGGGCGCGCCGTATCTCTTCCTGAGCGACTCCGTTCATCAGTATCTGCTCCAGAGCGGGCGGACCTCGTTCGGCGGCCTCGTGTTCGGCGACCTGCGCCGTCTGGCGCTCGACATCGAGGTGATGACGACCGAGGGCCACGAGTTCCCGAACCCCGCGCGCCCGGGTGACCGGATCATCGCGGTGGCACTGGCCGACACGACCGGCTTCCGGCACGTCATCCGCGGCGACCGGCTCGACGAGCGCGCGCTCCTCGAGGAATGCTCTCGGATCATCCGAGAGCGGGACCCCGACGTGATCGAAGGCCACAACATCTTCCGGTTCGACCTGGAATACATGGAGGCGCGGGCGCGCCTGCACCGCGTGACGCTCGCCTGGGGCCGCGGCGGCGAGAGCCTCCGGAGCCGGGTGGCGCGTCTACAGATCGCCGAGCGTACGATCGGCTACCGGCGCTACGAGGTCGCCGGCCGCCACGTGATCGATACGTGGATCCTGGCCCAGCTGCACGATGCGGGCACGCGTGATCTGCCGGGCTTCGGCCTGAAGGACCTGGCCCGCCACTTCGGCGTCGCCGCCGAGGAGCGGACGTACGTCGACGCCTCGCAGATCACGCGCCTGTTCAGCGAGGCGCCGGAGACGCTCATGGCGTACGCCGGGGACGACGCAGTCGAGACGCTCGCGATCGGCGCGATCCTGGCGCCGCCGTATTTCGCGCAGGCCCAGACCGTGCCCTTCGATTATCAGTCGTGCACGCTGCGCGGCGCGGCGGCGAAGATCGACGCGCTGGTGCTGCGCGAGTATCTCGCGCGCGGCCAGGCCGTCCCGCTGCCCGGACCGGTGGGCCCCGTCGGCGGCGGTTACACCGCGATCTTTCAGGAAGGCGTCGCGCGCCCCGTCCTGCACGTCGACGTCACCTCGCTCTATCCCTCGCTGATGCTCGCCAAGACGATCGCGCCGGCCTCGGACATGCTCGGCGTGTTCCCCGAGCTCTTGCAGCACCTGCGCGACTTCCGCGTACGCGCCAAGCGGCTGGCGCGCGAAGCTCGGGAGCCCGCGGAGCGAGCGCACCTCGGCGCGCTCCAGCAGTCGTTCAAGATCTTGATCAACGCGTTCTACGGCTATCTGGCGTTCAGCGGCGGGCACTGGAACGACTTCGACGCGGCCGATCGGGTCACGGCCGAAGGCCGCGCGGTCGTCACCGCGATCCTCGCGGCGCTGGAGAAGCTCGGCGCGGTCCCGGTCGAGGCCGACACCGACGGCGTCTACTTCGTGCCGCCGCCCGATCATTCCACGGCGGACGACGAGCGCCTGCTCGAGCGGCTCACCGACGGCCTGCCCTCCGGGATCCAGCTCGAGCTCGACGGCCGCTACGCGGCGATGTTCAGCTACAAGATGAAGACCTACGCGCTGCTCGACGAGCGCGGGCGCCTGAGCCTCAAGGGCTCGGCGTTTCGCTCGCGGGGCCTCGAGCCCTTCCAGCGCCAGATCATCGGCGAGATCGTGCGCTGTCTCGTGCACGGGCGGCGCGCAGAGATGCGCTCGATCATCGACCGCTGGCTCGGCGACTTCGCCGCGCATCGCGTGGGGCTTCGCGCCTTCGCGCGAACCGAGACGCTGCAGGACTCGATCGAGGCGTACCGGGACAAGGTGCGCGCCGGGCTGCGGGCGGCGTCGGCGGCGTACGAGCTCGCTTCCGCGTCCGGGCGCGCGATGCAGCCCGGCGATCAAGTCTCGTACTACGTCGCCGGCCGCGGCGCCAATGTCACCGTCAACGAGTACGCGAAGCTGGCCGCCCTCTGGGACCCGGCGCGCCCGGACGAGAACGTCGAGTACTACCAGACGAAGGTCCTCGAGATCTGGGAGCGCTTTCGCGCCTTCGCCGAGCTCGACGGCCTGCGGCCGCCGCCGCCCGAGCCGGAGTCGGCCCAGCTCTCGCTCTTCTGATTCGCCGTGGTCACGATCGTCCACCCCGTGCTGCCTTCGGGAGGCCGGTTGATCTGCGGACCGCGACCCGATTTCATCGCCGCGCCGCGGACGGCCGGGCCCGAGCCGCGCGAGCGCTCGCAGCGCGTGTCGAACCGGTTCCGAGACGGCGTCAAGGTCCTGGTCGATCGCGGCGTCACCACGATCGCGTGTCTCCTGGGCGATGCCGAGATGCCGAACGAGCTCGTCGCGGCGTACGAGACGGCGGCCGTCGAGCTCTTACGGTTTCCGATCGCCGACTTCGGCCGTCCAAGCGACGTCGAAGGCTTCGCCGCGCTGCTCGACGAGCTCTTGCTTCGGCTCGAACAGCGAGAGACCGTCTACGTGCACTGCTACGCGGGAATCGGCCGAACCGGCACGGTGCTCGCGTGCCTCCTCAAGCGCGCCGGCGCGGCGGGCGATCCGGTTCGGCTGGTCAGGGCGATCTACGATCCGCGCGCGCTGGAGACTGACGAGCAGCAGCACTTCGCCCGGGCGTTCGCCCCCTGAGCGTCACCACACCAGGCTCAGCTGCCGCGGCGCGCGCTGGTCGGGCCGATCCACCCGGCGCCGTGCGCTGAACCCGATCTCGTCCGCCAGGCGCCGCGCGCGCGCCTCGACCTCTCGCACGTACTCAGCGGGCGCGTAGGCCGATCCCGCGTAGAGGCGCTGGTACTGGGGAACCAGCCGCGGAAACTCGGCCGCGAGGAACTCGAAGAACACCTCGCGCGTGCCCGGCCTCAGAAAGAGCACGTTGGACTCGGCGCCCACGGCTCCGGCGTCTCGAGCCGCGGCGAACAAGGCCGATAGATTGGCCTCCGCGTCGGTCAGGTGCGGCAGGATCGGCATGACGAACAGCCGCGCGGCAACACCGGCGTCGCCCAGCGCCTTCATGGCGGCGAAGCGCAGGTCGGGCCGCGGCGCCCGCGGCTCGAGGCGGCGCGCGAGCGCCGCATCGACGGCGGTGATCGAGACGTTCACCGTGACGTCCGAGGCGGCAGAGATCTCTCGCAGGAGCCCGGCGTCGCGGGTGACCAGGGTCGATTTGGTCGTGATCGAGAGATGGAGCCCGGGCACCGCGCGGGCGGCCTCGAGCACGCGCCGGGTCACCTCGAAGCGGGCCTCGGCCGGCTGATAGGGATCGGTCGCCGTCCCCATCGCCACGAGCTGACCGCTTCGCCGCGCTCGCCGAAGCTCGGCCGCGAGGCGGTTTACGTCCGCGTCCTTCACGTAGATTCTGCGCTCGAACGCGGACGGATCGTTCAACCCGAGGTAGTCGTGCGTGTAGCGCGCGAAGCAATAGCGGCAGGCCATCTCGCAGCCGCGGTACGGGTTCACGGTCCAGCCGAACGGCATCGGCCGACTGTTACACCTGTTCAGAAGGTCTTTGGCTCGAAGCTCGTGATATTCCACGCCGCGTCGCTCGTCGATCGTGACGCCGAGACGCTCAGCCATGCCCGGCGACGCAACCCCGGGCTTGATCGTGTGCTCTCGCGACTTAATCGTCATGTGTTAAGTCCTCACGATAACAGAAAAGCCCGGGGATCGCTGTTTTGATCCCCGGGCTCTTCAGCTAAGCGGGTCTACCGGCGCCAACCTCCGCCGCCCCCACCGGGCCTCGGCCCACGGTCACCGCGTGGACCACCACCACCGGCACCCGTACGCTGTGGCTGCGGACGAGCCTCGTCCACGACCAGGTTTCGGTCCCTGAAAAGCCGACCGTTGAGCATCTCGACTGCCTTGCCAGCTTCTTCCTTGGTCGCCATCTCGACGAACCCGAATCCGCGCGGCCGTCCGGTGAACTGGTCCGTGATGATCCGAACTGTCTCGACGGTTCCGGCCTGCTGGAAGAGCTCGCGAAGGTCCTCTTCGGTGGCCTGGAAGGACAGGTTCCCTACAAACAACTTTGCGGCCATCGTTCGACCTCCTAGCCCTAGCGAAAGCGGCGGAAATAGGACGTTACTACCGGGTTATCCCGATGCTGGCGCAAAGATATATGACAGGGCGTGACGCATGTCAAGTCGGTCGGAAAATGAAAGAATCAGAGGTAGACGCCGCGAGTCGCGCCGCCGTCGACCGTGACGCACACGCCCGTGATGAACGAGGCGCGAGCCGATACGAGAAAGCAGACAAGATCGGCGATGTCTTCAGGCGTCGCGATGCGCTTGAGCGGATACTGGCCCTCGACTTCAGCACGCTGCGCTTCGACGGACTTACCAGCTGTTGCAGCCTGTTGTTCGATCAGCGTCTCCCAGCGCGCCGTCGCCGTCGCCGCGGGCGACACCGCGTTGACGAGAATGTTCGACGCGGCGCCGAGGTCCGCGAGTCCCTTCGAGAAGTTTATGAGCCCCGAATTTGCGATGCCGCCCGTCAAATAAACGGGAGTCGGGTTGCGCGCAGCGGCGCCGACGACGTTGATGATGCGTCCACCGCCCTGCGCCTGCATCATCGGGAACACCGCGCGCGCCATCCGGACGTAGCCGAGGATCTTCAGGCTCCAGTCCCCTGCCCACTGCTCATCCGGGATCTTCAGGAAATCGCCGCCGCGGATGGCGCCGGCGTTGTTCACAAGGATGTCGATCCGGCCCAAGCGCTCCTTGACGGTCGCGGCCACCCGATTCACCTCGTCGAGCCGGCTCAGATCGCCGGGGACGATGAGCACGTCGGCGTTCGTCTTGGTCTTGATCTCGTGGGCCGTCTGCTCGAGCCGCGCCTTGTCGCGGGCGCAAATGGCCACTCTGGCGCCCTCGGCGCCCAGACCGAACGCGATGGCCCGTCCGATCCCTTGACTGCCTCCGGTTACGAGCGCGGTCTTGCCGGTCAGTTCCAGATTCACGACGTCTCCTTTCGTGCGTTCACGTCTTGCCTCGGAAACGAAGGGACCGTGTCCCAGTCGAGCTGTAAGAGTCGATCGAGCGAACGCCTGACCCCGTGCCCGAACGCGTCGAGCTCGAGGCCGTCCAGGGTACGCCCCTCGATGCGCTGGCGCCCTTCGTCGAGGAGCGCGCGGGCGCCCGCGAAATTGCGGTTGGCTAGGTGCTGATAGCCGACGGCGACCTGGATGAGCCCCTGCAGCGCGTCACGCTCCGGGCCCTCGGCCTCGCGCCAGGCGGGCTCGAGGAGCTCGTGGACCTCGAAGTAAAGATGCGCGTCGAACAGCGCGGCCGCCGCGTCGAGCAGCTCGGCCCGCGATCTGATCGGACCGGGCGGGCGCGCCTGCACCGCGGCCTGCGCGCCGACCGCGCGCGCCTGGACCAGCGGCCAGCACGCGCGATCGTCGCCCTGCAGCCAGTGGGGCGGCGTCGCATCGCGCGCGGCGAGTGCCATCAGCTCGCGGCGGGCCTCGGGCTCGCGGAGCGCGGCGAGGATGATTTCGGTGAGACGGTTGCGGATCGGCAGCGGCGCCGTCGGGATCACACAACGCCCGCGGCGGCCGGGTCGGAAGGAGGCTCGACCGGCGGCGCCGCCGCGGGCTCGGACGCGATCTGGCGTTCGACCTGCGTCCCGGCGATCAGATCGTGCAGCGCGCGCTTGTCGCGACGGAGCCCGGCCATGACGAAGCCGAGCATGACGGGCGCCGCCGAGACGAAGTACGCGCCGAAGCGCAGGAGTGCTGCGCCGAACGGCGGGGGTCCGTCGCCGGCGACGACGCGGACGCCGACGATCATCTTGCCGATCGTCTGGCCGGCCAGGGAGTGGAGTACGGTCGTGTAGACACCGGCGAACACGACCGTGAAAAAGGTCGCCAGCGGCCTGGACGCGCCGCCGTCGACGTCGCCGCCCGAGAGGCGCGCGCCGATGAGCGCGAACGAGAGCTGCACGACGAAAAACACGACGAAGTCGATGCCTGCGGCGAGCGCGCGAATCCAGAAGCCAGCGGGGCGAGCCTGAATCATGCCGCGTATAATATCGCCATGATTTCGGTGCAGGACGGCCAAAATCAGATCCTCCGCCAGCTCGCCGAGCCGACACCGCCGGAGGTCGTGGCGGTCACGCGCGCGCGCGAGCGCGTCCTCGCCGAAGACCTGCTGGCGCCCTTCGACGTGCCGCCCTGCGACAACTCCGCCGTCGACGGCTACGCGGTCGCGAGCGACGACGTGCCGGCGAGCCGCACGCGCGAGCTCGACGTGCTGGCCGAGATCGCGGCCGGCGCGGTGTTCGACGGCGCCGTCGCGTCGGGGCAAGCCGTGCGTATCATGACCGGCGCGCCGATGCCGCGCGGTGCCGACACGGTGTACCCGCAAGAGGTGGTCGAGCGCCGCGGAGACCGTCTGATCGTCGGCCCGATCGGCAAGGGCGCCAATGTGCGAAATCGCGGCGAGGATGTCCGCGCCGGGACGATCGCGATCGAGCGCGGCACGGTGCTGCGGCCGCAGGAGCTCGGCCTGGTCACCTCGCTCGGCCACTGGCAGGTGCTCGTGCACCGGCGGCCGCGCGTGGCGCTCCTGTCCACGGGCGACGAGGTCGTCGAGCCCGGTACGCCGCGCAAGCCCGGCCAGATCTACGACGCGAACCGCTTCACCCTGCGCGGCTCGATCGAGCAGTGCGGCGGCGAGGTCATCGATCTCGGGATCGTGGCCGACGTGCGCGACGAGCTGCGCGCACGGCTGCTCGAGGCGGCATCGGTCGGCGACATGGTGGTCACCTCGGGCGGCGTGTCGGTCGGCGTGCTCGACCTCGTCAAGGACGTGCTCGGCGAGATCGGCGCGATCGACTTCTGGCAGGTCGCGATGCAGCCCGGCCGTCCCCTCGCGTTCGGACGCATCGGGTCGGCGCACTTCTTCGGGCTGCCGGGTAACCCCGTCGCCTCGATGCTCGCGTTCATGTTGTTCGTGCGGCCGGCGATTCACAAGCTGGCCGGCCGCCGCCGGCTGTTCCCCGACAGCGCCGAAGCTACGGCCATCGAGGCGATGAGCAAGAAGAAGGGCCGGCGCGAGTTCAAGCGCGGCATCGTGCAGTGGAAGAACGGACGCTGGGAGGCCCGGACCACGGGGCCCCAGGGCTCCGGTATCCTCTCCTCGATGGCCGCCGGCAACTGCCTGATCGTGCTCGAGGAAGAGCGAGGCGACGTCATGGTCGGCGAGACTGTCCTGGTGGAGCTCTTCTGATGGCCAAGGTCTCCGTCGATCTCATCGACCCGCTGACGCCGATGGTCGAGACGCGCGTGCGCGAGGCACGGCGGCTGCCGCACCTGCGCTACGCCGACGTACGGCTCGAGGTCACCGAGGGCAAGGGCGCCGGCGCCGAGAACGGTACGCCGAAATACTCGGGCGACGACTACGGCTTCGCGCTCGGCGTCCGCGTGCTCGCCGGCGAGCGTATGATCGCGCCCGGCTACGTCGGCCAGACGCTCGGCACGGCCGATCTCGACGACCTCGACCGGATCGTGCGCGAGGCGCTCGAGCGCGCCTATCGCCGCGCCATGGTCAACGGTGAGATGAAGGCCGACGCGCACGAGAAATTCGGTCCGCTGGGCGAGTCGCTGGCCGACACGCGCCTGCACCCGATCGAGGTGCGGCAGGACACCGTGCCCGCCGTGTACGGCGTCGACCCTCGCACCCTGCCGCTCGCCGACATGGTGCGCTACGCCGTCGACGTCTCGCGTCAGGTCGCCGCGGTCGATTCCGGCGTCAAGTACAACTACGTCGGCACGATGACCGAGCTCTCGCGCGAGCTGTTCGTGTCGAGCGAGGGCGCCCGGATCGACCAGTCGTTCGCGCTGACGATGGGTACCTGCTCGATCGTGACCGTCGACGGCGAGGTCAGCCAGGATCTCTACGACTCGATCGGGCACCAGCGCGGCTGGGAGATCCTCCTCGAGGGCGCCAGCGAGCCGACGCTCTCCTTTCCGAGCTTCCGCGACTTCTCGCTGAGCCTCGCCCGCGAGGGCGTCGCGCTGGCCGCCGCGCCCGTGCTGCCCACGTCCGAGCGCGAGGTGGTCGTGGTCACCGACCCGCACTACAACACGCTCGTGTCGCACGAGATCATCGGCCATCCGGTCGAGCTCGACCGCGCGCTCAAGATGGAGACCGCGTACGCGGGCCGCTCGTGGCTGCTCGGCGGGCTCACCGAGCACCAGGTAGGCCGGCGCGTCGCCTCCCCGCTCGTGACCGCGTACTCCGATCCGGCGCTGCCGGGCTTCGGCCACTACAAGTACGATCACGAGGGCACGCCCGCCCGCCGCGTCGTCCACATCGACCGCGGGATCTTCCGCGGCTTCATGAACAGCCGGCAGACCGCCGCGATCTTCGGCGGCGAGCCCAACGGCCACTGGAAGGCGACCGACGCTTCGCTGGTGCCGCTGATCCGCATGTCGAACACGGTCTTCGACGTCGGCACGCGCCCGGCGCAGGAGATCGTGAAGGAGATCGAGCACGGCTACTACCTCTCCGGCCACCGCACGCCCTCGATCGCCGAGAGCCGCGAGAACTTCCGCATCTCCGCGCGCGGCGTCTACGAGATCAGGAACGGCGAGCTCGGGCAGCTCTATCGCGACGGCGGGATCGCCGCCGACTCGCGCGACTACCTGATGAACGTCGACGCGGTCGGGACCGACTTTCGTCTGTACCCGATCCCGAACTGCGGCAAGGGCCAGCCGATGCAGACCAAGCGGCTCGGCAACGGCGGTCCCACGATGCGCACCCGCGCGCGCGTGCTCGGAGGCTAGACGTGCGCGCTGCCCTGATCGTCCTGGCCGCCGCCGGTATCCTGTTTGCCACCGTCGCACCCGCGGCGCCGCCCGAGTACCCGGTCAACTTCATCAAGGTCGACGAGCTCAAGCGGCTGCTCGACCGCGGCACGAAGGCCGACATCATCGACGTGCGCCACTGGGAGTCTTACGAAGAGAGCCACATCAAGGGCGCCCGCTCGATGCCCCTCCGGGTCGTCGCCGAGCGCGCCTCAGAAATCTCCAAGACAGGCCTGGTCGTCTTTTATTGAACGTGTCCGCACGCGCTGTCCCGGGGGGCCAGCGACATCCTGTACAAGCTCGGGTGGCGCAATCAGCGCGTCCTCGAGGAAGGGCTCCCCGGCTGGATGGACAAGGGCTATCCCGTGGCTGGACGAAACCCCAAGGCGCCGCCCGGGCACTGAGTAGTCGATGAGAAACGTCGACGAGCTGGCGAAGGCAAGCGAGGAAGCGCTGGCGCTCGTCACGCGGCAGAAGGACGTTCGCGAGGCCGAAGTGTTCGTGTCCTCGAACTCCGCCGTGCTGGCTCGGCTCAACTACACCTCGCACATCCCGTGCAACGGCGTCGAGGAGCCGAAGTCGACCGAATCGTACGGCCTCGGCATCCAGGCGGTCTTCGACACGCCGGACGGCCGCCGGATCGGCTTCGGCAGTGAGCCGAGCGACCTCTCGCTCGCGGGCGCCGAGCGCGCGCTGGTCAAGGCGCGCCGGGCGGCGGTGGCCGACCCGGAGTTCGTCTCGCTCCCGGCGCCGACCGGGGGCGCGCGCACGCTCAGCGACTACCACGATCCGCGGCTCATGGCGCTCGACGACGCCGGGCTCGTCGAAGCCGGCTGGAAGATCGCGGGCGGCGCGCTCAGGACCTTCAGCGCCTCCGGCCGGCTGGCCGAGCTCGCGCAGGACGACGAAGGACTGCGGCGGCTCGGGTTGATCCTCGGCGGCGACGTCACGATCTTGCGAGAGCGGATCGCGATCGCCTCGAGCACGATGCCGCGCGTCCAGACCGACGAGACGTCGCTGATCACCGCGTTCGCCACCGCCATGGTCGAGACGCGCGGGGCCAAGGGCTCGGGCGCCTCCACCGGTACGCGGCTCGACCACTTCACCGACGAGGCCGGCGTCGAAGCCGCGCAGAACGCGATCAACGCGATCGGCGGCGAGCGCGTGCCGTCGGGCACCTACACGGTCGTCTTCGGCCGCCAGCCCGTAGCCGACCTCTTGAACAACATCGTGATCCCGTCCTGCACCGCGAGCTCGTTCTACTCGTCGAGCACGCCGTTCCTCGGCAAGCTCGGCCGAACCGTGGCGTCGCCTCGCCTGCGCCTCTACGACGACGGCGCCCGGCCGGGCCTGATGGGCTCGAAGGGGATCACGTGCGAAGGGCTCCCGACGGGCCGCACCGACCTCATCAAGAACGGCGTGCTCGTCGGCTGTCTCTCGAACTGGTACGAGACCCAGCGCCTCTTGCGCGATCCGGCCCTCGCCGAGAAGCTCGGCGCACGCGGCCCCGCCGCCGAGGCGGCGCTGGTACCGCGCAACGGCTTTCGCTTCGGCGCCGGCGGCGGGCGGCAGTTCGACAGCGCGCCCGGCGTGGCCGCGTCGAACGTCGTGCTCGAGGGCACCGAGGCGGTCGCGCTCGACGAGCTCTTGCGGCGGGTCGGCAACGGCCTCTACGTCGGCCGGATCTGGTACACGTACCCGATCAACGGCCTGCGCGCGGGGGATTTCACCTGTACCGTCGTGGCCGACTCCTATATCATTCGCGACGGGCGGATCGCGGCGCCGCTCAAGGCCAACGCGATCCGGATCAACGACAACATCGCCACGTTCCTCAACAACGTCGCCGGCGTCACCAAGGACGTGAAGGGCACGATCGTCTGGGCCGCGGACGAGGTCGTGTACGCGCCCGAGGTCGCCGTCACCGGCGTCCGAGTCGACGAAATCGCGGGATTCATGGAGGAGCTCGACTGATGGCTGAAGTACGTCTCGAGTCGATCGCGCGCGAGTGTCGTGTGCAGATCCTCCGCATGCTCGCCCACGCGGGCTCCGGGCACCCCGGGGGCTCGCTGTCGGTGATCGACATCCTCACCACGCTCTACTTCGGGCGCTTGCGCTACGACGCCAGGCACCCGGATTGGCCGGAGCGCGACCGCGTCGTGCTCTCGAAGGGCCACGCGGTCCCCGCGCTCTACGCCGTGATGGCGAAGGCCGGGTTCTTCCCGGAGAAGCAGCTGATCACGTTGCGCAAGCTCGGCTCGCCGCTCCAGGGTCATCCGGATCGGACCGCGCTGCCGGGGATCGAGGCAGCCACGGGCTCGCTCGGCCAGGGGCTCTCGGTCTCGCTCGGCATGGCCCTCGGGCTCAAGCTCACCGGCTCGAAGTCTCGCGTCTACTGCATCCTCGGCGACGGCGAGGTTCAGGAAGGTCAGGTCTGGGAGGCCGCGATGTCGGCGCCCAAGCTCGGCCAGCCCCAGCACGCGCTCGACAACCTGACCGTCATCCTCGACTACAACAAGATCCAGCTCGACAACTTCGTGAAGAAGGTGCTCGACATCGAGCCGATCGCCGCCAAGTGGCAGTCGTTCGGCTGGCCCGTGATCGAAATCGACGGCCACGACGTGGCGCAGATCACGAAGGCCCTCGACCAGGCCGAGGCGACCACCGGCACCCCCACCTTCATCGTCGCGCACACGGTGAAGGGCAAGGGCGTCTCGTTCATGGAGAACGATCCGGAGTGGCACGGCAAGGCTCCCAAGCCCGCGGAGGCGATCAAGGCCATCCGCGAGGTCCTCGGCGTCGCCGACAGCGCCTGGGAGGAGTACTTGAAAACCGATTCGTCGACGCGCGCGATCGTCGAAGAGCTCGGCGCGCTGGAGAAGAAGTGATGCCGGCCAAGGCGAGCCGCGCCGCGTTCGGAGAGGCGCTCATCGAACTGGGCGCGAAGGACGAGCGGATCGTCACGCTCGACGCCGATCTCTCCAAGTCGACGATGACCGCGAATTTCGCCAAGAAGTACCCGCAGCGCGCCTTCAACCTGGGCATCGCCGAGTCGAACATGATCGGAGTCGGCGCGGGTCTGGCCCTCACCGGCAAGATCACGTTCGCGTGCTCGTTCGCGTGCTTCATCGTGGGCCGCTTCGAGACGATCCGCATCTCGGTCGCCTACACGAACGCGAACGTGAAGCTCGTGGGCACGCACTCGGGCATCGCGATCGGCGAGGACGGCTACAGCCAGATGGGGCTCGAAGACATCGCCTGCATCCGGTCGCTGCCGAACATCGGGATCATCCAGCCGGCCGACGAGCTCGAGACCAAGCAGGTCATCGCCTACGCCGTCGAGCACCCGGGCCCGCTCTATCTCCGTCTCACGCGCCAGAACCTGGAGCCGGTGTGCCCGCCCGACTATCGCTTCCAGTACGGACGCTGGCTGGTGCTGCGGAAGGGCCACGACGTGAGCCTGATCGCGTCGGGCGGGACCGTGTTCAACGCGCTCGAGGCGGCCAAGCTCCTGCAGCCCGACGGCATCTCGGCCGAGGTGATCAACGCGGCGACCATCAAGCCCGTGGACGAGGAGACCCTGGTCCAGTCGGCCGGCAAGACCGGTCACGTCGTGACGATCGAGGACCACGGGATCATGGGCGGACTCGGCGGGGCCGTCGCCGAATTCCTCACCGACGTGCTGCCGACGCCGATCAAGCGGCTCGGTGTTCACGGGTTCGGCGAGTCCGGCGACGCCAAGGGGCTCTACGCCAAGCACGGCCTCGATCCGGCCGACATCGCCGCGAGCGCCAAGAAGTTCCTGCACCGCTGACCTGCGAGTGAGCTCGTCACCAGCAGCACTCGACGTCGAGGCCCGAGGCGGGTCTGCTGCGTCCGACGCTCGCCTGATCACCGTCGTCTGCGCCGGGCACTTCCTGAGCCACTTCTACGGGCTCGTGCTGCCGCCGCTCTTCCCGGTGTTGCGCGGTGAGTTCGGTGTCTCGTACGCCGCGCTCGGCGCGCTGATCACCGCCTCGGCCGCCGCGTCGGCGGTGAGCCAGCCCGTCTCCGGCTTCCTGGTTGACCGGTTCGGAGCTCGCCGGATCCTCCTCGCCGGACTCCTCGTGCTATCGAGCGCGATCGCGCTGGCGGGAGTGGCGCCGTCCTACGGCCTCCTCGTCGTCATCATGGCCGCGGCGGGACTCGGCAACGGCGTGTTTCATCCCGCGGACTACTCGATCTTCAACGCCGCGGTCCACCCCCGGCGCCTCGGGCGCGCGTACAGCGCCCACAGCAGCTCCGGGAGCCTCGGCTGGGTGCTGGCGCCGATCGTGGTGGGCGGCCTCACCGCGGCCTTCGGCTGGCGCGTCGCGGTGGTCGCGGTCGGGTTGGCGGGCGTCCTGGTGGCGCTGGTGCTCTCGCGGCAGCGCGTGCTCGACGAGGCGTTCAGCGGCACGCCGGCGCGCTCGACGCGCGGGGTGCGGAACGTGGCGGGAGAGATCCGGCTCCTCCTGACTCCGCCCATTCTGATGGCGTTCGCCTATTTCGTGCTGGTCGCGGCCTCGATGAGCGCGGTGTCGACGTTCTCGGTCGCCGCGCTGGTCGTGATTTACGACGCGCCGCTCACCTTGGCCGCGGGGGCCCTGACCGCCTACATGCTCGGGAGCGCGGCGGGAGTCGTGGGCGGCGGGTTCCTGGCGGATCGCATGCGGCGCCACGCGTTGTTCGCGGCGGGCGGCATGGCCGTCGCGGCCGGGCTCACCGTGGTGCTGGCGAGCGGCGCGCCGCCGGCGGCGATACTCGCCGCGCTCCTGGCGCTGATCGGCTTCGCCAAGGGCGCGACCAATCCCTCGCGCGATCTGCTCGTGCGCGGCGCCACGCCGCCCGGCGCATCCGGGCGCGTCTTCGGCATCGTCTACTCGGGCCTCGACGTCGGCTCCCTGATCATGCCGCCGATCTACGGCTGGCTGATCGACCGCGGCGAGCCGCGCGCGATCTTCTTCGTCGCGGCGGCGCTGATGGCGCTCACGATGCTGACCGTGCTCGAAGTCGGACGTCGCGGCGCCGCAGTGCGCGTCAGCCGCTGACAGATCCAGTCAGACCATGAAGACGCGCACGACGCCCCCGACCCTGCCCGACTATCTGCAGCCCGGGCTCGACCTGGTCTTCGTCGGGATCAACCCAGGACTCTACTCGGTCCGGCAGGGCCACTACTTCGCGCGCTCGACGAACCGATTCTGGCCGGCGTTCACGGCATCGAGGCTGAGCCGCCGCGTCCGCGACGGCCTCGCCGTCGAGCGCCTGGCACCCGAGCACGACGGGGCCCTCCTGGGCTTCGGCATCGGTTTCACCGACGTCGTCAAGCGCGCCTCGGGCAACGCCGCCGAGCTCGACCCCGCCGACTTCGCGCGCTGGGCGCCGCGTCTTCTCCAGAAGCTCAGCCGCGTGGCGCCGCGCGTGGCGTGCTTCCACGGGCTCACCGCGTACCGGCCGTTCCTCGCCCTGGCGCTCGGCGTCGAGCGGCGCTCGCCCACGCTCGGGCCTCAGCCGGAAGTGGTGGGCGCGACGCGGCTCTTCGTCGTGCCGAATCCGAGCCCGGCCAACGCGCACTTCACGCTGACCGATCAGACCTCGTGGTACGACCGTCTGGCCGATTTCCTCGACGCGCGCTAGCGCGTCATGG
>Ga0207428_10000884_pt1 | contig 33619 bp, 28 predicted proteins | sample RhiMethybrSRZTD1_FD_187600 | JGI IMG/M metagenome (GOLD analysis project Ga0207428, IMG submission 187600) | Populus rhizosphere microbial communities from Tennessee, USA - Rhizosphere MetaG P. TD hybrid SRZTD1 (SPAdes) (version 3) | ecosystem: Host-associated > Plants > Roots > Rhizosphere >...
TGACGCTATCCGTGTCCATCGCGCTCTGTGTCATCGCTACCCCCAGATCTCGAACTTCCTTGGCCGCAGGACCTCAAGTGGCTACCACGGGCAGGGGCGTGCTGTCGATTGCATGATCTCTGACTCCACGGTCGGTTGGGACATTGCACATTGGGTCCGCGCTCACGCCAAGGAGTTGGGCGCGATGGAGGTCATCTATCGGCAGCACATTTGGACGGTGCAGCGGAGTTCAGAGGGCTGGCGCTCGATGTCTGACCGCGGCTCACCGACCGCCAACCATATGGATCACGTACACGTCTCGGTCTACGGCAATAGCGGCACCGCCTAGCCGAGTATTTCGAAACAGCCCCTGCACAACAAACCCCAGAACAACAGAACCGCACAACAGCACATTGACAAGCGGAGGATGGACATGGTTCCAGGTAGGCCTCGGTTGGGCTTGCGTCGCCGTACTGTGGCGATCGCACTCGGCGCAAGCATCGCCATCGCAATCGGCGGTGGCCTCGGAATTGAGTCCGCCTCGGCTTCGACGAAGTCAAGGCTCGCGGTGAGCTTGAACTCGGATCGGTCGAGTGCGGCGCGGCTGGACGGTTCGCGGGTCAACGGGAAGATCTACATCTTCGTGAGGAACTCGAAGAAGCTCGACAAGGTCGACTTCTACGTCGACAGCCCGCTGTGGAGGAATGGGCCGCCGGTTCGGACCGACAAGAAGGCACCTTTCGACCTGGCAGGCACTAAGGCCGACGGTACGGCGCGCCCGTACAACACCGCGAAGCTCGCCGATGGCAGCCACACCATCAGGGTGGTCATGACGTGGGCGGATGGCACGACCTCAACGCGGCGGGGGCGCTTCAAGGCCCGCAACGGGGGCGTGAAACCGACACCCACCCCCACCACGCCAACCACCACCGCGTCGCCCACGAGCGCACCGACCACAACAGCACCAACTACGACAGCACCGGCCACAACGGCGCCAACAACAACGGCGCCAACAACAACGGCACCGACCGCAACGGCACCAACAACAGCACCGGCCACGACGGGCCCGACCACGACCGCGCCAACGACGACCCAACCGTCGCCGACGTCGACGGCTCCAAATGGGTCGTGGCCGAGCTCACCGCCGGCAAAGATTTGCGGAAATACGTCGTTGCTGAGCGGACCGGCAAACGCCCCTGCTGGTGCCATCGTTGTTCCCGCCGGCAACAACAGCTCCCTTGATCTGCGGCTGGCGGGCAAGACGTACTGGTTCGCGCCTGGTATTCACACACTCGGCACTGGCCAGTACGACCAGATCATTCCGAGCGACAACTCCAGCTACATCGGGGGGCCGGGCGCGATCCTCGACGGACAAGGCAAGAACCAGTACGCCTTCACCCAGCACGCACGCAACGTCACCATCAAGTACCTGACGATCAGGAACTTCGTTGCGCCCATGAACGAAGGCACGGTCAACCATGACTCGGGTGAGAACTGGACCATGCAGTACAACACCATCACCAACAACGGTGGTGCGGGCATCTTCGTGGGTACCGGCAATGTGGCTTCTTACAACTGCCTCAAGGACAACAGCCAGTACGGCTTCCAGGGCTACGGTCCCGACGGTGGTGAGTCCAACATCGTGCTTGACCACAATGAGATCGCCGGCAATAACACCGGCAATTGGGAAGCCAAGATCGACGGCTGTGGCTGCACCGGCGGTGGCAAGTTCTGGGACGTCCGCAACGTTCGTGTCACGAACAACTACGTCCACGACAACAAGAGCGTGGGCCTGTGGGCAGACACCAACGACAACAACTTCTTGTTCGAGGGCAACTGGATCGAGAACAACGACGGCCAAGCGATCTTCTGGGAGATCAGCTACAACGCCGCCATCCGCAACAACGTGATCCGTCACAATCTGGTGGCTGATGGACCGGATCGCATAGGGTCAAAGGACAATTTCCCGGACGCTGCGATCTACCTCTCTGAGTCCGGCGGTGATGCTCGAGTGCCATACGACTTGGTTGGCAGCCCGACCATCGACATCTCGAACAACTTGATCGAAGACAACTACAACGGCGTCACGCTGTGGGAAAACGCAGATCGCTTCTGTGGCTCGCCGGCGAACACCTCGACGGACTACTGCACCTTAGTGAACCCGTCGGTTGCCAAGCTTTCGACCTGCAACTCAGGCAATATCGCTAAGGCGCCGTATTACTCGGACTGCCGCTGGAAGACGCAGAACGTCAAGGTGCACCACAACACCTTCAAGATGGACCGGGCCAACTTCTTCAACTGCCCGACGAACATGTGTGGCCGCAACGCCATCTTCTCCAACTACGGCACGTATCCCTCGTGGTCGCCTTACAAGGCGGACACGATCACCAAGGCGATCACCTACAACCAGGGCAACATGTTCAGCAACAACACCTACGTTGGCACGTGGAACTTCACAGCCTTGGACACCAGCCACTTTGTGTCGCCATCGGCATGGAAGGCAGCTCCCTACAACCAGGACGCGGGAAGCAGCTTCAGCACCCCCTAACAGACGCCATTCTCGTTGGTCCGCTGGCTGATCATCGGACCGTCGGTTCGTCGGCCGGTTGGACCTGGCCGTTTTGGTTGACGGTCGAAGCCGGCTCCCGCGAACTCCGCCATGTGCCGAGAATCGAGCCGATGATGATCAGCGGGAATCCGATGACGATACCGATGGTGATCGGTTCCTTCAGGATGAGAGCGCCGAGCAAGATCGCGACCGCGGGATTGATATAGGTGATCAATGTCATTCGCGCCGGACCGGCCTCGGCGATGAGCGCGAACATCACCAGGAACGCGGCGGCAGTACAGACGACCGCGAGAACGATCACGGAACCCGTCGCGCGTGCGGTGAGGTGCTGCGGCCAAAAGAGGATTGCGAAGGGTGCGTATGCCACAGCGGCGAGCAGGAGCGATCCTGTGACGACCCCGATGGACGGGAGATCAGCGAGCCGCCGGCTGATGATGATCGGCCCAACCGCGTAGCCCAGGACAACCAGCATGACTTGGCCGATGGCGATCAGGTCATCGACGTGGATGTCCAATCCCACCAGCAGCGCGACGCCAACCAGTCCGAGCACCAAACCCGCGATGCGTCTGAGATCGAGACGATCGTCGCCCATCACGGTGAGAATGATGGCCGCAACCATCGGCACCATCGCGATCAGCAGTCCTGTCGTGGAACTGTTGAGGCGGATTTCAGCGTGGCCCAGCAAGACCCAGGGGCCGACGATCTCGATCGCGGTGTAGAGCAGCAAGATCTTCCAGTGCGGCCGTAACGGCCTCAGCGCCTTGGAGCGGATAGCCAACGGAAGCAGCAGTAGCGCGCCTATCGCCGTACGCCCGAACGCCACGACCACGGGGTCGAAATCCGCAACGGCAACACGGATGAACAGATAAGGAATGCCCCAGAAGATCCCCAGCGTGACGAAGAGCAGCCAACCTCGGGTCGTCATCCCAGACCCCCGGGCGTCATGATCGTTCGGCCCAGACGCCCAACTCGTTGCCGCTGGGGTCGGTGAAGTGGAATCGCCGTCCGCCCGGGAAATCGTACGGTCCGTTGGTGATGCGTCCACCGGCCGCGACGACTGCCGAGGCGCTGGCATCGAGATCGTCAGAGAAGAGCAGGATCAACGGGCCGCCCTGGCGCACGTCCGATGCGCGGGCGAGCCCTCCGACCTCCGCCCCGGGCCGCGCGGGATCGCGGATTCCGGCGTAATCGGGCCCGTACTCGTTGAAGACCCATCCGAAGGCGGATGAATAGAACTTGCGCGCTTCGCCCACGTCGGTGACCGAAATCTCGACATAGTCGAGCGCATGATGCCGATGTGCTGGTTCTGCCATGGCTAGTCCCTCCTCGCGCATCGCACTTGTGTGACTGATCCTGCTCGCAGCCGATCGTAGGCGGTACCACTGACATCATTGGTGGGCAGCGGGTTTGCTGCCCGAACGCTGGAAAGCACGGACTCGCACAGCAAATCCTTTCGTTTGGACACGTCGACGAGCATGGTTCTGGGGCTAGGAGGTAACAGCTTGTTTCAGGCTCTCCGCCTTGGGTTGTGAACCCCGGAGGCCCGACTTAGTGTTATTTCATGGCGGTGGACTTGTACCAGGTGCTACTTGGTGGTATTGCCGTCGCCATCATGGTCCTCGTACCCGTTTTGAGCGTGGTGTTCTACGACTTGCTGGTCGGAAGGTGGGACGGGTCACTTCGGCGGTGGCGGGAACGACGTAGCTCAGCGGCAGCGCATCGGCAGGCCGTACGAGAGCTGCGTCACCAACAAGGTGTCCCCATTGAGCAGCTCGCCGCCGACCTCAGACGGTTACGGTCGATCCTCAGCTCCGATGCGCATCGGTCTGCCGCCCATCAGATGGGGAACCGGCTCGCGTACGACAAGCTCCTGAGGCAGGTTTGCGAAATGCTCGAGGTCGAGCACGAGCTGGACGGCGACTCCATTGGATTCGAGCGTGATATCGAACGGATTCGAGTCGAGGCCGAGTTGGAGCGCGCGGGCCTGATCCTCAGTGACCGGCGGTTCGGCCAGGCGGCCTGAAGCCCAAACCTGGCGTGATTGCGGCCAGCTCGGTCGTTGTTTGAACCGGCACAGCATGGTGAGCGCACCAGATCTTCAAGCAAGTGGAGTGGCGCCCGCGCGGGCGTAGCAAACTTAAAGATGCTTGAAACGGCACCAGCGAGAAACCGCACTTGACCAGGTCAAGCAACCGCAGGTTTGCTTAACCCGCGCCGGCCCAGCTCCACGAGGTGACTGGAATATGGCTGCGCCTGTTGGCGTTACAACTACGAACGTCAAAATCCAAGTACTAGTGATCGAAAGGATGGTCGCCATGTCACGCCTCGTCAAGGCCATCCGCAGCCGCCATGACATCAATCGCACGCGCCGTGAGCTGAATCGCGCGATCGCAAACGCTACGACTCCCGCGATGCGCGACGAACTGATTCTGGTTGCTCAGCGGGGTGGCAAGGTCCTCTAAGACCCAAAAAAGGCCCTCGTCCGATTCCGGACGGGGGCCTTGTTCATCTTTGGCCGGCTTCGTCACCTTTAGGCGATCCTCATGCCGCCGCAAGCTGCTGCGCGACGCTAGCGCCAAGTTCGGCCAGCGCTGGCAGCAGCAAGACCGCTCCGAAGACCAGGCCCGCGCAGTTGACGATCAGGAATCCTCCGGCCCAGAGGCTGGCCGGGATGCGGGTCAGCCTGGCCAGCTGGTCGGCATCGGATTGCGGGGTGGGTCCACGCCGACGCTGTCTCATCAGCTCGAGCACTGGCTTCGGCGCGGCGAGTAAGAAGCTCCAGGTCAACACATAGGCCAGCCCGGACTGCATTGGCGCGGGCAGATACCAGCTCACCAAGATCAGCACAACCGCACACCCGACGACCACCACGAATCCGTAGAAATTGCGAATCTGCAGCAGCAACAGAGCAAGCATGATCACGAAAACCCAGAGCAGCCCTAGGCTGTGCCCCGCTAGCAGCAGCCCGACTGCACCCAATCCGATCACGGCAGGTCCGAGGTAGCCGGCCATCAGCATTGTCACCATGCCCGGTCCGCTCGGCCGCCCGCTGGATACCGTCAATCCTGAGGTGTCTGAGTGCAGCCGAATGCCCTCGAGGCGCCTGCCCGTTACGAATGCCGCCACCCCATGTGCCCCCTCGTGGATGATCGTTATCAGCAGGCGGGTGTAGGGCCAGATCGGGCGCGGCAGTACGAGGGCAGCGGCGATTCCGGCGGCGAGGGCGATGACCAATGGTGCCGGCGGAGGCTGGTCAGCAGTCGCACGACGCCAGACCTCTGCTATCAGCTCCACCCCCCAAGCATCGCCGATGATGCAGGTCGCAGGGGCATCTTCTTAGCTTGAGGAACGGTCCTCGCCTTTGATGGGAAGATCGACCTTCAAGCGGGTGCCGTGCCCCTGCACGCTGCTGATCATCAGCGTCCCGCGCAAGGCCTCGACTCGATCGGTCAGACCGATGAGTCCGGAGCCCCGCTCCGGGCTCGCACCCCCGATGCCATCGTCGAGCACCGACAACCTAAGCCGGTCATCCACCACGTGAAGCTCCACCTCAACGACCGACGCGTCGGCGTACTTGACCGCATTGGCCAGGGCCTCTGAGACGACGTAGTAGGCAGCTACCTCGACGGGCTCGGGCAGTCGTGTCGGGATGTTCACATCGAACTCGACCGGGAGAGTGGAGCGACGGCCCAGCGCCCTGAGCGCGGGAGCCAGGCCACCTTCGGACAAGATCGCCGGGTGTATGCCGTGGGAGGTTTCGCGCAGATCCTCCTGGGCCCTGGCGAGACCGTCGGCTATCCGGCCCAGCTGGTCCCTCAGTTCCGGCAGCTCTTGCGGCACCGTCGCCTCCGCTGCGCGCAGGTCAAGGGTCAGCGACACCAGCCGTTGCTGCGTGCCATCGTGCAGATCGCGCTCAATCTGCCGCCGCGCCTGATCACCCGCGGCGACGATCCGGGTCCGCGACGCAGCGAGTTCCTCACGGCTATGTTCCAAGGAGGTGGCCATGGTGTTGAAGCTGTGCTCCAGGACGCCGATTTCGCCGGTCCCGGGTTCTGGGATTCGCGCGGTCAGATCGCCACTCGCAAGCTGGTCAGCCATGACGGCTGCCCGGCGAACCGGGCGGATTATCGCGGCGATCAAGTACCAGGCGAAGAGAGTGATGAGCAGGATCGATCCGGCGAGTCCAGCCAATGCCGCGACTACCGCTCGCTGCGCGGCCGCGTCCGACGTCCGCTCGCGCGCTGCCGCGAGCTGCTGCTCGGACGCGACGAATCGGTCGAACTCGGCTCGGATGGCGTCGATGCGTTGCCTGCCTTCGCTCGTTGCGGTCCCCGACCTGGCGGAGGCGAGGTCGTGTCTTGCGCTAGCCACCAGCGGTACCGAATAGTCCTGGAGGTACGACTCAGCGGCTCGGGTCACGACATGCGCCCGCGCCTCCTGATCGGGATTGTCGGCCGCCAACTGTTCGAGCGTGCCGATCTCTTTGGGAAGAGCGGCGCGGGCGTCCCGCCACGGCTGCAGAAAGCGCTCCTCACCGGTCAGGATGAACCCGCGTTGCCCTGTCTCTAGGTCGATAACCAGACGTTCCAGGTGGTTGGCCTCCACCAGCACCTCCTCGGACTGCCTGGCGCGCCGTTCGGCGTCCCGCAGGTCGGCGACTGAGGAGAGCAATACCGCGAAAGCGGTCCCAATGATCAACGCAAGGAGGCCGCTCGAAATGAGCATGCGGCGAGTCAGGCCGCCACGCACCACGGTCTCCCGTGCACACGGTGGGTGGTGGACGCCGCGTTACGCGGCCAGATGTGGCGGCGACTCCCCACGTGAGAGGCTCCATCCAGGGTTTGCAGCGCGCTCACACCAGGAGGCTAATCGATAGTCTGAATTAACGATGTTGAACGGAGTGCTCGTGACCGGCGCCGGGATTAAATCAATGATCAAGCCATGACTGGGTTGCGGGTGGTCCTCGCCGAGGACGACGTCCTACTCCGTGAGGGTCTCGCGAGCCTGCTGCAGCGTTCCGGGTTCGAGGTGGTAGCGCAGGCCGGCGACGCCGCGCAGCTCTTAACGATCGTTCGCGATCAGATTCCCGAGCTGGTTGTGGTGGACATTCGCATGCCGCCAAGCAACACGACGGAAGGGCTGGAGGCGGCGCAGCTGGTCCGCCGCGAATTCCCTGACATCGGCATCCTCGTTCTGTCAGCACACGTTGAGGTGGAGCACGCGTTGGAGTTACTAGCCGGTGGCAGGGGAATTGGCTATCTGCTCAAGAGCCGCGTCACCGACATTGAGGAGTTCATCGGTACGCTCCAACGGATCGCCAAGGGTGGGTCGGTGGTCGATCCAGCGTTGGTGGCAGAGCTAGTTGCGGCCCAGCGCCGTGACGATCCGCTGGCCGCGCTCAGTGCACGAGAGCGGGAAGTGCTCGCACTCATGGCCGAGGGCCGATCCAATGCCGGAATTGCCCGGCGGCTGTGGGTTACCGAGGGGACGGTGGAGAAGCACGTACGCAGTATCCTCACCAAACTGAGCCTGGCCGAGACCGACGATGTTCACCGTCGGGTGCTGGCGGTGCTTGCGTTCCTCGACGCTCGTTGACTCAGTCGGCACCGCTGTTCTCGTTGTGCCGGGCGAGCAGCTCCTGGATGGCACCTGCGGACACCGCCGCCTTGGGAAGGAACCCGAGGGCGGGGCTGGCTGCGATGAGTTCGGCGTAGTCCTGTTCGCAATGTGTCGAGATCAAGATCACTGCCGATCGGGATTTGCCAGCTTCGCGGAGGAGCTGTCGGGCAAGCTCGAAGCCGCTCTCGCCGCCGAGGTCGATATCGATCAGAATGACATCTGGCCGGAGCTCTGTGGCGCGTTGCAATGCCTCCGCGCTGTTCGATGCGCTGCCAACGACGGTAATGCCCTGTCGCTCCAGGAGGCTGCGAGCCGCGTCTAGGAAGCGAGGGCTGTCGTCGACAATCAGGCAACGCAGCGGCATGGTCTGAGAATTGCAGCGCGGATCTCGCGTCGCATCCCGGCTAACGGGAAACTCGTACGGGCGCCTGCCTAACCGGTTCGATCAGGTCCAGGCACCACACTCCTCGACTTCCGGCTGTCTGGAAGCGGAAATGGTCGCTAGCAGTGATGTCACTGATCTCAGGTTGCGGGACCCTGGTATGAGGAGACGGGTGGTCGAGACCGCGTAGTTCAGCACGGCCGGTTACTCGGGGCGCCAGCGAACCGCTTGCACGCCGGCGGCGCCCTGAGTTTCTGCGGGTCCCAGGTTCTCCGGGTGCGGGTCAGAGACTGCTGCTCCACAGCAGGCCAGTCGCCCCACCCAGCCGCGTGCCGAAAGCAATGGTTTGGGCGTCGGTGAGGCTGCTGACGAAGTCGATGATGCCGCGACCCCGGCCCATCCGCGCCAACTCGGCATCAGAGACTGCCCCGTCGAGCCAGTCCGGATGCTCCCTCGCGACGGCCTGGAATGCATCGGTCGCCGTGTTCACGAGGTCGAGCAGCCTCCGCGGCGCGCGCGTCGCATCGATCGGGTCTGAGAGCCAGTCGTCAAATGCGAGGACAAGGTGCTCGACGGTCTGTTCCTGACCCCGCTGGAACATCGCCAGGTCGGGGCGATCCAAGATGAAGTACTGATTGACGAACTTCAGCACTGACACCTCGTGCCAGGCTTGCGCATGCATAGAGACGTAGCCGGAGCGGATCGCCGGCTGTGGGTTGGGGCTGACCGAACCGATCAGGTGGTCGATCCAACGCGAGGTGAACCCTGATATGGCACGATCGGCCGCCATCGATCCGTCGTACGGCGTGGCGAGGACTCCATCGACGAACTCGTCGCCGACCGTCCGCACCGCAGCCGAGAAGAGATCCTCGTCGAAGATCCAGCCGTCTCCGCTTTGCAGGCGTCGTCGTAGCCGCTCGAGGCCAGCTCCCGGCTGACGACGCGCTCGCTCCAGCTCGTCGTCATCAAGATCAGCAAGTACGGCACGTCCGTGCTCCCATGATCGAAACTCCCCCGAGACGGGTGAGAACTGCAGGACGCCGGAGCGATGGAAGTCGTCGACGTCGTGTAGCGAGTATGCGATGTCGTCCGCGAGATCCATCACCGAGCACTCCAAGGTTTGCCGTCCAGGTGGCAGGTGAGGAAATGCGGCAAGCGCATCGAGCAGTTCCGGCAGATCGATCATGTAGGCCGAGAACTTCGCCGCGCCCTTGCCGCGAGAGTGACCGGCACCGCGCGGTGGGATAGGCCAGTCGGTGGGATGGGGATCTGGATAGTGGAAGCAAGCCCAGGGATATTTCAGCACCGCGGCGCGAGTCGCAGCGGTGAGGTTGAGCCCCTGGTCGCCGGGGCCAAGGACCTCCAGCTCGGTGAGCACGCGAAAGGTTTGCGCGTTCCCTTCGAAGCCGTCAGCCAGCCCGAAGCGCTCGCGCGCCAATCGGTCAAGCACCCGCTCGCCCAGGTGGCCAAACGGAGGGTGACCAAGATCATGAGCAGTCGCCGCAGCCTGGACGACAACGTGATCAAGACCGCCAAGATCATGAAGCAGACGATGATCTTGCGTGCGGATCAACCGAACGGCGATGGCTCGCGCGACCGCTGTGACCTTGATCGTATGAGTCAGTCGATTGTGCACGACTCCGCTGGTTGCCATCGAGCTGACCACCTGCGTCACGTCGGAGAGCCGGGAGAGCGCGGTCGCGAACCGGATCCGCTCCAGGTCGGTGCGGAACGCAGACTCGCCCGGCGCATACAAGCTGTCCGGTTCCAGTCGCGATCTGGCCATCCGCGCGTCCATGGCTCGCACGCTACCGAACTGGCACGCGCACCTTTGCCAGTGCCGCAGGTGATTGAGGTGACCGAGCCCGGCTCAGTAGTGTGATCTGGTACCGGTCGACGACGAAGGGGAACCTGATGAGCGAGCCTGTGGATCCGACGACGACTCCCGCGTGGGCGAGGCTCACGGCTCTATACGAAGCTCTGCAGCCAGATCTGCGCGGCTGGTTCGCGGCCGATCCATCGAGGGCTAAGTCCTTCACCTTCCAGGTCGCCGACCTGCATGTCGACCTCTCCAAGAACTTGATCAACCCGGACATTCTGAACGCGCTCGTTGATCTTGCTGATCAGGTGGGCTTGGCGGATCGGCGAGATGCGATGCTTGCCGGCGAACACATCAACGTCACCGAAGACCGGGCAGTGTTGCACACGGCGCTCCGGGCGCCGGAGGGTTCCAGTCTGGTCGTCGACGGTGTCGATGTCATTCCTGAGGTGCATAGCGTGCTCGCCAAGGTCTACGCCTTTGCCGACAAGGTTCGCAGCGGTGAGTGGGTCGGTGTCACCGGCAGGCCGATCACCACAGTGGTGAACATCGGGATCGGTGGTTCTGATCTTGGACCGGTGATGGTCTACGAAGCGCTGCAGCCGTATGTGAAGCCTGGTCTGGAGGCGCGCTTCATCTCCAACATCGATCCGACTGATGTGGCGATGAAGACCAAAGATCTTGATCCGGAGACCACGCTCTTCATCGTTGCTTCCAAGACCTTCACCACGTTGGAGACGCTGACCAATGCGCGGCTGGCTCGCAGCTGGCTTCTTGATCGATTGCGTGCCTCGGGTGCCATCGAGGACGGCGAGGATGCCGCGAACGCAGCGGTGGCCAAGCATTTCGTGGCTGTGTCCACGGCACTCGACAAGGTCGCAGCATTCGGTATCGACCCGGAGAACGCGTTCGGCTTCTGGGACTGGGTGGGCGGCCGATACTCCGTGGACTCGGCGATCGGCACATCGGTGGCCGTAGCCATCGGACCAGAGAACTTTGCCGACTTTCTCGCGGGATTCCACGCCGTCGACCGGCACTTCGCCGAGACGGAATTCTCCAGCAATGTGCCTGCGCTGATGGGCCTGCTGAATGTGTGGTACGTGAACTTCTTCAAGGCGGGAAGCCATGCCGTGTTGCCGTACGCGCAATATCTGCACCGATTCCCGGCGTACTTGCAGCAACTCACCATGGAATCGAACGGCAAGAGCGTCCGATACGACGGCTCGCCGGTAACCACCGAGACTGGAGAAGTGTTCTGGGGGGAGCCCGGGACGAATGGTCAGCACGCCTTCTACCAGTTGATCCATCAGGGCACGCAAATGATCCCGGCAGACTTCTTTGCGGTCGCCAATCCCGCGCACCCGCTGGTCGATGACGACAACGACGTACACGAGTTGTTCTTGGCAAACTTCTTTGCCCAGACTGCCGCGCTGGCCTTCGGAAAGACCGCCGATGAGGTTCGTGCCGAGGGGACTCCGGAAGCGATAGTGCCGGCTCGAGTCTTCGAAGGAAACCGTCCGACCACGTCGATCATGGCTCCAGCCTTGACGCCGTCGGTCGTCGGCCAACTGATCGCCCTGTACGAGCACATCACCTTCACCGAGGGTGTGGTCTGGGGCATCGACAGCTTCGATCAGTGGGGCGTCGAGCTTGGCAAGCAGCTTGCGCTTCGGATAGCTCCAGCCGTTTCGGGTGACGACGAAGCCCTCACCAAGCAAGACTCTTCGACCCAGTCCTTGATCACCTACTACCGCTCCCAGCGCAAATAGCCGTCATCCCTCGGCGGCCGGAGCTTGTCGAAGGTCGTGGACGAGCACTGCGTGAAAGTCGTGTAGAGGCGCGCGGGCGGGCGTAGCAAACTTAAGATGCTTGAAACGGCAGCATCTATCGACCGCACGTACCCCACAGAAGCAAGCGCAGGTTTGCCTAGCCCGCCCGGGCGCCTCTACACGACAAGATCAGCCCGCAGTGGCAGGAGCTTCGACAACTTCAGCCCGCCTCTCGCGCTTGCTTTTGCCGAACGCCAGATAGAGCGAAGGCAGCACGAACAAGTTGATCAACGTCGCGGTGACCAAGCCGCCGAGGATCACGATCGCCATGGGGTGCTCGATCTCGTGACCGGGAATGCTGCCGGCGACTACCAGCGGAATCAGCGCAAGAGCGGTTGCCAGGGCGGTCATCATAATCGGCGCCAGACGCTCTTTGGCGCCCTGGATCACGAGAGCGGGCCCGAATCGCACACCCTCGACACGCTCTAGGTGCTGGAAGTGACTGACCATCAAGATCCCATTCCGGGCAGCAATACCGAAGACCGCGAGAAAGCCGACCAGTGACCCAAGCGACAGTATCCGTCCGCTCATCCAGACAGCGATTGCGCCTCCGACCAGTGCCATGGGCAGCAGCAGGAAGGTCAACGCCGCCGGCCGGAAGCTGCCGAAGGCAACATGCAGTAACAGGAAGGTCGCGACGCCAGCCGCGATGCCAAAGGCCAGCAGCGTGTCCTCTGCCGCGTCGAGCTCAGTGGACTCGCCGATCACTTCCGCGTGATAGCCGAGCGGGAAGGTAACCCCCTCCATGCGTTGCTCGACGTCGTCGACTACCTCGTTCAGCGGCCGGCCCTCCACGTTGGCGCCGACATCGATGCGCCGCGACTGCTTCTCGCGTTCGATGGCATTCGGCGTCGGAGCCATGCGGACTACCGCGACGTCCTTCAGCGTCACGCGGCGACCCGACGGCGTGTCCAATTGCAGGTTTTCCACGTCGGTGATGCTGTCGCGCGCCGATGGGACGGCTGTCACGTGCACGTCGTAGGCCCTGCCACCGACAAAGAGGTCGCTGACCTCCTCACTGGCGATCAGAGTCGATGCCTGCCGACGGATATCACCGGGGGTGAGCCCGACGTCTCGCGCCTTGGCCAGGTCGGGTTCGACTTCGATGTGCGGCAGGTCAGTTTGCAGTGAGGCGTGGGCGTCCTTGATACCGGGGATGTCGCCGATCCGCTGCTCGATGTCCTTGGCCTGGGTGCGTAGCGTCGCAAGATCTGGCCCGTAGATGCGCACCACGATCGATTCACTGCTGCCGGTCAGCACCTCTTTGATGCGCTCCCTGAGGTAGGTCTGCACGTCGCGATACAGCCCTGGGTAGTACTCGACGACGCGGTGCACCTCCTCCAGCGTCTGGTCGTAGTCGACCTCCGGGCTGACGCTGATCCAGTTCTCACCGAAATCCACGCCGTAAACCTCGTCGGCCAGGAACGCCTGGCCGATATGAGACCCGCAGTTGCGTACGCCTTCGATCTCCCGCAGGTCCTTGCAGGCCGAGATCGAGACCCGAGTCTCTTCGGTGACGGATGTGCCGGGTTGCGTCAGCCAATGCATCAAGAAGTCACGCTCCTTGAAGTTGGGGAGCAATTGGCTGCCCAACGTTGGGACTGCTGCCAGTCCGCCAAGAAAGAGCGCCGCGGTCAGCGCGATCGCCGGCATGGGCCTGCGGATCAGGGGGGCGAGAACGGCAGCGTACCCGCGCTTCAGCACCCGCATCAGGGGCGATTCCTTGCTCGCCAGCTTGCCTCGCGACAGCAGAATCAGGCACAAGGCCGGAGTGACGGTCAGCGCTACCAGCATGGAGACCAGCACCGCAAGCCCGTACGAGAGCACCAGCGGCCGGAAGAACGACCCGGACAGTCCTTCCAAGAAGAGCACCGGCACGACAGCTACGACGTTGATCAAGGTGGCATAGGTGATCGCCGAGCGGACCTCGACCGAGGCGTTGAGCACGACACTGAAGGTGGACGCTCCGCTGCCGACAGCGTGGGCTTCCCGAAGCCGTCGCACCACGTTCTCCACGTCGATGATGGCGTCGTCCACCACCACCCCGATGGCAACCACCAGTCCTGCCAAGACCATGACGTTGACCGTGGCACCCGCGGCGTCCAGTACGAGTACTGCAGCGACCAATGACAGCGGGATGGCGATCAGACTGATGAACGCCGTCCGCCACTCGAACAGAAAAGCGACGATGATCAATACGACCAACGCGATGCCCAACAGCATTGCCGTTCGCAGATTGTCCAGCGACTGCTCGATGAAGGTGGCTGGTCGGAAGATCGTCGTATCGACCGTGATCCCAGGTAGTCCGGGCTGCATCTCACGCATGGCCTCTTCGACACCGCGCGTGACCTCTACGGTGTTGGCGCCCCGGAACTTCTGCACGACGAGCAACAACCCTGGCCCGTCATCAACCACGCCGTCGCCGATCAGCGGGCCTGGGTCGACAAGCACGTTGCCGAGATCACCGAGCCGGATCACCTTGCCGTCGCGTTCGGCAACGGGCACCTGGCCCAGCTGATCGGGCTCGAAGATGGGTTGGACGTGCCGGACGTTGAACCGCTGACCGGATGTCTCAACGAAGCCGCCGGTACCGACCACCGCACCATCGGAGTAGCGCAGCAGGCCCGCTTCGACGGAGTCCGCAGCGGCGTCCATCACGTTCTGCAGCGTGACGTCGTGCTCTGCAAGTTTCTTGGGATCCACCTGGATATGGCGTTGCGGCAAACGCTCTCCCCAGATCGCGACCTGCGCAACCCCGGGCACCCGAAGCAGCCGCGCTCGGATCTTCCAGTACGCGATCGTCGACATGTCAGTGAGGTTCACCGTGTCTGACGACAGTCCGATCTTCAGGATGCGGCTGGTCGCCGACAGGGGCGGCATCATGAACGGCGGGCTGGCCCACGTCGGGAGGTTGGGGGTCATCTGCGACAACCGCTCCTGAACAAGTTGCCGCGCCCGCAGCTCGTCGGTTCCGCGTTCGAAGATCAGGCGGATGGAGGACAACTGGGCTACCGACTTCGAGCGCAGCTCAGCCAGGCCTTCGATACCGCCCAGCTGGTCCTCGATGGGTACCGTGATCAGCTGCTCGACCTCGTTCGAGGAGTTGCCGACCGCGATCGTCTGAATCTCGACCTGCGGCGGAGCGAACTCGGGGAAGACGTCGACCTTCGTGTCCGGAAGCTGGGCGAAGCCCAGAGCCAGCGTGGCCGCAGCGAGGAAGAGCACGATCCAGCGGAACGTAAGGCTGGCCTTGACGATGCTACGCATCAGTGGCCGCCCTCAGTGCTTTCCCGCAATGCCGAGTTCGGCACCCCAAAGCTCAATCGAGCCCACCGTCACCACCTGGGTGCCGGCTGGTGGACCTGACCTCAGAATCACCTCGGCGTCCGTCACCTCTTTGATGTCCACTGGGGCACGCACGTAGGTCCGAGGGCCGACGACCGCGAAGACCCAAGGCTTTCCCACCTTGTCGTAGACCAGAGCGGGATAGTCCACCGCAATGTCACTTCCGCTGGCCCTGACCAAGGTGGTCCGAAGTGCGACTCGGCGCTCAGCCTCATCGGTCAAGGTCACCCGCGCCGGCTGGCCTGGGCCCGGTGTCTCCAAAGCGGCTGGCTCGTAGGGCTCCACTGACGGCACCTCGATCTCCGCGCAGCCTGCGAAGGAGAAGGAGGTCGCGACCGCGGCTGCGATCACGCAACCGACGATGGTATGTCGGCCTCTCTCGAGGGTCCTTCGCGCGCTCATCACAGCCCCGTTCCAGACCCGGCTCCTACCGGTTGTCGCTCTTCTTCCTCATAATCCGGCGGCGCATCATCCGCGTGCTGCGGAACCAGATGGATGTACGCAGAGGGCAGCAGGAACAAAGCCACCACCAGCGAGCTCACCAAACCGCCCAGCAGCACCAAGGCGAGCGGGTGCAGAATCTCCAGTCCGGCTCGGGGGCCCAGCACCACGAACGGTAGTGCGAGGGCCGCGACCGCGGCTGCTGTGATGATCAACGAACTGAAACACTCCCGGGCCCGATCATGCACCGTGGTGGCGTCGTCATTGCTGGCCCGCCTGCGATCAGGGCCTTGGATTGCCGCCAACATCAATGTGATGTAGCGAGCCGCCAGGCCGAGAACTGCCAGCAGGCCCAACAACGCGCCCAGGCCGAACGTCAGCCCATCGATGAGTCCAGTGAGCAGACCACCTGTCAGGGACAGCGGCAACGCCGCCGTGGCGACCAGCGCCAGTCGCCAGCTGCCGAAAGCGGCCTGGAAGAGCAGAAACGCGGCGATGATGGCCCCGACGGCGAAACCGATCGCCCGTCCGATCCCAGCCTCTTCGGCAGTGGTCTGGGCCATCACCTCGGCGTGGTATTCCATCGGGAAGCTCATCGTCGCGAGCTGCCGCTCAAGGTCGGCGACGACTGCTCCTGTGCCTCGCCCGTCCAGATCTGCGACGACATCAACGCGCCGTGAAACAGCGTCGCGGCGAATCACCGGCGGAGTCTGCGCGAGTCGGACATTGGCAACGTCGCCCAGCCGGACGTGACCGCCACCTGGCATATCGATGAGCATTGCCTGCACATCGGCCACACTGCGTCGGGTCTCAGGGGCCCCGAGCACGATCACGTCGAAGACCTTCTGCTCCTCGAACACGCTGCCTACCTGAATGCCCTGGAGCAAGGTTGCCTCGGCCCGCCGTACGTCACCAGGCGAGACTCCAACGCTTTGAGCTTTGTTCAGGTCGACCTCGATCTCGATCGACGGCTGGGTTGCGGCTCCTTCGACTCGCGGGTTAGCAACCCCGTCGATGGTCGCCATCATTTGCTGTACCTTCGCGGCTTCAGCAGCGAGAACGGTGGGATCCTGGCCAAAGACGCGGATGGCAATCGGAGTGTTCAAGCCGGTGAGCACGTCTAGCCCGCTCCCGGTCACAGTGTTCGTACCCGTGTGCAGGCTTCCTACGTCTCGCATCTCTTGGGTGGAGTACGGGAAAACCTCAGCGGTCACGCTGGGGACCTGGCGCGCCGCGTCCTCGATCGAGGCCACAGTCGCCTTGTAGTCGGCGTCATTGGCGATTGTCACCCATACGTCGCTGGAGTTGACGTTGACGATTCGGTCTCCGGTTATGGCCCGTCCAACCGTCGCGCCGACACCGGTTATCCCGGTCAGGGTCCGGATCTGGTTGCCGAGGTCAGTCGCTCGCTGTCTCATCGCCTCGTTGGAGACGTCTGGCTGACCCTGCAATCTGACTACCACGTTCCGGTCCTGGAAAGTGGGTGTCACTGCCGTGTTGACGAACGGCAGGATTGCGATGGCGAGGAGGCCGCACGCGGCGGCCACCAGCAGAGCGGGGCGGAGGCTGCCGGAGAATCGTTGCAGCCCGCTGCGGTAGTGCTCGCCCAGCCAGCGCACAGGTCCTCGTGGTGTATCAGCCTTGGGCTGCCAGCGGGCGAACAGCAGACTGCTCAGCGCTGGGCCGACCGTAACCCCGACGATCAACGCGGCGACTACCGCGACGGCGTACGCCAGGACCATCGGGGTGAAGAACTCTCCAGGTCGCCCCTCAAGCACCGCGATGGGAAGAATCGCCAATAGCGCAACAAGTCCGGCGTAGATCAATGGCCGATGGACTGTCGCGTGGGCCTGCTGGATGGCCACCCACGTCGGCTCGGCGTCGGGCCCGGCGCCGCGCGCCCGTAGCCGCCGCAACGTTGCCTCGCCGGGTGCGATGGCCTCGTCCACCACGATGGCAACGGCAGCGGCAAGTCCCGCGACAACCAATGCGTTCAGCCCGTATCCAAGCAGATTGACCACGAGAGCCGCGCTGATCACTGATAGCGGAACAGTGATCAGGACGACGATCCCGGCCCGCCAGTGAAAGCGCAACGCGGCCAGCGCGAGGATCAACAAAGCGGCGCCGATGACGATTGCTAACCAGAGGTTGGCCTTGGCGGACTGGACGTAATCAGCTGGGGCGAACCACGACGTGTCGGTCTCGATGCCACTGAGGCCAGGTCGCAGCGTCTCCAAGGCCTGTTGGACGTCCTGAGTGACCTGGGTAGTGCTGACTCCTGGGAACTTCTCGACAACCAAGATCAAACCCGGCTTGCCGTTGACGACCGCGTCACCGATGAGCGGTTGGTGATCGACCTTGATGGTGGCGACGTCACCAAGCTTGAGATTTCCCGACGTGCCCTCCACGGGAACCTTCGCGAGTTCGGCGGGATCGGCGATCTTCTCCAGCAGATGCCTTACTTGCAGACGCTGCTGCGGCGTCTCGATGAATCCGCCGGTGCCCGGCGTCGAGGCTTCCAAGAAAGTGAGCGGTGAGACGACTTGGGCGTTGCCTGCGGTCTCGATCACCTGATTCAAGGTCACTTTACGATCTCGCAGGGTCTCGGGATTGACCTGGACCTGAAGCTGTTGATCACGCAGTCCCCAGATTGAGACGTTGGCCACCCCTGGGACACCCATGAGTCGCGGCCGTACGGTCCACCGTGCGATCACCGACTGCTCGATCGGGGTCAGCTCCGTGGTGGACATGCCGATCATCAGCACTCGGTTGGCGGACGACAAGGGCTGCAGCAACATCGGTGGCTTGGACACGTTGGGGAGAGCGTGAGCCTGGGTGAGTCGTTCTTCAACCAGTTGTCGAGCGCGGTAGATATCGGTGCCAGGCGCGAAGACCATCACGATCGAGGAGAGGCCAGGGAGCGACTCTGACCGGATGATGTCTACGCCCTCCACGCCGTTGAGCAAATCGGCCTCGAGAGGGACAGTGATCAGCTGCTCGACTTCCTCCGCTGAGAGACCGAGTGCCTCGGTCTGGACCTCCGCGTACGGCGGGCTGAACTCGGGCAACACCTCCGGGGACGTGCCCCGGAGCTGCACAATGCCCACGGCTAGGACTCCTATGGCGGCCGCCAAGATCAGGAGACGAAACTTCATAACCCCCGCCAAGAACCGCGCCATCGCTCACCTCATACCCTGAACCGACATTTGCGTCGCAGCAGACCACAGTGACTGCGTAGTGGAGCCTCTTTAATTTTGAGATTCTGATAAGGGTTACATATTTCCTTGGGGATTAATCAAACGAATTGATTACGATTTCGGGCTACAACCGCATTTTTTCCGGTGCGCGATCAGCCACGCCCCCAGGTCTTTAGCGCGTCAAACTAAGTGTTGAATTAGCATGCAAAGCTAAGTGTTTTCCAATTGGCGATTTCGTCATCAAATCGACCCCTGAAATCTTCCCCTGTGTGTCGGAACCTACTTTTCGTCATGCAGCGAGGGTGTTTCAGCAGACGTTCCCTAGCCCGGGGCGTTCCGCTCGACGAGGTCTAGATCCCGGCCGGTACCAAGATCAATAATCGTCTTGACGCAGGCGAACTGGTCCCGAATAGCTCCTCGTAGCCAGGACACTCGGTACTGCCGGGCTGAGTCGTCGCCGACACCGACTGCGTCAACACCGAGGGCTCGACAGGTCGCGACGGCACGAGGCAGGTGGTAACTCTGGGTGACCATAAGAAGCCGTGAGAGACCGTAGATCTTTTTGGCTCGCAGGCAGGACTGATAGGTATCGAAGCCACCAGGGTCGGCGATCACTCTTTCTGCCGGCACTCCCGCCTTGATCAAGTAGTTCCGCATGACCATCGGTTCGTTGTGCTCGATGACTACATGGTTGCCCGACGCAATGACCGTCTCGATCCGGCCGGCATCGTAGAGTCGCTTGGCAAGATCAAGACGCGCGGCCAGGAACCCCGACGGCGTGCCATCAAGTTTGACTTGAGCGCCCAACACGAGCGCCACTGGCACTGCAGGAACATCTGATTCTTGATAGCAATGACCGGCCGCTGTGACCCGGACGAACCTGACTGAGACCGCAACAACGGCAAGACCAAGGATCCACGCACCAGCTAGGAGCCGGCACCAGCGCACAATCCATCGCTTCCAGGAAACGGCTGGCCCCGGCGATGGCACACCCCAAGGGTAGGGGTGCAGATGTGGCTGACCAGAAATGTCAGTGCTGTGTCACAGACTGACGACGTGATGGCAATGACGAAGACAATGACGAACAGAATGACGAACAGAATGACGAACAGAATGACGAACAGAATGACGAGCAGAATGGCGAACGCATGACGAACGTGGTGCCGAACAGAATGACGAACGCCATGGCGACGACAGTGTTGACCACACAGGTGGACATCGTTGGTCCGTTCGACCTGCGGGAGATCGCGACGATGGGCTTCGGACATCGCGACGAGCGCAGCTTCGACGGAGTAATGCGGATGGCATTCTGCCTGGACGGGGACTATGAACGCCAAGTCGGGGTTGAGGCCCAGCAGCTCGGCGATCGACTTGAGCTGCGAGTGCAATCGGCTGGAGATCCGCTCAGCGACGCGGAGGTGCAGGCGCTGCGCAAGCAAGTCGCGAGAGTGGTTTCCCTCGATCACGACGGAGAAGCGTTTCACCAGTTGTGCCTTGCCGACCCGGTGCTCGCCCGCGTACACAACAAGGCGCCGGGGTTTCGGCCTGCCTTGTTCTACTCGCCGTACGAGGCAGCGGTCTGGTCGATCATCAGTGCTCGCCGAGCCCGCAGCCAGGGAATCATTGTGCGTAACCAGATGTCGGAGCAGTACGGAGCAGAGTTTGAACTGTCAGGCACTCGGACCAGCTGCGTGCCGACGCCGAGCGGACTACTGGGTATGGAGTCGGTGCCGGGGCTACCGGCCGACCGCATCCCTCGGCTGCACGCCGTGGCGGAGGCCACCCAGCGCGGACGATTGGATGCGGAACGCCTGCGCGCGATGTCCCCCGAAGATGCCCAAGCCGAGCTCCAGCAGCTGCCCGGCATCGGCCCCTTCTACAGCTCGTTGATCGTCATCCGAGCGTGTGGCCACGCCGATGCGCCTACGCTCGGGGAGCCTCGATCAAGGGCAGCGATTCAGCAGGCGTATGGCATTGATCATGAGCTCGGCGATGCCGAGATGCTTGCGCTGGCTGAGTCTTGGCGACCCTTCCGAACCTGGGTTGCCGTCATGATGCGAGCGTTATCTCCCTCGGGCACGGCACAATGACGCTGTGCCCGAGGGAGACACCGTCTGGCGGGCATGCCAGAGGCTGAATGAAGCACTTGCTGGCCGAGTGCTGACCAGATCTGAGTTTCGCGTACCTGCTCTGGCCACGACCGATCTGACCGGTGTCGGCGTACGTGAGGTGATATCGCGCGGGAAGCACCAGCTATTCCGGTTCAGCAACGAGTTCACGTTGCACACCCATTTCAAGATGGACGGGGTCTGGAAGATCTATCAGCGCGGCCGCCGCTGGAGTGGAGGACCCGCATTTCAGATTCGCGCCGTGCTGGCAACCGCCGATCATGATGCCGTCGGATATCGGCTTCCCGTCGTCGAGCTCGTTCCGACGGCTGCGGAGAACTCGGTCGTCGGGCATCTCGGGCCTGACCTTCTCGGGCCCGATTGGAACTTGGACGAGGCTGTCAGGCGAATTGCCACCCGACCCGACCGCACGATCGGCGAGGCCCTGCTCGATCAACGGAACCTGGCTGGCATTGGCACCTTCTATCGAGCCGAACTGCTCTTCCTCCATGGCGTTCACCCGCATACGCCGGTCAGCGACGTCGCCAACCTGCGGCGCATTGTCGAGCGCGGCCAGCAGCTGCTGCAGGCAAACCGGTGGCGACCTGAGCAATCAACCACCGGCGACCTACGGCCGGGCCGGCGGTCATACGTATACGAGCGGTCGGGTCAGCCGTGCCGGCGCTGCGGCACGCCGATTCGCACCGACGAGCTCGGCCAGGCTGGCCAGGAACGGCGCAGCTACTGGTGTCCACGCTGCCAGCCCGGCTCATGATGGACGACGATCCGGACCTGGCCGACGAGGTGACCAGGGCGGCACACGCGGCGATGCTGAGACAAGACTGGGACGTATTGCGGCTGTTACTGCATCCGTATCTGCATTGGACGACAGCCGAAGGCACTCGAGTACGAGGGCGCACCAAGGCCATCGAGCGGCTGCAGAATGCAGCACGGCCTGGCGAGCCGTACGCCGTGGAGCTGCGCGACGGACAGATCTATCGCTGGCAGGAGCGCCCGAACAAGTGGTGACGCGAGCGAGCAAAGTGTGCATGACGGCCATCTCTGGTGTCGATCGCGCGAGCCATGGCTGGGACAGTGAAATAATCTCCTTTTGTGTCTTCCCTTGCTTCTGTGCTGAGTGCTCGGATCGAGGCTGTCACCGGCGTCGATCCAGAGCTCCGGCCTGCCACAAGACCACAGTTCGGCCATTACCAGTCCAATGTGGCCCTGCGCCTGGCCAACAGTGAGGGCAAGCCACCGCGGGAGATTGCGGGCCTCATCATCGCCAAGCTTGAGGTTGCCGACCTGTGCGAGCCGCCCGAGATCGCTGGACCGGGCTTCATCAACTTCCGACTGCGGACCGACATACTGGCTCAGGCCGTAACTGATCAACTCACAGACCCACGGGTGGGCGTGCCGCAGACATCTCAACCTCAGACCGTGGTGATCGACTACTCCGCTCCGAACGTGGCCAAGCAGATGCACGTTGGGCATCTGCGCTCGACGGTGATCGGCGACTGCCTGCGCCGGGTGCTTAGCGGCCTTGGTGATCACGTGATCGCCCAGAACCACATCGGTGATTGGGGCACTCAGTTCGGCATGCTGGTCGAGCAGATCCTCGACGAAGGCATCGATGTGTCGACGCTCACGCTGCCGGAGGCGGAGGCGCTCTATGCTCGCGCGAGCGCACACTTCCGTACAGACCAGGAGTTCGCTGGTCGCGCCCGGCGCCGGGTCGTCGCGCTGCAGTCCGGAGACGATCAGACCCGCGAGATCTGGCGACAACTGATCAACGTCTCACTGGCCGGCTTCAACGAGTCATACGCCCGGCTGGGCGTGTTACTCACGGATGATGATCTTGCCGGCGAGTCGGCGTACAACGATGATCTTCCTGAGGTCGTCGCCGAACTGGAGCAAAGCGGCATCACGGTGATTGACGATGGCGCATTGTGCGTGTTCGTCGACGGCTTCGCGGCTCCCATGATCGTCCGCAAGAGCGATGGCGGTTTTGGTTATTCCGCAACGGATCTGGCGGCTATCCGGCATCGCGTACGCGATCTGCATGCTAACCGGATCATCTATGTGGTGGACGCGCGGCAGTCCGATCATTTCGATCTGGTGTTTGCGGTTGCTCGCAAGGCAGGTTTTCTGCCCGATGACGTAACGACCGAGCACGTCGCGTTCGGCACCGTGCTAGGCACCGACGGCAAGCCGTTCAAGACTCGGGACGGCACGACGGTGACGCTCAATACTCTGCTGGACGCGGCCGAGGAGCAGGCTGCGCCGCCGGTCGCCCTCGCCGCGATCAAGTACGCCGACCTGTCCAATGCATTGAACAAGGATTACGTCTTCGATGTCGGCCGGATGGTCCAGACCACAGGCAACACCGGACCCTACCTCCAGTACGCGCATGCGCGAGTGACTCAAGTGCTCCGCAAGGCCACGGCTCGCGGGTATGGCGAGCAGTCGAAGGTTCTGGTACTCGAGGAGCCGGCGGAGCAGACGCTGGCCTTACTGCTGACTCGGTTCGGAGACACCGTGGACGAGGTCGGGCGGACTCTGCAGCCGCACCGGCTGTGCAGCTACCTCTACGAGTTGTCCGGTGCGTTGGCGATCTTCTACGAGCAGTGTCCGGTGCTGCAGTCTTCGGGTGCTGTGCGGGATTCACGCCTCGCTTTGTGCCTGGCCACCAAACGAGTCCTCGTCTCAGGCCTCACCATGCTCGGAATCGAGCCTCTGGAGCGGATGTAGCAAGAAGTCGCGTCTCGACCCTTGTTGCCCTGCGGCCGTGACGGAAACTCACGTGCACGTTCGTTCCGAGCGCGTTGCACGCTTTGCAACGTGTGCAACGTGACAGGAGCACACGTGCACGTGAGTTTCCGACGAGGGGAGCCGAAGTATGTGCTGCGCGGAGCTAGCGGAGCTCGTCGGGATGGATCTGACGATCAGCCGCGAGCCAAGCGGCGCCAACGATGCCGGCAGTGTTCAGCAGCTTCGCGGGTACGACCTCGGCATTGAGCTTGAGCTTGGGGATGAACTTGTCCGAGTGCTTGCTTACGCCGCCGCCGATCACGATCAAATCTGGCCACAGCAACGCCTCAAGCCGCTCGTAGTAGCGCTGCAGCCGGACGGCATAGTCGTTGAAGGAGAGCCCTTCCTTCTCCCTGGCGCTGGCCGCGGCACGGCGCTCGGCGTCGTGGCCATCGATCTCGAGATGGCCCAGCTCCGAGTTGGGGATCAGCACACCGCGGTAGACAATCGCGGTGCCGATGCCGGTGCCCAGCGTGGTCATGATCACCAGACCGGGATGACCTGCTGCGGCGCCGTAGTGCACCTCGGCGATGCCGGCCGCATCTGCGTCGTTGACGAGCAAGATCTCCCGACCTAGCCGGTCCTCGAAGATCTTTTCGGCATCGGCATCGATCCACGACTTGTCGATGTTCGCCGCAGAGCGGGTCTTGCCGTGGGTCACGACGGCGGGGATCGTGACGCCGATCGGCCCGTCGCCAATGATCTGCGAGAAGCTCTCGACGATCTCGCCGACGACCTCAGCTACGTTCTTCGGCGTCGACTTCGGTGGCGTGGTGATGCGAAGTCGTTTCGAGGTGAACTCACCAGTTGCCAGATCGACGGGCGCTCCTTTGATGCCGCTGCCGCCTATGTCGATGCCGAGCACGGGCGCGCTTCGTACCGATTCTTCGCTCATGCTTGGGAGCCTAGCGATATCCGGGCGCTGCGGGGAGTGCCTGCAATCCCCGCATATCGGTCAGGATCGGAGTTCAGACGAGTACGTCGCTGATATCTGCCACGAAGTCCATGTCCAGCAACGCTGCCAACAAGAGCAAGGTCTGCTCCTGTTCTGCAGTGATGGTGCGGCCATAGGGTCCGCGGTTCCGGGCGACGTCGGCTCCAATGCGTAGCAGCGCCAACCTAAAGTCACTGGATGTCTCCGGCTCGACCCGGTAGAGGATCTCCAGGATTTGCCGAAGCCCCGAGACGACGGGCCGATCGTCAAGTTCGAAGTCGAGCAGGAGGCCGGGACGGTCTTCCGTCATCGAGGTGAGAATGTCACGTGCCGGATAGGGCGTACGCAGCGCGACGGCCACAACGGTGTCCCAGAACGCAGCGAGTTCGTAGGTCTTGAATCGGTTGTAGGTGCCGGCCACTGCGCTCAAAACCCAAAACGGTCCGAACTGGAGCGTACGCATCTCCGCAGGTTCCAGATTCACTCCAAGCCACCGCCTTTCCCTGCGCCAACTATCCGCCGCCCGCAGTCGCCAGGCAAGGTGGGGGAGCGACCTGAATCAGCCCGGCCGATCTTGGCTTGCGACTCAGCGACTCAGCTGGCGCAGGCACCAGGCATACAGGGTCGGGTCGAACGCGTACGCGTTGGAGAAGTAGAAGCCGTAATAGCGTCGGTAGACGTCGATCCAGCGGACGATCTCACGCCCATGCCGCTCCACCGCGACTGCTTCCAGCCAGGCAGCGTCCGCCGGCGCGTCGGCGTACGGTTCGAGTTCGAGGAAGATCAACGCGCCAGCAACATCAAGTAGCGGATCGGCGTTGACCGTGTGCGGGCTGAAGTCCCCTATTCCGGTGACAACCGGACCCTGGGGACCCTTGCTGATGTACGCATTGGGTGGACAGACGTCGCCGTGCACGACGGCTGGCGTGACGGAGCGTTGCGCGAGATCACCGTGCAATGTGTTCCACACCTCGTCGATGCCGGGCAGGTCGTGTTCCAGCTGGGCTCTGCTGTTCTGGAGCGGGCCCCGGAGCATGCTGGCGAGCAGTTCACTCAGCGTGCCGAATTGTTGTGGCGCACCCTCTCCGATCAGCCGTGCGAAGCCGGGCACTGGTCTCGGCAGTCGCTGCAGCTGCTCGGTCGCATCAAGAAAACTGATCAACGCGGGGCGGCGCTCGGTCATGTCGGCGGATTGCAGCCAGGTCGAGAAGTTCAGACCCGAGAATCGCCGGTCCACCGTATAGAAGCGGCCATTGCGCTCACCCGCGTCAATGATCAACGGCAGCTCGATCCCGATCTCGGTGCCGCGCCAGCTCTCATAGAGCCCGCGTAACTGAACCGCCGTCCGTCTCGGTGCCTCGTGTCGGCTGCGATACAGCCGAAACACTCGATCATGATCGAGAGCGAACACTTCGCTCTCGCCTCCCGAACCGAGCAGTTGATCACGGCGGGTGCCGAATGCCGCAAGCAGCTCGGCTTCACCTTCATGATCATCTATTCGGACTGCGTTGACGGCGCGATGCTCGCGCTCTGCTGTTCGAGCCGCTCGCGCCCGATCCAGCTGGGTCAGCGCGAGCTCGCGGGCTGAGCGCTCGTCGAGCTGATGTGCGACCGCGTTCACTGGCCCTCGCGGAGTGTGGACGTGGACATCGGCCAACCGCAGCAGTCGTTGCAACGGCCCCTGCTCGACGTGTACGGACTGCGTCTTGGCATGCGGCACGACGTCACGCGCGTGGGTGAGCCAGCCCTGCTCGGTGATCAGTATGCGGTCGTCCCAGCCGTAACGGAGGGTCCAGAAGTCGAACCACCGCAGCCAGCGCGCACGTTTCGGTGAAGGATGCAGCTCAATCCGATCAAGATCAAATCCTGGTAGTACCCGCCTCAGGGCCAGCTCGACCTCGTCGGGGTCGGCGACTGGCAGCAGCACGCTGGACGCCGTTGACTCATTGCTCTCGCCGTCGCCGTGGGCGTATCCGAGGATGTCGATGTCCACCCGATACCACCCGAGTGCTCTCCAAAGCAGCGGCTGGCTGGTCTTGACGCCCTGGACGCGATTGATTGGCACCGACTGGCTTGTCAGATTGGTCAGGCCGCGGGTGATCCGCAGCCCCCGCGACGACTCGGCCAGGGTGAAGTTGAACATTCCGATCACGCGCCGCCAGATCAGCGACAGCATGCCGATGAGCAGCGGAATCAGGGCGCCAAGCGCCAACGGAACCACCCCGAAGGTTGCTGTGACGACCAGAATGATGATCGAGATGGCGGTCGGGATCAACCACTCTGTGGAAAGCAGGAAACTGACGATGAGGCGCTGCGGCGAGACTTGGACGAGTGGCTGATCGGCTACTCCGAGATCGGTGAAGACGCTTGCCACCGATTGTTGATCAAGATCCTGGATGCTGGCCTGGTGACCCTGTGCCCGGGCGAGCAAATAGTCGCGGAACCGAGACGCCCTGCTCCGGGTTAGATAGCGCAGCTTGGTAGTGCTGTTGCCCACGTCGAGACGCAGTTCGGCGAGGCCGAACATCCGAGCTGCGAGCGGCTGGATGATGTCAACCGACTGCAGCCGTTCGAACGGGATCTTCGTGGACTTCTTGAAGATCGCGCCGGTCTCGATGCGTAGTTCTTCGTCATCGATGACAAATCGGGTGAAGTACCAGCTAATGAAACCGGTGACCGCGGCGAGCAACACAACGACGCCGAGGATCGGCAGGATCCAGCTCAGGCCACCAGGCTCGAACTGATTTTCGCCCGCGCTGGTGACGATCTCCCGACCCCAGCCGATGGCGATCGCAACAAAGACGAGCCATCCGCGGACGAAGGGCGTCAGCGGATGCGGTCGCTCGGTTTGCTTGACCGGTGCTGGGGAAGCTGTGGTCGGAGTCGCCGAGCCTGGTGTCGTGCTGACCTCTGGGTCGGCGGGCGAGGTGGGCTGGGGAGCCTGCGAGGATGTCATAGCCCCGAGGCGTGAGCTTCGCCGAGTTCGGTGAGACGATCCCGCAGCCGCGTTGCCTCCTCCGGGGTGAGGCCAGGAATGCGAGCACCGGTCTCGGGGCTGGCGGTCTTCAGGGTGACCGAAGCCAGGCCGAAGGCGCGTTCCAGCGGGCCGGACTCGACCTCAACCAACTGCATCCGCCCGTACGGCACCGCAACCAGGTTTCGGAACATGACGCCGTGCGTGATGTAGAGGTCGTCGTCGCGCTCCACGTACCCCCAGGATCGCCAGCTGCGAATGACGAAGGGGACCCGGATGATCACGATGACTATCGCCGCCGCCCAGATCACGCCTGAGATCCACCACCTGCCTGAGCTGACTCCCACGATCAACGCCGCAATCGTGAAGATGACAGGCGTAACGGTCAAGCTGGTCAGTATCCGCATCGAACGGAACTTGGGGGAGAGCCGCTTCCACTCGTACGCCGGCGGCGCGAACAGTTCTTCCATAACAGGTTCAGGCTACGTGCCAGCTACGCAGCAGCGGCGGAACGGCCGCGTACGGGGAAGATGCGCGGCCGCTCATTTCCGCTTTTTACTTGGCTTTGGACCTCGTACCGATACACCGCCGAACAAGGTGACGCCCTTGATCACCAGGGTTGGCGCACCGGGAACGGGATCGCCGATGTCGCGAACATCGGTCCCGCCGAAGATCCCCGCAGTCTGATCCTGCACCTCGATGCCTACTGGCACCTTGATGTCGAGCCCGCCGAAGCACCAGAAGCCTGAGATCTCCACCACTGGGGCCTCGAAGATCGCATCGCGAAGATCAAGATCCATCCCGCCGAAGAGCGCAAACGCCTGCGTGTTCCTGCGCACCCGCCATCTCCCGCCGCGGTTGACGCCGCCAAAGATCGCGATCATCTTGTCGGTTTCGGGATTCTGCCTGCTGGTGTCGATCGCGAAGCTGGTCCCGGACTGCCGGGCTGCGACTTGGCCCGGCTTGCCGACAACGACGAGATCGCGCGTGATCGAGACGAGATCGTCGAAGGTCTTAGCCGCCAGCAGCTGGTCGGTGCGCTCGTCGTGCTCCTCCCGGGTCAGCCTGCCCTCGGCGTACGCGGTGCTGAGCACGGTTGCCACCTGCTCGCGGTCGGCGTCGGAGGCGCGTAGGTTGCCGCCGGCAATAGGGCCAACATTCATGGGTTCGGGGACGCGCTCTGTCATCCTCTCAAGCTAGCCCCGGCTCGATGGCGCCGCCGAGAGCTCGGCGACGCTTCCAGGGCCGCCTCAGGTGATCTCAGGGCATACCCTGACTGACTGCTCGCCTGGCTAGCTGACGGCCTCCTCCGCGGATGAGCCAACTCCGATATCGAAAACGTTGCCTTCGGGATCTGTCAGGGTCACCCATCTCGTCCCGTACTCGTCGAACTCGGCGACCTTGGTCGCGCCGAGGCCGACCGCCCGATCAACCTCGGCAGAGAGGTCTGTCGCGACGAGGTCGAGATGAAGACGGTTCTTGCCCTGGCGCGGTTCGGGTACGGCGAGGAACATCATTGCGGGGAAACTAGCGTCCTCGGACGCTGGGATCATCGCGAAGAACTGGTTGGCACCCTCTGTGACTGGGCGCTCGAGAAGGGCCGACCAGAATGCAGCGATGTCGTCAGCCCGCTGTGAGTCGATGACGACGTGGCCAAATCCGAGTGTCATGTTGGTCCTTTCCTTACTTGGTCTGCGTGCTGAGCCACCATCTATCTCCCGAGCACTTGTTCACTGGCTCACTCCGGCGACCGTCGCTTGCTGTTGATCATCTGCACGATGCACGGCACACTGCGGCGAGCACAACTAGCGCAGGCGCCACGGAAGCCCATGGGGCCGGACCCATAAACGATATCCGTCAGCTGACCGACGTCTCTCAGTTATAACTTGCAGCATCATTTGGTGCGCAAACCTGCGCGGCCTGCTTTGCAGCTAGCAGCAATGGTCTCGCGCGATGGCCGGGGGCGTGAGGATGCTTAACGGTTAGCCGGTCCTGAGCCGAGGACCTGTAGGGATCGCCCTTGCCGAATTCAGGCCACAGGGTCAGGCTGCGGCCCGCTGGATCGGTGTCCGGTCAACGCTGAGCGGGACCGGGATGTTGCCGCGCGTGGCGTTGGAGTAGGGGCAATGCTCATCCGCGCGGGTCATTAATCTGCGGCCTCGGCCCAGGAAAGGTGCGGGGCGTGCAGATCCAGAGTCACCTGCAATCCGAGTCACATTAGTTGTGCCTGGCCCTCAGGGCAGGGAAGGCGAAGCTGATTTGCCAGGCAATCAGCGCACGACAGCGACGGGGCAGTGGGCGTGTGCCACAACGTGCTGACTGACCGAGCCCAGCAGCATTCCGGCAAAGCCATCTCGGCCACGGGACCCGACAACAATCAAGTCGGCCCCCTTCGACCGTTCGATCAGCACCTTCGCGGGATTTCCTTGCTCGACCGAGGTCTGGAGCTCAACCGGCGGCGTTCGGGTCTCGAGGTCAGCGACTAATTGCTCAAGCATGGCCATCGCGTCACTGGCTGGTTGCGAGGTGTAGCCCTCTGGAGGTAGCGAGCCGTATGGCGGTTGTTGCGGTAAGACCGGAGCGTGCCATGCCGCGAGCACGTTCAGAGAGGCACCGTGATGGGCGGCTTCCTCGTATGCCCAGTTCAAAGCGGCTCGACTGTTGTCGGACCCGTCAACTCCGACGATGATGACTTTGATCTCGGTCATGGAGTCACTCTAGCGTTCTAGCTGTGGGACGGTCAGAGCCTAAAGGCCGTTATTTTCCTTGGGTATTTCGCCTTGATCAACATAACGTCCTGTGATGAAGTCCCAGGTCGCCTAATCGCATAGCGTCCGGTGCGAGCTTCGGCCGCGGCAAGCGATCGACCATGATCATCAGCCCGTCGGCCGGACGCGATCTCAGGCTGTGTCTTTCAGCTTGCCTGGCGATTTCGAACCCGCGTTGAAGGCATAACTGGACCCTTGTGGGGTATTTAGGCACTGCCCTAGTGTGACAGTCAAGCGTGACGTAGATCACGTACGCGGGTGAAGCAGCGGGAACTCGCCAAAGGAGTGATCGAGATGGCTGCGACTGATCTGGCCGATGTGAGTGATGCGACGGAGCTCATGGAGCGATCCAGCTCGGAGCCTGAGGGACACAGGCCGCTTCTAACGCGGGGATCGATCCTGATGATGAACGTCGGTTTTTTCGGCGTTCAATACAGTTTCGGTTTGACGCAAACTGCTGTAAATCCCCTCTTTACTCTCATCGGCGCCACGCCGGATGAACTACCAATCCTGAACTTGGCGGGGCCGGTGACCGGCCTGCTAATCCAGCCGTTGATCGGCGCAGCGAGCGACAGACACTGGAGTCCCAGGTGGGGGCGGCGGCGTCCGTTTATCATATCAGGCGCCATCCTGTGCGCGATCATCTTGCTGCTGTTTCCGTTCGTCTCGGCTCTGTGGCTAGGTGTGATATGCCTCTGGCTACTGGACGCCGGCAATAACACATCCATGGAGCCTTACCGCGCATTGATCTCCGACAAGCTGCCGCATTCCCAGCTAGCTCGCGGTTTTCTGACCCAAAGTATGTTCACTGGTGCCGGCGCCGTGTTGGCGAACTTGTCCTTGTTTGTGTTCCAGAAGGTATTGGGCGGCACCGCCGGAAACGGTGTGCCGTACTGGGTTTACACCTGCTTCTGGCTGGGCGCCGTATGTATTCTCGCGACGGTGCTCGTTGCGATGCTGCGTACGAAAGAGATCCCGCCAACGAGCGAAGAGCTTGAAAAGCTTCGCGCAGCGCCCAAAGGCCTGCGGCACGCCGTCGGCGATATCGCCGCGGCGGTGCGCGAAATGCCGGAAAGCATGCACAAGATCGGCCTGGTGTTCTGTTTCCAGTGGTACGCAATGTTCATCTATTGGCAGTTCGTGGCCCTCAGCGTCGGCGAATCGGTGTTTAACACTGCCCCCGAACAGCCGGGCTGGGAAGAGGCTATTAGTTGGTCTGGTCTGATGAATGCCACCTACAACTTTTTCACCCTGCTCACCGCTCTGTTCTTGGTGGGGTTCTGCCAGCGTTACGGCGGCAAATATGTGCACGCGGTCTGCCTGGGAATCGCGGCGGTGTCGCTGGCTGCACTGTCACAGATCTCAATTCAGTGGCTCTCACTGATTCCGATGATTGGCCTAGGTATCTGCTGGGCCAGTATGGTCGGCGTACCTTATCTCATGGTGGCGAGCATGGTGCCACGAGAGCGCACTGGCGTTTATATGGGCATTCTCAACATGATGATTGTTGTTCCGATGCTCGTCGAAACGGTCACGTTTGGCTGGATTTTTAAGCACTTGTTGGGTGGAAAGGCTACTAGCGCGATGTTGGTCGCTGGTGTCTTGCTCGCGTTGGCTGCGGTGTCAATGCTCTGGGTGAATCCCCCGCATACCAGCGAAGAGTCTGATTTCATGCCTCTTGGACGGCACCACCTCAGCGTTTATCGTGATGTGGTCGTTGGTACCGACGGGACTGACGCTTCGATGTTCGCCGTCGACCGCGCCCACGCGGTGGCGGCCGAGGCCGATGCTCATGTCCTGGTGGTATCCGCGTACAACCCTGGACCGCCACCCACGGGTGAGGCTGAAGCTGGCGCTCGACGAGAGATTTACGGCAAGGAGGCTGCTCTGACTGCACTGCAGCGCGCCGTTAAGCATCTGACAACCGATCGCGTGCGTAATATTTCTACTCGAATGGAGGCGGGTGACCCTGCGGAAGTCCTCTTGGACGCCGCCGGCCCAGATCACCGGAGTCTTATTGTGGTCGGGAACCGCGGACTGGGCGCGAAGGAGGGTCATGAACTCGGCTCCGTTCCAGCTGAGGTCGTGCGCAGAGCCACGAGCGACGTGCTCATCGTGCAAGTCCCGGAGGAAGCCGAGAGCGAGTTCACGTAAAACCCGATGCGCCTTCTGACGGCGCAGTTCTGTGGAATCAGCCTCACCGTCGGCATAGTCATGCGGGCCGAGTAGATGGCAGGTCCCGCTGCCAAGATTGCAAGCTGGACGGCGGTGACCATTTCCGTTTGCTTAGATCCCAGAGCCCCCGATCGCAGGCTTAGCGCCCGCGAGGAACCAGAGGAGCAGCGCATTCGGCAGGCTCGAGTTCTCTACGGGCAGCAGGTATGTCCCTGGGAGGCAAGCCGCTAATTTTGCCCGTGATTCTTTATGGCTCGATTTTATGATCCACAGCTTCTGTGGTCATGACCTGTCTTGCTATTCCCAATGCATTGTTATGCTCTTTCAGGGCATTGGCGCGGTATCTTCCATGCCCAGAGAGTGTTCGTGGCGCCGTATTCGTGGCAAAGATTACCATATCTCACACGCGAGACGCAGAGTGGTCCGCCTCCCGCTTGAGATATCAGGTGGCACATTTATTGCTGAATCATCCAATGTGATCAAGGGGTGGTCACCTCACACTCCCAAGAACGTTAGTTGGGAATCACGTCCCTTCGGCGTAGTAGAGTCATCGAGCTGCAGCTCTAGGCGTTCGGCTATCTCAGCCTGCACTGCTTCGATGAAATGCTCAGCGTCTGCGATCTCCGCAGCGATGTGCATCTCCAGGTTGCGTAGATGGTTATCTGTGCA